>ENA-OZHI01000414-OZHI01000414.1-human-gut-metagenome-genome-assembly--contig:-NODE-414-length-10366-cov-4.231597_pt1 | contig 10366 bp, 7 predicted proteins | sample MGYA00244041_ERZ653676 | MGnify/ENA primary metagenome ERZ653676 (study PRJEB26926, sample SAMN06165238) | human gut metagenome | biome: ENVO:00009003; feature: ENVO:2100002; material: ENVO:00002003... | reverse complement strand
CTATTCCGCCTGCGTGTTGAAAAAAAATAGTAGATAAATTAGAACAAGTTATTAAAATAAGTAAAGAATTATGGCTACAAAAGAGTATTTTCCCGGTATAGGAAAGATTAAATTTGAAGGTAAGGAAAGTAAGAACCCGATGGCGTTCCGTTATTATGATGCTGAAAAGGTAATTAACGGAAAGAAGATGAAAGACTGGTTGAAGTTTGCTATGGCATGGTGGCATACGTTGTGTGCCGAGGGCGGTGACCAGTTTGGCGGCGGAACAAAGAAATTCCCTTGGAACGGTGATGCCGATAAGGTGCAGGCTGCCAAGAATAAGATGGATGCCGGCTTTGAATTCATGCAGAAAATGGGAATCGAATATTATTGTTTCCATGATGTGGACTTGTGTGAGGAAGCCGATACAATCGAGGAATATGAAGCGAATCTGAAAGAGATAGTTGCTTATGCCAAACAGAAACAGGCTGAAACCGGAATCAAATTGTTATGGGGTACGGCAAATGTTTTTGGTCATGCACGCTATATGAACGGGGCTGCTACAAACCCCGAATTTGATGTGGTTGCCCGCGCTGCTGTCCAGATAAAGAACGCTATTGACGCTACCATCGAACTGGGTGGCTCCAATTACGTGTTCTGGGGTGGACGTGAAGGGTATATGTCTTTATTGAATACAGATCAGAAGCGTGAGAAAGAACATCTGGCTCAGATGTTGACCATCGCCCGCGATTATGCCCGGAGCAAAGGGTTTACAGGTACTTTCCTGATTGAACCCAAACCGATGGAGCCGACTAAGCATCAATATGATGTGGATACCGAAACTGTGGTAGGGTTCTTGAAAACTCACGGACTGGACAAGGATTTCAAGGTGAACATTGAAGTGAATCATGCTACGTTGGCTGGTCATACATTTGAACATGAACTGGCTGTTGCGGTAGATAACGGAATGTTGGGATCTATTGACGCTAACCGTGGCGATTATCAGAACGGATGGGATACAGACCAGTTCCCTATCGACAATTACGAACTGACCCAGGCCATGATGCAGATTATCCGCAACGGCGGTTTGGGTAATGGCGGTACCAACTTTGATGCCAAGACACGTCGTAACTCTACTGATCTGGAAGATATCTTTATCGCCCATATTGCAGGTATGGACGCTATGGCGCGTGCATTGGAAAGTGCTGCTGCTTTGCTTAATGAATCTCCTTACTGCAAGATGTTGTCAGACCGCTATGCTTCATTCGACAGTGGCAAAGGCAAAGAATTTGAAGAAGGCAAGCTGACACTGGAAGATGTAGTGGCTTATGCTAAGCAGAATGGTGAGCCCAAGCAAGTAAGCGGTAAACAGGAATTGTACGAAGCCATCGTAAATATGTATTGCTGATCCGGCCGGAATGGTATTGCACAAGTTTTACCCTTGCAGACCTTTTTTAAGAAGGAGGGCTGTGCAATGAAGTCTGAATGAATTCTGCTAACGGATTATTAAAGAATAAACGGCTGTACACCGTCAGGTGGCAGCCGTTTTTATATTTGTTAGAGGGATATTTATGAAATAATACTCGCCTATATCGAAAATAATATCTACCTTTGCGGCTGCTAAATTACTAAGTTTATTGAATTTATATGATAAAAAAACTATTATCCGTACTGGTCTTAGTTTTTGCCCTCTCAGGTTCTGTGCTTGCACAGCAATCTATGAGTGACCAACAGGTGTTGGAATATGTGAAGACGGGCATGCAACAAGGAAAAGACCAACGTCAGATTGCTACAGAGTTAGCCCGTAGAGGAGTGACACAAGAACAGGCTAAGCGTGTAAAGAAACTTTATGAACAGCAAAATGGGTCTGCTGATAAAGACGCAAATGCAACGATGCAAAATCGGAACCGTTTGCGTGAAAAGACAAAGACGCAGGAAGATATCTATGTAACAGAGAATTTTACTTTCGACCAACGTCCGGCTGCGGGCGGAGTGGTAGGGAAGAACTTGTCGGACAGTGTTTCTGCCAATCGCTATTACGAGGGGATGGGCATGGGCGATATGGAAGAAATGCAGAAGGATAAGGTGTACGGACGGGACATTTTTGAAACCAGAAACCTTACATTCGAGCCGAGTGTGAATCTGGCTACTCCTCCTAATTACCGTCTGGGGCCGGGTGATGAGGTAATCATTGACATCTGGGGTACAAACCAGGCCACCATCCGCGATAATGTATCTCCGGACGGATCTATCACGATCCCCGATTTGGGATTGATTTATCTGAACGGCATGACTATTGCCGAAGCCAACCAATATTTGCGTAAAGAACTGAATAAGATTTATGCAGGGCTTGATAATGAACAGAACCCGTCCTCACAAATCAAGGTTACTTTGGGAAACAGCCGGACGATCCAGGTGAACGTGATGGGGGAAGTGTTCCAACCGGGAACTTATGCATTGTCTTCTTTCTCTACCGTGTTTCATGCACTGTACCGTGCCGGTGGCGTGAGCGATATCGGTAGCTTGCGCAATATACAAGTAGTGCGCGGAGGACAGAAAATCGCTACCGTAGATGTGTACGATTTTATTATGAAAGGTAAAATCAATGATGATATCCGCTTGCAGGAAGGCGATGTGATCATCGTTCCTCCATACGAGGCGTTGGTTAGCATAGAGGGTAATGTGAAACGCCCCATGAAATACGAGATGAAAAACAACGAAAGTGTTGCCACGTTGTTGAAGTATGCCGGTGGATTTTCGGGGGATGCCTATACCCGTTCTCTCCGCATGATTCGTCAAAACGGAAAGGAGTATCAGATTTATACGATTGATGATATTGATTATTCCGTATTCCAGGTAAAAGATGGTGATGCGCTGACTGCTGAAGCTATTCTGGACCGTTTTGAGAACAAGCTTGAAATCAAGGGGGCTGTCTATCGTCCGGGCATTTATCAGTTCGGAGGAACCTTGAATACAGTCCGCCAACTGGTGGAAAAGGCTGAAGGCCTTATGGGTGATGCCTTTACAGGACGTGCGGTGTTGCATCGCGAGCGCGAGAATCTGAAGAAAGAGGTTATTCAAGTAGATATAAAAGGCATCATGGACGGTACTGCACCCGATGTACCTTTGCAGCGTAATGATGTGCTTTATATTCCCAGTATTCATGACTTGGAGGATGTGGGAAGCATCATGGTGTATGGTGAGGTTGCCCGTCCGGGTGAGTTCGCTTTTGCCGACAATACGACTTTGGAGGATATTATAATCCAGGCTGGCGGATTGATGGAATCGGCTTCTACCGTCCGTGTGGATGTTTCCCGCCGTATCAAGGATAGCAAAGGTACGGAAGCGGTTTCCACCATAGGACAAATGTACTCGTTTTCTCTGAAAGACGGTTTTGTGATAGACGGAGAACCGGGTTTTGTGTTGCAGCCATACGATCAGGTATATGTGCGTAAGAGCCCTGCTTATCAGGAACAGGTGAATGTGCAGGTGACCGGTGAGGTTTTGTATGAAGGTGATTATGCGCTGACAGAGAAGAGCGAACGTCTTTCCGATTTGATCAAGAAGGCAGGTGGAGTGACTCCGTTTGCTTATATCAAAGGGGCCCGTTTAAGCCGTCGTATCAATGCCGATGAACGCAAACGTATGGAAACGGTTCTGGACATGGCCAAGACTGGAAAGGACTCCATTGATGTCAACCGGCTGGATTTGGGAGATATCTATTATGTGGGTATCGATTTGGAAAAAGCGATGCTTAAACCCGGCTCCAGTGCGGATATCGTATTGCGTGAGGGGGATGTGATTGAAATTCCCGAATACAACAACACGGTACGTATCAGCGGGGCTGTGATGTATCCCAATACCGTTTCATTTGAAGATGGCAAGACGTTGAAATATTATATAGAGCAGGCCGGAGGTTACGGTTTCCGTGCGAAGAAGAGCAAGGCGTATATTGTATATATGAACGGTCAGGTGAAGAGAGCGAAGAAGGGTAGCCGTGAGCTGATCCAGCCGGGCTGTGAGGTGATTGTTCCGGTGAAGGAAAAGAGCAACTGGTCTTTGCAGAACACCTTGTCCATAGCAACCACCAGTGCGTCGTTGGCTACTATGATTGCATCTATTGCTAATATCTTAAAATAGAAACAGTATGGCGGAAGATAAGAATTATACGAATAATACGGAAAGACCACGGGAAGACGAGGAGTTGGAAATTGATTTGATGGAGTATGTCCGTAAGTTGTGGGCTGCCCGAAAGATGCTGCTGAAGGTTGCCGGAATAGGTGCTATTGTAGGGGTGATTATCGCTCTGAGTATTCCCAAGCAATATACGGTGGAAGTGACATTGTCTCCCGAATCCGGTAAAAGCGGAGGGGGGAGCCTGTCGGGAATGGCTGCCATGCTGGGGATCGGAGGCATGAGTCTGGGCAGTGAGGCGGATGCGTTGAACGTATCTCTTTTCCCGGATATAGTAGCGTCTACTCCTTTCATTCTGGAACTGTTTAATGCACATGTCACCACGTTGGACGGTGAGGTGGATACTACTTTTGTAGCTTATCTCGATGAGCAGAAAGCTCCGTGGTGGGGTGCTGTTATGGGATTGCCCGGGGCGGCTATAGGCGGGGTGAAATCTCTCTTCTCCGATAAGGAAGAGGAAGAAGGGAACAGGCTGGATCCTTTCCACCTGACAGAAGATCAGGCGAAGAAAGTGGAAGCCATGCGTAAGGCGATTACTGCTGATGTGGATAAGAAAACCGGCATCACCACAGTGACGGTGACTTTGCAGGACCCGATGGTTACGGCCGCCATTACAGACACGGTAGTGGTGAAGCTTCAGGAGTATATCACAGCGTACAGGGTCTCCAAAGCCCAGCAGGATTGTGCTTATCTGGAACAATTGTATAAGGAACGCCAGCAGGAGTATTATGTAGCCCAGCAGAATTATGCCAATTACATGGATGCCAACAAGGGGGTTGTCCTTCAAAGTGCTTTGACGGAGAGAGAACGGTTGCAGAATGATATGAATCTGGCATATCAGGTGTATAGCCAGGTGGCTACCCAATTGCAGGTGGCACGGGCCAAAGTACAGGAGGCCAAACCTGTATTTGCCGTTGTGGAACCTGCCAGTGTGCCGTTGCTGCCTTCGGGAACCAGCAAGAAGGTGATTCTTGTCGGATTTATTTTCCTGGCAGTGGCGGGCGCTTCCGCATGGATCTTGTTCGGACGTGAATTCTTTGAAAATCTGAAGGCAGGACTTAATGCTCCTCAGGAGGGGATGGAGAAGAAGTGATATAAAGATATTGACCTATAAAAACAGGGTGCATCTCTTTCGTAGGAGGTGCACCCTGTTTTTATAGGTCAATCTTCGGAAATGTTGTCCTGAACGTTACGATAGTCCGGTGTGCAGTTTTCGGTTTCTTTAATTTCACTGGCAAAAACCGGACAAACGCAGAATCAAAACAGCCTTTAATATAAACTTTGATTAAAGTCGAAATCCGTTTGATAGTCTTTCAATCTTGGATGTTTCTTGTCCTTGTCGGACAAAATAACCTTGTCGGCCGGAAGTCGCCAGTCTATGCCTAGATCGGGGTCGTCCCATGCGATTCCTCCTTCGCTTTGCGGAGCATAATAATGGTCACACTTGTATTGGAACAACACCTCGTCACTTAGTACCGCAAAGCCGTGTGCGAATCCGCGGGGGATAAAAAACTGCCGGTGATTCTCTCCGGTCAATTCTACAGCCACATGCTTTCCGAAAGTAGGAGAACCTTTCCGGATATCTACAGCCACATCCAGTACCGCTCCCTTGATCACACGCACCAGCTTGCTTTGTGTGAAAGGAGGTTTCTGGAAATGCAGGCCGCGTAATACACCGTAAGTAGAGAAACTCTCATTATCCTGTACAAATGTAGTCCTGCATACTTTTTCTTCAAATTCACGTCCTGAGAAGCTTTCAAAGAAATACCCTCTTGCATCATTAAAAATACGGGGTTCCAAAATGAAAACCCCGTCTATTGCTGTTTTTATAACTTCCATTATTCTAATCCCAGTTCTTTTATAACTTTCAGTAAATATTGTCCGTATTGGTTTTTAAGCATCGGCTGGGCCAGTTCCTGCATCTTTTCCGGAGTAATCCAGCCTTTTCTCAAAGCTATGCCCTCAAGGCACGCCACTTTCAGCCCCTGGCGCTTTTCAATGACTTCGATGTAGGTACTTGCCTCGGCCAGCGAGTCGTGAGTACCGGTATCCAGCCATGCGAAACCTCTGCCCAATGTCTGTACTTTCAATTCCTTGTCCTGAAGAAATTGCTGGTTTACGGTGGTGATTTCCAGTTCTCCCCGTGCCGAAGGCTTGATATTCTTGGCTACTTCCACCACCTTGTTGGGATAGAAATAGAGTCCCACCACGGCATAGTTGGACTTAGGTTGGGCAGGTTTTTCTTCAATAGAGAGGCAGTTGCCTTCCTTGTCGAATTCCGCTACGCCATATCTTTCGGGGTCACTGACCCAATAACCGAATACCGTTGCTTTCTTGTCCTCTTCGGCAGCACGTACGGATTCTCTCAACATGGCGGACAGGCCGTTGCCGTGGAATATGTTATCACCCAGTACAAGGCAGACGGAATCATTTCCGATGAATTTCTCGCCGATGATGAAAGCCTGAGCCAGTCCGTCGGGCGAAGGCTGTTCCGCATATTCAAAGCGTACTCCGAAATCGCTTCCGTCTCCTAACAGTCTTTTGAAGCTCGGTAAGTCGTATGGGGTGGAGATAATGAGTATTTCCCGTATGCCGGCCAGCATAAGTACCGATATAGGATAATAAATCATGGGTTTGTCGAAGACAGGGAGCAACTGTTTGGATACTCCTTTGGTAATAGGATAGAGGCGCGTGCCCGAACCTCCGGCTAGTACAATACCTTTCATATCTTTTTATTTTTTATATGTCCCTACGATTTGGATTAATAGGCGTTTTTCTCGCCCCGGAACATGTTGGTTACTGTTTTTATCATGATGCGGATGTCGAGCAGGAAAGTCCAGTTCTCAATATACCACAGGTCTCTTCTTACCCTGCCTTCCATTTGGGAAAGTTCTTTGGTTTCTCCCCGGTAGCCGGTGACTTGCGCCCATCCGGTAATTCCGGGTTTGACAAGGTGGCGCATCATGTATTTGTTAATCAGTTGGGAATATTCCTCTGTATGTTTCAGCATATGGGGTCTGGGACCTACAATGGACATCTCTCCTTTGAATACATTAATGAATTGCGGCAGTTCGTCCAGATTGCTTTTACGCAGGAAGTTGCCGAACTTGGTCTTGCGGGGATCATTCTTGGTAGCCTGCAATGAATCGGACAATGCGTTCACTTTCATGGAACGGAACTTATAGCATTTAAAGATTTTCCCGTTTTCCCCGTTTCTCTCCTGTTTGAAGAATATGGGACCAGGTGAGGTAATTTTAATAATAAGACCTACAATCAGGTACATAAATGGAAAAATTGTAAGTAAAAACAGAGAGGAAAATGTCAAATCAAATAACCGTTTTGCCAGTCTGTTTACCGGGTTCTGCAACGGCTCGGTACGGATGGACAATACAGGAACTTCACCCAATAATTCCAGTTGCAGCTGACGCTTTATGTAATTACGTACATGAGGTACGCTATAGAAGCGGATCAGATTGTTCTCGCAATAGTTCATGATGGCCAGAATATCATCCTTTCTGCTGGATGGCAGACCACAGTACAGTTCGTGCACGGTATTATGGGATAACCATTCAAATAATTGGTTTACAGGACCTTTAAAGGGAATTCCTTCGGGGTAATTAGAGTCCTTCTCATCATAGAAAATGCCTAAAACCCTGTATCCGTAAGTCAAATCGTTCAACGTATGGTACAGCTCCACCATATTGTCCCCGTCGCCTATCAGTACAGTGGTGTGCAGGTTCCTGCCACTGCGGCGGAACATTTTCACAAAGAACCGCAATGTCAGTCGCCATCCTATAGCTAAAGGTATGAAAGACAGATAGAAAGCAAGCAGATAGATGCGTGAGAAGTTATCTACCTTAATAATGGCCAGCACCGTGAGGAAGATGACTACATGCAAACTGATTGTTCCTAACAGGCGGCCTACAATCTGTTCCGGACGCACTATGCGGTTGTGCAGTATGACCCCAAAGATGGATATGCAGGGAATATAGCACAGGTTGGAAGTCAGCAGGTAGGTTTTCAATGAAATATGGGCTATGGCCTGTGAATCTATTCCTTTCAGAATAAAAAACACAAGTATCATAGAAAGGTTCAACAAGGCAAAATCACCTAATATCGCTACTAGTTTAATTATATCAGAGTTTTCAGTTGTCGGTTGTTTCATGACAAAAAAAATGTTAGTCGTATGCAAATATAGGACATATAAATTAAAACGCAATACTTTTTTTAAAAAATAATACTTATCTTTGCGGTCATACAACGTAAAAAATGAATCATATGAACATCAAGAATAATCACCTCGTTATAATGGCCGGAGGTGTTGGAAGCCGTTTCTGGCCGATGAGTACTCCTGATTATCCTAAGCAATTTATTGATGTACTGGGTTGCGGCCGTACATTGATCCAACTTACGGCTGACCGTTTTCAGGGGATCTGTCCTCCGGAAAATATTTGGGTGGTGACATCAGAGAAGTATGCGGATACTGTAAAGGAGCAGTTGCCCGATATTGCTGATGATCATATCCTGCGTGAGCCTTGCCGTCGCAATACGGCTCCTTGTATAGCATACGTCAGTTGGAAAATAAAGGCACGTAATCCTAAGGCCAATATGGTGGTGACCCCCAGCGATCACATTGTGATGAATATCGCGGAGTTTCAGCGGGTGATTAATTCGGCGATGAATTTTACGGCCGATTCGGACGCTATCCTTACCCTGGGCATGAAACCTACCCGTCCTGAGACGGGCTACGGTTACATTGAAGCTGATCTCAGTGTACCTTCTACCGCCAATAAGGAGGTATTCCGGGTGTATTCTTTTAAAGAGAAACCCGATCTGGAAACAGCCAGGCGCTATATTCAAAAAAATAATTTCTTCTGGAATGCCGGTATTTTTGTGTGGAATGTAAATACGGTGGTGAACGCCCTGCGCGTATATCAGCCTGCCATTTCGAAGGTGTTCGAGCGTTTGCTTCCTTATTATTATACGGACAAGGAGCAGGAAATGATTGACCGGAATTTCCCTTTGTGCGAGAACATTTCGGTGGATTATGCCATTATGGAGAAGGCGGATGAGATTTTTGTCCTTCCTGCCAGCTTTGGGTGGAGTGATCTGGGTACTTGGGGATCATTGCACGAGAATTTGCCGAAAGATGCCCATAATAATACGCAGATAGGTGAGAATATAAAGTTGTATGAAACCCGTAACTGTGTGATTCACACTACACAGGAAAAGAGGGTGGTGGTACAGGGACTGGACGGATATATCGTTGCTGAGAAGAATAACACATTGCTGATCTGCCGGTTGAGCGAAGAACAGCGCATCAAAGAATTTTCGGCGGAGTAAATATTCTTTCTTGTATATATTTTATTTCTGCATACATGGAGTGTATGCTGTCTGTCATCTGCCGTTCTGTTGGGTCATTCCACCCTTTGCCATGCCGAAAGGCAGATAGCAGTAGATAGCTATGTGATATGAAATAACCAAGAGGGCTTGCATAAGGCCATTTACAATAAACGAAATGAAAAAAGTAGCTTTAATTTCAGGTATTACAGGTCAGGACGGTTCATTCCTGGCAGAGTTTTTGATTGAAAAGGGATATGAGGTTCACGGTATTCTGCGCCGTTCTTCTTCATTCAATACCGGTCGTATCGAACATCTTTATCTGGACGAGTGGGTTCGTGATATGCAAAAGACCCGTCTGGTGAATCTGCATTGGGGGGATATGACCGACAGTAGTTCGCTGATACGTATCATTCAGGCTGTACAGCCCGATGAAATCTATAATCTGGCTGCTCAGAGCCATGTGAAAGTGAGTTTCGATGTACCCGAGTACACTGCGGAAGCGGATGCGGTAGGCACGCTGCGTATGTTGGAAGCGGTCCGTATTCTGGGCCTGGAAAAGAAGACCAAGATTTATCAGGCATCGACTTCCGAATTGTTCGGACTGGTACAGGAAGTGCCTCAGAAGGAAACGACTCCCTTCTATCCCCGTTCTCCGTATGGGGTGGCCAAGCAGTATGGTTTCTGGATTACCAAGAACTATCGTGAAAGTTACGGTATGTTTGCCGTGAACGGCATCCTGTTCAACCATGAGAGTGAACGCCGTGGTGAAAATTTCGTAACACGCAAGATTACTTTGGCTGCCGCACGTATAGCCCAGGGATATCAGGACAAGCTGTATCCTGTCTCTTAT
>ENA-OZHI01000411-OZHI01000411.1-human-gut-metagenome-genome-assembly--contig:-NODE-411-length-10407-cov-3.705274_pt1 | contig 10407 bp, 7 predicted proteins | sample MGYA00244041_ERZ653676 | MGnify/ENA primary metagenome ERZ653676 (study PRJEB26926, sample SAMN06165238) | human gut metagenome | biome: ENVO:00009003; feature: ENVO:2100002; material: ENVO:00002003... | reverse complement strand
TATGTTCTTATCCCTGTCTATATGGCGATAACACCGACCGTCGCCGCTATTATTGCTGCCGGCGGGGTCGAACGTTATGCCGTCGCAGAAGGCATCGACCCCGGGGCAATGTGCAGGGCCGTTCATAGGCTCCGCGCTGTATATGATTTCGAGTTTTGGTGTATTTCGTGCGTCAAAATCTTCGACAAAACGTCGGGCCGCCTTGTGCCGTTCAAGCTGCGATGGGCGCAACTCAAATTGGTACGCATCCTTCTTTGTGACCTATTCGCGGGAAAGCCCGTGCGTATCGTGCTGCTCAAAGCCCGGCAATGGGGCGGCAGTACGGTCGTGCAGATGTTCATGGCATGGATACAACTGTTCCATCGTTCGGGATGGAACAGCGTGATCGTGGCCGACGTGGAGGATCAGGCGCGAACGATCCGTGCGATGTATTCGCGCATGGCCCGGCGGCATCCGGTCGAAATATGTTCCGTTCAATTCTGTAATTTCGAAGGTTCGAGTAAAAATAAAATGCTCGTCGATCGGGATTGTGTCGTCTCGATCGGCTCCATGCAGAAGCCTGACAGCCTCCGTTCGGGTGATATGAAGATGGCTCATTTGTCAGAAGTCGGTTTGTGGAAAAAAACGAAGGAACGCAAACCGGAAGATGTGATACAGACGATTCTCGGCTCCGTGCCGCGCGAGCCGTTCACGGTCGTCGTGCTGGAATCGACGGCCAAAGGAATCGGCAACTTTTTCCACGATACATGGTGCGAGGCGGTGGACGGACGATCGGCCTATACGCCGTTATTCGTGGCATGGTACGAGATAGACATATATTATAAGCCGTTCGTCAGCGAGCGGCAAAAGACGGAGTTCGTGCACTCCATGACACGCGACGAGCTGGCGCGATTCCATGCCGGCGCAACGCTGGAAGGATTGAATTGGTACAGGGAGAAGCGACGCGAGTATTCGACCGATTGGCAGATGTGCAGCGAGTTTCCCTCAACAGCCGAAGAAGCGTTCCAGACCACCGGGCGCCCCGCGCACGATCCGCTCTACGTTCGGCAACTCCGGCCATATACCCGCGAGCCGCTCTATGTCGGCGAGCTGGTGGCCGATGCGACGTGTGGCCCCGAAGTGCTGCAAAACATTCGTTTCGTGCCCACGCCGACAGGTGATTTCTACGTATGGAAATTACCCGACACCTCACGCCGCATCGCCGATCGTTATGTGGTGGCACTCGACATCGGCGGCCGTAACCCCAATGCCGATTACAGCGTGATTTCGGTAATCGACCGCGCGGCGATGATCGACGGCGGTGTGGAGGAGTGTATCGCCACCTATCGTTTTCACCTCGACCAAGATTTGACGGTGTGGCGGGCCGTGCAGGTCGCCGAGTGGTTCTGTCATGCACTGCTGGCCGTCGAAGCGAACAGCCTCGACCCCAAAGGACAGGAGGGAGACCATACGCTGACGATTCTCGACACGATAAAAGAACACTATGATAATCTGTTCTCGCGGACAGACCCCGTACAGATCCGCGAGGGACGACCGAAGCGTTACGGGTTCCACACGAACGCTGCCAGTAAAACAGACCTTGTTACGCAGATGACCAAACGCCTGCGCGAAATCCTTTATATCGAACGCGACAAGCGGGCGTTGGATGAAATCGAGTGGTATGAGTTAAAGCCCGACGGTAGCTATGGGGCTGTCGAGGGGAAGCACGACGATATTTATATGAGCCGAGCGATTGCACTGAAAGTGTCACAACTCAGGGAGCTACTGGTCGAGCTACGCGCGAATACGACTTATTCGGATGTATCTGTCATATTTACGGAAGTGACTATGTAGCTGTTTATATGTTAAAATATTAAAAGCGCGTATTTTGTCGTATTTGAGATATTTTTTGTCTTATTTGCGAAATTTAAACAGTGCAAAATTTCGTAATTTTGACTCCGAAAACCAAGATATATATTTATGCCTCTGCACAATAAAAAAGATCACACGGACTGCGTATATTATGCGACGGATGAAAGCGCGTTGTTTCGACAATATCGTTTGTCCGATAGTACGGATATTTCGGATATAAACGAAAGTCATAGTGTGCTTCTTTATCTTGCGGAAGGTTGTCTCCAGATTACATTGGGAAATTTTACGTCGCGCACCATTGAACACGGTATGTTGGTGTTTCTGCCGAAAAATATAGGCTTCACCGGACAAACTATCGGTTCAAGTTATTTTATTGCCAGTTTTTTTGCTGGGCGATTGCCTCTTTGCAACAAATACGATTTAGTCGATCTGCAATACCAGGTGCGTCAGCGTAATGGTAGGCATCTTCCCCCCCCCTCCCGACAATTTCCGCAATTAGCAGTTTGTGAGGAACTTGTTGCTTTTTATTCTGATCTTTCCCACAATCTCGACGAAGGGCTAAACTGTCTTCATTTTCATCGGCTAAAACAAGAGGAATTGTGTATTCTTCTACGTGGTTATTATAGCCTGGAAGACCTTTATATATTATTGAAATCCGTTATTGGAAGCAGCGATAATTTTAAAGATTTTGTACTTGAAAATTATCAACATGTCAATGACGTGAGTGATTTTGCGTTGTTGGCTCATATGAGTGTACGCAATTTTCAGCGTAAATTCAAAGAAGAATTTAAGTGGCCGGTACGCGAGTGGCTCAACGAACGTCGTGCCGAACGTATCCTGCGTGATATTCGGAATACTGATAAAAGCATTGCGGAAATTGCTACAAGCTATGGTTTTGCCACTGCATCCTATTTCACGGTATTCTGCAAACAATATTTTGGTATGACACCTTCGGAATTGAGGCGGAGATCGAAACAGACAGCCACGAAATGTAGGGAGTAAAAATACAAAATGAGCGAATTCCTGTCAGCATTTCGCTTGAAGAATGATTCTGGAAGGTATGAAAAACAACTTTACAAGGTATGCGAATAAATAGATTGATGTTATTTATGTTACTGCTTGGGTATTGTCATATCGGTTGCGGGCAGGAACAAGTGTTGGTTGATACCCTGAACGTTCAGGTTTATTTCCGTCAGGGTTATTCGATTTTGGAATTTGATTATCGGGACAACGCAAAACGTTTGGCTGCTTTCGTGGACAGTGTTCGGACCTTGCAGGGGAGTGCCTCGTGTCGTGTGAAAACCTTCCGAATTGTGGGAACAGCCTCTCCGGAAGGCGTCAGCGTGTTAAACAAACGCTTATCGGAAAATCGAGCGAAGAACCTTGTAGCCTGGATTGAGGAGTATATTTCGCTTGAAGGAGCTACCCTCGACATTCAGGCTTTGGGTATCGACTGGGAAAGGTTGGAAAGACAGGTCGTAGCTTCGGACATGCCGTATCGAGACGAAGTGTTGGAAATTCTGCGCAATACCCCTGTCTGGGTAATTCGGGACGGTAAAGTCGTAGATAGCCGTAACAGGCAGTTGGGGATGCTTCGTGGCGGTCGCGCGTGGAGGTATATGGAGGAGTATTTCTTTCCTGAACTGCGGAGTGCCGGTGTGCGTTTGGTCTGCGAGATGGAATGTCCCGCATCCGCTTCGCAGCCGGAACCGGCGCCTCAACCTGAGCCTGAACCTGAACCCGAACCCGAACCCGAACCCGAACCCGAATCCGAACCGGTCGTAGAATCAGCCTCCGTTCCCGTCGAAATTCCAGTGCAACCGGAATCGCCGGCCTGCAAGCCGTTCTACATGTCGCTGAAAACGAATCTGCTCTACGATGCGGCCTTGGTTTCTAACATCGGTGCAGAATTCTATCTCGGGAAGGGTTGGAGTGTCGGTGCCAACTGGATGTATGCTTGGTGGAACAGCAACAAACGTCATAATTACTGGCGCATCTACGGCGGCGAATTGGACATCCGAAAATATTTCGGGCGCCGTGCCCAGACCAAACCGCTTACGGGACACCACCTCGGCATCTACGGTCAGGCTTTCACCTACGACTTCGAGACCGGGCACAAAGGTTACATAGGCGGCAAGCCGGGCGGCACGTTGTGGGACAAACTTAACTATGCGATAGGTGTCGAGTACGGTTACTCGCTTCCCATTTCCCGTCGTTTAAACCTCGATTTCACGCTTGGCGTGGGTTACTGGGGTGGAGAGTACCACGAATATATTCCCTCCGACGGCCACTACGTATGGCAATCGACCAAGCAACGTCATTGGTTCGGGCCCACGAAGGCGGAGGTGTCGCTCGTGTGGCTGATCGGCCGTGGGAACTACAATGAAAAGAAAGGAGGCAAATGATGAAAAAGTTGTTTTTACGCACATTGCTCGCCGCCAGCGTAATTGCTTCTTGGACATCTTGCGAGCATAAGGATTTGTGTACGGATCATACGCATACTATATCTTTGAACGTTATTTTCGATTGGCAGAAGGCCCCCGATGCCTCTCCTGCCTCTATGGCGCTCTATCTATATTCCGAGCAGGGCGGCGAGCCGTTGCGCTACGACTTTGCGGATCGTCGCGGCGGTGTGATCCGCGTGCCGTCCGGTCGTTATGCGGCTCTCTGCCTGAACAGCGACAATACCGATTGGGCGCAATTCAGGGGCATGTCTGATATCCGGACATTCGAGGTATTCACCCGCGAAGCGCAGACTTTGCGCGGTTATAGTCTTGCGACCCGCTCCTTGCCGCGCGTCGAAGGTACGGAAAACGAAAGCATAGTCGCCACACCTGGTATGACTTGGAGCGGACGGCTCGACGGAATCGACCTTCATTATACGGATGGCGAACAGAGCATAACACTCTTGCCGGAGGAAGCCGTATGCCATTACACTGTTGATATCATCAATATCATCAACCTTAAATACTTCAAAGGCCTTACGCTCGATGGCACGTTGTCGAGCATGGCACAAGGCTATCTCCCCGGATTGAACCGTGCGACCGACACATGTGTCACGCTGCCTTTTACTGCCGACGTGTCGGACGACAAGACCTCGGTGCACGGCGAGTTCCTCACTTTCGGCGATTGTCCGACGACCCTTACGAGCCATGCTCTCACTGTATATGTCATACTAACCGACGGCACGAAATGGTACTGTACGTTCGATGTTACCGATCGAATTCATTCGGCAGACGACCGACGGCATGTGCATATCCTGCTCGACGGTCTTACGCTTCCGAAGCCTATCGTCAATGGCGGTGGTTTCCAGCCTTCGGTGGATGAGTGGCAAAGTGTGGATGTCGATATCGAGATGTAAAATGTTAATGATCTTCCCGATTTTGTGGGGGGGGGAATTTGCATAGATCAATGTTAAACCCTTTAATTAATTCACTGATGAAAAAACAATTATTTTTAGTGGTCGTGGCGGCTCTTGCCATGGCATCGTGCTCGAAGGACGAATCGACGGGCATCAACAATGGCAACGCGATCGATTTCCGTGCAGCCATGCAGACTCGTGCTTCGGAAACGACGACGGCTAACATCACGAACTTTTTCGTGACGGCACTCGACAAGAACAACGCCAACTATTTCTCCGATGCGGAGTTCACAAAGGACGGAGCTTTCTTTACTTCCGATCCGGACTATTTCTGGCCCAGCGACGGCAGTAATCTTTCGTTCTTCGCTTACTCTCCTTCGGCTGCGGACTTGGGTGCTACCGTGACGATTAATTCGACGACCAAGACGCTCGTTGATTTCGCCCCCGCAGCAGCTATCGCCGACCAGAAGGATTTCATCGCGGCAACCGCTACGGGCAGCAAGGCGGACGAGGGATCGGGCGTACACCTTGCCTTCGGACATAAGCTCGCACAGATCGAGATCAAGGCCAAGAACACGAACGAAGGTTATGTTTACAAGGTTCAGGGCGTGCGTATCGGCAAGCCTGTTTCGAAGGCGACGTTCGATTTCGGCACCTCTGCCTGGGCGCCCGGCTCGGATAAGAGCAATTACGAAGCAACCTATGCGGGTTCTGAAAAGACGCTGACCGCTACGGCCGCTTCGCTCATGGCTGCGGCTAACGACAATGCCATGCTGATCCCGCAGCAGCTTACCAAATGGGATTCGGAAAACGACAAGAAGAACACAGCCGCAGGCGCATATCTTGCCGTGAAGGTACAGATCACGACCGCAGCCGGCGCCCGCGTCTATCCGGCCGCCGCTGTCGGCGAATACGATTGGGCCGCCATCCCCGTCGATACGAAGTGGGAGGCGGGCAGCAAGTACGTCTATACACTCGATTTCTCCAACGGCGCCGGCTTTGTCGATCCCGAAAAACCCGAACCGGTCGATCCGACCGATCCGTTCGAACCGGGCGATCCCATTCTGGGCAGCCCCATCAAGTTCACGGTCGATGTAACTCCGTGGACGCCGGCTTCGGAGAATGTTACGATGTAATCGATAAATTAGGATCGGGCGGGGTTGGACCGCAAAGACTTGCCGTATGTCCGAAGGTGTAGTGTACGGCAGGCGAGGGGAGGAAGGCCTCCGGCCCTCCTCTGTCCCTTCCCGATCACTTGAGGTAGCCGCAGAGCTACCGTTCGGCTCGGCCGAAAAACGCGTGAATTATATAATGTCAATGTAAATTATGAAACAGATTCTTGCAACTTTCCCGTTACGCAATTTTCTGCGGGTATTTGCTCTGGTGGCAGCCGTGTCTGCGACCTCCTGTTCGAAAGACCCGGCAGTGGATGGAGAACTGCACGGTGATATGCTTCGTTTCGCAGTCGCCGAAGCGGACGGCTGGAATACGCAGTTGCGATGCGGTGCTGCCGGGGCGGAAGAGAAGAGCGCTGTCTCTCCGGAAAACGTCGCGGAAGTATTTTCGCTCCGGGGAGAAAACCCTGCGGACACGCTGTTCCTGCACGCCTCGGTCGCCGACGGAATCGCCGCACCGTACCCGAATGTGCAAACCGACCGATTGCAGACGCGTGCCACGCCCGTCGAAACGGGGACCTTTTACGATTCGTTCGGCGTATTGGCTTCGGTTTATACGGGGACTTGGAGCGAGGATTCCTGCCTGCCGGATTATATGTACGATGTCGAGGTGACCGAAGCATCGTCCTGGACGACCTCCTATTACTGGCCCGGTGCCGGACGCAACATCCGTTTCTTCGCTTACGCGCCCTATGGCGGCCAGGGGATCGTTCTCTCGGATAAGACGTCGGCCGGTACTCCGTCGATCACCTATACGGTCCCGACAGACGTCGCCGACCAGCAGGATTTGCTGGTCGCTGCTACCTCCGGGATGGCCGGCAATACCGCTGCGGCGGCTCCGTTGAGTTTCGCTCACGCGCTCACTGCCGTACGCTTCACTACGGGCGACGATATGATGTCTGGGCGCATTACGAAAATCACGCTCAAGGGCGTTTACGGTTCCGGTTCGCATACGATGGGTTCCGATTCGTGGAATGGTTACGGCACTACGACAGACTTTTCGCAGACACTTGCGGCTACTGTGGACGGGTCTGCGGACCAGGAGATCACTCCTGTCGCAGCGACCTTCATGATGTTGCCGCAGACGCTTCCGTCGGGCGCTTCGATCGAGGTCGTCTATACGGACGACCTGACTTCGACACAACGAACTTTAACCGCCTCTATCGCAGGCAGCCAATGGCCGATGGGCAGAACCGTCACTTACCGGATTTCGACGTCGAGCATCGTAATCACTCCGACTTTTACCGTGACGGCTCCGGCCGATTTTACCTATGCCGGAGGCAGCAAAAATTATTCGGTGACCAGCTATGCCGCCGTTTCCCGTCCGGGCGATGCTACGCGAACCGTTCCGGTGGCCTGGACCGCCGAATTTGTCGAGGATGACGGCAGCGGGGGCTACAACGTGATCGCCCGTCCGGAATGGCTCACAGCTTTTACCGCGAGCGGCAACGGCGGTACGTCGGCCACGTCGTTCTCGGCTACGATTGCGGCTCAAACGGGTGTCACTTCCAATCCGCATAACGAAACTTTGAAAACGGCATCTTCTGTCAGCGGCACGTACGATCTTTCGACCTCCGGCGGCACGACCGCGATGCAGACCGCCAACTGTTACGTCATCAACGCCCCGGGACAGTACTCCCTGCCGTTGGTCTATGGTAACGCTATCAAGGACGGCGGTACGAACGCTTCGGCCTACACTTCGCAGTCCAGCGGAACATACGTATTGAAGACCTTCGTAAACCATCTCGATGCGGCTATCACCGATCCCTATATCTATAACAATGCGGGGTGTACGCCCCTGGATGCCGTACTCGTTTGGCAGGACGAGGAAAATCTGGTGACGAATGTCCGGCTTTCGTCCGACAAGCACAGCCTGACCTTCGACGTGCCGCAAGCGACGATCAAGCAGGGCAACGCTATCGTGGCCGTGCGCGACGCGGACAGCCGTATCATGTGGAGCTGGCATATCTGGGTGACGGACTTCGTGCCGGGGCTTGCGCCGACCGTGGAAGAGCGTTACGATCCTGTGAAGACGCCGCGGGATAAAGTCGTGACCAATTATCAGGGGGTAAAATATACTTTCATGGGTGTCAATATCGGCTGGTGCGATGGGGAAAACATCACCTACGACGCCCGCAGCGTGAAGGTTCGCTTCACGCAGGCGGAGACCGGTGCCATGCAGGTCATAACGCTCACCCAGGCATCGCATTCGGTCGTAAATTCCGGCAACCAGTCTTATTTCCAGTTCGGACGCAAGGACCCGATGTTGGCCGGTATTCGCAATGCTTCCGGTTCCGCAGTCGATAAGGACTGCTATTCCGACGGCTATGCGTTCGACAAGTCGGGAACCGGCAAAGTCTCTATCGGCACGTCCATCCAGAATCCGCATGTGTTCTTCAATTATGGAGGCGTTGTGCCTCGAGATTGGTGCACCATGTCTTATTACAATTTTTGGGACACCGACAATACGGTGACGACGGCTAACGACAATGTGGTGGTTAAGACGATTTACGATCCTTCGCCCGTCGGCTACCATCTGCCTTCGTCGAACGCCTTTACGGGCTTTACGTATAACGGCAGCAATGTTTCCGGGTCTTCTTACTTCGGCTCCCGATTCAATTCGCCCTATACCTCCAAAGTCGATTGTCCCGATAATTTCGGTTGGGAGTTTTATTGTAACAAGATGACGGGCGAGGGAAGCTACGACACTGCGGGCGGTACGATCTTCTTTCCGGCTTCGGGCTATCGCAGTTTCTTGCCGGGTACAACGGATTTTGTTGGCCTCAATGGTTATTATTGGTCGGCTGTTCCGTATTCGGGGGGGCTTCTCGTAGCTTATACTTCTTTGCGTTGTATGTCGGCCCGTTGTATGACAACAATCGCACCTACTGCTTCGCGGTACGTCCCGTCCAAGAATAGGCGCGAAGCGACCATCCGATTCATTGGATTGATTTCCTGCTGTTCGCAGCCGCAGGGTTTTATCCTTCGGATCACGCTGCACCGCAGCAATATCACCTTTCTGCATGGGTTTACGATTGTGGAAAAACGGACGTTTCGGGGAGATGCTCCGATTTTGAAGATATGAAATGACGGGAAATCCGGACAGACCGGCTTTGCGGAGGCGCATCAATGCGGGCTGGCTTTTTTCGGGTTTCTTTATTAGAGCCCGGCAATATTCGCCGGGCTTTTTCTTATGCAGTACGATGGGATCAAATAGGTGGGCCTTTAAATAATTTAGGTAACTATATACAAGTTTATACAAATTACAACAAATACATCCATTTTATCCATAACAACATTTTTAATTAAACTTTCATTACAGCCTGATGAAAGTAATATTGTTAGGAAAAAGAAATGGGCAGAGTCCGTGCTTGTATTTGTTTTGATTGATCCTGGGGAGTACGTGAGAAAGGCTCTTCAAATATGTTGGCTCGAAAGCCGATGTAAATATAGCGTTTTTCGTATATTTACAAAACTTAACTTCCGCCCAAGTAGTATCGAAAGCGTCAAAAGCATTACAAGACGGACGCACGAGTAAGACTACTAAAAGCATTGCAGGAAGCGCTCTTTCTCAGCGAGAAAAGAAATAAACTGCGATTTTGCGGACTTCCAAAATAAAACAACCCAAAAATCATGCAGGTTCCCGCTTTCGACTATCTACGGCCGGGTATTCCACGCCGACGAAGTCTGATAAAGGCTGATCGCCCGGTCGAGCAGCTCCTGCGAGGGGATGCCTTCCTCCAGCACGAGGTTGTAGCGGTCTTCCTCCGTGGGTGAAATCCGGTACTGTTCCGCTCGGTTGACGGGTGAAAGTACGGTGAATACGTCGCCTTCGAGATAACCCAGGTCCTGATAGGTGGCGACGAAGGCCCGTTCCCGGAAATCGTCGGACAATGCGTCCTGACCGAAGAAATGGGAGTCGTAATCCATCCCCAGCAGCGAGAAGAGCGTAGGCATCAGGTCGATCTGGGACCTGTCTCTTATACACATCTCCGAGCCCACGAGACGGAGCTACATCTC
>ENA-OZHI01000398-OZHI01000398.1-human-gut-metagenome-genome-assembly--contig:-NODE-398-length-10566-cov-3.699743_pt1 | contig 10566 bp, 10 predicted proteins | sample MGYA00244041_ERZ653676 | MGnify/ENA primary metagenome ERZ653676 (study PRJEB26926, sample SAMN06165238) | human gut metagenome | biome: ENVO:00009003; feature: ENVO:2100002; material: ENVO:00002003... | reverse complement strand
TCTTCTTTGTGTGTGGTATTTTCCATGTCAGTAGAAATGTAATATAAATGATATTTTGACACAAAAGTACGTTTGCAAAATGAATTTAGCAAGTTTTTCTGAGGGGAATTGAAAATGCTGGTATTCGGATTTAAGGAAATAAAAAAGTGATATTGTTTCTCTTGAAGCATGTATCACAGAAACAATATCACTCGGTGAATGAACAAACAAGAGGTATTTCACCCGCAAGTTTATCCAATCTTGCTTATCTTCTTTAATTTTTCTTCGTCAATGAGCTTGATTTTTCGTCCGTCAATAATAATCAGTTTTTCGGCGGCGAAATTAGACAAGGTTCGGATGGCATTGGATGTGGTCATGTTGGAGAGATTGGCCAGGTCTTCTCTGGAGAGATAGATGCTCAGAGTACACTGGTCTTCTTCCACACCGTAGGTATCTTTCAGGAAAAGCAATGATTCAGCCAGACGTCCCCGAATGTGTTTCTGAGTCAGGTTGACTGTTCTTTCGTCGGAGATACCCAAATCTTTCGACAGCTGTTTGATGAAAAACATGGCAAGCTCCGTATTTTCCATAATCAGCTGCACGATGACGGGCATGGGAATCAGGCACATGGTACATGGTTCAAAGGCAGCAGCAGCGGTCACGAAATTTTCTTCGGCAAAATAGGCACGATAGGCAAAGTATTCTTTGTCCTTTATTACTCGGATAATCTGGCTGCGTCCCCCTACGCCGTCCTTGTAAATCTTTACCTTTCCGTTCAGTAAACACATCAAGTTCTCCGGTGTTTCACCTTCGCAATAAATAGTCTCATTCTTTTTGTATTTCTGAATCGTAAAGTTCTGTGCCAGCAGTTCGCGTTGTTGCTGTGTTAATGGTTGCCATAAATCTGGTATACTTTCGGCAATCTCAGCTTCTGTTAATTCCTTTTTTACCATAAAATGTTCCAAAACCATGTTATTAAGCACAAAGGTACGAAGAAAAATTGAAAATATTCTTTTTTTTCATCATAAAAATGGCCTCAGATAAGGGCTTTGTTATATATTTGCTGTGAATATGCGAAAACTGAAAGGCTTATATGAGGCTTTGTGGGGAGTGCTGGTATTGTGCTTGCTGTGCTGTTTCCCACTGCGAGGAGTGGCGCGCGACAATGCTCCGTACCTTCCGAAAAAGCCTGTCGTGGCCGATTCTATTTTGGATTACATGTTTCATTCTGCGTCCATTTATTCGCATGAGGTGAAAGGATACAAGGGCGATTTGTATCTGAAAGGTCATCTGAAAGTACATAAGCAGAACCGGATTATCAAGTATGTGCCTTCCATGTTTCGTCTGGAGAAGGGTATAAATGATTATTTTCATGAGTCTATCAGTGAGCTGCAATATACGGCTCCTGCCATTTATGACCGGAAGGTCAGGGCAATATCTACGACCTTCCCCAGCATCAGAGGGCAGATATTCGACATTATGGACTACATGAAGTTTAATATTTATGCTCCTTCGCTGATGGGCAACAGAATACTTTCGCCGCTGAACAGAAAGGCTCAGGTGCATTATCATTATTTGCTTGAAAGGGTAGAACACCGGTTGGGAGGAGAATTATATTGCATTCGTGTCGTACCCCGTTACCGGAGCACGCAGTTGGTGGAGGGCTTTCTGTGGCTTTCATCAGCCGACTGGACTATCCGAAGAATGAATCTCAAGGGGCGTTATGACCTGGTAAGGTTCCAACTGAGTATGCAGATGGGTGAGGAGGAAGATACAAAATACCTTCCTGTTTTGTTGAATCTTGATTTGAACTTCAAGTTCCTGAAGAATCATCTGGAGATGAAGTACACGGGGTGGATGAAGTATTCATCGGTCGTTTATCGTAAGCCGGGGGAAGAATGGATTGTCAAGAAAACGAACGATCATAATCTGTCGAATTCTTATACTTTGTCGTGTGATACCAGTCGGCTCGTGGTGGAGCGTGACTCGTTCAACCGTATCCGGCCGATTCCTTTGTCTGCTTATGAGGATTCGCTTTACCGTTCGGCGGATGAGCGGCGATTGAAGCGGGAGGCCGATACGATAAAGGCAGAGCCTACAGAACTGAAGAAGAACATGGTGTTCTTGGGGCAGCTGGGGGATGCCTTGATTAGCAGCTATGACATTGACATCTCTAAAGTGGGAAGCATCAACTGCTCTCCGATTATCAATCCCTTATTAGTGAGTTATAGCCACCGGAACGGAATATCCTATCGGCAGGTATTTAAGTACAACAAGCTTTTCCATGATGGGCGTTTGCTACGTATTGTTCCTCAGATTGGTTATAACTTTACAAAGAAAGAGTTTTATGCCAAGGCGGATATGGAATATATCTACAATCCTCGGAAATTGGGCTCCATTGAAGTACATGGAGGAAATGGTAACCGAATTTACAGTAGTGTGGTACTCGACCAGCTGGAGCAGATTCCGGACAGTGCGTTTACCTTCGATGGACTGGAATTGGATTATTTTAAGGATGTATACGTAGATATATCGCATAACATTGAGTTGTGCAACGGACTAAAGTTAGGCACAGGTTTGGCTATGCATTGGCGTTATACTAAGAGTACGCCAGAAGTGGAAGCACGTGTACGTTCTAATTATAACAGTTTCGCTCCCCGTATTCGTCTGGAATGGACACCGGGCATGTATTATTATATGAACGGCAACCGAAAGATAAATGTCGGCTCTTTCTTTCCTACCTTTATGCTGGATTACGAACGGGGTATCAAAGTTTTAAAGAATTCCGGTACCTATGAACGAATCGAAGGTTCTGTGGAACAAATCATTCGTTTGAAGAATGTGCGTTCACTGGCTTATCATGTGGGAGCCGGTATGTTCACCAATCAGTCGGATATGTATTTTGTGGATTATGCGCATTTTGCCAATCTGAATCTTCCCCAGGGTTGGAATGACGATATTGGAGGTACGTTCCAGATGCTGGACGGACGCTGGTACAATGCTTCTAGTCATTACATACGAGGTAATCTGACCTTTGAGGCACCTTTCATTCTCTTATATCCGGTCACTCGTTTGTTGTCGTTCGTACAGAAGGAACGTATTTATGCAGGTGTTCTTTTCATGCCGCACCTGAATCCTTATCTGGAATTCGGTTACGGATTTGCGACCCACTTGTTCGATGCGGGTGTCTTTATCGGAAATGAAAAAGGTAAATTTACCTCCGTGGGATGTAAATTTACCTTCGAATTATTCAACAAATAAATATAGTTGCGCTTATACTAACTCGTCCGAAGTATATCCTTGCGGAAGTGGACGGCAGTTATATCCAGAAGCCATGATTTCACCGTAGGCTCCGGCAGAGCGAAGTGCAATCAGGTCGCCACGGTGTACCTTGTTCAGGTCAATAGCCTTTCCGAACACATCCGATGATTCACAGATAGGACCTACTACATCGTATGCTTCTGCAGGTTCTTCCGAAGTAAGGTTCTCAATCTTGTGATAAGCCTGATACAAAGCCGGACGAATCAGGTCGGTCATACCTCCGTCTACGATGGCAAACTGCTTGTTGGTACCTTGTTTCACGTAAATGACTTTAGTGATGAGGTTACCGCACTGACCTACTACTGAGCGTCCCAATTCAAAGTGAAGCGTTTGCTGCGGACGCAGGCGCAGGTGCTTGTGATAAGTAGCAAAATATTCTGCGAAGTCAGGAATCGGCTGGCGGTTGGGGTGTGCATAGTCAATACCTAAACCACCTCCTACGTTGATATGTTCCACGATAATCTGACGGGCAAAAAGTTTTTCCTGTAATTCGTTTACACGGTTACAAAGTGCCACGAAGTCGCCCATATCCAGAATCTGTGAGCCGATGTGGAAGTGTAATCCTACGAACTTCACGTTTTTCATCTCCAGTGCCAGGTCAATCACACGGTCCATGTCCTGTATGCTGATACCGAATTTGTTCTCTGCCAGTCCGGTAGTGATGTTGGCATGTGTATGTGCACCTACATCCGGATTGATACGGAAAGCCACGCGGGCAATCTTGTTCTTTGCTGCAGCCAGTTCATTGATGACTTCCAGTTCAGGAATAGACTCTACATTGAAGCAGAAGATGTCATAATCCAGTCCTAAATTGATTTCCTTGTCTGTTTTCCCCACTCCTGCATATACTATTTTGCTGGCAGGGAATCCGGCCTTGATGGCAGCTTTGATTTCTCCGCCGCTTACGCAGTCAGCTCCCAGTCCGCTTTCACGGATGATACCTAATATTTTAGGGTTGGCATTGGCTTTCACCGCATAGTGCACGCAGAATTTATTGTATTTTCCTGCTTCCTCCTTGATTTTATTCAAGGTTTCACGAAGCAGATTTGTGTCATAATAATAAAATGGCGTTTCCAGTTTTCGGAACTGCTCTATTGGAAAATTAGCTTTCATAAAATGGGTTTAGTTGTGATTGTTGTTATATTAGAAGAATAAAAAAGGCGGTGATGCGGTTTTTACTGACCGTATCCTCCGCCTTTAGCTTTTATAAAAGGTTGCTTTTATTTTTCTTTACCGTTGAAAAGCACGTTGCTCAATGACTGCAACGCCTGCTTCTTATCTGATTCACGAATCAGGAAAGAGATGTTGTAGTTACTTCCGCCGAATGAAATCATACGTACCGGAATATCACGCATTGCATCCAGTGCCTTTGCCTCGAAACCTACGTTTTCCCATTCCAGGTCGCCCACTACACAGACGATACACATGTCATGGTCTACCGTTACTGTACCGTACTTCTTCAGGTCGTTTACGATTTCGTTCAGGTGTTTTGTATTGTCAATCGACATAGATACACCCACTTCTGAAGTACATACCATATCAATCGGAGTCTGGTAGCTTTCAAAGATTTCAAATACCTTGCGGAGGAAACCGTGAGCCAGCAGCATACGGCTTGACTTAATCTTGATAGCGGTGATGTTGTCTTTGGCAGCTACCGCCTTGATTTTGCCTTTTTCCGTATCGTTAGAAATCAGTGTACCCGGAGCAGTCGGTTCCATGGTGTTCAGCAAACGTACCGGAATGTTGGCATATTTAGCCGGCTGGATACAAGTCGGGTGCAGAATTTTTGCACCGAAGTAAGCCAATTCAGCTGCCTCTTCAAAGTGAAGCTGACGTACCGGAGAAGTCTTGTCTACCACGCGCGGGTCATTGTCGTGCATACCGTCGATGTCAGTCCAAATCTGGATTTCAGAAGCATTGATGGCAGCTCCAATCAGAGAAGCCGTATAGTCACTTCCTCCACGCTGCAGGTTGTCGATTTCACCGTATGCGTTGCGGCAGATGAATCCCTGAGTGATATAGATTTCATAACCCGGGTTTGCTTCCAGTTGTGCCGACAGTTTTTCGCGGATATAAGTCAGGTCCGGTTCGCTGTTCTTGTCAGTGCGCATGTATTCCAGTGCCGGAATCAATGTCGCGTTTACGCCCTGCTCGCACAAGTAGTTAGTCACCATGTTGGTAGAGATGATTTCTCCCTGAGCCAGGATGACTTTTTCTTCAAATAAAGTAAATATGTCTTTCGTGTAAGAACGAATGTAATCGAATACAGATTTTACGAAATCCAGTGTTTTCTGTTTATATTCTTCGGTAGAATACAACTCATCAATGTGCTGTTTATATTTCGCTTCCAGTCTATTGATGATTTCATTTGCACCTTCTGGATTTTTCTTGTACAGATAATCCGAAATTTCAACCAATGTGTTAGTCGTACCTGACATGGCAGACAGGACTACAATTTTCTGTTCGCCGTCAGTGATTAATTTGGCCACATCTTTCATTCTTTGTGCAGAACCCACAGATGTACCTCCAAACTTTAAAACTTTCATTTTACGTTTCGAATTTTAAATGTTCTATAATTAATTAATTTCGGGAGCAAATGTAATAATAAAAACCCTATTTTGAGGTCATTTTGGCAAAAATCCTTTTACTCCTTTGTCTTTTTTATGAATTTGTCGTTTCCGTGAGACGGTGATGTTCGCATTTGTACACTTTTCCGGGATATTCCGAAAGCAAGTTCAGGTTGTGCGTGGTCATCAGAATGGCTGAGCCCTGACGGCAGATGTCCTGCAATAATTCCACGATGCGCCGTCCGGTTTCCACGTCCAGATTACCGGTCGGTTCATCGGCCAGGATAATTTCCGGTTTGTTCAGTATGGCCCGGGCGATGACGATACGCTGCTGTTCTCCACCGGAAAGTTCGTTGGGCATTTTGTACCCCTTGTTTTCCATGCCAACCTGCTGTAACACTTCTTCAATTCGCCGTTCTATTTCGGTACGGTTTTTCCAGCCGGTAGCCTTAAGCACGAATTTCAGGTTTTCGTGTACGGTACGGTCGGTCAGCAGCTGGAAATCCTGAAACACGATACCGAGTTTCCGGCGCAGGGTAGGGAAGTCCTTCCGTTTCAGGGTGCGCATGGCATTTCCCAGTACCCATGCTTCTCCGGCATCAATCTCCACCTCACCGTAGATGGTTTTCAGGAGAGTAGACTTCCCGCTGCCCACCTTTCCGATGAGATAGACAAATTCGCCTTTCTGGAGTTCCAGGTTTACGTCAGAAAGAATCTCCTGTCCTTGCAGGCTCACATTTACGTGCTGGTAAGAAATGAGTGGTTGTTCTTCCATATATAGTGATTAGTGTTTTTTCCAGGTGGCGCTGTGACGCTCTTTCAATTCACGGGCTAAGTCTTCAATGCGGTAGCCTTTGTACGTAAGCAGTACAATCAAGTGGTAAAGCAGGTCGGCTCCTTCGTAAATCAGGCGTTCGTCGGTTCCGTTGCAGGCTTCGAGGATGGTTTCTACAGCTTCTTCACCTACCTTTTGTGCCATCTTGTTGACTCCCGAATTGAACAGGCTGGTGGTGTACGATTTCTCCGGCATTTCCTGACGGCGACGGTCGATGAAATCCTGCAACTCTTTCAGGAACATGATGTCCTGCTCGTTTTTGTCTCCCCAGCAAGTATCTGTGCCCTTGTGGCAAACAGGTCCTTCCGGATGTACCATGATGAGCAGTGTGTCGTTGTCGCAGTCAGCCTTTACTGAAACCACGTGCAGAAAGTTTCCGCTTTCTTCTCCTTTGGTCCACAGACGGTTTTTGGTACGGCTGAAGAAAGTCACCTTACCCGTTTCCATGGTTTTCTTGTAGGCTTCCTTGTTCATGAATCCCAGCATCAATACTTTTTGCGTATAGTTATCTTGGATAATGGCCGGAATCAAGCCATTCATTTTTTCAAAATCCAGTTCCATAATCTTACTTTATATAATATAGTTAGTTTAAACAGTTATCTGCGCACGGCGATACCTTCTTTGCAAAGGTAATCTTTTAATTCGGGAATTGGAATTTCACCGAAGTGAAAAACACTGGCAGCCAGGGCGGCATTAGCTTTTCCTAACGTAAATGCGTCACGGAAATCCTCTTTCTTGCCAGCTCCTCCGGAAGCAATGACCGGAATGGTAAGCCGGTCGGCCAGTTCGGCCAGTGCTTCGTTGGCATATCCTTCCTTTACCCCGTCGTGGTCCATGCTGGTAAACAAGATTTCCCCGGCTCCGCGGTTGTTGGCTTCTTCCGCCCATTCCATAAGGAAACGCTCGGTCTCCAGTCGCCCTCCGTTAAGGTAACATTTCCAGCCTTGCGGGGTTTGTCGGGCATCAATGGCCACCACGCACACCTGCGAACCGAAATGGCGGGCAATGTCATCTATGAGCTGCGGGTTCCGGATAGCCGAAGAGTTGATAGATACCTTGTCGGCTCCGGCATTCAGCAGACGTTCCACATCGCTCAGTTCATGAATACCTCCTCCCACGGTGAAAGGAATGTTGATTTCTGCAGAAATGCGTTTTACCAGCTCTGTAAACGTTTTCCGTCCTTCGTGGCTGGCAGTGATATCAAGGTACACCAACTCGTCGGCTCCTTGTTCGCTGTAAGCCTTTCCGAGCTCCACCGGGTCGCCTGCTTGTCGCAGATTGACGAAGTTGGTACCTTTTACCGTTTGTCCGTCTTTGATGTCAAGACAGGGTATGATTCTTTTTGCTAACATAATCAGTTTCTTGAGTTAAGAGTTAAGGAAGAAAAGCTTTCAAGTCCTGCAGGGTGATACGCCCTTCATAGAAAGCCTTACCGAATACCACTGCCGGAATACCTGCTTCGTTCAGTGCTTCAATGTCCTTCATGCCGCTGATACCTCCGCTGGCTATCAGATGCAGGTCGGGGTGCGCCTCCGTGATTTGCTTGTATAGCTCCAAAGACGGCCCGTTGAGCATTCCGTCGCGTGATATGTCCGTGCAGAGTACCTTTGTGACTCCTTTCTTTATATAGTCATCCAAGAACGGCATCAGCTCCAGACGGCTGCATTCTAGCCATCCGTTGACGGCTATTTTCCCATCTTTGGCATCCGCTCCCAAAATAATCCGCTCACTGCCATATACCTCCATCCATCGGTTGAACGTATCCGGCTCCTTTACGGCGATGCTGCCCAGCGTTACCATCAGCGCTCCGCTTTCGAAGGCAATGTGCAAGTCTTCATCGCTTTTGATGCCTCCGCCAAAGTCAATGACCAGCGAAGTCTGTCCGGCCAGTGCTTCCAGTACCTTATAGTTTACCACATGCTTGGAAGCCGCTCCGTCCAGGTCGACTACATGCAGGCGATGGATGCCATGCGCTTCAAACATCTTGGCCACTTCCACCGGATTCTCGTTGTAAACCTTTTTCGATTGATAGTCGCCTTGAGAAAGTCGTACGCATTTTCCGTCGATGACATCGATGGCTGGTATAAGTTCTATCATATTTTATATAATGTTTTGTGATTAGAGATTCAAAAAGTTGCGCAGGATACATTCTCCCACCTTTCCGCTTTTTTCCGGATGAAACTGGGTGGCATAGAAGTTATCCTTGTGCAAGGCCGCACTGAAAGGGGTGATATAGTCGGTTGTGGCCGCTGTAAATTCGTTGACCGGCACATAGAAACTATGCACGAAATACACGAACTCTTCTTCTTTTATACCTTGAAAGAGCGGGCTGCGGAGATGTGACAATGTATTCCATCCCATGTGAGGAACTTTCTCTTCAGGATTGGTCGACTGGAATCGCTTGACTTCCGCATCGAAGATTCCCAGGCAGTCCGCATCACCTTCTTCCGAATATCGGCAGAGCAACTGCATCCCCAGGCAAATACCTAATACTGGTTGTTTGAGCTCTTTGATGAGAAGGTCCATGTGGCAAGCTTTCAGGTAATCCATGGTGGTACGTGCTTCGCCCACTCCCGGGAAAATCACCTTGTCGGCACTGAGCAGTGTCTCCTTGTCGTTGGTGATGACAGGTTCCACACCCAGTCGCTTCAGTGCACAATCCACCGAAAAGAGGTTTCCTGCATTGTATTTTATGATTGCAATTTTCATTCAGTGCTGTTTTTTTGTGGAAAAAAATAGTTTTTGCAAAAGTAACGAATTATAAACAATCTCCTAATAAAAGCGACAAAAAGTTTGTCTGTGATGGTAGTTTTCTGACAAGGTTTTTGTAAGAAGCTCCTATGCGTGGCTTTCTAAAAAATGAGGCGTAAAACTTTTTTGAATATTTTTTCGGAAAGCTATTGCAGATTCAAAAAAAAGCACTACCTTTGCATCGCAATCGAGAGAGATAGCAACGAAAAAAACTTAATGGTGCGTTAGTTCAGTTGGTTAGAATACATGCCTGTCACGCATGGGGTCACGGGTTCGAGTCCCGTACGCACCGCTTAAACCTTCACTTCTCAGTGAAGGTTTTTTTATTATATCCATATTGAGCTTTTTTAACACAAAATGATGCATGATATCTCATAATAATGCATTTAACGTATAGACAAACATTCAAAGTTAACACGTAAAAAATTAAATTATTATGAGACTACGTTCAATTCTTAAACATGCATTGGTAGCTTCGGTTGCCATATTCTCACTCCAGTCATGCGACAATGACGATGATTATGACTATTCTCTAATGTTCCCTAACGCGCTGGTTACTGTAAAAACAGATGCCAATGATACTTTCTTCCTTCAGCTTGACAATGAGACGACACTTCTTCCGGTGAATGTTACAAAATCACCTTTCGGCGAAAAAGAAGTTAGAGCATTGGTTAATTTTGAAGAGACTACAGATCCTTCGGAAGGTTTCAGCAAGGCTGTACACATCAACTGGATAGACAGTATACTGACTAAACCTATTGCAGCAAACCTGGGTGAAGAAGAAAATGACAAAGTTTACGGAAACGACCCGGTAGAGATTATGAACAGCTGGATGACTGTTTCAGAAGACGGATATCTGACATTACGTTTCAGCACCGCATGGGGCAACACAGGCACAAAACACTTCGTAAACCTGATTTCGACAAACAATCCCGAAAATCCATACGAAGTAGAATTCCGCCACAATGCCAAGGGCGACATTTACGGCAGGTATGCGGACGGACTGGTTGCTTTCAAGTTGGATGCCCTGCCTGATACAGAAGGCAAGACCGTTAAATTGAAACTGAAGTGGCTGTCTCTTATACACATCTGACGCTGCCGACGAAGCTAGAA
>ENA-OZHI01000396-OZHI01000396.1-human-gut-metagenome-genome-assembly--contig:-NODE-396-length-10587-cov-4.838207_pt1 | contig 10587 bp, 5 predicted proteins | sample MGYA00244041_ERZ653676 | MGnify/ENA primary metagenome ERZ653676 (study PRJEB26926, sample SAMN06165238) | human gut metagenome | biome: ENVO:00009003; feature: ENVO:2100002; material: ENVO:00002003... | reverse complement strand
CTAGCTTCGTCGGCAGCGTCAGATGTGTATAAGAGACAGGTTCTATATTGTGAACGGATGCACATTATAGAATTAACAATCAATCGATTGTATATCTATGTGTTGTTGCAATTACTGGACAATAAAATTCATTATTAGTATAAAGAAATTTCTCCCAGGCCAGCACGTCCTTCTGATACCCCTTCGATGGTGAGTCGGAAATAGCGGATTTCTCTGTCTACGGTCATGGGCTTGAATTCCCATCCAGTGCATTCACGTTCGTATAGTGTGAGCCAGTGCTTACCGTCTTCCGAAGTTTCTACTTTGTGACGGTAAGAAGAACTGTCTTTCTGGAAAACGATGCGGCTTGCCTTGACGTAAGTCTGGTTGCCCAGGTCCAATGTAATGGTCTGGGGAAGTTTGCTGTCTCCGGCAATCCACCAGCTCCGGTCATCTTGGTCGATGATATGTGAGGAAGGATACCCTTTCTGGCTGCTTTCTACCTGAACGGAAGCAATCTTCAAACGAGGCATGCTCAGTACACGCTTTTGCCATGAGCTGGTTTTTACTACGGCATTGTCCTCTTCCTGTCCTTTGAACATGCGGTGGTTTCCGTCCGGAAGGTATTTTCCGCAGAATGCTTGGGTAGTGATTTCTGTCTCTCCGAGAGTGAGTCCGTCGGCCATAGCTCTTATTTTGATGGTGCCAGCCTTTCGGGTAGTGCGCACAAATGCGAAAGCTACTCCGCCTTCCGCTTTTTGCGGGTTTACCCCGATGCGGGTAATTCCATCGCCTATCAGACTGCCTTCACCCGATACCTGGAAGGTGATTTCTTTCTGTGAGTTGTATATACGGCTGCCGTTACGGTCGCATACGGTGACATAGACCGGAATCATGTCTGAACCATCAGCAACTGGGACGATGCCGTTCGTATGGGCTTCTACGACAAGATGGTCTTCCTTTTCTGGGGTCGTGACTTGATGTACGGCTACCACTTTCCCACCTATCAATGCTTCTGCCTTTAAAGTGCCTTCTTCATATTTTCCGGTATTGAAAACGAAGACCGGGCTTCCTCCTTTTTCCACTATCGAGTGGTAAAGGGGAGTCCTTTCTGCTCGTGTTTGTGTACCTGCTAACTTGCCGTTACGATAGAGACGAACTTCTTCACAATTGGAAAAGACCATGATATTTGTAGTGGAGGAAGAAAATTGTTCAGAAGCATTGTAAGAAGCGATGAATACCATGGGCCCTTCATATAGACCAGGTTGTGAGATGGCTGGAGAACGCATACTCTGCAGCATGAAGTAGCTGAATTTAGGATAGCGGTTCATGTCTACCACTCCGCTGTACATGGTCTCATCTTCACTTCCACGGGCATAATCGTTGTAGCTCCATACGAAGTGTCCTGCCATGTGGGGATTGGCGTCCAGCATGCACCAGTCGAAATAGCCGTTTCCGTTGAGCTGCTCAATACGGCTCCGGCACTGACGCATTTGCTCTTCCTCGTTTTCCTTGAGACTTACGCGCGGTTTTTCACCTACTCCGTCTCCCTATTCACGGCAGAATAAAGGCTTGATGGAAAGCATGTCTTCCATCTGATTGTCCATCACATCTCCGCTTTTGGGGTATCCGGCTACCTGTTTATAAAACACGTCGTAAAAAGATTCCATATCGGCATGCCCCAGGTAGTCGCCAGCGGTGTACATCTGGTCACCGGGATATTCGGCATGAGAGAGCTCGAAGATGGATTTGGCCAGAGATACTGGATAGCGGGACTCGTTGAGAGCTGTTTCCCATAGTACGACAGAAGGGTGGTTACGGTCGCGGCGGATCATGCCTTTCCCCACTTCGAACAAGCGGCGAATGAAAGTTGAATCGGAATTAAAGAACTGCCATCCCGGAATGCATTCCACGACCAGCAGCCCATAGCGGTCGCAGGCTTCCAAAAATGCCGGGTCGTTAGGGTAGTGGGCTGCTCGCACGGCATTGTATCCTCCTCTTTTTAGATCAATCACTTCACGTTCCTGCATGGAATTGGAGGCTGCGTCACCTACGTTGGGATAAGCCTGGTGCCGGTTGGCTCCTCGTAGATAAAGTTTTTTCCCGTTGATGAAAAAGCCTTCCTTGGCAGTGTAGCGGATGTGTCGGATGCCAATCTGCTGTTGCCTCTCGTCAAGGATTTTCCCCTGTGAAATCAGCTGAGTCTGTAATGTATAGAGGTTAGGGCTATAAGGATGCCATAAGGCCGGATGGGCTAGTGGGAGGTCTTGTTCCACGGTTGTGGCTGATTCCCGGTTTAGCTTGCTTTGGGTTTTGTTTTCTGATACAGTTTTTCCGTTTGAGTCGATGAGACGTGAGACCACTTGCAGATACATTCCTTTATCGGATAAGTTACGGATATGAGTGGAGACATGTGTCCGGGCAAATTCAGGACTAACTTCAGGGTATGTTATGAATTGTCCTCCTCCGGCTACGATGTCTTCTTGTAGCTCATCGGTAATGTAAACTTTGTCTGTGATGACCATGTGTACATCCCGATAGATTCCACTATAATAGTAGAAGTCCATTCTCTCCTGGGGTTTACCCGGAGGGGTAAGCGGATCATGTGCGGCCGATACTCGTACGGCCAGTACGTTGTTTTCGTCCCAGCGGATGCGTCCGGTCAAGTCAGCGACAAAGCCTAAGTAGCCTCCGTGATGTGTGGTAATCTTTTCACCATTCAAATAGACTTCACAATTGGTCATTACTCCTTCGAATGATACCACGACACGTTTGTTCTTATAGGCTTTGGAGAGAGTGAAGTAACGGCGATACCATCCGATACCGTCATAGATAGTATTTCCACCGCAATGTTTCGTTTCTAGCTGCATGATGTGGGGAATTACTATGGGCATCCAGGAGGAGTCATCTAGGTCTGTGCGTGCTCCATTGTTTACCTCTCCTCGGTAGAATGCCCAGTCATTATTCATGTGGAGTATTTCCCGTGCGGAAGAGTTTGATCCGGTGCCATGAAGTACGGCACCGAAAAGCGTTAAAAAGAATAAAATAAAGTGTTTCATGGTCATTTGAATTTTAGTTTCTGATTTCTGCTCCTTGTGGGTAGGGAGCTACTTCGATTGCTTTCAGTACGGCTCCGTTGGCAGTCTGGCGTAACCCCATAACCAGCACGTTTTTCTTTCCTCCGAAGTGCAGCCAGCATTCTGGTAAGTAGTATTCTCTTTGAGGTCCTGCTTCCCAATGGCGCCCGATGTTATGTCCGTTCAACCACATGTAACCGTTACCGGATGCGTTGATGCGTGCCAGCCATGGAATCCAGATATTCTCCTTTTGTGCAGGCAATTCAAATTCAATGCGATACCAGGTAAATAGCCCATCAGGAGTACTTTGGGGTTGTACCTTATTCCCTTTTCGTGGAATTTCGTATGTGGTGTCCAGTTTGATTTTGGTCCAGTTTTCCGGTACGTATTCGGGTAGGTGCCATCCAGCAGTAATTCCACCCATATCTGTAGCACATTCCCATTCTAGTGGATGGGTCAGGGCAGATTCTGTGACAGACAGTCCGGCTTGCCGTATACCGGCTAGTTCTTCCATTGGAAAGTAGCCGTGGGCATGGCCTAAGTTTTCATAGGCTACGAGGATTTCATTGTTGCCTTCTTGTAGGAGACCAGTTACATCAAAACGGTTGTCATATTCATCGGGGCGGATGCGCTCAAAACAGTCACGGGTTGTCCAGCTCTGTGCATCGGCTTGGTCAGGAAATAGTCGTCTGGCTGGTTTCCCGTTTACGAGTACTGATACTATGTCACGGGTGAACATATTGAACAGCAGGAATTGCTCATTTGTAGCTTGGTGTGCATCCAGTTTTACCTTGGCCCGGTACAGGCTGTAACGGAAATCGTTGATGCCTAAGTCTGAAAGAGAAACCAGGCATGGAGTAGATATCCAACGGGCTTTCTTTGAATCGTCTTCCTTTTTCAGTGCAGAAGCTATACGTACCGGTTGTGGAAGTCGGTCAGGTGTTAACGCGCGCATAGCAGGCTGCGGCCACCAACTTCCTTCGTTGGCGGAGTTTCCGGCAGGAAGTACATATACTTTGCTGCCTAACGCGGGAAGGTCGAAAGTGATTTCTATCGGATTGATGTGTGGTAGAGGGCCGTCTTCATTTCCGGAAGCAGAAATCAATACTTTTTCCCCATGCTGATTGATGTTGTACATCGATTCAGAATGTTTTCCTGATTTTCCAGGAACTATTCTAACATGTCCTTTGATACTCTGTTTGGGGTCAGTGTTGTGCAGGAAAATGAAGCGAGTGCCGTCTTGTGCCACCCGAATACCGCCGAATAATGACTTCGGAGCATTCTCCAGCAGGCAGGGGCCTCCTTCTGCCCGGACTAGTTTCTTGCCGTAGGTTTGGATAAAGCTACCAAGGGCTTTCGATTCATAATACTTATCGCTCGTGGCTCCGTTTTCACGCAGTGCCGCATTGTAGTCATAACTGGTGGTCATTCCTCGTGCGCCCCATCCGTCGAAGTGGCTTCCTCCGAAAAACATATAATAGTTCAGGCCTGTAGCTCCGCCCAGCATGGACATAAGTCCCAAAGCTTTGAAATGGCGTGCATCTGAATAATGTTCTTCGCTTAAACGGCCGGTGACCAGCGAGAACCAGCCTCCTTGGAGTTCTGTGACGAATCCTGGGGCGTCGGGCTGGGATTGCCGGAGGGCGGCCATGCGGTAGGCACAATCTGGAGCAGAAGAGAGTCCCACATAGTAATTATCACTATCAAAGACTTGTGATAGTTCCGGGTCTTTACTGTTCCTGCATTCTTGTGTCAAACAAGTAAATACTGGAATGTCTATGTTATTTTTTCTTACAGATTGATATAGAGCCTTGAGTAGTTCTTCCTTATTACTGCAATCATGATGATTGTATTCATTCTCAATTTGAATGAGGATAATTCCTTTTTCCCCTTTGGGCTTATGGGTAATCTGTTCTTCAACAAGTTCTTTACATATTGCATTGTACCAGTGTAAACACCAGCGTATATGCTGATGGTCTGCACTTCTTAACCAGAAATCGTTGAATCCCTCCGGTCGGAATTTTGCTATCCATCTAGGATAGCCACCTCCTGAGTATTCTGCACAAATGAATGGACCTGGACGTACAATTGTATATAAACCAAATTCATCCTGTGCCATTTTAAGCCATCGTTTTAAGTCTGCAAAATCAAAATTGCCTGGAGCATCAGGGCTATTAGGCATTTTTCGTTCATGCCAGTTCCAGGGAATATAAGTTTCTACAGTGTTAAATCCTGCTTCTTTAATTTTCTTGAAGCGGTCTCTCCATAAAGGTTCTGGACAGCGAAAATAATGAAAGGCTGCACTATAGATGAATACATCTTTTCCATCAATGGTCATACAAGAACCATCATATCGAATACGGTCGGGATGAGGGAAGTGTTTATTGCTTTCTTCTGCTAGTACGTGTGAAAAATGCCCTAGAAACAGGCATAACAATACAATAATTTTTGATGTGAGTTTCATATAGTTTATTTTTTCAGTTTACTATAATACGGGAGAACTGAAAAAAAATACTCACTTTACACGACTTAATGATTAGTGTGCTATTAAAAATATCAGGATTATCTTCTCTAATTGCATGATTGACCTTAATTTTGTAAGCGCCCTTTGAACTAAATTGATGCTTGATTGGGGAGCAATGTCAAGTATCTCTGCAATTTCTTTGTATGGCAATCCTTTGATATATCGTAAATAAATTGCTTCTCGTTGATTCACAGGGAGTTGATGATACGCTTTGAGGAGCTGTTTGCTTAAATTAAGTTCTTCATCATTTTTTTGGAATAAAGCCGATAATGCGGAATTATCTATCGTTAGGTTAAAACTGACTTTTTCTATATCTTCCGTTTCCTTAATGGAGGAAAGTTTATCTACCAATAAATTTCGGAGTGCTTTTAACAAGTATGTTTTAACACATTGTGTGTTGGATAATTTACGACTTAGATGTAATTTGACGAAAAGATCCTGAATGCAATCTTTTACTAATTCCTTGTCAGGATAAATTTTGAGTCCATAGTTTAGTAATAAATCATAATGTCTCCGATATAAGATTTCCAAAACCTCAATGTCCCTTTTTAATAAAAGTTCCCATAGAGATTCATCTGTCCAATTATTCCGGTCTTTGCAATTAATAATCATTTGTTAGTATGTCTTTCAGAGACTTATTTATGACAAATAAGAAGGACTTGTGGATTTTTTTATTCCTTTTGCTGCAAATATAGGACTTTTTTTTAATCAATCTAAATTTTATTGTTCTGTGGCAAATATTTTATTGCTAATGGTTGAAATGTATCGTATGTTAACTTTGTTAAAAAGGTATATAATAATGAGTAGCTTTTATCAGAGTTATCGTTATATGCATAAAACTTGAAACGAATAAAATTTATTTTTAAATCTGATTTATGAATAATGCAGGGAAATACATTATTGGAGCTTTGCTATTATGCGAAAGCATGGGATTGAGTGCCCAGCAATCTTTGCTGGATGGATTTTCTTATGGCAAAGAACTGATGCCTATTGGTAATGAGTGGGAACAACCTACCAAACTTTCACTCAATAAGGAGCAGCCTCATACTTGGTTCTTTACATTTGCTGATGTGGAGAGTGCACGTCTGCTATTGCCTGATTATAGTGAGTTTTATCGGTCGCTTGATGGAATTTGGAAGTTTCACTGGGTGGGTAATCCAGAAGAACGGTCAACGGAATTTTATAAGCCTTCGTTTGATGTTTCAACATGGGATGAAGTAACGGTGCCGATGCAATGGAATGTAGCTGGAATTCAGAAAGATGGTTCATTGAAATATGGTACTCCTATTTATGCGAACCAACCGGTTATATTTCAGCATACAGTGGCTGTTGACGACTGGAAAGGCGGGGTGATGCGTACTCCTCCTCATGATTGGGTTACTTATAAGCATCGTAATGAGGTTGGAGCTTATCGCCGTAACTTCGAAATTCCTGCTACATGGGAAAATCGGGAAGTATATTTGAATTTTGATGGGGTATCTTCTTTTTTTTATTTATGGGTAAATGGGCATTACATAGGTTTCTCTAAAAACTCGAGAAATACTTCATCTTTTTGCATTACACCTTATTTGAATTGGAATGGCAAAAATACAGTAGCAGTGGAAGTTTATCGTAATTCAGATGGTTCTTTTTTGGAAGCACAAGATATGTTTAGACTTCCTGGAATTTTTCGTTCTGTCTCATTAACTTCTACTTCTAAAACGCAAGTGAGAGATTTTCGTGTGCGTCCTGATTTGGATAGAAATTATAACGATGGTATTCTTAAAATAGAAGCTGATATTCGCAATTTGAATAATAAAAAAATGAAAGGGTATACATTATCCTATTTGTTATATGCTAATAAACTTTATTCAGACGATACAGAACTGGTGTCAGGAGGGAAAGTAAATAATGTGGAAATTGCAGAGCTGTCAAGTGGAGAGAGTATCACAACACGAACAATTATGCATGTAAGTTCACCTCGAAAATGGTCTGCAGAAACTCCTTATAGGTATACACTGGTAGGACAATTAAAAGATCGTAAAGGGCAGGTGGTAGAAACTTTTTCTACGGGATTAGGATTCTGTAAGGTTGAAATTAAAGATACGCCGGCGGCTTTAGATGAATATGGATTAGCAGGACGATATTATTATATAAATGGGGAAACTGTAAAGCTGAAAGGAGTTAATCGTCAGGAGATTAATCCAGAAAAAGGTAATGCAATATCTCATAAACAGATGGAAGATGAGATAATGCTTATGAAGCGTGGTAATATTAATCATGTACGAAACTCTCATTATTCTTGTGATCCTTATTGGTATTACTTGTGTGATAAATATGGTATTTATTTGGAAGATGAGGCAAACCTGGAAAGCCATGAATATTATTACGGAGACGCTTCTTTGTCGCACGTGCCTGAATTTGAGGCAGCTCATGTAGCTCGTGTGATGGAATTAGCTCATGCACATGTGAATCATCCTTCTGTTGTAATCTGGTCTTTAGGAAATGAAGCCGGACCAGGGAAGAATTTCTTGTCAGCCTATAATGCGTTGCACGCATTTGATGCTTCGCGTCCTGTGCAATATGAGCGTAATAATGATATTGTGGATATGGGATCAAACCAATATCCTTCTATTGCATGGATGCGGGAAGCTGTTAAAGGAAAGTATGATATTAAATATCCCTTTCATGTCTCTGAATATGCGCATTCTATGGGAAATGCAGGAGGAAATCTGAAGGATTATTGGGAGGCTATTGAGTCAACTAATTTTTTCTGTGGAGCTGCTATTTGGGATTGGGTAGATCAGGCGTTGAATTATTATGATTCTCGGACTGGTGATTGTTATTGGGCTTATGGAGGTGATTTTGGGGATAAACCCAATAGTGGAATGTTCTGTATGAATGGTATTTTGTTGCCAGATCATTCTCCTAAGCCTGTATTTTATGAAGTAAAAAAGGTATATCAGAATGTAAGTGTAGCACCTTTGGATATGAAACAAGGTAAAGTGGAAGTGTTTAATAAAAACTATTTTATTTCACTTTCTGATTATAGACTTGTTTGGACGCTTTATGAAGACGGGAAAAAAGTACAGGAAAGTGATGCTTTTGTAAATGCTCATAAGATTATAGGGCCACGTGAAAAGGCTGTCTATACTGTTCCTTATAATTATTCGAATCTTAAAGATGGAAGCGAATATTTCGTGAAGATACAATTCTTGTTGAAAAAAGATATGCCATGGGCTAAGGCTGGTTATGCACAGATGGAAGAGCAGTTGTTAGTTAAGAAGGCTGGGGATAAGACTTCATTGACATCGTTAACAACTTCTATGGCGAAGCCCAAGGTATTGGAAAATACAGATTTGATTACAGTGTCGGGGGAAGGATTCTGTGTGAAATTTGATAACCATACAGGGACAATATATAGCTTGGAGTATGGCGGAAAGAAAGTTATTCGTGATGGAGAAGGTCCTAAATTGGATACTTGGCGCGCGCCTGTTGATAACGATAATTGGGCATATCGTCGTTGGTTTGAAAAAGGATTGCATAATTTAAGACATCGTGTCACTGGATATACTCGTATTGCCACAAAAGGGCAAGAGAAGAATGTAATTAAACTGATGTATACAGTAGTTTCTCAGGCTCCTAATTCAGCTGTACTCGAAGGGGGAGTTTCAGGAAGATATAAGGTAAAGGAACTTTCAGAAACGCCTTTTGGAGAGGATGACTTTAAATTTACAAGTAGCCAGATATGGACTGTATACCCTGATGGCTCAATTGCTTTACAGGCTGGCATCACATCTAATGACCCTGAAATGATATTGGCTCGTATAGGATATTCTATGCAGCTTCCATCGGAGTTTGAACAATACACTTATTATGGACGTGGCCCGTGGAATAATTATGCGGATCGCTGCTCAGGTTCATTCATTGAACAATATCAGAGTAAGGTTGGTGATTTGTTTGTGAATTTCCCTAAGCCACAAAGTATGGGAAATCGAGAATCTGTTCGCTGGTGTGCACTGACGGACAAATTAGGTAATGGGGTGGAATTTATTGCAGACTCTGTGCTTTCTGTTTCTGCTCTTCCATGGTCAGCCATGGAGATGACTACCGCTCCTCATCCTTATCAGTTACCCGTTTCTACAGGAACACATTTGCATCTGGATGCTGCTGTTACCGGATTGGGAGGGAATAGCTGTGGCCAGGGAGGACCATTGGAACAAGATTGTGTGAAAGCGGGAAATTATTTTATTAATCTCTTGATTCGTCCAATAAATAATGGGAATTTTGTTCAAACTGCTAAAGTTGCAGTATCTGGGGATACTCCTTTATTGATATCTCGTAGTCGAGATGGTTTAGTTGCTATTGATAGTGGTGACAAGGTAAATAAGGTAATGTATTCGTTGAATCATTCTAAAATAAGCACATTGTATACAGCTCCATTTAATTTACGTGAGGGAGGTACTGTTACCGCTTTTTATGTAGATAATCCCCAGATAAGTGTAACTGCAACCTTTAGTCGGATAGAAAGTGTACCTTTAAAGGTTATTTATGCTTCAAGCCAGGAAGTGGGAGAAGGTGATGCTTCATATTTGGTAGATGGAGATAGTGGGACGATGTGGCATACGATGTATTCGGTAACTGTTGCAAAGTATCCACATTGGGTGGATTTTGATGCTGGTGAAACAAAGATGATAAGAGGGTTTGTTTATTTGCCTCGTCAGGATGGTGGCGTAAACGGAATTATAAAGGATTATAAACTGCAAGTCAGCCAGGATGGAAAAAGCTGGGATGATGTTGTGAAGGGAACTTTTGTTCAAGGATCTCAGGCTAAACGGGTGATGTTGGACAACCCGGTTGAAGCTCGTTATATCCGTTTTTTAGGTTTAAATTCACAAAATGGTTCCGATTTTGCAGGAGGTGCTGAATTTACAGTTATTGCGAATTAGAGAATTAATTATATTTTTGCGTGGCTTTAATTTTAATGTTAAGTCTGTTATATCTGTCTCTTATACACATCTCCGAGCC
>ENA-OZHI01000387-OZHI01000387.1-human-gut-metagenome-genome-assembly--contig:-NODE-387-length-10644-cov-4.271886_pt1 | contig 10644 bp, 9 predicted proteins | sample MGYA00244041_ERZ653676 | MGnify/ENA primary metagenome ERZ653676 (study PRJEB26926, sample SAMN06165238) | human gut metagenome | biome: ENVO:00009003; feature: ENVO:2100002; material: ENVO:00002003... | reverse complement strand
TCTCGTGGGCTCGGAGATGTGTATAAGAGACAGATACCTATCCGCGCCCAGATTTGATTATGCCTATTCTTCATCGGGCTTCACCTCGGTCTTTCTGCCTGGGCCTGATGGGCTGCCCCTGCTCGTCATAGTTTTGGGGATCGGCGGCGGGGGTCTGCCACCCAAACATGGAGCCGGCCAGCATAGCGGCCTCCTGCGCTTTGGTAACGCCGTTTTTTCCATTGCTGTCCTCTGCAAATCTGCGATTTTCTCCGGCGTCCGCCGCTGAAAATTCAGGACAGGGGCTGTATCCTTTTTCGCCCCTGGTCAGAAGAATCAGCTCCCCGGATGAGGGCAGCGTACTAAAGCACTGTACAGGCAGAGAAGAACGCAGCGGGATCACGCTCCCGTGAGTTTGCTCCAAACGCTCTGCAAATTCGCAGATATGATAAAGGGCGCTGGAATACCCTCCGCTGGTTTCAAAATGGGTTTCGTCGATAAACCGGCAGGTGCGGTCGCGGGTTCCTCCACCGCCCGTGAAAATGCGGATGTGGTCGCCATCAGGGATACGGAACAGCTCCTTGTAGCCGGGCGTGATAAACCGGATGCCCTGTTTGGCCTTTTCCATGTGGTGTTCCAGGAATCGGGCAACGTAGGCGTAGAGATAAAAGTTGTAGTCCCCATAATTGGGATTGCACCGGAGCATATAGGTGTGCTGTGGCGTCTGCACCTTAAAACCGTACTCGGCGCAGTAGTTTCCCTCAAACTCAGCCTCCGGGCGCTGATAGCAAAACTTGGTCATGCTGTCACGGGTGCAGAGCAGCCCGTCCTTCTCCCGCAGAGTGTTGACCACCTCATCAAGCTCCGTCTTAAATTCATCTGTCTTGTATTCACTCCGGTGGTCGAACCAGGAAGTGTAAAACTCCTGGCCGCTGCCAAAATCTCCGCGCAGATGGCCGATACAGCCGGTTTGCCCTTCAAGCTGGCTGCTCTGGTTGTACGCATACAGGCGATCCGCCGGGGTCATGCTGGTAATTGTCAGCTCCATCATCGCTCACGTCCTTTCTTTTTCGCTTGTCGGTTTTGTTCCGATATGGCCTTTTCCCGTGCCTGCCAATATTCGGGGTGGTGGATTTGCACACTACTATTGATAACAGCCTCATACGCACCGGGGCCAAAGTACTCGTTCACCGGAGCCTGGATCATCTTTTTATCCATCAGCTCCCGGAGAGCCACCTGCGCGTCGCAGTCCTCCTCAAAGCAGAGGTAGCCGCCCTCAACAAAGCCGCAGCCCATCGCTTCTTTTCGGAATATCTTTTCCGCCAGTTCCCGGCGCACCATAATTCCGCCATGCCCTGGGGTGGAAACGGAATAAACGCCGGGGCAGAGCGTTTCACATTCCTGGATATTGCCCCACGGGGAATAGAAAGGGGTCTCCGGCACAATAGTGTTTTGCCGCTGATCCTCCAGGCACTGCACCTCCTCCTGCGCCCGCGCCACCAAATCCTTCTGCGCGGAAAACAGGTCACTGAAATAGTGGCCCCAATCGTAGTCCGTCCGGTTACTGCATTTCCAGGTGACAAACTGCTGGGGCGCTGTCAAATGAACGCCCAACACAAATTCGCTGTCGCCCACATGACAGGAATCCGTAATGATATATCCGGCGTTTTCTCTGTAATCCATCATCGTTCACGCTCCTTCGTCGTTTTCTTTTTGGCCTGTTCCTGCTGGATCGCAGTAAGGCCATGCTTGGCCCAACCGGGAAGGTCCTCCGGCTGTATCGTTCCCAGCACGTCCATGCGCTCATAGCGGCTTTCTTTTCCGGTATAGAGGTCAACGCAGTAACAGGCGGACCCCCGGCTGTGTGGAGAAGCCCCAAAGCCGCCCAGACAGAGCTTGAGCTGGCGGGTAGCCCTGCGGTATTCCCGGCGCAGCACCTCCGGCTTTATCACCACGATTTTCCCGTGTAGATCATCCTCATGGGAAATGGGGATGCAGCCCTCCGCCGTGATGGGGTGATCGTCTATGCCCTGTATGCGGGGCTTGTTCAGCTCTATGTGGGTTTTCTGCGCTTGCTCGGCAATCCTCTGGCCGAACAGCTCCACAATCTCCGGGAAATCATCACTGGCCATCACTTCGCTGTATTCTGCAAACAAAGCGTTCTGCCGGCAAAAGGCGCACATATACTTCATGCCGGTTTCATCCTGTGGATTTTCCCCCAGGACAACCTCCCGGTCGCCAATCTGCACCGCCTGGATAATCTCATAATCACCGGCCATGCGTTTTTCTGTGGAATCATCGTTCATCCCTCTGCCTCCATATCCTTTTTGATAAATGCTTTGATTTCCTTTACACTGGCAAAATCCCGTTCATCCCCGGTAAGGTAACGCACCGCGTCCTGCCATTGATAGAGGGGATGGGCGCTTTCCTCCATCCCGCACAAATCGGCCAGGGCTGCCCTGCGCAGGAAGGGGGTGAGGTTTAAGTCGGAGATAAAGCAGCCATGCCGGGCCGCCAGTATATCCAGCAGGTGCAATTCACTCATGGCTTCACCTGCTTTCCCCGGCTTCTTTCAGCAGTTCCCCCATCAGCCTGCCGCTGCGGACTTTGTTGCGGTCCGCCAGCACCTTGTTCTGGACGCACAGCACCGCCCGGATGTTGGGGACGGTAATGCCGGGAATCTCCACCATTTCCTCCGGGGTGACGGTGAGAAGCTGCACCGGGGAGTAGCCAGCCTGGGCAAAGATACGGAACAGCCGCTGTTCAAATCGTTCTTTCATCATCAACGCTCCTTTCTTTTTTGGTATGTAAAAGGGGCGGCCCCCGCATGGCCGCCCCTGGCTGGTTACTTCTTCCGGCTTCTGATTTTCAGGAAAATCAAGCCGCCGATGATGAATACTACCAGCGCAATGGCAATGATCGTTTTCAGTTCCATGAAATCATTCCTCCTAACACAGAATCAAGCCGCAGTTATTTCACGGTGTTTTTGCCCTTCTTGCGCTTACCCACATAGGCCGCAACGCCCAGGGCGGCAGCGCCCATAGCGGATACGCCCATCAGGGCCGCCCACAGCCAGGGCTTGCTGTCATCGCCGGTTTTCGGGGTATCGCGCAGCTCATTGTGCATTTGCGCCACAGTGGTCTTATCCGCCAGAATCGTCACCTTTTTATCCGCAGGCAGCACATAGTTGGCGCTGGCCCCATCCGATACCTCGGACACGGTGTAATCGCCTACGCGCAGGCCCTCGATGAAGATTTCGCCGTTTTTATCGGTTTTGAAGGTCTGGTCGTAGCCGTTGGCCCCGGTCACGCGGAAGGAGAAGCCCTCCACCTTGCCGTCGCTGGACGTTTTTTCAATCCGCAGGGAGCCAGTCTGGGCCATGTTGGTGAAGCCAACCCCGGCCTCGTTCTCTACCTCGTAGATTTTGCCGTTCTCGGTGATCTCCACATAGTAGGCGTTTTCATCCAGCAGGAAGCCCTCCGGCGCTTTGGTTTCCCTTACGAACACGCCGCCGTAGAGGATGTGGGACATCTCGTAAATGCCAGTGCTGGTTTCCTCCAGCTTGCCCAGCAACTCGTCACCCTCGTCCAGTTCTTTGTTGCCGTTGGTATCGCGGTACACTTCAAATTCAGCGCCCGTCAATTTGTTATCGGGATAATCCTTATCCACCTTCGTCAAACGCAGGTCGCCGTACACGCGCTCATTGGCAAGGGAGATTTCCACAACCTGCCCATCTTCCTCCACGGTAACGGGGATCACTTCATCGGAGAGGATAAAACCTTCCGGGCTTTCCAGCTCTTTCAGCACCCAATCACCGTAAGGCACATTGGTGAAAGAGAAGCTGCCATCCTCCGCTGAGGTGGCGGTGGCCAGGGCATTTTCTGCGGTAAACTCGGTTTCGTCGGACTTAAACAGGCCGATGACAGCCCCGCCCAGGCCCGTGCCGTTTTCGTCAGTTTTGAGGCCCTTGATTTCGCCGCGGATCAGCTCGTTGGTGACAGCCTCGCCATCATTGGCAGAAATCTCCACCACAGCAATGGAAGGCCCGCCGTACTCAAAGGTGAACGGGAAGGTTTCGCCATTCAACAGGTAATGGCTGTCAGTGGACAGCTCCTTCAGGTAGAAGCTGCCGAAAGGCAGGTCGGTGCTGCAAATGGCCTGGCCATTCTCATTTACAGAAACGATTTCCAGAAGCCCGTCTGCCGGAATCACGGAACCATCCGCTGCGGTGATGTCCTCCTGGGCATAGAGGCCAAAGGTCACGGCGGAAATTTCGCCATTCATGCCAATGCCAAAGGTTTCATCCTGCTCCAGCACCTTGTTAAGCGTCACGAGGGCTTTCTGGCGCTGGTTGTAGAAGCTGGTAAAGGTTTCGGTGACTTCCACCTCCTGGCCTGCGTACACCAGCTCCACATTGGTGACGTTCTCGCCGGTATCCACCATGCCGTGAGGGAACTGGATTTCCTTCACCTGGAACTTGCCCAGGTAGAGGGGCTGGCTCTGAGCAGTTCCGTCCTCGCCGGTGGTGATGGTGTCCACCACCTCGCCCGCAGAATAGCGCAGGGTGCCGTCCAGGGTGTAGACATCCTCCAGGGCGGTGATTTCAAACACCGCGCCGGGCAGGCCCTGCACCTCATATACCGGCTGGTAAATGCCCTCGCTTTCTGCCACAGAGGAGAACACCTCGCCGGTTTTGCTGACTTTGATGATTCCTTTCTGGGCCATGTTGGGCTTAGTGACTTCGATCACCGTCACGCCGCCTTCCTCGCTGGAATTGTCCTCAGTCACATCAAAGTAAACCGGGGTGCTGTCCAATACATAGCCATAGGGGGCCTGTACTTCAACCAGGGAATATCCCGTGCCGTATTCCAGCTTTTCAGGCGTTACCAGATAGCCCTCGGAATTGGTGTAGAACGTATCAATGGTGGTGGGCGTCGGATAAGTGAAGGTCATTTCCACCTTGCTGCCATCCGGGCGGTAAATCTGGAACCCGGCCCCTGCATAGGGAATGGTGACGCCGGTTTCCGCGTCCACCTTGACCACCTTGATGAAGCTCTCAAAATTGGCGTTGTTGATAAGGTAGCGGTAGGTCTGGCCGTCCTGAGCGATATACACTTCAAAATCGTCCATCAGCTCGCGGCCTTCCCAGCCCTTGGTCTGGCGGACGATATAGGTGCCGTAGGGCAGCTTCTTCGACTGTGCAAAGCCGTTCTCATCGCAGACAAGGACATCGCGCTCGGATTCCTTGGCATTTTCATAGCTGCCGGCTGATTTCAAAAACACCTGGAACTCCGCACCGGATTCCGGGGTTTCAATCTGGGTTTCCCCGTAGGGTAGGAACCGGACGCCTTATCATATTTCTATGACAGGATTTCCGAGAACCTCCCTCAGAACCGTACGTACACCTTTCGATGTATACGGCTCCCCAGCCATTCCTAAAGCATTTTACAAAGTTCCATTATGAAGATTGACGTGGCAGTCATGGCATAAGACGAGCGTTTTGCGCTTCATATAGCTCATCAGCCATACCCAGTTAGGCATAGGCGTTCCACGTTTTCGGTATTTCTTCACAATGTCCTTAAGCTTCCTTACATGATGAATCTCCAAGGCACAATGTTCTGCTCCACATAATTCACATACATCACTGTTGAGCCTTTTCATTAACTGACCACCCTTTAATACCTGTCCGAATTGGTCGGAGATTTCTCCGGCAGGTCGGCTAACCTTTTTTAGACTGTCATTGAAGTAGGTCATCGTTTTAGGGCCTTCTTTCGTATTGTATCTGATACCAACAATACGCATGGTGCCAGTTCCATTTTTTCTGGGAACATCAATTCCATATTTCTGAATAACCTTTTTGACCGATGATTTTTCCTTTCGGGCGATTGTCTTAATCATGCTGAAATAGTGATAATATTGAAATGTGGATATTTTCGTGCTGACATCCGTTGCTAAGCAATAGTAATTGTAAAGCCCTCTGATTTCTGCGTTGTACTGACTGATAATTTCAATCACGGGCAGATTAACTCGTGCCCCCACCTGATAGGGTTTTCCCTTTTTAATGAACGGCTTGAGCTTTTCCCGAATAACATCTCCCGGCACAACTAACTGAATTGTACCGTTTACAGAGCGTTTCTTTCGACCGATTGAATCAACCACTTGCTTTGTGTTCTCTTGAGATTTTGTAATTTCGTATCCCAGAAAACGCACTCGTTTATCCGACAGATTGGTGATTTTCGTTTTTTCCCGGCTCAATTCAAGATGAAGTTCCTTTTGCATGAAACCTGCAATTCTTTCCTTGATTTCATTCGCTGTTGCCTCGCTGCCGATGATAAAGACCACAAAATCGTCCGCATAGCGCACATATTTTACACGCTGATAGTTTTTATCCATAGGGTCTAAGGCAGGGATATTCTGCATTTGCCGCAGGTACTCATCCGCTTGTTCCTGATTGCCTTTCTTTTTTGCACGGTTTCGTTTGTATTGGAGAATCTGATATTCACGATATGGTCTCCGCTGTTTCCCTTTGGTGTATTCAGCAGATATTCCTTCCATGAACTTATCAAACTCGTGCAGATAAATGTTGGCCAAAATGGGGCTGATGATGCCGCCCTGCGGTGTTCCCAACAGCGAATTGTACTTCTGGTTGAATTCCAAATATCCGGCTTTCAGGAATTTCCAAATAAGCTCAAGAAATCTACCGTCATCAATCTTCTTCAAGAGTATCTTTAACAATATTTCATGGTCGATATGGTCGAAGCACCCGGTGATATCGCCTTCAATTACCCAGTTGGTTCCCCTACAGGTGCTTTTAATTTGATACAGTGCGGTGTGACAGCTTCTATTAGGCCGAAAACCGTGCGAATTATCGCTGAAAATTGGCTCGTAGATTGCCTCTAAAATCTGCCGTACTACTTCCTGTACCAGCTTGTCAGCAAAGGCAGGGATACCCAAAGGTCGCATTTTACCGTTCTTCTTGGGGATATATGTCCTTCGGACAGGTTTTGGTTGATAGCGTTCCCATTTGAGCAGTTCTATCAGTTGAGAAATTTGCTTCCTGCTAAAACCGTCAATGGTTGTCCCGTCTGTTCCGGGCGTCATATTGCCTTGCTTAGCATGGATTTTTTGATATGCCCGCAAAAAGAAGTCCTCATTGAAAAGATTTCTGTAGATACGGTCATACCGGTGTGATTCATCTTGTTTGGATTTTTGCTTTAGTATTGATAATACCGTTTCAGCTTTTTGCATTTCGCATACCTCCATTCGATTATCAATAGAATGACCTGCCGCCCTTCGCCATGTATGCGGCTTTCCCGCACTCGGACTACTATGGCGGCTCCGTTGCCATGCCGGATATTCAGTGTCATCTCCCTCGCTTTTCACACTTGGGATTTATCGCCATAGGGCATTACACATAGCATTTCTGCGTTCTGGTTTAGGCAATCTCCGTTTAGTCGTATTGATACATTGGGTGTGGTTTAGGTTTCCGTTCATTCCTTTTACATACTTCCTGTATGCCGGGACATTTTCAGAGAGTATCAGTGACGACAACGGTTTCACTGATAGAAATTGTCCATGTGCGCAATCAGTCTTCGCACATCTCCACACTTAGAGCAAAGAAACTGGATTTAAAGCAGTTTAGCCTTAACCATGCCACGCCTTTGGTCTCGCATATCCCGCTTATACACTGATTTCAAACGTATATGCTTTTCCGCCATGCTCTTGTCCCCTTTATCTTTCGATTCCGGGTTAGGCGGCTAACCAACTGGATTTCTCTCCAATCCAGTACCTCTTTAGGCATTATCAATACGCCCTTACGGACGCACGTCATCGGTGTGCTTGATGATGGCAATGTCGCCCTTGATGACCTGCTCCGTCACATCGTTGGCGGTATCGTTCAGCTCAATGGTATAAAGCTCCGGCTCCGCGCCTACCTTGTGGATGGTGGAATCCAGCAGGTAGCCCTCGCTGGGGCTGATTTCACGGATTGTCCAGTCCGAATCGCAGACGTAATAACCGGTGGTGAACTGGCCATTCTCGTCCGTGGTGAAACTGTCGATGAGGGTGTCTCCCTTATACAGCCCATACACAGCGCCGGCCAGGGAACCATCGCCCTGGGGCGCACCCGTTTCCACATCGCTCTTGGTGACGGTGACGCGGAACTTCTTCAGCACGTTATTCACGCTCTTGTGGGTCACTTCGTTCCACTCGATGGTGGCTGTCTGGGAATTCGGCACCACATAACGGACGGGGGTATCCACCTCCTCCAGTACATAGCCCGTGCCGATGAGCACGTTTTCAAAGCGTGCCACACCGTTTCCGTCCGTCACAGCATATTCGTCCACCGGCTGCCCGGAGAGGGATGTGCCGGACAGATGGAAGGTCATGCCCTCCACCAGCCCGTCCTCGCTGGTTTTCGTCACTTCCAGGCTGCCGCGCTTCAGCTTGTTATTGAAAGTTACGGTGGCGGTCTGGCCGCTGACGATGGTCACGCGCTGGGTTTCCTGGGGTTCGTACTTCTCAATCGACTGTTCGGTTACGGTATAAACGCCAGGATTGAGGTCGGTGATGTCGATCTCGCCCGCCTCATTGGTGGTCTTGGTGGCGCTATACCCCTCGCCGGTGATAGTGAAGTTGATCCCGGCTACCTGACCGTCCTCGGAAGTCTTAATCAGCTTCATATTGCCGGTTTTCACTTCCAGATTCAGATAGCCCACCATATAATCGGACACGGTTTCCCCGTAGGTGGCAAAGTCCTGCTTGCCGCCGCCGATAATCCCATCTGTCCAAACCACAACACCGCTGCGCTGGGCAGAGATTTTTTCCGCCTTGATGGTCACAGAGCCTTTGATGGCCTGGGTGGAAGTGATGGTGAGCTGGTTTCCGTCCACAGAGAAATTCAGGCCGGTGGTGCTGCTGGAGAAAGTGTAGTCACCCAGCACACCATTGGTGTCCGTAAGAGTGAGGGAATACTGCTGGCCATCCCATTTCAGCTCATAGGCACCGGCGTCGGCGGTACTGCTGAAAAAGCTGGGCAGCATGGTGTGGCGCTTCACCGCGCTCTCAATGGCGGAATACTGGCTGAAAATCTGGCTGTACAACGGATGGTCGGCGCTGATATATTCCGTCATGTTGTTTTTGCCCTGGGCGCGGGCGTCCACATGGTTAAACTGGCTGTCGCGCTCACCCACAACCGTTTCCCAAACAAGAAGCTGGGTAGCGATATATCCCGCGATCTTGCTGGCGTCCTCCGGGTTTCCGCTCATCCATGAGGTGCTGGCGTTACCCTGCCAGCCATAGGTCATAATCCGCCCGATATATTCCTTGACGGTATTCGGTGGGATGGTGGGGTTTAGGTTGGACGGGTAGTTGTCCCAGAAATCCTCACCGCGCCCGGTGTACTGATCGCCGGTATTTACACCCACACCCGGCTCAATGCAGTAGATGGCCCTGCCATTGAAGGCGTCCTGGGTGTGGACGGAAAAGCTGTCATTCTCTCCGGTGGACCAGCCGCCCAGGAAATTCAGGGCGGGATGGCCCCATCCGGCCTTGTTGGGGTCGCTGGCACGGGGCAGGTCGATCATATACGTTGTCATGGTTTCGCCTGCGGCAAAAGCCGTGGTTCCTGTCCCTACGAACACGCCCAGGCACATGAGCATGGCCATGAGCAGGGACAGAGGCTTTCTCAATGCTTTCATCGTGTTACCTCCTTGAAGTGGCCGCAAAAAAAGCACATCGCTCTGGATGTGCTGCTTGCGGCTGGATTCTGTTTACGTTCTAAAAAAGAGAGGCGCGCCAATCGTTCTCCGCCTCATCCGTTCTATCCACAACCCTGTGGATTCTTGGAAGAACCAGCCTCCCCAAATATCTTCTTTTTTAGGCTGTTTAGGTTGTACGAAGGGGTGAGGTGTGGAGAGGGGGAACAGCGAAAACACCGGTTCCCTGCAAATGGGCGCACTGCTCCCTTGGCAGTAAGGTTATCTCTCTAAACTGCGTTGGCGCTTGCGGTAGAGTTCCAGCGCCTTGACAATGGTGTCCTCGATCTTCTGCGCGGGCGTCCCCGCGGGGAAAAACTTGGCGATTCTATTTTTTGGTATTTTGAATTGCTCCACCTGGTTGGGCTTTTCCTCCTTCATAATGGAAACAAGGGCGTCTTTGGCCAGCCTTTCATCGCCGGTCTTGGCTTCGGACATCTGGCGCATTTTGATGGCCTGGGCGTGGGACGGGGTACAGTCCATCTCGTCCATGATAGCGAACAAGTCGGCCTGTTCTTCTTTTCGCAGGTAGGACAGCTCCACCGCAGGGCGTAGGGCAATCTGAATCATTTCCTGATCTTTAAGCACCGAGTTATCTACCAGCTCCAGAATTTCCGGGATAAGGTGGGTAAGGCGGATATATTTGCGTATCTGCTCATGGCTTTCGCCAGACTGTTCCGCAAGTATCTGCCGGGAAGTTTTTCCGGCTAACTTCTGCAACGGTGTTGCAGAAGTTAAATCTGTACGTTCACCTTGCTGCCTTTTCATAGCGTCCAGCTTCATCTTGTAGGCAAACGCCTTTTCCGAGGGCAAAATCTGCTCCCGCTGCAAGTTGGAGTCCACCATGATAATCGTGGCTTCATCATCAGTGAGCTGCCGCACAATACCTGTCTCTTATACACATCTCCGA
>ENA-OZHI01000369-OZHI01000369.1-human-gut-metagenome-genome-assembly--contig:-NODE-369-length-11013-cov-4.114619_pt1 | contig 11013 bp, 13 predicted proteins | sample MGYA00244041_ERZ653676 | MGnify/ENA primary metagenome ERZ653676 (study PRJEB26926, sample SAMN06165238) | human gut metagenome | biome: ENVO:00009003; feature: ENVO:2100002; material: ENVO:00002003... | reverse complement strand
TCGGCAGCGTCAGATGTGTATAAGAGACAGGTTTAGGTCTATGGCAAGCATTCATCAAAAAACATCTGGAACTATATGATACGTCACTTCCTTTCTATACCATCCGGCCGGATTATATAAAAGATGAGATCAATGAAGAAGATATCCGCTTCATCATTTGGAACACTTTAGAGAAGGCTCCATATAAACATCCGTATATCAATCCGATGGACAGGAATATCGAAGAAACCTCGCATTCATTTTTCCGGATATTGGATGAAGAGTATGAAACGGCTCCCGCCAATGACACGTTACAGGATTTCTTTATGAACTTCAAAGGAAAAGAGAACGCAAACCATAAACTACGCTGGCTGTTCGGACACACTTATCTCACAGAACCATCTGTACAAGAATATATTGCACAAGTTACAGAAACCGACAAATTCATCATTCCATGTGGCCCCCTTGCCCTGTTTCTTCATGAATGGATTGACCTGCTGACCAACGGAGAAACCGAATGTTGGGAAGAGATAGAAGGACTATACCCTGCCATTCCCGAAATATCGGATGAAATGAAGGAAAGGAACCACCATACCTATCAATTGTTCACGCAAGGCACAAACGGTGCCCGTATCGTATATCTGGAAGGATATAAGGAACTACACCGTTTCCTTACCCAAGTATTACAATGGCCGGACGATTCCAATCACACTTTGCCCCAAATGAAGGAACATAAGGATTTCATCATGATGGTGAATTCCGAAAAAGGTATTCTACTGGCGAAAGATATATGCAAATATATCAGTGACCCTCTTAACCCGATGTATGATGCCGCAACGGCTGCCCAAGAGGCATTCAGCCTGCTTACTATCCCGACCAAATGCCCACCGGACCTGATGGAATATGTAATAAACAACCACTATATCCCCGATGCACAATTCCCCGAATTTGGTGAAAGGGAACTGGTTCAAAAGAATGCGGACTTTATAGCCCGCCACTCCTTATTATATTACTACAGGGGAGATTAGACTCTCCCCACCGCTACTTCGTTCACCAAAGATCTACTTTCAGCAAAGTCTTTCACATTTTGCAGAGTAGTATGAGCAATATTCGTCATTGCTTCTTTGGTAAAGAATGCCTGATGAGAAGTCACAATCACATTGTTGAAAGACAAAAGACGGGCTAAAGTGTCATCATCAATAATCTTGTCGGACTTATCTTCATAAAAATAAGGCTCTTCTTCCTCGTATACATCCAGACCGGCATATCCCACCTTTTTAGTCTTCAGTCCCTCTATCAAGGCATTGGTGTGAATCAACTGCCCACGCCCCGTATTGATAATCATCACTCCGTCTTTCATTTTACTGATGGAATAATCATTAATCAGATACTTTGTCTGTTCTGTCAAAGGACAATGCAGGGAGATGATATCCGAACTATGATAAAGTTCATCCAAAGTACAATAAACCACCTGATGTTCACGGGCAAAATTGTAATCGGGATAAAGATCATATGCAAGAACATTCATACCGAATCCACGTAATATCTGAATTAAAATCTTGGCAATCTTACCCGTACCGATAATTCCGGCAGTCTTGCCATGCATATCAAATCCCATAAGCCCGTGCAGGGAGAAGTTCCCGTCACGTGTCCGCATTGTGGCACGGGGAATCTTGCGGTTGAGTGATAACATCAACGCCACTGTAAATTCGGCAACGGCATAAGGTGAATAAGCCGGTACCCGTACCACTTTCATCTTACCTGCCGTTGCCGCTAAATCCACATTATTATAACCTGCGCATCTTAAAGCCAGCAGTTTAACACCATTATCCGCCATTGCCCGGATAACTTCGGCATCAGCCGTATCGTTTACGAAGATACAAACCACATCCACTCCTTTGGTCAACACCACGTTATTCATATTCAAATGGCCTTTGTAATACCTGATATCAAAGCCAAACTTCTCATTAGCCTCCGTAAACGAGCGTTCGTCGTAGGGTTTCGTGTCGTAAAAAGCTATTTTATAAGCCATAATTGTTTTTCCATTTATAGTTCATATAAATAACAAAAACACGGCCCCTACTGTTCACATACTGACTTATAGTTTTTTCAGTTCCGTGTACAGGCGCTGTACAGGAAGCCCCATCACATTGAAGTAACTACCTGAAATACCACGGACACCAATGAAACCTATCCACTCTTGTATACCATAAGAACCAGCCTTATCCATCGGCTTGTAAACCCGGATATAATAATCGATCTCCTCATCGGACAATTCTGCAAACGTTACTTCTGTCACAGCTGAAAAACTTCGCTGAGCCCCGACGGTAGTCAGACAAACTCCGGTTATCACCTGATGGGTCTTGCCGGAAAGCTTCCACAACATTTGCCGTGCATCATCCTCGTTATGAGGCTTGCCCATGACTACACCATCCAACCATACAATGGTATCGGCAGTAATAATCAATTCGTCCGGATGCATGGTATTCCGGTAAGCAGCCGCCTTCTCGCAAGCTATATACAAAGGGATTTCCTCTGCTTTCAATGTATCCGGATAGGTTTCCTCTATGCCGGGTAGTGTTTTTACTTCATATTTTATACCTAAGCCGGATAACAATTCTTTGCGGCGAGGAGAATTGGAAGCAAGGATTATTTTATATTTTTCTAAATTTTCCAACATAACTTTTCTTTATTTCATTACCACCCGAAGGCCTTTTCATGAGCCATCCATTTTCCTTGAGCCTTCAAGACCTGTTCCACCACGTCACGGCCACATCCATATCCCCCGTTACGATGAGAAATATAAACAGCTGTTTCCTTTATCTCAGGTGCCGCATCAGCAGGACAACAAGGCAGCCCACACAAACGCATCACTTCATAATCGGGAATATCATCGCCCATATAGAGTATCTCCTCATCCTGCAATCCATATTTTTCCTTCAAATGGGCATACTCCCGGGTCTTCACCGCAGCAGCCAAATAGACATCTTTGATACCCAGCCCCTCATAACGCTTACGCACCGCCTCGGTATTTCCACCGGTAATGATGGCAACATGCAGCCCGCATTTCACAGCCAACTGCAATGCATACCCATCCTTGATATTAACCGTACGCATGGGTTCACCATTGGGGTGCAAATAAATAGTTTCCGCACTCAATACCCCATCTACATCAAATACCAATGCCTTTATTTTCTTTAAATCATAGTTTATCATACCACTTATGAGTTCTTTCCCTCTTTATTTGCCTGAATGACAGACAAAGGGAGATTATGAATACTTTTACTTATCTTTTCGTACAATTCCTGCAAAGACTCCTCATCCGCCAACATCTCCAAATGTTTGCTTATTACGTTTTCATCGTAGCGTACAGCCGGACCTGTCTGCGCCTGTGTGGGAGAAAGTTCATGTACTTTGCCGGCAGTTTCGTCTATCAGCGGAAGCATCACTTCAAAAGGAATCCCCTGCTTTTCCAGTATATGTGAACTTAATGCATACATATGATTTGCAAAATTACAAGCAAAGACTGCCGCCAGATGCAAATACCTACGTTGCCCGGAAGTCACTTCATACACTTTAGGACTGAGACGAACTGCCACCATACGCAGCAATTCCACTTCTGCCGGAGCAGATGCTTCTATAAAAAAAGGTACAGTATTGAAATCCACTTCACGCTGCTTGCTAAAAGTCTGCATAGGATAAAGTACCCCATAGCGTTTTACCAATCCCTTCCATAAATCCATAGACATACTACCCGCCGTATGTACAAACAAGGCCTGCTCCCTTCCTTTCACCAATACAGGAGCCAATTGTCGCAAAACTGCATCTTTCAGCGCTACAATATACAAATCGGCATCCCGACGTATCTCGTCCGGCACAATTGTGTAGTCTACTGAAAATCTGGCAGCCAATGCAGAAGCAGATTCCTCTGTACGGCTGTATACCTGCAAGATAAGACACCCCGCCTTTTGTAAAGCAATTCCCAGATGGGTTGCCACATTGCCGGCTCCTATCAGAACTATTTTCATCATCGGGTCGAAACTAAATATAAAATAACTCCCACCAGCAACAAAGCCGCCGGCAACAAATAAGCAGACATCTGTCCCAACAAAGCTATCACCAAACCGATATTCAATATCAGCCATATACCCGCCAATACAATTCCTACTGACTTATCGGCCTTGAACCAAAGGAAAATAACAGCTGCATACAGTAACAGATTGTCTTTCTGCATAACCCATGGCAACCCGTGTGAAGCAAATCCTATAAACTTATCGATCAGATAAAGCATCCCCATCACAATGAGAAACACCGCAGAAGCTTTATACGTATCCTTATGATTGACAGCAGCCACGTTTACTTGCCTCCATATTTATTAATGTGAATTTTCTCCCATTGTAAATGCTCCTCATTAAAAGGCTTGCGTTCCATACCCTTATGTCCTACCGCTATAATGGAAACCACCTGCAACTGCAACGGAATATCAAGCAACGTATGCACGTATTCACCCGAGGGCATCCCGGTAGCGGTAAAACGTTCACGCACCTGTATCCAACAACTTCCCAACCCCAAATCTTCTGCCTGCAACTGGATCATTATGGAAGCAATTGACGCATCTTCAATCCAGACATCACTAGCCAACGGATCAGCCATCACAACTACAGCCATAGCAGCATCCGCTAGGAAAGCCGCCCCCATCTCCTTACAATGGGAAAGTTTTTCCAACATATCCTTATCATCTACCACAATAAACTGCCAGCAATTGCTACGTTTAGAAGACGGAGCCATCAAAGCAGCCTTCAACAAAGCAACTACCTCTTCCTGTGTCAACTCTTGATCCGTGAACTTACGCATGCTGCGTCTGTTCTTTATTAAGTCACTAAATTGTTCCATAATATACCCTGTTAATTTATTTTTCTGCACAAATATACAACTAGAATGTGGATTGATAAACAAAAAACAATAAATTTGCAATTAGAGATGCCTGTCAGATTAAGTACATATCGCAAAGGAAATGCCATTCCCCCTCTGCCGGGAACAAACATTTTCCATTCTACCGAGCTGTTTCATGTCTTTGAAATGACCCGGGGATACGAACCTTTGCTTATCGTTGCCTATATAGGAAACCGTCCTGTAGGCAAACTGCTGGCTGTCATCCGGAAGAGTGTGCGCCTGTTTCCCCCCGCAATCATCAAACGATGCGAAATTTATGGCACAGGCGAGTATTTTGATGAAGCACAGAATAAGGAAGACCTGTTCGGGGAAATATTGGAACATCTCACCAACGAAGTATTATGCAAATCGTTCCTCATCGAGTTTCGCAACTTGGAAAATCCGCTATTCGGATACAAAGCCTTCAGAAAGAACAACTATTTCGCCATTAATTGGCTAAGAGTACGTAATTCACTGCACAGTAAAGCTCCTTACGAACGGCTGAGCATGTCTCGCAGAAGACAAATAAACAAAGCTCTGAGAAATGGTGCCATCATGGAAATAGCTGACAATGAGAAAGATATACAAGATTTCTCACGAATGTTGAAAAAAGCCTATTCCTCACAGATAAGAAAACATTTCCCGGACATCGGCTTTTTCCGGTTATTAGCATGGCAGAACCCGGAAAAAGAATTAGCCAAAGTGTTTCTTGTGAAATATAAAGGCAAAATCATCGGTGGTTCTATCTGTCTTTTCTCAAAAGAAAGTGCCTATCTGTGGTTCTCAGGAGGTATGCGGAAAACCTATGCTTTTCTTTACCCCGGTATTCTGGCCGTATGGGCACCTATTACCTATGCTTACGAAAAAGGATATGCACATTTGGAATTCATGGATGCAGGATTACCGTTCAAAAAGCACGGTTACAGGGACTTTGTACTCCGCTTTGGCGGCAAGCAGAGCAGTACACGCCGCTGGTTCCGCTTCAGTTGGAAGTGGCTGAACAAACTCTTGTGCAAATTCTATATTTAACTCATTTTTGTCTTTTTGTCTAAAGTGTTGTGAAGCATCTTGCAAATAAGAAATAAAATTGAAGAAATATTTCTTTATTTAACTCGAAATTACTTTCTTTGTGCAGTTTTATCTGAAAACTTGAGTATAAAACCAAACTATTAAAATTATAAGATCATGAAAATCTCACACATTGAACACCTGGGCATTGCCGTAAAGAGCATTGAAGAGGCCCTGCCGTATTATGAAAACGTATTAGGTCTGAAATGCTACAATATCGAAACAGTAGAGGATCAGAAAGTTAAAACCGCTTTTCTGAAAGTAGGTGATGTTAAAATAGAACTGCTGGAACCTACAAGCCCCGAAAGCACTATCGCAAAGTTCATTGAAAAAAATAATGGCAACGGTGGTATGCATCATTTGGCTTTTGCAGTGGAAGATGGTGTGGCAAATGCGTTAGCCGAAGCTGAAACCACCGGCATCCGTCTCATTGACAAAGCTCCGCGTAAAGGTGCCGAAGGTTTGCAAATTGCTTTTTTACATCCCAAATCAACTTTGGGCGTCCTGACCGAGCTTTGCGAAAAACCATAAAACACGAGATCTGACTATTCACGATTGAAGTCAGTATATTTAGTCTGGTTCAAGCGTAAATAGAATTATTTTTTAATCGTAAATTGTAAAATCATAAGTAAAATGAGCAATCAACTTGAAAAAATAAAAGAGCTTATCGAACGCCGGGCTACAGCACGCATGGGTGGAGGTGATAAAGCAATTGCAAAACAGCATGATAAAGGAAAATATACAGCCCGCGAACGCATAGCCATGCTGCTGGATGAGGGCAGTTTCGAAGAAATGGATATGTTTGTGGAACACAGATGCACCAATTTCGGCATGGAGAAAAAACATTATCCGGGCGACGGTGTAGTAACAGGTTGTGGTACCATAGAAGGACGTTTAGTTTATATCTTTGCACAGGATTTCACTGTTTCTGCCGGTTCTCTTTCAGAAACAATGTCTCTGAAAATATGCAAAGTAATGGATCAAGCCATGAAAATGGGTGCTCCCTGTATCGGTATCAATGACTCGGGTGGCGCACGTATTCAAGAAGGTATCAATGCATTGGCCGGTTATGCTGAAATTTTCCAACGCAATATTCTTGCTTCAGGTGTTATTCCGCAGATCTCAGGTATTTTCGGTCCTTGTGCAGGCGGAGCTGTTTACTCTCCTGCGCTGACAGACTTCACCTTGATGATGGAAGGCACATCATATATGTTCCTTACCGGACCGAAAGTGGTAAAGACTGTTACAGGTGAAGATGTAAGCCAGGAAAACTTAGGTGGTGCAAGCGTTCATTCAACCAAATCCGGTGTTACTCATTTTACTGCCAAGACGGAAGAAGAAGGGTTAGCCATGATCCGCAAATTGTTAAGCTATATTCCTCAGAACAATCTGGAAGAAGCTCCCTATGTAGACTGTACCGATCCTATCGACCGTCTGGAAGACTCTTTGAACGAAATTATCCCCGACAGCCCCAACAAACCATACGATATGTATGAGGTGATCAGCGCCATCGTAGATAATGGTGAGTTTTTGGAAGTCCAACCTCACTACGCTAAAAATATCATCATTGGTTTCGCACGTTTCAACGGCCAGTCTGTAGGTATTGTTGCCAACCAGCCCAAATACCTGGCGGGTGTGCTTGACAGCAATGCGTCACGCAAAGGTGCTCGTTTTGTACGTTTCTGCGACGCTTTCAATATACCTCTTGTTTCATTGGTAGATGTTCCGGGATTCCTTCCGGGTACAGGACAAGAATACAACGGTGTAATCCTCCACGGTGCCAAGTTGCTGTATGCTTACGGCGAAGCGACTGTACCCAAAGTGACAATTACCCTGCGTAAATCATACGGCGGATCTCACATTGTAATGAGCTGTAAACAACTTCGCGGTGATATGAATTATGCATGGCCTACTGCCGAAATCGCCGTTATGGGTGGTGCAGGTGCAGTAGAAGTATTATACGCACGCGAAGCCAAAGAACAGGAAAATCCTGCCGCATTCCTAGCCGAAAAAGAAGCTGAATACACCAAGCTGTTCGCCAATCCTTACAATGCTGCCAAATATGGTTACATTGATGATGTGATTGAACCGCGTAATACCCGTTTCCGCATCATCCGTGCATTGCAACAGTTGCAGACTAAGAAATTAACCAATCCGGCTAAGAAGCATGGTAATATTCCTCTTTAATTAAAAATTAAAAATTGAGAATTGAACATGAAGAAATTAAATATAGGAATATTCCTTTCTTTGCTGCTGATGGTGGGGTTATGTTCTTGTGGAGAACAGAAATCGAACACCAAGCTGGTACTGAATGAAGTGCTGATTGAAAATGAAAGCAATTTCCAGGATGACTACGGAGTACACAGCGCATGGATTGAAATATTCAACAGATCATTTGGTAGCGCAGACCTTGCCGGTTGTTTACTGAAGGTGAGCAGCCAGCCTGGAGATACTGCTACTTATTTTATCCCTAAAGGTGATGTATTGACTTTGGTCAAACCTCGCCAGCACGCTTTATTCTGGGCAGACGGCGAACCCAACCGCGGTACTTTCCACACTAATTTCACACTGAATGCCGCAACCGACAATTGGATTGGATTGTATGATTCAGGCAAAAAATTATTGGATCAGATTATTGTTCCGGCAGGCACATTGCAAGCAAACCAATCATACGCACGTGTCAGCGACGCAGCAAATGAATGGGAGGTGAAAGGTTCCAGCGCAGACAAATATGTGACTCCGAGCACCAATAACAAGACTATCAACAGTCATGCAAAGATGGAAAAATTCGAAGAACATGACGGTAGTGGTATCGGTATGGCCATCTCTGCTATGAGCGTTGTATTCTGCGGTCTTCTTTTACTTTTCATTCTCTTCAAATGTGTAGGTAAGATTTCTGTAAACCTGAGCAAGCGCAATGCCATGAAGGTAAAAGGTATTACCGACAAGCAAGAAGCCAAAGAAAAGAAATTGGGTGAAGCTCCGGGCGAAGTATTCGCCGCTATCGCCATGGCCATGCATGAAATGCAAAGCGATGTACATGACGTGGAAGAAACCGTTCTTACCATTACCCGTGTAAAACGCAGTTACTCACCGTGGAGTTCAAAGATTTATACGTTGCGTGAGACTCCTCACAAAAAGTAAGTCACCCATAATAAAATAAAACGATGAAAGAATATAAATATAAAATTAACGGTAACGTATATAAAGTTGCCATTGGAGATATTGAAGACAACATCGCTCATGTAGAAGTGAACGGTACACACTATAAAGTAGAAATGGAGAAACAGCCGAAGCCTGTTGCGAAACCCGTGACAGTACGCCCGATGCCTAATGCTCCTACTGCTCCTACTCAAGTAGTGAAACCGACTGCTCCGTCTACCGGAAAATTTTTGACGTACCGGGAGATTCCGTGGGGAGAAGTTTATTTTAAACAGTTCCAGGGAAGATGCCTGTTCCGTCTTGCGTTTGGCTTTGGCGGAAAGCTGGATGCATTCCGTGAGATCATGGAACGTGTCGGCGCTCAGGCGATTTCATCCGGTGATGTCGGATATGAGCTGGAGTTTATGAAAGGGCTTTTTGTACGACTGATTTTATGGGCAGGAGATGATGAGTTTCCGCCGTCCGCGCAGATCCTCTTTTCGGACAATTTCCCGGCTGCATTTACGCAGGGAGAGGATATGGCGGTTGTGGGAGATGTCACAATTGATATGCTGAAGGCTCTGGCTGCAAAATAGTTATGGTTTGAGGCCATCAGGATGGCTTCTGGATCGAAAAAAATAAGCGGAGGAAAATAACATGGGATTTTCAACAGTACCTTGCAATGAGTTTGTAGAAGTGCTCGGTTCCAAAGCACCGGTTCCGGGCGGTGGCGGAGCTTCTGCACTGGTTGGCGCTGTCGGCACAGCGCTTGGCAACATGGTTGGTGCGCTGACAGTAGGTAAAAAGAAATATGCGGATGTCGAAGAGGAAATGAAAGAGCTGATGGCGAAAGCAACCACGCTTCAGGACGAACTGCTTCACCTGATCGAGCGCGATGCAGAAGTGTTCGAACCGCTCTCCAAAGCATACGGCATGCCGCGCGAGACAGAGGAGGAGAAGGCAGAAAAAGCAAGAGTCATGGAGATTGTGCTGAAGGATGCCTGCTCTGTTCCAATGGAAATTATGGAAAAATGCTGCGAAGCAATCGACCTGATCGTAGAATTTGCAGCAAAAGGTTCTGCACTTGCGATCAGTGACGCAGGTGTTGGCGCAGCATTCTGCAAAGCAGCCTTAGAGGGTGCTTCCCTGAATGTATATATCAACACGAAATCTATGAAAAACCGGGAATATGCAGAAGAACTGAATCGAAAATGCGATGAAATGCTTGCGGTCTATACCGTAAAAGCAGACGAGATTTTCCGGAACGTACTGGGAAGACTGAAAGCCTGAAAACAAACGGCTAGAGAAGCTTCCCGGCAGCAAGCGGGTTGCAAAAGGAGTTCTCTTTGACCGAAAAGAAAAGCGGAGGATAAAAAAATGGCAAAACAGTTATTAGGAAAAGAAGTAACAGCAGCATTAAATGAGAAGATTAAAGCAAATGTAGCAGAGCTGGAAGCAAAAGGAGTAAAACCGACTCTCGGAATCATCCGTGTCGGCGAGAGAGAGGATGACCTTTCCTACGAAAGAGGAGCAACCAAACGTTGCGAGACTCTGGGTGTAGAGTGTGTAAAATTCCTGCTTCCGGAAGATGTATCTCAGGAAGAACTTTTGGCTACCATCGATAAAGTAAACAAAGATGACAGCATTCACGGTGTATTATTATTCCGTCCGCTTCCAAAACATCTGGATCAGGCAGTGATCGAGAATGCACTTGCTCCTGAAAAAGACGTTGACTGTATGACAGACCTTTCCATGTCCGGTGTATTCACAGGCAAGAAGATTGGTTTCCCGCCATGTACACCACAGGCTTGTATGGAAATCCTTGATCATTACGGAATCGACTGCACAGGTAAGAAGGCAGTAGTAATCCTGTCTCTTATACACATCTGACGC
>ENA-OZHI01000358-OZHI01000358.1-human-gut-metagenome-genome-assembly--contig:-NODE-358-length-11206-cov-3.249664_pt1 | contig 11206 bp, 8 predicted proteins | sample MGYA00244041_ERZ653676 | MGnify/ENA primary metagenome ERZ653676 (study PRJEB26926, sample SAMN06165238) | human gut metagenome | biome: ENVO:00009003; feature: ENVO:2100002; material: ENVO:00002003... | reverse complement strand
GGCAGCGTCAGATGTGTATAAGAGACAGGTATCGAATTTCAGGTGAAATTACAGCTTTTCAACGATGGCTTTCGTATCGCGTGCAATGACAAGTTCTTCGTTGGTCGGGACGATGTAAACAGCGACCTTGCTGTCCGGCGCGGAGATCTTCTTCTCCTTGCCGCGAACGCCCTTGTTGGCTTCGTGATCGAACTTGATGCCGAGGTATTCCATGTTGGTGCAGATGCGCTCGCGCAGGGTATCCTGGTTCTCGCCAAGACCTGCGGTGAAGACGATTGCGTCTACGCCGTTCAGCGCAGCGACATAGCTGCCGATGAACTTCTGAATCTGATAAACGAGCATCTCATGTGCGAGGTGTGCACGCTCGTCGCCCTCGTCCTCTGCCTTGCAGATGTCGCGGTCATCGCTGGAAATGCCGGAGATACCGAGCAGGCCGGACTTCTTGTTGAAGAGGTCGGAAAGCTGTGCCGGGGTGAGGTTTTCTTTCTCTGCGATGAACGTGACAACGGACGGATCAAGCGTGCCGGTACGGGTACCCATCATGAAGCCGTCAAGCGGAGTGAGGCCCATGCTGGTGTCGATGACCTTGCCGTTCTTGATGGCGGTGATGGAGGAACCGTTGCCGATGTGGCAGGTGATGATCTTCGAATTCTCGAAGTCGAGGCCCGCGAGCCGGGCACCGGTCTGTGCCACGTATTTGTGGCTGGTGCCGTGGAAGCCGTACTTGCGCACGCGGTACTTGTCGTAATAGGCGTGGGGCAAGGCGTACATGTAGTTTACGGCCGGGATGGTCTGGTGGAACGAGGTGTCGAAGACGGTGACCTGCGGGACGCCCGGCAGGACTTTCTCGATCGACAGCACGCCTTCGAGGTTGGCCGGGTTGTGCAGCGGTGCGATTTCGAACAGCGAACGGATCTTGGATTTCACCTCCTCGGTCACGATGCAGCTCTCGGGGAAGAACTCTCCGCCGTGTGCCACGCGGTGGCCGACGGCCTTCACCTCGTCGAGCGAGCCGATGACGCCGTGTGCGGGGTCGGTCAGTGCGTCGAGCACCAGCTTGATGCCGGTGGTGTGGTCGGGGATGGGACGGTGCAGCTCGAACGGTTCTTTGCCGACGGGCTTATGGGTGAGGTCGCCTTCCGGCAGGCCGATGCGTTCCACGATTCCTTTCGCGAGCAGTTTGCTCGATGCGGCTTCCATGTCGATCACCTGATACTTGATCGACGAGCTGCCGCAGTTCAATACCAAAATTACCATTTCTCTTTATAGTTAATTTCTAAATGTCGTTCCTATCCACATGCCGGCGGCTGCAAAAACAATGCATACTGCCACGCTCAGCCCCACGTAGGCCGCCGCCGCCGTGTAACATTCCGCACGCAGCAGGCGCACCGCGTCGGCCGAAAAGGTCGAAAAAGTGGTGAACCCGCCGCAGAAACCCACGATGAGCAGCCATCCGAGTGTCTCGGAGCTGGTAGCTTCGAGCAGAATGCCGATCAGCAGCGAACCCGCGGCATTGACCGTGAACGTACCCGCCGGGAATCCCAGCAGCGTCTGCCCCGCCATTATCCCGCCGGAAAGCAGGTAACGGACGATGCTGCCGGCAGCACCGCCGCATCCTACGGCCAGAAGTTCACGAATCATAAGTTAAATATACGCCAAATTTTAAGGATATGCAAATTTACAGAAAAAATGCTTACGGATTGTTATTTTTCCTGCCGTTTTTTCGAGGTTTTTTGTCGTATCGGGGTTTAAGGTTGGCGGATTTGTCCGTCGCCCGAGACGATATACTTGTAGGTCGTGAGCTCGGGCAGTCCCATCGGGCCGCGGGCGTGGAGTTTCTGCGTCGAGATACCCACTTCGGCGCCGAAGCCGAACTGCCCGCCGTCGGTGAAGGCGGTCGAGACGTTGACGTAGACGCAGGCGGCGTCGACGCTGCGCGTGAACTGCGTGGCGGCCTGCTTGTTTTCGGTGACGATGGCCTCGCTGTGGCGCGACGAGTAGCGGGCGATATGCGCCAGTGCCCCGTCGAGCGACGCGACGGTCTTGACGGCCAGTTTGTAGTCGAGGAACTCGGTGCCGAAATGCTCTTCGGCGGCATGTTCCAGCAACCCGGCGGGGTAGTGCCCGTCGAGGGCGGCGAAAGCCTCTTCGTCGGCGTAGACCGTCACATGCGCCCCGGCCAGCGGTGCGCACAGCTCCGGAAGGTCGGTGAGGCGGCCGCGGTGGATGACCAGGCAGTCGAGGGCGTTGCAGACGCTCACGCGGCGCGTCTTGGCGTTGCAGACCACGGCACGTCCCTTTTCGAGGTCGCCGTCGATGTCGAAATAGGTGTGGACGATGCCGGCGCCCGTTTCGATGACCGGGATGCGGGCGTTCTCGCGGACGAAGCGGATCAGCCCCGCCCCGCCGCGCGGGATGACTACGTCGACATAGCCCACGGCGCTCAGCAGCGCCCCCACGGCTTCGTGCCCCGCGGGGAGCAGCGTGAAGGTGTTTTCGTCGATGCCTTCGGCGCCGAGCGCTTCGTGCAGCAGCGCCGCGATCGCCTCGTTGGAGTGGCGGGCGTCGCTGCCCCCTTTCAGGACGCAGGCGTTGCCCGTCTTGACGCAGAGGGCGAAGATGTCGGCCGTGACATTGGGGCGGGCTTCGCAGACCATGCCGACCACGCCGAACGGTACGCGGCGCTTGACGATGGTCATGCCGTTGGGGCGCGTCCAGCGCGCCAGTTCCTCGCCCTGAGGCGAGCGCAGGTGCGATACGGCTTCCATGTCGGAGGCGATGGAGCCGATTCGCTCCGGGGTCAGCCGCAGGCGGTCGAGCATGGGTGACGAGGCGGGCATGGCCTCAATGTCGCGGGCGTTGGCTTCGAGCAATGCGGGCGTATGCCCGCGCAGGAGCCTTGCGGCGTGTTGCAGGATGCGGCCGAGGCGTTCGGGTTCGACGTCGGCCAGCGCCGTCCCGGCCTTCCGGGCGGCCTTGAACAGGGATTCGTATTCCATAATCGGTTATTCCAGGTAGAGGTAATCGCAGTGGACGAGGGGCTTGAGCCCTTTGCGTCCGATATTGCGGCGGGCGGTGGCGCTGTCGCACGAGATGCGTCCCACGGCCAGCTGTGCCCCGTCGGGCGAGAGGATGCGCACCAGGTCGTCGCGTTCGAAATCGCCTTCGACGGCTGTGACGCCCACGGCGAGGATGCTGGCGGCCTTGCTGGCGCGGACGGCTGCGGCGGCGCCCTGGTCGATGCGCAGGATGCCCTTGGCGAAGCCTTCGCTGCTGGCGATCCATTTCTTGACGCCCGAGGCTGCCCTCGGAGCCGGTTCGAAGCGGGTGCAGGGCACCTCTTCGCCGGTCAGCACCAGGTCGGTGAGGATGCCGTCGCGGCGGCCGTTGGCGATGATGACCTCGATGCCTTCGGCCGCCGCACGCGACGAGACGCGGCTCTTGGTGGCCATGCCGCCGCGGCCGCGCGACGAGCGTACGGGGTCGATGTACTGCGAGAGGTCTTCCGAGGGTTTCACACGGCGGATGACCTGCGATGCGGGGTCGGCGGGCGAGCCGTCGTAGATGCCGTCGATGTTGCTCAGGATAATGAGCGCCTCGGCGTTCATCATGGCCGCGACGAGCCCCGAGAGCTCGTCGTTGTCGGTGAACATCAGTTCGGTGACCGAGATGGTGTCGTTCTCGTTGACGATCGGCAGCACGCCGTTGGCGAGCATCGTCTCCATGCAGTTGCGCTGGTTGAGGTACTGCCGCCGTGTGGAGAGGCTCTCCTTGGTGGTGAGCACCTGCCCGCAGACGATGCCGTATTCGTTGAAGAGGTCGTAGTAGCGGTTGAGTAGCTTGACCTGCCCCACGGCGGAGAAGAGCTGCCGTGCGGAGACCGAATCGAGCTTCCCGGCGCGTTGCCCGAGGATGCTGCGCCCCGAGGCCACGGCTCCCGACGAAACCAGGATGACCTCGGTGCCCGCGCGGTGGAGCCGGGCCACCTGGTCGACCAGGGCCGAGATGCGGGTGGTGTCGGGACGGCCGTCGTCGCGCGTCAGCACGTTGCTGCCCACCTTGATGACGATGCGCCGGTATTTGTTCTGTGCGTCCATATGCGTTTCATTCGCCGGGAATGGCCCGGCTCAGGGTTCGAATTTGTAGCCCACGCCCTTGATGGTGACGATGCGTTCGTCGCCGATCTTCTGGCGCAGTTTGCGGATGTGCACGTCGATGGTGCGGTCGCCCACGACCACCTCGGTGCCCCAGATCTTCGTATATATCTCTTCGCGCGAGAAAAGCTTCCCGGGCGACGAATAGAGCAGGTCGAGCAGCGCGAATTCCTTGCGCGGAAGGGCTATCTCGTGGCCGTCGCGCGTCACGGTGTAATGCTCGCGGTCGACGGCGATGCCTGCCGCGGCAGGTTCCGCCGGCGCGGTTTCGGCGTCGATCCGCTTGAGGATGGCCTGCACGCGGCTGACCAGCAGCTTCATCTTGATCGGCTTGGTGAGGTAGTCGTCCGCCCCGACACCGAAGCCCGTAAGCTGCTGATCCTCCTCGCCCAGCGCCGAGAGAAATACCACCATCGTGTCGCGCAGCTGCGGATCCTGGCGGATGGCACGGCAGGTCTGCGCACCGTCCATGACGGGCATCATCATGTCCAGCAGGATCAGGTGCGGACGGCACTCGGCGGCGGCCTTCAGCGCCTCGGCGCCGTTCTGCGCCGTGAATACTTCGTAGCCCTCCTTCTGGAGGTTGTACCTCACGAATTCGAGGATGTCGATTTCATCGTCGACAAGCAGGATGCGGTGGCTCATGGTTCCGGTTGACAGGTTTTGTATCGCACGCGGCAATTGGGCGCGGTTGCGTGCCGCTCATATCTCGGGCGAAGTTAGCAAATTTCCGGCTAAATCGTTCGGTAGCCCGGGAAAAATGGTTATATTTGCGAGATTTATATACTTCCGTATATATGGAAATCAAAAACGTGTACTGAGATGGCTACTGAAAATCCGAATCTTCCTGCTCCCGAGGAGCGAGTCAGCGATGCTGCTGAAGATGTGCAGACCGTAACTTCCGAAGTGACTTCCGAAGTCCCTGAAACCGAGGCCTCCGCAGCAGCGGAGGCGGAACCCGTCGTGGAAACACCCGCGGCAGAAGAACCCGAGACGGAAAAATCCGTTGCGGGAACGCCCGCGGCAGAGGTGCCCGTGGCTGAAGCGCCTGCGGCGGAGGAGCCCGTGGCGGAACCCGAGGCCGCGCCGCGTGCGAAGCGTGCCCGTATCAAGCCCGTTGCCGAGGCGGTGGAGACCGAATCCGGCGAGGAGGCCGTGCCGGCCGGTGCCGAAGTGGATTTCGCGGACGAGGAGGCGGCGCTCGCCGCGCAGGATGCCGGGCTGGAACTGGAGGGCGAGACGGCCGAAGAGGCCGCTGCCGACCAACTGGCCCAGGAAGCGCCGTCCGCCGAGGACAAGTTTGCCGGGAAGGGCAAGGAAGAGCTGGTAGCCCTCTTTATGCGTATGCTCGAAGAGCAGCCCGTGCAGTCGATCCGCCGGGATGTGGAGGCGCTGAAGATCGCTTTCTACCGCATCCGCCGCGCCGAGGTCGAGGCCGCACGCCGCAAGTTCGTCGAGGAGGGGGGCAGCGAAGAAGATTTCGCACCGGCCGTGGACGGCGCCGAAGTACAGCTCAAGGAGTTGTTCAAGGAGTACCGCCATCGCCGCGACGAGTTCATCGCGAACCTCGAGGCCGAGAAGGAGAAGAACCTCCAGGTCAAGCTCGGGATCATCGAGGAGCTCAAGGAACTGGTCAATTCGGACGAGACGCTCAACCATACCTTCAATAAGTTCCGCGAATTGCAGCAGCGCTGGAAGGAGACCGGCATCGTGCCGCAGCAGAACGTCAAAGACCTGTGGGAGACCTACAACCTGCATGTCGAGAATTTCTACAGCTTCATCAAAATCAACAAGGAGCTGCGCGACCTCGACCTGAAGAAGAACTACGAGCAGAAGATCGCCCTCTGCGAGCAGGCCGAAGCGCTGGTGCTGGAGCCTTCGGTTGTGGAGGCGTTCCACAAGCTGCAGAAGCTGCATGACGAGTGGCGCGAGACGGGCCCCGTAGCCAATGAATATAAAGAGGTGCTCTGGGAGCGTTTCAAGGCGGCGTCGAGCCGTATCAACAAACAGCATCAGGAGCATTTCGAATCGCTCAAGGGCGAGCAGGTCAAAAACCTCGAACTCAAGACGGAGCTTTGTGCCGCCACCGAGGAGCTGGCCGCGCAGCCGCTCACGACCCGCAAGGAGTGGAACCGTGCGAGCGACCGCCTGCTGGAGATCCAGAAGACCTGGAAAACCATCGGCTTCGCACCCAAGAAGGACAACAACCGTATCTACGAGCGTTTCCGCACGGCATGCGACAAGTTCTTCGAGGCCAAGCGGCAGTTCTATGCCGGGGTGAAGGCCGAGATGGAGCACAACCTGCAGCTGAAGACCGAGATATGCGAGGCCGCCGAGTCGCTGATGAACAGCGAGGAGTGGAAGAAGGCCACGGACGAGCTGATCGCCCTGCAGGCCCGCTGGAAGGAGATCGGTGCCGTGTCGCGCCGTCATTCGGATGCGATCTGGAAGCGTTTCCGTGCCGCATGCGACAAGTTCTTCGAGCGCAAGGCTTCGCATTTCGCCAGTGTGGACGGCGAATACGAGGAGAACCTCCGGCAGAAACTCGCCCTGCTCGATGAGATGGCCGCGGCCGATGTCAAGGCCGGAGGATACGACGTGATCCGCGAGTTCCAGCGCCGCTGGGGCGAGATCGGGTTCGTGCCCATCAAGCAGAAGGATGCCATCCAGAAGAAATACAAGGCCGCCGTCGATGCGCTGTTCAACACGCTGCGCGGTTCGGAGCGCGACCGTTCGATGAACCGTTTCCGCGAGAAGGTCTCGACGCTCAAATCGGCGGGCAGCAACCGCCTGCGTTCGGAGCGCGAGCGCCTTTACAATAAGGTGCGCCAGCTCGAACAGGAGATCGGCCTGCTGGAGAACAACATCGGTTTCTTCGCCAAGTCGAAGAACGCCGAGGCGCTCGTCGCCGATGTGAAGGCCAAGATCGACCGCGCCCGCGAAGAGATGGCCGCCGCGATCGAGAAGGTGAAGCTCATCGACCGCCAGGCACAGGAGGAGAACCAGGAGCACAACGAAAATAAATAGATATAGTCAGTAATGAAACTTTCCAAACCCAAGTACATATTTGTTACGGGCGGTGTCGCATCGTCGCTCGGCAAGGGTATTATTTCGGCCTCGATCGCCCGCCTGCTGCAGGCCCGAGGCTATTCGGTGACCATCCAGAAACTCGACCCCTACATCAACGTCGACCCCGGCACGCTGAACCCCTATGAACACGGCGAATGCTACGTGACCGAGGACGGCGCCGAGACCGACCTCGACCTGGGGCACTACGAGCGTTTCACGAACCAGCCCACGTCGAAGGCCAACAACGTCACGACGGGAAAGATCTACAAGAGCGTGATCGAGAAGGAGCGCAAGGGCGAGTACCTGGGCAAGACCGTGCAGGTCATCCCCCATATCACCGACGAGATCAAGCGCCGTATCCAGATGCTGGCGCAGAAGAAAGTTTACGACGTGATAATCACCGAGATCGGCGGTACGGTGGGCGACATCGAGTCGCTGCCGTTCATCGAATCGGTACGCCAGCTGCGCTATTCGCTGGGCTACAAGAGCACGGCGCTCGTGCACCTGACGCTGATCCCCTATATGGCCGCTTCGGGCGAACTGAAGACCAAGCCCACGCAGCATTCGGTCAAGGCCCTGCTCGAAAACGGGTTGCAGCCCGACATCCTCGTGCTGCGCACGGAGCATCCGCTGTCGACCAACCTGCGCCGCAAAGTGGCGTTGTTCTGCAATGTCGACGCCAACGCCGTGATGGAGTCGATCGACGTGCCGACGATCTACGAAGTGCCGCTGAAGATGCACGAACAGCACCTCGACGAGGTGGTGCTCGACAAACTGAACCTGCCGGCCGAGAAGGAACCCGACATGGCGGCGTGGACGGCCTTCGTGGAGAAGGTGAAGCACCCGGCCAAGAAGATCGAGATCGCGCTGGTCGGCAAATATACCGAATTGCCCGACGCTTACAAGTCGATCTGCGAATCGTTCATCCACGCAGGCGCCGTGAACGACTGCAAGGTCAAGTTGCGCTATGTCAATTCGGAAAAGGTTACAGCCGAGAATGTGGCCGAGAAGCTGGGCAGGATGTCCGGTATCCTCGTGGCCCCGGGCTTCGGCAACCGCGGTATCGAAGGTAAGATCGTCGCTGTGCGCTATGCACGTGAGAACAAGATCCCGTTCCTGGGAATCTGCCTCGGTATGCAGTGCGCCGTGATCGAATTCGCACGCAACGTGCTGGGTCTGGCCGATGCGAATTCGAGCGAAATGGAGTCTACGCCCCATCCGGTGATCGACCTGATGGAAGAGCAGAAGGGCGTGACGGCCAAGGGCGGCACGATGCGGCTGGGCGCTTATCCCTGTACGCTGAAGAAAGGTTCGAAAGTCGCGGCGGCCTACGGCAAGCTCCATATTTCGGAGCGTCACCGTCACCGTTACGAATTCAACAATGATTACCTGGCTGCGTTCGAAGGTGCCGGTATGCAGGCCGTGGGTATCAATCCCGACACGGGGCTGGTCGAGGTCGTCGAGGTCGAGGGGCATCCCTGGTTCGTCGGTACGCAGTACCATCCCGAATATAAGAGTACGGTGCTGAGCCCCTCGCCGCTGTTCGTGGCATTTGTGGGAGCGGCACTCGAATATGCCGGGAAGAAATAATATCAACACTCATAACAGCGAAAGAACGAAACAATTTTAAATGGATAAAAAAACAATTTTAGGTATTGTCGTCGTGGCGGCGCTTTTCCTGGGGTTCGCCTATTTCAATACCAAACAGCAGGAGAAATATCAGCAGGAGAAATATCAGCAGGAAATGGCCGCGTATCAGGCCTACCAGGATTCGGTGGCGGCAGCGACGCGCCCCGTAGTCCCCGTAGCCGACAGTACGGCCGTGGCAGCTTCGAGTGCGGTTGTGCCCGAGGCTGAGGCAAATGCCGCTGATGCCGTACGCCGGCAGCAGGTCGCTGCGCTGGGCGAATACCTCGCCGGTGCGCGCGACGCGGAGGCGGAGGAGTTTACCGTCGAGAACGATGTGATGATCGTGACCTTTTCGACCCGCGGCGGCCGGATCACGGGCGTGACGCTCAAGGATTACACCAAGTATGCACCCCGCGGCAAGCGTGACCAGCTGATCGAGCTGATGGATCCCGCGAGTGCCAGGTTCGACCTTTCGTTCTACGTGAAGAACGGCTTGAACAACGTCAAGGTCAACACGATGGACTATGTCTTCCGGGCCCAGCCCGAACAGGTCGAAGGCGATGCCCGGAGGGTGGTGATGCGCCTGCCCGTGGCAGCGGATGCCTGGCTCGAATATGAGTACCTTATATATAATAAGCAGGTGCCCGAGCGCGACTACCTCGTGGACTTCAACGTGCGGCTGGTGAATATGGCGCCGCAGATGGCCAACCAGGCGTCGATCGGTATCGACTGGTCGAACAATTCCTACCAGAACGAAAAGGGATTCCAGAACGAGAACATGTACACGACGATTTCGTACCGGTTCCCGGGCGAGAGCTCGATCGAGGATCTGGGGATGAGCGAAAAATCCAAGTCGAAGAGCATCTCCACATCGGTCAACTGGGTGGCTTTTAAGCAGCAGTTCTTTTCGTCGGCGTTCATCGCCCCGCAAAATGTCACCAACGCCAACCTGGCGTTCGATACGGCGGCTCCCGGTTCGGAATTGCTGAAGAGTTTTTCGGCGCAGATGACCGTGCCCTATACGGTGCAGACCGAAGGGTATGACTTTGCATTCTATTTCGGCCCGAACAAATACGCCATCCTCAAGAAGGTCGCCGCTGCGGACGGTGAGGAACTGCACATGGAGCGCCTGATCCCGCTGGGATGGGGTATCTTCGGCTGGGTGAACCGCTGGTGCGTCATCCCGGTCTTCGACTTCCTGCGCAACTATATCGCCAGCTTCGGCATCATCATCCTGATCCTGGTGATCCTGGTGAAACTCGTCATCTCGCCCCTCACGTACAAGAGTTACGTTTCGATGGCAAAGATGCGCCTGATAAAACCGCAGGTGGACGAGCTCAACAAGAAATACCCCAAGAAGGAGGACGCCATGAAAAAACAGCAGGCGACGATGGAGCTCTACAAGAAAGCGGGCATCAACCCCATGGGCGGATGTATCCCCATGCTGATCCAGATGCCGATCCTGATCGCCATGTTCCGTTTCTTCCCGGCTTCGATCGAGCTGCGCGAACAACCGTTCCTCTGGGCCGACGACCTTTCGTCGTACGACAGCATCGTGAACCTGCCGTTCTCGATCCCGTTCTACGGCGACCATGTGAGCCTTTTCGCCTTGCTGATGGCCGTGTCGCTGTTCGGGTATTCGTATTTCAACTACCAGCAGACGGCTTCGTCCCAGCCCCAGATGGCAGGTATGAAGTTCATGATGGTCTACATGATGCCGATCATGATGCTGTTGTGGTTCAACAGCTATTCGAGCGGCCTTTGCTACTACTACCTGCTGTCGAACCTCTTTACCATCGGCCAGACGTTGCTGATCCGCCGCATGGTCGACGACGATAAGATCCATGCCGTCATGCAGGCCAATGCCGCCAAACGGAGCAAGGGCAAGAAGTCGAAGTTCCAGCAGCGCTACGAGGAGCTCCTCCGCCAGCAGGAGGCGCAGCAGCGTACCAAACGCAAGTAAACGGTTCGCACCGGCGCAGGGCCGGCAGCGGGGATTGCCGGATACGGCGCAGGCCGATGCGTGAAGCCCGGTGGCCCGCGCGGTTCCGCGAAGCCCGACGATACGCGATATGAATAGGCCGGAGGCGGTTCCTGCGATGCGGGTTTCCGGCTCCGGCCTCGTTTTTGCTCCGTCAGGTTTGCGATTGTATATCCCGACTACGCGGCGGCGGCCTTTTCAGGTGTTGCCGGACGGCGAGGCAGAAGCCCCCTCGGGGAAGCGCTCCGGGAAGGATCGGGCCGCGGGCGCAGCCGGGGCGCTGCACAACAGTTGCCGGGGCGCGCAGCCGGGGATGAAAAAATCCTGTCTCTTATACACATCTCCGAGCCCACGAGACGGAGCTACATCTCGT
>ENA-OZHI01000354-OZHI01000354.1-human-gut-metagenome-genome-assembly--contig:-NODE-354-length-11242-cov-3.623492_pt1 | contig 11242 bp, 7 predicted proteins | sample MGYA00244041_ERZ653676 | MGnify/ENA primary metagenome ERZ653676 (study PRJEB26926, sample SAMN06165238) | human gut metagenome | biome: ENVO:00009003; feature: ENVO:2100002; material: ENVO:00002003... | reverse complement strand
CGGCATACGAGATGTAGCTCCGTCTGGTGGGCTCGGAGATGTGTATAAGAGACAGACGTCGACCGCAGCATCGACACGACCTTCACGGAGAACGAGATCGCGGCCTATTACAACGCCCACAAGGCCGATTTCCGGCTCGACCGTACGTTGGTCAAAGGGCGGATCGTGCAGTTCGGCGAAGGGTACCGCCAGGCGCGCAAATTGCGGGAGCTGATGGGGACGAAGAGCGAAGCCCGGCAGCAGGATTTCCGGGACATATGTGCGAAGAACGACTTTACGGTCACCGATTTCAGCGACCAGTGGGTGGATTTCCCGGAATTTCTGAGTTACCTGCCTACGCTCCGGTCGCAGAACTACGACCCGGTGCTCGCATCGACGGCCGTGCAGGAGATGCGCGACAGCCATTCGCACTACTATTTCCAGATCGACGCCGTGCGCCGCGAAGGGGAGCCCATCCCGCTCGAACGGCTGCGGGGGACGATCCGCCGCATCCTCTTCAACCAGCGCCAGAGCGAGATCATCCGCAGCCACGAGGAGGAACTCTATAACCGTGCGTGCGAAGGCGGGAGCATAAAGATTTTCGAAAACGAGAATACAAACGATAAAGAAAAAGAATAATGTTGAAAAAAGGTATGCTGGGGGCGGCTTTCGCCCTGCTCGTTGCTGGGGCCGGGGCGTTCGCGCAGAAACAGCAGGTGATGCTCGACAAGGTGGTCGCCGTCGTAGGGTCTTCGTCCATCCTCCATTCCGAAGTGGCGGAGTATGCCCGGCAGCTCACGGCCCAGCGCCGTGCCGAAGGATATACCTCCGACCGTGATCCGATGAACGAGGCGCTCGAGGCACTGATGACCCAGAAACTGCTCTTCAACCAGGCGCAGATCGACTCGGTGAAGATCAATGCGGGCGACATCGCCACGCATGTGGAACAGCAGATTCAGAACATGATCGAAACCGAGGGGTCGATCCCCAAACTCGAGGCCAAGCACCACATGGCCATTTTCAGCATCCGCGAGAACATGCGCCAGCGCTATGAGGAGCAGTCGTATGCCTCTTCCATGCAGAGCGAGGTCGTGAGCAAGGTATCGGTCATTCCCGGCGAGGTCGAGCATTTCTACAAGTCGATCGACAAGGACAGCCTGCCGACCGTGGCCGAACAGTATGTCTACGCCCAGATCACCCGTTTCCCCAAGTCGATCACGCAGGCCAAGCAGCGCACGCGCGAGCGCCTGCTCGACATGCGCGAACGGATCATTACCGGCAAGGCGAAATTCGAGAACCTGGCACGCATGTATTCGCAGGATCCCGGGACGATGATGCGCGGCGGCGAGATGGATCCCACCGAGCTCAACGGACTGGAAGCACCGTTCGCCGACGCCCTCGAGAACATGAAGCCGGGGCAGATATCGGAGGTCGTCGAGACCCGCTACGGACAGCATATCATCCAGTTGCTCGACAAGCGCGGCAGCCTCTACCATTTCCGCCATATCCTGCTGCGCCCGGTCTATACGATGGACGAGCTCAACGAAGGGGTCGTGTTCCTGGACAGCATCGCCAACCAGATACGCAAGGATTCCCTCTCGTTCGACAAGGCCGCCCTCCAGTTCTCCGACGACGCCACGTCGAAGATGAACGGCGGTATCGTCTCGAACCACGACATTCTGGAGCGTTTCAATGCCTTCGAGGCGAAGCTCACCGTGACGAAGTTCCTGCGTGAGGATTTCGCGCACTTCGGTGCACTTGACGACTACAATGCCTTGATCCGCCTCAAACCGGGCGAGATTTCGCCTGCATTCCTGACCGAGGACATCATGGGCAACCAGCTGGCCAAGATCGTCAAACTGGTGGAGATCATTCCCACGCATGTCGCGTCGCTCAACGAAGACTATCTCCGCTTGGAGGAGATGGCGCTCAATGCCAAGCAGGAGCGGGTGTTCAAGGAGTGGCTGACCAAGAAGATCGACGCCATGTACGTTTACATCGCCCCCGAATTCCGCGACGGGGAGTTCGAGAATAAAAGCTGGGTGAAATAAACCGTGCGCAGGCTCTTTACCATAGCTGCCGTCGTGCTGGCTGCGGGCAGTGTGATTTTCGCCCGCAGCGGGATGCAGGCACCCGGCCAGGAGCCCGAGCCCGAGAAGAAACTCATCGACCTGAAGTCGGACAACATGGGCCCCATAGCCCCCGGCGACTCGGTGATCTTCCTGGTCGGCAATTTCGCCGCGCAGCATAACGGCGCTGTCATTACGTGCGACAGTGCCGTGCGTTATTCGGACATGCGGATCGAGTTCTTCGGCAATGTCCTCATCAACAAGAATACGACCTATATTTACGGCGACCGCGCCGAATACAACGGCGAGCTGAACGAGGCACGGGTCTATTCCGACATCGTCAAGGTCGTCGACGGCGATGCCACGCTCTATACCTACCGGTTTGTCTTCAACACGAAGGAGAATATCGGCCAGTTCGCCGACGGTGGCGTGCTGATAAACCGGGACAACCGGCTCGAATCGGTGCGCGGCTACTATTATGCCAACACCAAGGATCTCGTTTGCGTAGACCGCGTCGAGATGCGTAACGACGAATACGAACTCAAGGGCGACTCGGTGGTCTACAACATGGCCACCGACAACGCTTTTTTCTTCGAGAATACCAACATCTGGAACAAGGACGGCGACTACCTCTATGCCGACCGGGGCGCGTACGACAAGGCCGATACGCTTTACCGGGTTACGCGCAACGGTTATGTGCTGACCGAGAAACAGGAGATGTGGAGCGACAGCATCGACTATTTCCGCGCCAAAGACCACGTGGTGCTGTGGCGGGACATCCAGATTGACGATACGGAGCACAAAGTACTCGCCTTCGGCGATTACGGCGAGTATTGGAAGGAACCGGGCGATATATTCCTCACGCGGCGACCCTCGGTGGTGAGCTACGACCTTACACAGGGCGATTCGCTCTTCATGCGTGCCGACTCGATGTTCCTCTTTACGGTCAATGAGAATGCCCGGCGCCGGGCAGAGGAGAAGGCCGCGGCCGATTCGCTTGCGCGTATGGGGGCCGATTCCCTGCAACGGCCCGATTCGCTGGGGCAGCATCCCGATGGATTGGCCGCGACGGCCGGCCCCGAGGAGGGACGTACCGAGCCCGGACTGCATCCCGGCGACGCAGCCGATTCGCTCGCGTCGACCGGCGGGGCGGATTCGCTCGCCGCAGGTTCCGGCTCCGATTCGCGGACGCATGGTTCGCCGCGGGCGGATTCGTTGCGCATGGCCGATTCGCTCTCCGTGCCGGGCAGCCTGCCCGACTCGTTGGACAGGGCTGCCGATACGCTGACCGTTGCCCAGCGCAAGGCCCTGCTCAAGGAAGCGGCGCGCAAGGCCAAGGCCGAAAAGAAGGCCGCGGCAGCCAAAATCAAGAAGGCGCAGCTCGATTCGATAGCCGTCAGACGCAAGGAGAAGACCACGGCCAAACTGCTGTTGCAGAAGGAGCGCGAGGAGGCGCGTCTGGCCGCCCGGCGGCTGAAGGCTGCGTCGAAGCTCAAAGCCCGGCAGGCGCGTGCCGCCCGCAAGGGAAAGGTGATCCCGGTCGATTCGGCGGCCCTGCGCGAACTGGATTCGCTGATCGAGATGAACATGGCCGAACAGGATTCGCTGCTCAACCTGCTGGCAGATTCGCTGTTGTCCGACACGACAGCGATGGCGCTTCCGGCCGATTCGGTCGACTCGCTCGCCCTGCCGCGCGACAGCATCTACCGCCTGATGAAGGGGTACCGCGACGTGAGGATCTTCAGGTCGGATTTCCAGACCGTGTGCGACTCGATCGTGGCGATCAGCACCGACTCGACGATCCACCTCTATATCGACCCCGTGTTGTGGAACCAGAGCAACCAGATCACTTCGGACGTGATGGATATTTTCACCGAGCGGCAGCAGATCAAACGTGCCGAATTCATCGGCAGCCCGATGATGGCCAGCCAGCTCGATACGACACACTACAACCAGGTGGCGGGCAAGACTATGACCGCCTATTTCTACAACAACCAGATATACCGCAACGACGTCAACGGTAATGCCCAGACCATCTATTACATGCAGGACGGCGAGCCGCCCGAGATCACGATGATGGGCGTTATCGAGAGCGGCGACTGTTCATTCTATATCGAGGACAAGCAGGTGGTGCAGATCACCTACCGAACCGAACCGGTCTACAACTTCTATCCGATGGACGATATCCCGCCCACGCAGGATCTCTACCTGAAAGGCTTTAAATGGGAGGGGGCGCGGCGGCCCGTGCAGGCCGATGTGTTCGACCGCAGGATCCGACCTTCGCAGCGGAAGGAACGTACGCGGCTGCGTCATCCAGATTTCCCGATCATGATGCGCATCGAGGAGCATAAGAAACGCCTGATCGAACAACGCCGCTGGGCGGATCGCAACGACCAGGTCGACCCGCTCACCGTCGAGTGGATGCGCGAACTGGGATACGAGGTCGGGCAGCCGCGCGAACCGCAACGTCCCGCGCCGCAGGCTGAATGACCGGCACCGCAACTCTCCGCCGGTAATTCGGACGGTCTATGCAACCATACGGAAACCGTAACAAAAGGCGAAAAGCGAAAAACTTTTCGCCTTTTGTGTTATTTTTGCAGCCGGTTATTCGTCAGTTGGTTTTACACATGAAAAAAAGTCTGATTGCACTGGCATTCGGGACGCTTGCCCTGGGGATGTCGGAGTTCGTGATGATGGGCATCCTGCCCGATATTGCCCGCAGCCTCGGGGTTTCCATCCCCGAGGCCGGACACCTTATTTCGGCCTATGCCCTGGGCGTTTGCTTCGGGGCGCCGCTTACGGTGCTGGTAGCCCGGACGCGCCCGCTGAAACAGATACTGCTGGCGCTCACGGCTCTGATCGCCGTCGGGAACCTGTGCGCGTCGCTGGCGCCGAACTACTGGATGCTGATGGCGATGCGTTTCGTGTCCGGCCTGCCGCACGGTGCCTTTTTCGGTGTCGGGTCGATCGTCGCAGAGCGGGTGGCAGATGCCGGGAAGCGCACGGAGGCCGTTTCGATCATGATCGTCGGGATGACCGTCGCCAACCTGTTCGGCGTGCCGCTGGGCACTTATATCAGCAATGTGCTGTCTTGGCGCACGACCTTTGCGATCGTCGCCGTGTGGGGCGTGGTGGCGCTGACGCTCGTAAGGATGTGGGTGCCCCGCATGGAGCCGCTGCCCGATACGGGGCTGAAAGGGCAGTTCCGGTTCCTGCGCAGCCTTGCACCCTGGCTCGTGCTGGCGTCGGTGATGCTCGGCAACGGCGGGATCTTCTGCTGCTACAGCTATGTCAGCCCGCTGATGATCCATACCTCGGGTTTTACGGAGGAGAACCTTACGCTGATTATCATGCTGGCCGGTTTCGGCATGTTCGCGGGCAATATCCTCGGCGGGCATCTCTCCGACCGTTTTACGCCCGAGAAGGTCGTGCGTTTTACGCTGGCCGCGGCCACCCTGACGCTGCTCGGGATTTTCTTCGGGGCACATGTCCCTTACCTTTCCGTCATGCTGATGACGCTCTGTACGGGGTGTCTGTTCTGTGTCTCGTCGCCCCAGCAGTTGCTGATCCTGGAGAATTCGCGTGGCGGCGAGATGCTCGGCGCAGCCCTCGTGCAGGTGGCTTTCAACCTGGGCAATGCACTGGGTGCCTATTGCGGGGGCCTGCCGATCGCCCACGGGCTGGGCTACGAATATACGGCGTTGCCCGGTGCGGGTTTCACCCTGTTGGGGCTGCTGGCGGCCGTGGTTTATATCCGTAAATATCCCCGCCATGCGAAGCGATAACGGTGCGGAGCTGTTTCCGGTGGTCGACGAAGCCGGGAACGTGATGGGGGCGGCGACGCGTGCCCAATGCCACGGCGGCGGAATGTTGCTGCATCCCGTGGTGCACCTGCACCTGTTCAATTCGCGGGGCGAGTTATACCTGCAACGGCGTCCCGTGTGGAAGGATATCCAGCCCGGGCGCTGGGATACGGCCGTGGGTGGGCATGTCGACTACGGCGAGACGGTGGACGACGCATTGCGGCGCGAGGTGCGCGAAGAACTCGGTGTGACGGGTTTCGTACCCGAACGCGTGGCGGTGTACGTGTTTCGCTCGGAGCGCGAGCGCGAATTGATCTATGTCCACCGCACGGTGTACGACGGGGAGGTCGTCCCGAGCGACGAGCTCGACGGCGGGCGTTTCTGGAGCCGGGACGAAATCTTTGAAAATCTCGGCAAAGGCGTCTTCACGCCCAATTTCGAGGGCGAGGTGGAACTGGTACTCGGGGTATAGTTTTTTTTCGTATATTGTAACCTGGAAACCGACAATGAAGCGACTGTCCTGTATGTCGCAGGGCATTGTCCAGCACAGACCGGTGCGAGGCGCAGGGATTGGTGCCGTTCCACAGACGCATGTTCTATGGTGATGGCTGTCGCCGGATTTTTGCCTTCCGCAGTCGTTATCCTGTCGCCGGGGTTTCCGTCGCTGATGATTACAAAGGCCGTTAGGTCTGAAATTTGATAGAAATACCGTATGCAGTCTCTCCTTACACGTTGGGCCGACGCCCTGCTCGCATGGCTCGGGCTCACTTCCGCATTGAATAACGGCTGGGATCGTTGGGTGGCTTTCGCCCTGGTAGTGCTGTCCGTCGTGCTTCTCGATTTCCTGTGCCGTACGGTGCTCGTGCGCGGGATTAGGCGCATCGTGATGCGCACCAAAGCCACGTGGGATGACGAACTGTTCAGTTCCGCCGTGTTGAGCCGGCTGTGTAATATCGTCAGCGCTATCGTGCTGGTCATCGTCCTCCCCGTAGTTTTCGATGAACAGTCGGAAGCCAGGACGATTGTCACACGACTGATACAGGTGTACATCGTCGTCACGGTCTTCCGTTTTATCAACGCCCTGCTTTATGCGGCCTTCAATATCGTCTCGGCGCGTCCTGCGTGGCAGAACAAACCGATCAACGGATTGCGCCAGACCGGGCAGGGAATCGCAGCGCTGATCTGCGGTATCCTCATCGTCTCGATCCTGATCGGCAAGTCGCCCGCCATTCTGCTCACCGGACTGGGCGCTTCGGCGGCCGTCATCATGCTGGTCTTCCGCGACAGCATCCTCGGCTTCGTCTCGGGCATCCAGCTTTCGGCGAACGACATGCTCAAGGTCGGGGACTGGATCACCGTACCCAAATACGGTGCGGACGGTTCGGTGATCGAGGTGTCGCTCACGACCGTCAAAGTGCAGAACTGGGACAATACGATCGTTACGCTGCCGCCCTACCTGCTGGTGAGCGATTCGTTCCAAAACTGGCGCGGAATGCAGGCGTCGGGCGGCCGCCGCGTGAAGCGTTCGGTGAACCTGGACATGACGAGCGTGAAATTCTGTACGCCGGACATGCTGGGCCGGTACCGCAACATAGACATCATCCGCGAATATATCGACCAGACTGAGCAGCGGGTTGAGGAATACAATGCCGCGCATGGCATCCGCCCCGGTGAACGCAAGATCAACGGCCTGCACCAGACCAACCTCGGGGTGTTTCGTGCCTATCTGGAACGATACCTGCGCGATGAGGTGCCTGTCAACAAGGGGATGACCCTGATGGTGCGCCAGCTGCAACCGACGGAGACGGGATTGCCGATGGAACTCTATTTCTTTACGGATACGGTGGTGTGGGTGGATTACGAGCGCATCCAGTCGGATGTCTTCGACCATGTGCTGGCCGTCATCCCCGAGTTCGACCTGCGGGTGTTCCAGAATCCGTCGGGAAGCGATATCGAGGCGCTGCGCTATCAGAGGCCGGAGCCGGACGTGCCGGCCAAACCGGATGTTACAGAAAAATCATCAGCATCACCTGAATGATAATTACCCGCAGGAACATGCAGAGAGGGTAGACCGTGGCGTACGATACCGACGGGTTGTCTCCCTCGATCGTGTCGTTGGCATAGTTCAGTGCCATCGGGTTGGCCATGCTGCCGCACAGCATGCCTGCGACCGACCCGAAGTCGATGCGCAGGATGCGCAGCGCGAAGATACCCAGCAATACTACGGGGACGAACGTCAGCAGGAATCCCAGCAGCAGCCATAGTGCCCCTTCGGGGCGCATGACGGTCTCGAAGAAGTGCGTGCCCGCCTCGAGCCCCAGGCAGGCGAGGTACATCGACAGGCCCAGTGCCCGGAGCATCAGGTTGGCGCTGTACGTGGTGTAGGTAATCATGTGAAGGCGCGGGCCGAACGTGCCGATCAGGATGCCGACGATGATCGGGCCGCCTGCCAGGCCGAGTTTTACGGGCAGGCTGATGCCCGGGATGCTTACGGGGATGCTCCCGAGCGTGAGCCCGAGGATCAGGCCGACGAAGACTGCCACGAGGTTGGGCTCTTCGAGGTTTTTCACGGCGTTGCCGAGTATCTTTTCCACATGCTTGATCGCTGCGGCTTCACCCACGACCGTCAGGCGGTCGCCCATCTGCAAACGCAGGTCGGGTGTGGCCAGCAGTTGCACGCCCGAACGGTAGACGCGGCTGATGTTGATGCCGTAATTGTTGCGCAGGCGCAGCGAGGAGAGCTTCTTGCCGTTGATTTCGGGGCGCGTCACGAGGATGCGCTGCGAGATGAGCTGGCTGTCGACGGCGTTCCAGTCGATGTTCTCCGTGTTCCAGTCCTTCTGTTCCTGCTCTCCGAAGATCAGGCGCAGCGCATCGGCCTCGCCCGGGGTGGTGATCACGAGGATGACGTCGTCCTTCTGTAGCGTCTTGTCGGAGGTGGGGATCGAAACCTTTCCTTCGCGCCATACGCGCGAAATGACGAAATGGTGGTGGCTCTGAGCGGCTATTTCGTGTACGCTCTTGCCGAATACGGCCGGGTTAGTCAGGTGGTAGCTGGCAATGAAGACGTTTTTCCGGTGTTCGGCGTCCGGCTCCGGCATGTCGGCGGGGCGGACGAAGAGCTTGCGGATGAAGACGATGGCCAGGATGACGCCCACCACGCCCAGCGGATAGGTCACGGCGCAGCTCAGGGCGGCGCCGCTGGAGTCGACGCCCATCTGTTGCAGCGCCTGCTGCGCCGCTCCGAGCGCCGGGGTGTTGGTCGTGGCGCCGCACAGGATGCCCGACATGTCGGGCATCGAGACGTGCAGCGTATAGCTCATTGCCACGGCCAGCCCCGTGCCGAGCAATACTACCGCAAGGGCGGGCGACATCAGGCGCAGTCCGTCGGCGCGCAGCGAGTTGAAGAAGCCGGGGCCGACCTGCAGGCCGAGGGCGTATACGAAGATGATGAGCCCGAAGCTCTCGGCATAGTTCAGCATCGCCGGGTCGATCGACAGTCCGAAATGCCCGGCCAGGATCCCTGCGAAAAAGATGAATGCCACGCCCAGCGAGATGCCGAAGATGCGTATCCGGCCGAGGGCGATCCCGATCGTCGAAATGAGCGAAATAACCACGACGGCCTGCAGGGCCGAGTGTTCGACGAATAAACTTTTAAGCCATTCCATCCTTTCCGTTTGTGAATTTGCTGCAAAAGTAGGGCAAATTTTCCAGATACCCGCCTTTTTGCCGAACCTTTTGTGGGCTCATTGTGTCTGTGTGCAACATTTTCGGTCGGCAAGGTAAATCATTTTAGCTCCATGTTATGACAAAACAGACCCCGCACTATGCAGTTCAGGATAATTTACATATCTTTGCACTACCCTACTTCACACAGGGGATGGAGGGGGTAATTAGTGACGCAAAAGGGCTTCTGTGCCGGGTGGGAGTCTGAAAACCTTACCCGGTCGCTGCCGGAAAACTTTAGGGATTGGTTGTTCCGGACAGCATCAGGGCGGTCGATATCGGCCGCCCTGATTTGTTTATTATGTACGATCTGTTTACCTGCCCGGATTACAGTTTCAGCGGTTTCCCTCGGTAAAAATCCAGTATTTTCGAACGGAATACGAATTCGTATTTCGCCTGAACGAGTTCCGACTCGGCTTTTTCCATGCGGGTCTTGGCATCGTTGAAATCGAAAATGGTCGAACGGCCCGATTCCGCCTTCTGCTGTTCGTAGGCGAACGCTACCTCGGCCGAGGCGAGGGCTACGCCGGCCGAACGGTATTTGCTGTACGCCGCGTCGGCGTTGTACCACGCCTGTTCGATCTCCTTGCGCAGCGCCAGCTCGGCTTCGGTCAGCGCGAGCCGCTGGCTGCGGGCCGAAAGCTGTGCCGAGCGGATATTGTTGCGCGTGGCGCGGCGGTTGAAGATCGGGATGTTCATCGACAGTCCGACGTATTCGCGGCTGTTATGGCGCATCTGGGCCCAGAACTTATCGCTGTCGGCGCTGTACACCCCCGTGCCGTAGCCGCCTGAAAGCGAGATGGAGGGATAGAGTGCCGATTTGGCAATGAGGACTGAATTCTCCGAACTTTCGAGCCGCAGCCGCTCCGCCTTGATATGCGGACGGTTTTCCACTGCATAGTTGTAGACCCCGTCTGCCGTGCCCAGCCGGTGCAGCGAGGCGAGCGTCACGCTGTCGAGCTCCGGAACCACGACGTCGAACCCTGCGGCGCTCTCGCGGTTGAGGGCCTGGCTCAGGTTGAGCAGTGCCAGTTGCAGGTCGTTGCGGGCCTGGGTCAGGCTCAGCTGGTCTTTGGCCATGAGCGCCTCGCTTTCGTACCGGGCCGATTCCGGCTGTTTGCCGGCGGCGACCAGTTCGCGACTCTGCGTGGCCTGCAGGGTGCTCAGGGCGAGCTGGCGTTCGGCAACGTCGGTGAGTTCCTTGTTGTAAAGTACCTCCAGGTAGAGTGTCATGACGTTGATCGACACGTCTTCGCGGGCACGTTCCAGATCCTGCATGGCTGCGGCCAGGTCGAGTTTGCCGCCTTTGACCTGGCGGTTGATGCGCATGCCCTGGAATACGGGGAGGCTGGTCGAGATGTTGAGCGAACCCGAGGTCTGGTTGTTGTCCTTGTAAGTATTGTCGCTCGAGAGTACGCGGCCGAACGATGCGTCGCCTCCGATCGAGGCGTTCAGGTCGGGCAGGCGGCTGTATTTGGCCGTCGAGAGTTCCACCTCGTTCTGTTCGACCTGCAGGGCGCGTTGCTGCACGTCGATGTTGTTGGCCAGGGCATAACCGATGCAGTCGTCGAGCGACCAGGGCGTGCCGGGTGCCGGTGCTGCGGCGGCTTGAGGTGCAGCCGGTGCGGTCTGGGCCCTGCGTCTTATACACATCTCCGAGCCCAC
>ENA-OZHI01000353-OZHI01000353.1-human-gut-metagenome-genome-assembly--contig:-NODE-353-length-11245-cov-4.141376_pt1 | contig 11245 bp, 7 predicted proteins | sample MGYA00244041_ERZ653676 | MGnify/ENA primary metagenome ERZ653676 (study PRJEB26926, sample SAMN06165238) | human gut metagenome | biome: ENVO:00009003; feature: ENVO:2100002; material: ENVO:00002003... | reverse complement strand
ATATGAGGTTGTACGGTAGCTCCCATCCGCAAGGCTTCATATTCGGTCTTTCGGGTGTTTTGTACGATGGGGTTGTTTCCCGGGCCTTCTTTAAAAACATAGCTGTCTTCACAGCAGTTGATGATGATATTGTCGTCCATCGTCTGACTGTAGAGACAGCTTGAGAAAATATACAAAAAAATGAAAGAGAAATATTGTTTCCTCATGATGGAGAGGATTTATGTTTATTTCTTGGCGTGCGGATAGTCTATCGTGTAGTGCAGTCCGCGGCTTTCCTTGCGTTCCATGGCTTGCTTTGTTATCAGGTATCCTACGTTTATCATGTTGCGCAGTTCGCACAGCTCGCGGTTGGGCTTGATCTTGTTGTGCAGTTCTTCGGTCTCTTCGTAGATGATCGACAGGCGGCGCAGGGCGCGTTCGAGCGAGAGGTTCGAACGGACGATGCCGACGTAATTGGACATGATGGCCTGCATCTCGCGCTTGGACTGGATGATCATCAGCATCTCCTCGGTGTGCTGCGTGCCTTCGAAGTCCCAGTCGGGGATGCCCTCCTGGATGTCGACCTTGGGGAGCAGCGACGCAGCGTGGCGTGCGGCCTGGTCGGCATAGACCACCGCTTCGATCAGCGAGTTGGAAGCGAGGCGGTTGGCTCCGTGCAGCCCCGTGCAGGAGGTTTCGCCCAGCGCGTAGAGGTGCCTGATCGAGGTCTCGCCGTTGGTGTCGACCTTCACCCCGCCGCAGCAGTAGTGCGCCGCGGGCGTCACGGGAATCCAGTCGCGGGTGATGTCGATGCCGATCGAAAGGCATTTTTCGTAGATGTTGGGGAAGTGGCTGCGGATGGCTCCGGGGTCTTTGTGCGTGACGTCGGGGTAGACGAAGTCCGAGCCCCGCTTGGTCATTTCGCGGTAGATGGCGCGGGCCACCACGTCGCGCGGTGCCAGCGATTTCATCGGGTGGTATTTGTCCATGAACTCCTCGCCGGAAGGCAGGCGAAGGATGGCACCGAAACCGCGCATGGCCTCGGTAATGAGGAAGTTGGGTTTCTCGCCGGGGTTGTAGAGCGTGGTGGGGTGGAACTGGATGAACTCCATGTTCTCGGTGATGGCCTTGGCGCGGTGGCACATGGCGATGCCGTCGCCCGTGGCGACGACCGGGTTGGAGGTCGTGGAATAGATATTGCCGCAGCCGCCCGTGGCGACGACGGTGAACTTGGCGAGCATGGTCTCGATCTCGTTGGTGGCGAGGTTGAGCACATAGGCGCCGAAGCAGGCCAGCCCGCGCGTATGGCGCGTGACGAATTCGCCCAGGTGGTGCTGCGTCAGGAGGTCGATGGCGAAATGGTGTTCCAGCACCGTGATGCCGGGGTGCCGGCGAACCGACTCGACCAGCGCCCGTTCGATCTCGGCGCCCGTGAGGTCTTCGTGGTGGAGGATGCGGGGTTCGGTATGCCCGCCCTCGCGGTTCAGTTCGAATCGGCCGTCGGGGGTTTTGTCGAAGCGTGTGCCCCATTCGATCAGGTCGCGGATCAGCTCCGGAGCACGTTTCACGACCAGCTCGACGGCTGCCTCGTCGCATTTGCCGGCTCCGCAGACCAGGGTGTCGCGGATATGTTTTTCGAAGGTGTCGGGAGCATAGGTCACCGAGCAGATGCCGCCTTGTGCGTAGTTGGTATTGCACTCGTTCATTTCGCCCTTCGTGACGATCGTGACATGCCCGTGGGCCGCGGCCTTGAGCGCGAACGAAAGCCCCGCTGCGCCGGAACCGATAACCAGAAAGTCGGTTTTCATAGTTTTGTGAGCAATTATGCGACGCAAAGTTATAAAAAATGCCCGGTAATCGGGTCTTCCGCCGGGAAAAACCTGTGCAAAAACAGGGCGATCTCTCCGGGATGCCCGTTTCTGTCGGCTATATTTCCCTCCGCAGCGGGCCATATCCGGATTTTTTCCTACTTTTGTCACGATACAACCCTGATTATTCTATGAAAAAATTGCTACTGGCCTTTGCCGCAGGCGTGTGTCTGTCCGCCTGCGCCACCCACGATCCAAAAATCTCGATCGTACCTTATCCCAACCACCTCGAACCCGGGCACGGGACGTTCGCCGTCAAGGGCGAAGGCGTCGTGTGCGACAGCCGTGCCGACGAGCGGACGCAGCGCGCCGTGGCGGAATTCGCCGCGCAGCTGGCGAAAACCTCCGGCGGGGAGAACCCCGTGACCGTCGCCGACGAGCTTCCCGCCTCGGGCATCCGCTTCGTCCTCGACCAAACGCTGCCGGAAGAGGGGTACCGGCTCGATGTCACCCCGAAGGGCGTCGAAGTCCGTGCGTCGCGTTTCCCCGGCTTTTTCTACGCCGTGCAGAGCCTGCGGCAGATGCTGCCCGCGGCGGTTTACGGGACGGAGCCTGCGCCCGGCGAGGAGTGGGTGCTGCCGTGCGTGAGCATCGAGGATGCCCCGCGTTTCGCTTACCGGGGCATGCACCTCGACGTGGCGCGCCATTTCTTTTCGGTCGAAGAGGTGAAACGCTACCTCGACGTGATGGCGATCCACAAGCTCAACCGCTTCCACTGGCACCTGACCGACGACCAGGGGTGGCGCATCGAAATCAAAAAGTACCCTGAGCTGACGACCGTGGGCAGCATCCGCAAGAAAACCATGATCCGCAAGGAGTGGGACAACTACGACAATACGCCCTACGGCGGTTATTATACGCAGGACGAGATCCGCGACATCGTGGCGTATGCGGCCGACCGCGCCATTACGGTGATCCCCGAGATAGACCTGCCGGGCCATATGCTTTCGGCGCTGACCGCCTACCCCGAGTTGGGGTGTACGGGCGGCCCGTACGAGGTCTGGGGTCGTTGGGGCGTGGCCGACGACGTGCTGTGCCCCGGGCAGGAGAAGACTTTCGAATTCCTGGAGGACGTGCTGGACGAGGTGGTCGGCCTGTTCCCGTCGGAGCTGATCCATATCGGCGGCGACGAGTGCCCGAAGGTGCGCTGGGAGAAGTGCCCCCGCTGCCAGGCGCGTATTCGCCAGCTGGGGCTCAGGGACAAGGACGGCTATACGGCCGAACACTACCTGCAGGGGTACGTGACCGACCGCATCGGGAAATACCTGGCCGAACGCGGCCGGCGCATCATCGGTTGGGACGAGATACTCGAAGGACAGGCGCCGTCGGACGCCATCGTCATGTCGTGGCGCGGCAGCGCGGGCGGCATCAAGGCCGCGAAGCTCGGCCACGACGTGATCATGACTCCCAATTCGCATTTCTATTTCGACTACTACCAGTCGCCCGACGCCGATGCCGAACCCTTCGGGATCGGGGGCTGCGTGACCATCGACAAAGTCTATTCGTTCGACCCGATGGCCGATCTGACACCCGGGCAGCAGGCGCATATCCTCGGCGTGCAGGCAAACCTCTGGACGGAGTACATCGCTTCTGACGACCACCTGGAATACATGCTTCTGCCGCGTCTGGCGGCGCTGAGCGAGGTGCAGTGGTGCCAGCCCGGGGTGAAGGACTGGGTGCGCTTCCGCGACGGGTTCCGCATGGACAGGATCTATTCGCAGATGGGGTACGTATTCGCCAAGCATATCTTCGGCATCAAGGGATCGTATGCCGTAGACCCGCAGAAGGGCGCCGTGGTGATGACCCTCACCACGCAGGGCGACGTCCCGATCCACTATACGCTCGACGGCTCGGAACCCACGGCCGCCAGCCCGCGTTACACGGGGCCGGTCGAGATCGGCAAGAGCGCCCGCTTCAGGGCGACGGCATTGCGCGAGGGCGGCGAGAACGCTTCCTATTCGCGGGAGTTCGCATTCAGCAAGTCGACAGGGCGCCCTGCGGTGCTCAATACCAAGCCCAACGACAGCTATACCTTCGAAGGGGCTTCGCTGCTGGTCGACGGTTACCACAGCCGCCCGGTCTTTACGAGCGGTGCCTGGCTGGGGTATCTGGACGAGCCACTCGACGTGACCATCGACATGGGCGGGGAGCAGTCCTATCGGTCGGTGGAGCTGGAGACGCTCGCCGAGAAGGGCGACTGGATATTCCCGCCCTCGTCGGTTACGGTGTGGGTTTCGGATAACGGGACGGATTTTACCGAGGTGGCCTCGGTCGCGGTGCCCGAAGCGAAGGCCGGGGATGCCGACGGCATCGGGCGTTACCGGATGCAGTTTCCCGAAACGTCGGCCCGTTACCTGAAGGTGGTCGCGCAGAATGCCGCTGCGATCCCGGCCTGGCACCCGGGCGCCGGCAGCAAGGGATTCCTGTTCGTGGACGAGGTCGTGGTGGAATAATCGCGACGGGTGCCCGCCGCAGTGTCCGGGACATTCGGGGCGTACCTGTGCGGCCTTCGGGGCGTTGCCCGGGTGACCGGCAGGACGGATAGCCCGGGCGTTCGGATAAGTTTCGGCAGGGGCCGTGCGGTATTTTCGTACGGCCCCTGTCGTTTTGCAAGGGCGGTTTTTCGGGCGCAGGTGTCCGTCCGATTTAAAAAAAACGTACATTTGTGCCCATGATTGAACGACATATCGACATAAACCGATTCGACTACGACCTGCCCGACGGGCGGATCGCCAAATTCCCGCTTCCGGAGCGGAGCTCTTCGAAGCTGCTCGTTTACCGGGGCGGGGAGATCTCGGAGGCGCATTTCGCCGACATGGGCGACGTGCTGCCCGAGGGACAGCTGCTGGTATTCAACAACACGAAGGTGATCCGGGCGCGGATCATCATGCACAAGCCTTCGGGGGCGCGGATCGAGGTTTTCTGCCTCGAGCCCCACGACCCGGCCGACTACGAGCGGGCGTTCGCCGTCACGGGAACCTGCCAATGGTCGTGCATCGTGGGCAACCTCAAGAAATGGAAGGAGGGCTACGTGGAGATCAATTTCGAGCATGAAGGCCGTCCGGAGCACCTGCGGGCATGGATTGCAGAGAACCGCGGCCGCGAACACACCGTGCGTTTCGAATGGTCGGCGGCGATGACCTTCGGACAGCTGCTCGAGTACCTCGGCCGGATTCCGATTCCGCCCTACCTGAACCGCGAGAGCGAGCTGATCGACTATACGCGCTACCAGACCGTCTATTCGAAATTCGAAGGGTCGGTGGCGGCGCCTACGGCGGGGCTGCACTTTACCCCGGAGCTGATCGAGGGGATGAAGGCGCGCGGCTTCGGATTCGAGGAGGTGACGCTGCACGTCGGGGCGGGGACGTTCCTGCCCGTGAAGGACGAGGACGCCGCGAAGCATCCGATGCACACCGAGCATTTCGAGGTGCGGCGTGCGACCGTCGTGGCGCTGCTCGCCAAGCTGGGCGCGGTCACGGCTGTGGGGACGACCTCGGTGCGGACGCTCGAGTCGCTCCCGGCGCTGGCGTGGCGTATCCACACGGGGGTTCCGATCGACGGCCCGGGCCCCGTGGGGCAGTGGGAGTTGTACGACATTCCGGCAGATTACACGGGGCGCGATGCGCTGGAGGAGCTGCTCGCTTATATGGATGCGAAGGGGCTCGACCGGATCAAGGCTGCGACGCAAATCATGATCGCGCCGCTGGGGTACGAGTTCCGCATCGTGCGCAACATCATCACCAATTTCCACCAGCCGAAGTCGACGCTGCTACTGCTGGTCTCGGCATTCGCGGGCGAAGACTGGCGGCGCATTTACGACTACGCGCTCTCGCACGATTTCCGTTTCCTGAGCTACGGCGACTCGTCGGTGCTGATGCGCTGACGGGACGGGGGCAGGACAGGGGCGGACGGATATACGAAAACAGCAAATCGGAGAATCATATGGCAATAGAACGGGTCAGGGCTTATCTGGAACAATACGGCGCTGCGGACAGGGTGCTGGAGTTCGGCGTGTCGAGCGCCACGGTCGAGCTGGCGGCGAAGGCACTGGGGTGCGAACCCGGCCGGATCGCCAAATCCCTGTCGTTCGGCGTCGGGGAGGGGTATATCGTGATCGTGACGGCCGGTGACTGTAAGATCGACAACGCGAAATACAAGGCGAAATTCCATGCCAAGGCCCGGATGCTGACCCCGCCGGAGGTGGAGGAGCATATCGGCCATGCCGTGGGCGGAGTCTGCCCGTTCGGGGTGAACGACGGGGTAGCGGTCTATCTGGACGAATCCTTACGGAGATTCGGAACCGTCTTTCCGGCATGCGGGAGCAGCAACAGCGCCATCGAACTCACCATCGAGGAGCTGGAACGCTATTCCCGGTGTGCGGAGTGGGTGGATGTCTGCAAAAGGATCGGACAATAGCGCCTCAAACGTCCCTGCCGCCTTCCGTTTGCGGCGGAGCGGCGATGTAGCGATGTGGCGGTGCAGCGCCCGCGGCATTGCTGCGGTGCCTACGGGGGTGTCTATCCGACTATTGTGGCGAACAGTTCCGGGTGCCCGTCTACATAGCGGGCGAGCGTTTCGGTCACCTCCTCTTCCATCTCGCCGAACTCCTCCTCCAGTTCGTCGAACGCTTCGTACTGCTCGTACATGGCCATGAACTCCTCGTCGGTGCGCTCCCTTTCGAGGTCTTCGCGGTGGGCGTCGTAGATTTTTTTCGCGGCGTATACCAGTTTCGAGAACCGTTCCGCGCCCCACAGGCGCATTACCCTGGCGAACGGGTTGTCGAAGATGTAGACCCCGTAACCGTTCTGGATAAGCTGGCAGAACCCGCCTTCGGTCACTTCGTCGCGGAAGATCCGATAGGCCAGCAGCGAATGCTGTTCGCCGTTGAGCCGGGAGATCGTCTCGGCCGTGGGGTCGCCGCCGAGTGCCTCGCGGTATTTGTCGGTAAAGGCCCGGAGGAACGCGTCTATCCCTTCGGCGGCAGCCGTCTGCAGGGCCGTGTCTGTAATTTCGATCAAAGTCGTCGTCGTTTTTAGTCCGTAGTATTTTCGGGAGCCTTCCCGGAGGGCGTGTTATGCTTCCGGTTCGGGGGTGTAGCTGCGCAGGGCGAGTTTCTTGACCCAGACCACGAAGCCGCCCGTGAGGATGAGGTTCAGTACCAGCGTGAGCACCGAGATGATGAGCGCCGGGCCGCCGAGGCTGTATCCGAGGGCGATGAAGATTACGCCTGCGCCCACCTCGCCGCGGGTGAACATGCCGATCGAGAGCGCCAGGCGCTCGCTGACCTTGCGGTCGCGGTAGAAGAAGAGCGGCACGAGCTTGCCCAGGTTCGAAAGCACGGATACCGTCACGACATGCAGGAGGAGGGTGCCCCACGGCATCATGGGTTGCGATCCCGTGACCGAGGCGGCGGCCGCGGTGTCGGCCGGGGCGCCCGTGACGAGCGGCATGCTGAGGCCTACCAGCAGCATGAAGAGGAACGATATGCCGGTGGAGACGCGTTGCTCCGTCGGTGTGTCGATGTGCTTGTGTTTCATGAGCATACCCACGACGAAAGCCGGGAGCAGCACTTCGATATGGATGCTGTTTTCGGGGCCGTAGAGCTTCGCCGTGGCGATGTAGACCGCCTGCGTCAGGGCGCAGACCACGACGGCCAGCCCGAGGATGGTTTTCCAGTCCTGCCGTACGTTCCACCGCGCCTGCCAGCGCCAGCCGGCGGCCAGCAGCACGACGACGATGGCGATGATGGCGAACATCTGCCACCGCAGGCCGATCATCAGGATTTGCAGGGGGATCATCAGCAGGATGGTGTCCAGGTCGTCGAAAATCGCCAGCACCTGTATCTTTTTGTAGATCCAGCTTTGCTTGAGGCTCAGCGCCGCGAGCATCGTGAAGAGGATGCCGGCTGAGGTCGGGGCTGCGAAACGGCTCAGCAGCAGGTTTTCCTTCCAGGCCGCGGCGCTGCCCCACAGCGGGGGCGGCAGCAGGACGAAAATATAGTAGAGTACGATGAGTATCCAGGGCAGCGCCGCGGTGGCCATGGCGATGAAGTAGTCGGCCGTGTAGGATCGCCAGCGGGATTTGTCGATCTCGAATTCGCGCCCCACATTGATCATGATGAACCCCAGGCAGACGTAAAGCAGGGTGTCGGAGCAGGTTTTGAAGCTTGCGTATCCTGCACCGAGCGCCCCCGGGAGGAGTTGGGAGATGACGAGTCCCAGCATCAGGAACAAGGAAAAGGAAAGGACTTTTCGCATTAATTGATAGTTGTTTAGAGATATATGGGGTGCATTCGGGGACAAAGATAATAATTTATGGGATTCCCCCGAAACCCGAGGCGCCGTTCGTGAAAAAAATAACAATTAGGAAACCTCAATTCACAATTATTTTGTACCTTTGCGGTGCAAAAAAGGAAGTCATTATTTCAAACCATAAATTCAAACGTTTACAACTATGCAGATTGTAGAGATTCACGCAAGGGAAATCCTCGACTCGCGAGGCAATCCGACCATCGAGGTCGAAGTTCGCACCGTTTCGGGTGCATTCGGACGCGCAGCCGTTCCGAGCGGCGCATCGACGGGCGAGCACGAAGCGCTCGAGCTCCGCGACGGCGATAAGGGCCGTTACCTGGGCAAGGGCGTACTGAACGCCGTCAAGAATGTCAACGAGGTGATCGCCCCGGCCATCATCGGCATGAACGTTGCCGACCAGGTGGGTATCGACAAGGCCATGATCGCGCTCGACGGTACGCCTACCAAGTCGAAGCTCGGCGCAAACGCCATCCTCGGCGTGTCGCTGGCCGTTGCACGTGCCGCTGCCGACTATTTCGGCATGCCGCTCTACCGCTATATCGGCGGCGCGAACGCCAAGACGCTGCCCGTCCCGATGATGAACATCATTAACGGAGGCTCGCATAGCGACGCTCCTATCGCTTTTCAAGAATTCATGATTCGTCCTGTCGGCGCAAAGACATTCCGTGAGGCCTTACGGATGGGCGCAGAAGTATTCCATGCTTTGAAAGAGGTGCTGAAAAAACGCGGACTAAGCACAGCCGTAGGAGATGAAGGCGGTTTTGCCCCTGCACTGGATGGCACTGAAGATGCTTTGAATTGTATCCTTGCCGCTATTGAAGCTGCCGGATATGAACCGTTCAAACATATCACCATCGGTCTGGATTGTGCTTCTTCCGAATTTTATCATGACGGCATCTATGACTATACCAAGTTTGAAGGCCCCAAAGGGGAAAAGCGCAGTGCCGCCGAACAGGTTGCCTATCTGGAAAAATTGAGTTGGGACTACCCCATTGATTCGATAGAGGATGGTATGGCAGAAAACGACTGGGAAGGATGGCGCATGCTGACCGAGCGTCTGGGCAACCGTTGCCAGCTGGTAGGTGATGACTTGTTCGTTACCAATGTGAAGTTCCTGGAAAAAGGAATCAGTGAAGGTTGTGCAAACTCTATCCTGGTAAAAGTAAACCAGATCGGTTCGCTGACTGAAACTCTGGATGCTATCGAAATGGCCCAACGTAACGGCTACACCACTGTGACCAGCCACCGCTCCGGTGAAACGGAAGATGCTACCATTGCAGATATCGCCGTAGCCACCAATAGCGGACAGATTAAAACCGGTTCACTGAGCCGTAGCGACCGTATGGCAAAATACAACCAGTTGCTCCGCATTGAAGAAGAATTGGGTAACCGTGCCGTATATGGATATAAAAAAATAGCACGCAATTTTAAAGCGTAAGCGGTTTATATTCCCAATTCCATAAATGAAGACTGCCTCAAGAGGGATCGTGATGATTCCGGCTTGAGGCATTACTTTTGCACTATTATTTAATCTCAACTGGGCTACAACGTTTTTTCCTCCCATTCCTCCACCGTCATGGTTTCCGATGAAAAACTGACACCAATAGCCGTGACTTTGCGCGTGTCTGTCTGATAAGGTGTAGCATATCCTTTGTCCTCTATCTGCTGCAAGGCTTCAGCAGCCGTACCATCCAGTTTAAACTCAAATATATATACATAATCCTTTGTCTCCAATACACAGTCCACTCTTCCTCTTGACTGAGTTTTCTCCACATGCAACTGGCAATATACCCCAAGCAAACGGAGAATCAGATAGAAAGTATATTGAAAATGTTTTTCTGTCGCTTCAACCGTCTTTATCGAGCCATGAGAATCATAAGGTATATCCGCAAGGAAAGAAGTTAAAGCTGAACAAAAAGCCGTAGTTTCCCCTTCCTCAAGTAAAATGACGGCATCTACAATCCAGTTGGAAACTTCAAACTCTTGGGGTTTGAAATAATTGGCTGCCACCATGGTCAGAAATCCCTTTTTCACCTCATTATTTGGAAAGTCCAACAGGTAACGGTTTCTCCGGGAGTCGTATTCCTTGATCGTCAGATAGCCGCTTTGATAAATCATAGGCAGCGGTTTTTCCACATCGGCCTTATAATCGACAAACATCGAAGGATCATAGTAACGCCCAGTCAATTCATCCATCTGCTCGTGGTTATGCCGCAGAAGTTTGATCAAATAAGTAGGAGTACCTGATGCAAACCAATAGTCGCGGATATCGTTCATATCAAAAGCATTGAGCAGGCTGAAAGGATTATAGACACCAAGCAAGCCGCTGCCAAAATGATAGCCATCGTATTGCATTTTGAGTACGTCTTTCATTTCCTCCACTGTATAATTGAACTTTTCAGCCAAATTTGCAATAGGTTCTGCAAAATAATGTTCCAATTCCACCTGAGTCACACCACACAATGCTTCATAATGATTATCCATACTTATATCTTTAGGCTGGTTGAACCCGCTGAACACACTGACTTGCGAAAATTTTGTCACTCCCGTAAGCAACACAAACCTCAAGTATTCATCAGCCCCTTTGAAGGTGGAATAGAAAGCTTTCAAGATTTCGCGGTTGGCATCTTCCAGAGGAGTATCCAATGCATCGAGAATAGGCTTGTCATATTCATCTACCAGCACCACGGCACGACGCCCCGTTTGCTGATAGGCTAGAGAAAGTATTTGTTCGAACCGCTTCCCCATAGGAACCTCACGGGGAGTTTCTCCGTAGATTTTCTCCCAGTTGGCAAGATAATATTCTATGGTAGCTTCCAAGTTTCCTTTTTCCGTAAAGTTAACACCGTTGAAATCTATCTTGAACACAGGATACTGATGCCAGTCTTTCTCCAACTTCGCTATCATCAAGCCGTCAAAAAGTTCCTTGCGCCCCTTGAAATAGGCATCCAACGTGCTTACCAACAAGCTCTTCCCAAAACGACGGGGACGGCTAAGAAAACAAGTTTTGGTCGTCGTTACCAAACGATAAACCAAATCGGTCTTATCCACATACTGTCTCTTATACACATCTGACGCTGCCGACGA
>ENA-OZHI01000352-OZHI01000352.1-human-gut-metagenome-genome-assembly--contig:-NODE-352-length-11282-cov-3.914937_pt1 | contig 11282 bp, 6 predicted proteins | sample MGYA00244041_ERZ653676 | MGnify/ENA primary metagenome ERZ653676 (study PRJEB26926, sample SAMN06165238) | human gut metagenome | biome: ENVO:00009003; feature: ENVO:2100002; material: ENVO:00002003... | reverse complement strand
CCGTATAGGAATCCATCGGTTTTTCAGCTCTTGACAGAGACTTAATGGCAACATTTGCTTCAGCAGTAACTTTGGTTTTTCCTTTTTCTCCTCGTTTGGTATTAATCAAGATAACACCGTTCGCACCTTTCACACCAAACACCGCTGTAGCCGACGCGTCTTTCAAGACAGAGAAACTCTCGATTTCATTTACATCAATATCGTTCATGGAACGTTCCATACCATCCACTAGGATAAGTGGTTGTGCATTATTCCAAGTGTTCATACCACGAATCAGAATCTGAGACTCTGCTCCATGCTCGCCTCCACCACCCGGATTACCGTTTGTGGTCATGACAGTCACACCTGGCATAGCACCACTCAAAGCATCAGTCAGATTAGACATAGAACCTTTTGACTTCAATTTTTCACCGGTTACTTGTGCAATAGAACCTACCACACTTTCCTTTTTTTGCTGTCCATAACCCACAACTACAACTTCTTCGAGTACTTCCGAACTTTCTTTCATCACCACTTTCAGCACACCAGACTGTACTTTGATAATCTGATCATCAAAACCGATATAAGAAACTCTGATTTTCGCATTCTTGTTAGCCACCTTCAATGTAAAGTTTCCATCAAAGTCTGTAATCGTACCATTAGTAGTACCCTCTTCCAGGACATTTACCCCAATCAGTGTCTCTCCATTCTGATCAAGTACCACTCCCTTTACAACTAATCCTTCTTGCTGAATAGAAGATACCAATGGAGCTTCACTGGCATTCAAACTTCCTCCACCTAATGACAGCAGCAGCATCGCCATCAGTGAATATCTCCTTGGGAAGCGGAAGCCTATCAATCTTTTATTTGTTTCCATAATATTATCACCATTCTTTAATTCAAACACCGGCTTTGTTTATGGCAAAAGTAGGCCTAAAGCCGGAGTTGAATTATTTATTTTATACACTTTTTTTGTCCACTTGTCCAAAACATGGCCTAAAATCACTCAAAAACGATATTCTGAGTGGTTGTAGCATCAATTCGGAACCAAGTATCTTTGTTCTCATTTGTAATCTTTACACCACCAATTGTAACGTTACGGAAAGTTATATCCTTCACCCACCATATAGCCGTAGGGTCGTTCTTCACAATCGGTGCATTCGTATTTCCCACAGTTTTAGCACCCGTAATAAGATTAGTCTTCATTCCATTACTTCTATCTCCTACCTGTTCTTCTACAGATACATTCTCCAACAGGATATCGCCCATCCAGCCCAGTTCAGATTTAGAAGCCAAGGGGATTTTAGCTGGTTCATTCGGATTTACCCCTGTAGATGGATTGTAATTAGCATAATCGGAATTTGGTTTCAGATTCACAAATCCCGGTATTTTTCCTTCAAAACGGATATTTCGAAGCACAGTAGTGGGTGCACCCACTGGAGGGTTATAGGCATATTCATTTTGCGACATGATAAGTCCCTTATTATTACCCATACTCAACCATTCTGGAAAGATAATATCAATATTATCCAATACAGAACCTCCGATATCAAAATACTGCCATCCATTTGTCAGGATACTTCCGTTAAATGCAGGCCACAGCACACAATCTTTTACGTCCAACGTATAATTATAGAAGAAGTCATCGCATGCACGAATAAAGCAATTATAAATCTTAGAATTCAAACCCGGACGAAGACCGTCGTTGTTACAATGCCACCCCAGAAACTTCACATTTGTAAATGTGGCATTATCCGTAGGCACAATTCCATGGTGTGGAGATTCCATCACAATCACCCCGTTAAATACCGCATTGTTGCCTGCCTGAATCAACTGGCCCATCAGTCGGTCCGGATTACTAGGTTGCCACATATACTGACGACCGGACAAAATACCACGACCATATACCGCCTGATTGCTGTCACCATAATTCCGGCGTAACACATAACCCTCTACAAATGCACCACCTTCGATATAAATTTTCTGGTTGGCTGTAATGGTGAGTCCTCCATGCTCGTTAATCATAGAACCACGAGCACCGTCTGTCTTCAGATTATAATATCCCGGCTTGAAATAGATTACTTCTGCATTGGCTAAATCCGATTCAGAAACTTCTTTCGAGTAATACACTACACTCTGGCGAGCCGGATTTGGTTTCAAGGTTTCCACCGGATCCACAAAGATACAAAGCATATCTTTAATCCAATCAAAAGGAGTACCTGCACCCCCTTGTCCTACAGGCACAGTCACAATGTTACGAGGGTCATCAAAATTTACAGCAATGTATTTATTTGCCGCATCCACCGTAAACGAAACAGAAGCTCCACTACCCTGAGCAGACAAATTATAGCTTTTGGGAGAAATCTGCACATTGCTACTGGAGTAGCCGTCAATACTCTCAATTCTGAAAGTCAGTTTCTTGTCCTGACTCGGGTCATACGTCACAGGGACAAAAGAAAAAGAACGCTGCTTGGTATAGGCAGCTTGCAAATCCTCTCCAATAGAGCCATTAGGCATTTCTTTTTCTACTATCGGGTCAGACTGCAATACCTGAATCTCCTTCTCTTCTTCTCCATCTACAGTTACAAATACCTTGTAATGTTCAGAAAGCTTGGCCTGTCCTTGTTCAGTAGGCCATTCATAAGTTGTCAGTACTTCTACCGGCACCTTTTCTTCCTCTCCCGCCTGTCCACCTTCTATGGTAGAGATATAATCATCAATCAAGGAATCATTGCATCCTAAAAAGAAAGGAACAGCCAAAAGGGTTAATATATTTAATTTATGAATTCTCATGATATTATTTTTATTTGTTTTGTAGAGAGTATACATGATTTATATACTCTCTACTATTCTTTAATTACTCAGTTACATTAACTGTTGCTGGGAATTTTGCCTGCAATCCTTCTACCGTTACATTAGCTTGATCTGCTGGCTTAAATTTACCTTTAACATCAGAAACTTTTACCGTTCCCTGAATACCAGTGCCTGTAAGAATGAATGACCCAAACGACAATTTACCATCATCAACAGTACCAGTTAATAAACTTATATCTATAGTTCCATCTATATTTGCATTATTTTGGAACGCAATATTTGAAACAGAATTTCTCAGATTTGCAAATATAAAATTCACACTCATATCCAAATCATGGTTTTTAAATTGGAGATAATTTAATCTTTGAATAATCAAAGGATGAATACTACCAAACAATTTGTAATTCGCATTTGTACCATCTACCCACATATGAGCCAATCCTGAGTTCATCAAACATTCTTCCGGTACAGAGCCACTCACATTTCCAACTTCAAATTTCTGTACATCCTGATTTCCTCCGACTTGTGATACAGCTGTTACACGAGGGCTATTTTCCGAAGGATACACTCCGTTATCTTGAGCGATCACAAACTCTTTATTCAACCATGCTGGTTCTGCATTGCCAAAATCTTTATCATTCCAATTTTCTCCTCCCATGGCATAATACATCACTCGAAGAACACCTATCTGAGTTAACTTAAATTTCCATTTAGCAGGATCAGCTCCAGCATAACGTGTGGTAGAATTACTGTCATAAGAAATATTAGCATTATCACCTTGTTGAGGATAAATATTTGCCATTGCATCCCATTTTAAATAGTTTGGATTATTCACCACATCACTTGGGAATATTCCTTCTATTTTATTACCAGAAAGCTTAAATGTTGTCAAATTTATCAAGTCTTTTATGCCTATTGGGATAGCAGGTGTGTAACTTTGATCAAAAGGAGCGCCACCAGTTTTATTTATAACATCTTTCCCAATGCTCGATTTATTTACAATTATCTTAGGAAGATTAGTATTGGCTGTCAATTCATTATTTGACAAGTCAAGCAACCGCAAAGAAGCAAAATCCACAATTTCTGCAGGAACATAACCTTTGAGCCCTCTATTTGCAAGATTCAATTCAACTAACTTACCACCTTCAAACTTCACTCCATCCCAAGTTTCATAATCTGCAGAATTTGACCAATCCAATGCAGCGGAATTATCACCTTCCAAATCATCTTCTAAAGCTTGAAGTTTTGTTACTTCAACAGGTATTTCTCCCTTATTCTGTTGTACACTGATTTCCTTAGAAGTTCCTTCACCAAAAGTCACTGTAAACGAACCAGAACGACCCTGGTCGTTATCCATATTAGGATTCGGTTCAACTGTCACTTTCACCTCTACCGGTTCCAAGGAAGCCACACCTTCCGAAGGTTCAAATGTCAACCATTCTGAATCAGTACCAGGCTCGATTTTCCAGTCTGCGTTCGCATTCAGTGTGATGGTACGAGTCTCACCTCCTCCACCAAATCCTGTCAAACCAGTTTGTTCTGTTAATACTTTTTCTCCATCCTTTATTTCATAATCCAAAGGAGCAGCAGCCTGAGTTACAGTATACTGGAATGACATCGCTTCCGGCACACGTACTTCAAATTTTCCCTCACGCACTTTTGCAAACGGATTTTCATCTACAACCACAGTTACCGGAAGATTTTCTCCAATCTCACCTACTTCCGGACCTACTTTAATCCAAGTGTCTGCTTCATTCACTGTTTTTACTGTCCACTCGATATTTGAAGTAGCTGTAAATGCTTTTGCAGTCAAATCAGGAGACAACAATGTTCCATTCTGAGCAAAGCTAAATACAGTTTCAGCATCATAAGAAGGTTCCAGACGAATATCATCTTCCAAATGAATAACGGTAATAGGGTATTTTCTGCCAGAAGCATTAAAAATAAACTTTGAATATGCCTTATCAGTAGATGTGTTTTCCTTATTAGCTGTTACCGTCAGCGTAAAGTCACCGGCTTTACCGCTCATAGGTTCCACAGAAAAGAAGTCACCTTCTTCTACTTCAATTGTCCAGTCTACATCCGACGACCCGTTCAACGTAGCAGAAGAACCGGCACTCTTACCTAATTTAGCCTGAGAATAGTCGAATTCCACGTTGACTCCCTGAGGAGTATTGCCACCATCAAGAGGAGAATTGTCATCCTTACAAGAGAACATGCAAGCTGCCAATCCTACAAAAAGAATTGATTTGAAAAATGTTTTGTTCATGATCACATGTTTTTTTAGTTATTACATAGTATTAATGTATTTTTCAATACTACAAAGGAAGGGCAAATATCAGAAACGACTTTGTCCATTCATCCGCACTATTGTTTCATTTGTACAGAGGGCCTTATCCCCTTCTACAGCCCTCTGTAGCAGAGTTTATTCTACGTTCCCCGCAAAGAATCTGCACGCAGAAATCCGGACATCTCCACCCATTGCTTTCAAGAATACTGTCTGTTTTCCATTGGCATTGATAAGAGAAGTATCTACATAGCCGTCTTTTTTCACGAGCAACGTACCCAGCAGCTTACCGTCGGCCGAGCCTGTGCGTACTTCTATTTTCAAAGGCGCTTTCACTCCGGAAACTTCCGCACTGAAATAATAGTAACCCGTGCCCAGATTGACTTTGGAAACGGATACTGATTCACCATCTGAAAGGGCAGCCTGCTTCAAAGCAAGGTTCACTACAGCCGGCTGATTGATTTTCACGGCGGCAACTCCTTCAATAGTCTGTTTCACCGGCACAATGCTTCCATCTTTCCGGTAATTCAATTCGTCTATGCACACAGAACGCTGTGTCCAGGTGCCCGGTCCTTTAAATCGGTCCTGACGCCAGGAAGAAAGGGCGGAAGTGTGATAAAACAAATATTCCTGTCCGTGGTATTCCACAATACCCCCGTGGTTCGACTGGGTCAGACGCCAGGGCACATAGTCGTATCCCGGCAGCTTCGGACCGTTTTTCACGCCTACTCCCAACTCGTAGTTCATCACTCCTCCGTATTTGAAAGGTCCCATAGGAGAATCGCCTACGGAATAGGCCAGTTCAGAAGGCTTGCGGTTCGGGTCGTCCGGTTGCTTCCGATCAATCTTGTTACCGTACTTCGTATGATAAGAAAGATAGTACTTTCCGTCGTGCTTGTTCATCCAGATAGCTTCCATGAAACGGTCGGTATCGACATCCAATTTTACAGGTTTTCCGACAAACTCATACATGTTGTCTTTCAACTGCGCAGCCATGTGACTGCCCCAGTACAGGTAAATCTTGCCATCTGTATCGCGGAACACTGCAGGGTCAATTCCTCTTGTTTCTTTTATTTGAGGAGCCAGCACCTTGAAACGTTCGGTCAGCGAATTGCTTTCCGCTACAGCCAGATAAGCCGTCACTTTCCGCTTTTCCTGCGAAGACTCTGCTCCATGCTGGATACGAATCGGAATATACAGATAATACTTTCCGTCTTTATAAATAAAGTCCGGAGCCCATACCGCCCACTTGTCTGAAGCCGGCGCATCTTTCGGACGAATATCGTTTACGTGGAAAATCTCTCCATGGTCAGTCCAATTCACCATGTCGGATGAGGAAAAGGCATGATAGCAATGCATGGTAGAATATCCACCGCCATTCTCATGGTCTACGGAAGTAATCATCCACACCCGTCCGTCGGGCATCACATGTGGAGCCGCATCGGCAGTATACATGTGACGTATCACCGGATTCCCGTATGGATAAGGGTCGGTGTTCACATTCTTTTTTACCTGTGCACCCACGGTTCCTGCCAAAGCCATGCACAGAGACAAAAATAAAAATCGTTTTTTCATTGATTGATGTTTAAATGGTATTTAAAAGATAATTGAATTCATTTCGAGCCTTTCCCGGCAGCCACATCCGAACGTTTCAGCAGTTCTGCCCGGATGGCAGCAGCTTCCTGAAAGAATTTCTTTTCATTGGCTTTTTCCACTTCCGGATTATTGGTACCATCAGAAGCCACATTCTGGAGTGAAACTCCCCACCTGCCCAGTAGCACATAATAAGTAGCGCAGTCGGAGTCATCTACCGTATCGAACGCATACTTCCCAGTAGCAAAGATTTTACCCAAGTGACTCTTATGAAATTGATTGAAATAGTCTTTTCCACGCGGACTGCCGCTCACAATACCGTGCTGTCCGATGGCACCTAACTCATAATACAAAATCTTGCCTTGTGCGGCCATTGCTTTCAGATAACTGCATGCCACAGCATCTTCCCGGCAGTTGGCTACATTCTCCGGATGTTCCGGACTGCCCTGGTGCAAAGAGGAATCCGTCCAATGAGCAATAAAACGGACTTTCTTCAATAAATGAGCACGTCCGGAATGAAGACAGGCATTTACCAGAATGGCCGGTTCGGTCAAAGAACCCCAGCAAAATACGTTCACCGTGTCTTTTTCATGCTGCAGCAAGTCTAAAAGAGAAGTGACTGTAGGATAACGGTCGAGGATTCTGGCATAATCCTTCTTATAGTCAAAACGCTCTGCACTCTCTTTGATGCAACTCTGGGTAAAAGAGATGGAATCCGGGAAATCCGGATATACCTTTTTAAGGTTCACTACATCAGCTGCATAAGCCTCACCAAACTCACGCTGCGCCCACTCTGCCTGGTTGCCGGACGTAGCATGCTGTTTTCTATGAGTACTGGCCACCACAATGCCTCGCGTATCAAAACAATCGGCCAGCAACAAATATCCGGCCATGGCCGAAATATCGTCAGGGTCATTCACTGTACCTTCTTTATTGGGACCCGGGATGGTCTTGTCGGACATATCCGTGTAAATCCATACTACAGGCTTTCTTGTATCGGCATAAAGGGTAGAAGAAATTCCACCCAGACATACTGCTAGCCAAACTACTAATTTATTCATAATCATTAAATCCTAAATATTTATTATATTCAATGCATTCCTGTTCAATTATATCCAGCGATGAAGTCAGCTTCTTTCCCTTGAGCCCTTTTGCCGGTTTCTCACCTGCCGATTTTGATATGTGAGCCTTACCGATACTGGGCACATTCACTTTCGGAATGAAGGCTCTCAAACGTGCCTTCACTTCGGCATATTTCTTGTCGGCTGCCAGGTTTTTCCACTCCAAGGGGTCGTACTGATGGTCATAAAGTTCTTCCGAACCGTCGCGATAAATAATGTAACGGTAACGACCGTCGCAAATGGAATGCTCGTTCTGCGCCAGTGTGGTAATGGCCGGCTTCGTCCAATGTGCATTCGGATTCTGTAACAAAGGAGTTATGTCATTTCCTTCGTTCAGTGAATTAGCAGGTAAACCCGCCAGAGATACTAACGTAGGATACAAATCCAGCAAGCTGACCGGTTGTTTGCACACGCTTCCCGGCTTTGTTACGCCCGGAGCCACAATAATCATCGGCACATGACATGAACGGTCCCACAACGAGAATTTACGATAACGCATCTTTTCGCCCAGATGCCATCCATGGTCGCCCCAGAACACCACGATGGTATTGTCTCTTTCCGGACTCTTTTCCAGCGCATCCACTATCTGGCCGATACAATCGTCTGCATAACTGATGCAAGCCAGATAGGCACGAACCGCCTCTTTCTCCATGCCATACTTCTTCAGAATATTAAACTCATGCTCGGGTTTGTTATATCCGGTCATCGACAAAGCTCGTGGAGAAAGTTTTTCCATGGTTTCCATCGGGTCCTGCTTAGGCAACTGAATATCTTCGAGTTTGAAACGGTCAAAATATTTCTGAGGTACATACCACGGAAGATGCGGACGGAAAATGCCACAAGCCATAAAGAAAGGCTTGTCGTGTTTCTTCATAAGCTCCTGAGCAGCCCACTGCGCATTCAGGTAGTCGTTGGTCTTTGTTTCATCCACATCAACTCCTGCCCAGTCAAGAATCACAGCTCCTCCAGTGGTCTGTTTTTCCAGCCCGTTGGCTTGTTTTCCTTTCTGCCGTGGAGGATTCAGTGACAAACCACCTAAATTTTCCTGGCTGTCCCATGACTGCGGGTCGCCCCAAGGCCCCATCGGCTGATGGAATATCTTTCCGCGCGCCATGGAATAGTATCCGTGATTCGAAAAATACTTCGGTAAGGTCACGGCATCTTTCAACACCGGAGATTCACGCATAAATTCAGCATTTCCATAAACTCCGGTAGTGGAAGTACGGAAACCGGAAAGAAGCGCGGCACGTGAGGCATTGGAAACCGGAGCCGCACAATAAGCCGACTCAAACACCATTCCCATAGCGGCTAGCCGGTCCATATTGGGTGTACGGGTATTAAGATGTCCTTTCATAAATCCCACCCAGTCGTTCAAATCATCCACTGCTATAAAAAGCACATTCTTCGGCTTTTCACTCTGCGCATGCATCCATGCCGGCATCAGCGTAGCTGCAATTCCTATCAGCAAATTCTTGTCCATTGTCATATTCTTAATGGTTACTTATTTAAATGTGAGGTATCTACATCCGATTGAAAAATCCATCCCGGGAATTTCAACTTTTCTCCTTTCTGCAAACGGTTATAATAATCCCGGTGATTTTTGTCGCAATAAGGCATGCGTTCATAATAACCCGCGTCACCCGCCATGCGGTGGTCCCCCTGAGATTTCAATTCCTCAAACATCTGTTTCCGGAGTTTATCGGCCACTTTTCGTCCTTCGCCCGAGGAAATCAGGTTGTACATGCAGTCAGGGTCTTTTACAATGTCATAAAGTTCCTCTTGCGGACGCTTTCCAAAATTCAGACTCCAATACTTATGTGCCCCTGTTTTACCGTCTTTTATCAGTTCTGTCTTAATGGCTCCTCCGTCACAGTTCAGATAACCCGTTTCCGGATTGCCTGCCGGCCAGCGGTCTGGTTCAAAATTATAGACATAGAGATATTGCTCGGTCACGATTCCCCGGATGGGATAACCGGCATCATCAGGACGACCTATATCGTGACGTTCCTTCCCTATCAGCACATGATTACGGGATGAGTCATATTTGCTTTTTCCGGATTTTATGAGTGAAAGCATGCTTTTGCCTTCTATCTGCTGCATACCTTTTGCCTCACCGTCTATTCCTGCCACCTCCAAGAAAGTAGGTGCCAGGTCGATGAAATTGACAAAATCAAAATTCTTCACTCCCTTCTGCGGAATTCCCTTTGGCCAGTACACCAGCATCGGCAAATGATTGGAGGCATGATACGCCTGTCCTTTTATACGCGGAAAAGGCATGCCGTTATCAGCCGTTACCACGACAATGGTATTATCCAGTAAGCCCTCTGCCTTCAACTTTTCTATCATCTTTCCCAAGTGGGCATCAAAGTGCTCCAGTTCGAAAGCAAAATCGAGCATGTCATTCCGCGTTTCTTCACAATCGGGCCAGTAAGGCGGAACCCGATCTATATCCGCAGTCCGGTACTTTCCTTTATTAACCCCACTTCCGTATTCATAGAAACGGTGAGGTTCCAGCGAACCATACCAGAAAAAGAAAGGCTGCGATTTATCCCTCGTATCAATGAACTCCGCAAAGTTGGCCGCATAGTCAATATTCGAGATTTCTGGAGTGGCCGGAGTCAGCTTGATACGGTCGAATGACGGACCTATCAGTTCACGTCTTTTCCCATTTATTCGTCCCGGATCGCCCGGTGCCCAACCTTTTCCTGTTTTAGCTACCACATAGCCATTTTCGCGCATTACTTCTGCAAATGTTTTAAACTGTGACGGCCAAAAGGCAAAATGATTACAGGCTGCTTCCAACTGCCAGGAATTCCGTCCTGTCAATATACACGAACGGCTGGGTCCACTCTTGGCATTACAGGTATAGGCATTCATAAACAGCGTGCCTTGAGAAGCCAACTGGTCTATGTGCGGAGTCCGCACCCACTTGCATCCGTATGCCCCCCAAAAAGGAAAAGACACATCATCTGCCAGACAAAATAAGATATTGGGACGAGCGTCCGGACGAACCGCCTCTGTACATTCCTTCCCATGCATGTTCATTGCCGTACAAACAGCAACTGATGTCAACCAAAGTGTATTTTTCATATCAAAAGTCTATTAAACTCCCTCAAAAGTAGGAACGCGGCCATACAATCATTGTACGCCGCGTTCACAGTTTTGGTTTATTTGTTCAAAAGTATCAGAAAACTAACTCCCGCACTATCTCAAGTGTATCATCCGCCTCTTTCATCTCAAAAAAACGGGCGTGAGGCTCTGCCCCGCCATTGGGATAATGGAGCGTCATTACCAGACGTCCGTCGAAAGTCTTGAACAACATGGCATGTCCGCCGTGTTCCCCATACAGAGGAGAAGGCCTGTGCTTCCAGGGGCCCCAGATACTGCCCGAAACCGATACGGCCGTAGACACGGCATACCCTCCCGGCCCGAAACTGGACCTGTCTCTTATACACATCTCCGAGCCCACGAGACGGAGCTACATCTCG
>ENA-OZHI01000341-OZHI01000341.1-human-gut-metagenome-genome-assembly--contig:-NODE-341-length-11507-cov-4.847625_pt1 | contig 11507 bp, 10 predicted proteins | sample MGYA00244041_ERZ653676 | MGnify/ENA primary metagenome ERZ653676 (study PRJEB26926, sample SAMN06165238) | human gut metagenome | biome: ENVO:00009003; feature: ENVO:2100002; material: ENVO:00002003... | reverse complement strand
CTTCTAGCTTCGTCGGCAGCGTCAGATGTGTATAAGAGACAGGCTGATGATATGGGGTTCCTGTTTTTCCGAACATATCGGGAACTTACTGGCCGAACATAAATTCAATTGCGATGTGAACCCTTTCGGGGTTTTGTATAACCCCATGTCAATAGCGACTTCCATACAATGCTTATTGAAAAAGGCTCTCTACCGAAAAGAAGATTTACGTGAAGAGCAAGGAGGATGGTACAGTTTGATGCACCATAGTACCTTTTCATCTCACGAAGCGGAAGATTGTCTGCAGAAAATCAATCAACGCATCGCACAAGGACATGAAAATCTGAAGCAAGCCGACTGGATTATTTTCACATGGGGGTCATCCTTCGTCTATACCTGGAAAGAAAATGGGGAAATTGTAGGCAACTGTCATAAGCTTCCTTCCCGGTTATTTGAACGTAAGATGGTCAGTGCCGATGAAATAACTGCCATATATTTACCTTTATTACAGGAGCTGAAAACAGTACGTCCGAATCTGCAATGTCTATTTACTGTCAGCCCGATACGTCACCTCAAAGACGGCTTGCATGGTAACCAGCTCAGTAAGGCGAATTTACTCATCGCAATTGACCAGATTTGCCGTCAAATGGATTTCTGCCACTATTTTCCTTCTTATGAGATTATGATAGATGAGCTGCGTGATTATCGTTTCTATGCTGACGATATGATGCATCCCAGTCCGCTTGCCATTCAGTATGTTTGGGAATGTTTCTGCGATTGCTATTTTACCCCTTCTACTCTCTCCTTCCTGAAAGAATGGAACAAAATACGTCAGGGACTGGCTCACCGTCCTTTTAATCCTGAATCAGAAGCCTACCAAACCTTTTTAAGTCAAATACTGTTAAAGATAGAGGACTTAAAAGAAAAATTACCGTACTTAGATGTTCAAAAGGAAATAAAGTTATGTCAAGCACAATTGAAGAAATAACCTCCATTTTAGGAGCTCAACGCATAGGAACTACCTCCTCTACAATCGACTGGATTCTAACTGACAGCCGGTCATTGTGTTTTCCGGAAGAGACACTGTTCTTTGCCTTAAAGACAAAACGCAATGACGGACATAAATATATCCCGGATCTTTACCAGAAAGGGGTACGTAATTTCGTTGTCAACGAAATACCAGAAGCAGCCTCATCATATACAGATGCTAATTTCCTGATTGTACCCAACCCGCTGAAAAGCTTACAACGTCTGGCATCCAGACACAGAGAACAATTTCAGGTGCCGGTCATTGGTATCACGGGAAGTAATGGAAAGACTGTGGTAAAAGAATGGTTATACCAGATACTAAGTCCGGACCGTACCATCACCCGTTCTCCAAGAAGCTATAACTCACAAATCGGAGTGCCTCTTTCTGTATGGCTGATGAATGAACACACGGAATTAGGAATTTTTGAAGCCGGTATTTCTGAAATGGGTGAGATGGAAGCATTACGCCCTATTATCCAACCCACCATCGGTATTCTGACCAACATAGGAGGAGCACATCAGGAAAACTTCTCTTCCGTACAAGACAAGTGTATGGAGAAACTGCAGTTGTTCAAGGACTGCGACGTGATTGTGTACAACGGTGACAACGAACTTATCACCAGCTGTGTAACCAAATCACTGTTCACCGCCCGTGAAATTGCCTGGTCAACCAAAGACTCCGAACGCCCGCTCTTCATTGAGAAAATCCTGAAAGACGATACGGGAACCACCATCAAATACCGCTACTTAGGATTCTTCAAGGAATACCGTATCCCATTCATTGACGATGCGTCCATTGAAAACTCACTCAACTGTCTGGCCGTAGCACTTTACCTCATGGTACCCCCTGAAACAATTGCTGAACGCATGCTTCATCTGGAACCCATAGCCATGCGTCTGGAGGTAAAAGAGGGTAAGAACGGTTGTACCTTGATTAATGACAGTTATAATTCAGACTTTGCCTCGCTCGACATCGCACTCGATTTTATGATGAGACGCTCGGAAGACAAGAACCGGAAGCGCACACTCATCCTGTCGGACATGCTGGAAAGCGGACAAACAAGCAAACTATTATACAGACAAGTAGCCGACCTGGTTCATAGCCGGAAAGTAGACCATATTATCGGAGTAGGCGAAGAAATTTCTGCTGCAGCCAACCGGTTTGAAATACAGAAAGACTTCTTTGCTAACACTTCCGAACTTTTAAATTCCGGTTTGCTGAACCAGTTGCATAACGAAGATATTCTGATAAAAGGGGCACGTGTATTCCACTTCGATGACATTACGGATGCGTTGGAACTGAAGGTACACGAAACCATCTTGGAAATCAACCTGAATGCACTGGTAGACAACCTGAACTACTACCGTAACAAACTGAAACCGGAGACTAAAATCGTTTGTATGGTAAAAGCCTCAGCCTATGGGGCCGGTTCATTTGAAATTGCCAAGACACTGGAAGACCAGCGAGTTGATTATCTAGCAGTAGCTGTGGCCGATGAAGGAGCCGATTTGCGTAAAGCGGGTATCAACAGTTCCATCATCATCATGAATCCGGAAATCACGGCTTTCAAAACGATGTTTGATTATCGCCTGGAACCGGAAGTATACAGTTTCCACCTACTGGAAGAACTTATCAAAGCCGCGGAACGTGAAGGAGTCAGCAATTTCCCGATTCATATCAAGATTGATACAGGTATGCACCGGTTAGGATTTACTCCAAGCGAAATCCCGCAACTCGTACAGCGCCTGCAGAAACAGAGTGCAGTCATCCCTCGTTCTGTATTCTCTCACTTGGTAGGCAGTGATGCAGAACGTTTTGATGCCTTCACACGCCATCAGATAGAAACATTCGAAGCAGCTTCGAGCACGCTTCAGGAAGGTTTCAAGCACAAGATTATTCGTCATATCTGTAATACGGCAGGTATTGAGCGTTATCCAGGCGCACAATTCGACATGGTCCGCCTGGGAATCGGATTATATGGGGTAGATCCGTTTACCAACAAGATGCTGCACAATGTCACTACCCTGAAAACAACCATCCTGCAAATCCATGAGGTACCGGCAGATGAGACTGTAGGCTACAGCCGTAAAGGCGTGCTGACACGGGATTCACGCATTGCGGCTATCCCCATCGGATATGCCGACGGATTAAACCGCCATCTGGGTAACGGACATGCCTACTGTCTGGTGAACGGACAGAAAGCCCCCTACGTAGGAAATATCTGTATGGATGTATGTATGATTGATGTAACGGATATTGATTGTAAGGAAGGTGACAAAGCCATTATCTTCGGCGATGACCTCCCGGTAACAGTACTTTCCGATATACTGGAAACGATTCCGTATGAAATCCTGACCAGCGTATCAAACCGTGTAAAGAGAGTCTACTACCAAGATTAATCTTTTATCTCATTCATAACAATACGGCCCTCGACGTAAGAGGGTTAATTTCTTCGTCGAGGGCCGTATTTTATTCTTAAAAAAACGACTCATCAAATAGAACAAAAGAAAGTGACCAAAAACGGTACACTGAAATCCGTCATAAAGCCATGAAATATGGAAACGACCACAAATTGCTGCCCTGAACAACGGGTAATGATAGGCAACGTAGTATCCATAGTAGTAGCTCCTCCAGCCGATATAGGAGCCAGATTACCAAACCAGCGCACCAGCAGAGGAGCACAAAGCAAAGTAATAATTTCACGCATAATGTTGGAAAGCAAAGCAATGGTACCCAGCTCCGGCCCCTTATACTGCGTAATAAAAATACTGGAAAGGGAATAATATCCGAAACCTGCTCCTACAGCCATACAATCAGGAGCACTGCGATGAGGAAGCATTAAGCTTACCAGAGCTGCGGCAGAAACAGTGCCCAATATAGTAGCTACCGGAAGAAAGATCAGACGTGGATTCAGCGAACGAAAATTTTTCAAGGTCTGCGGGTCATGCCCCACACTCAATCCTACACTGAACATCAGGGCACACAAGGCATAAAAACTGATATTGCTTTTACTTATATCAAAAGGAATCAGATGAAAAAAGCCACACAATGTGCCCAAAATAAAAAAGCCGATAATAATCAAACTTCCTTTCATGCCTTTTCTCCTTTCTTTTTATACAGCAAATACCATAATCCCCAGGCTAAAATACAGCTGCCCAACACACAAGCTAATGTAATCACAAAAGCCTCTACCCCCAAAGTGGCAAGTCCCTCTACAATCCGGCGATTACCTCCTACTTCTATTCCCAGCAAAAACAACAATGCCCAAATTAACAAGGTAATGACTTTACCAATCCACGAAAACTCCTGACGGCGAAGGAGAAAGCCTATCAACATCCCCCCCAGCATAACTCCAATGACTGTAAACATGTGTTCTTATCCAAATTTTGCGGCAAAAATAGTGAAATATTCCAAATAAAAAAGGACTACTGCTCACGCGGTAATCCTTTTTTATTTAGTTAGTAATTTAATTTTGAGAGAATTGAAACTTCACAGCCTCGTTGTTGTTTTAAGTTTTAATAAGCACTAACTATTTATATAAAAGCAAATGAAAATGTTCTATCTGTTACTGTTTTCTTCCAGTCTGGGTTTGGAAGATGTTTCCCGAATCAGCGTCTTCACCGAATCACCTTCATAGGCAACTTGCGGAGTCTCCTGTCGGTTCTCAAACTGATCATGCACATATACAATACCCGAAGTACCATCCTCTTCTGTCGCATGTTTCACGACTCCTCCTAATGTGAAAAGCAGCAACATCATAGCTGCAGCCTTGAACAAAGGCATAAAACGTGAATAAAGCGTCAGCTTTCTAGCTTTTACTACCGGACGTTCAATTTCCGCAAGCACACGCTTGTCAAAATCATCACCCAGCTTCATTCCGGCAGCTTCTTCCTGGTAAGTAAACAAAGAACGATAGCGACGCAAATGAGTAGGAAGTTCTTTCTGCTGAAAGAAAATCCGAAGAATCTGTTCTTCCTCTACTGAGGTTTCACAGTTCCAATAGCGTTCCAGAAGTTGTTCAATGTACTTATAGTCCATAATCGTTAATCTCACTGTATTTTAATTTGATGCGTTGTCGAGCCCTGAAAAGGTTTACTTTCACCTGCTCTTCCGTAATCCCCAACACATCAGCAATTTCTTTATAACTCTTACCTTCAATGTCCCTAAGCTGAACAATCGTTCGTTGCTTTTCCGGGAGTTCATTCACCAGCCTGTGTACCAACTGAAACTGTTCGTCCCGTTCAAACTGGCTTTCGGGAGTCTGTGCATCCGGCATTTCCTGCGTTTCCGGTGTCAAGGTCAGATTCTGGGCCTCTTTTTTCTGACTTCGGTCAATAGCTAAATTCCGAACTACTGTCAGACAATAGGCTTCTATGGATTCCAACTCTCCCCACTCGTCACGCTTGTTCCACACCTTAATCAGTGCATCCTGAACAATATCTTCCGCCTCTGCCCGGTCGAACGTAATGCGCAAGGCCAACCTGAAAAGCTTATCTTTCAGCGGCAGAATATTGTCACGAAAACTGATCTCTTGCATGGCTCTCTATACTAATGACGGGTGAGTTTCATAAAAGTTACACCCACCCGCCAATTTTTTTGAATTATTTTCTGATAATTGTTCCGGAATCTTTGTGAATTGCTGATGCTAAGGTTATTACGACCTGCGACACACCGGCATCCAAGGCTGAAAAAGAATTTTCCAGTTTAGGAATCATACCACCTTGCACGATTCCTTCCTCCACGTACTGTTTAAATAAATCGGGAGTCAGCACCGGAATTACACTGTCGTCATCGTTTTCATCGCGTAGCACCCCTTTCTTTTCAAAGCAGTACACCAGTGTCACATCAAAATACTCCGCCAAAGCTTTTGCGGTTTCTCCGGCAATGGTATCGGCATTCGTATTCAACAGGTTTCCATTCCCGTCATGCGTCAATGGTGCCATCACAGGTACAATCTGACGATGAATCAGGTCAGCCAGGGCCTTTCCGTCTACTTTCTCAACATCTCCTACGTAGCCGTAATCAATGTCTTTCACCGGACGTTTCACAGAACGGATTACATTCATATCTGCTCCTGTCAGACCTATGGCATTCACCCCTTTTGCCTGCAAGCCGGCCACAATATTCTTGTTGACAAGTCCGCCGTAAACCATCGTTACCACCTTCAAGGTTTCTACATCGGTAATACGGCGTCCGTTCACCATCTGGCTTTCAATTCCCAACTGTGAAGCAATACGAGTGGCAGAGCGGCCTCCTCCATGCACCAGCACCTTATAGCCAGACAGAGATGAGAAATCATCGAGCAACTGATTCAATGTATCAGGCTCCTCTACGATTTTTCCTCCTACTTTTATAACTGTCAGTTTTTCTTTCATAATGCTACTTTCTTAAATTACTCCAGATAAGTATATCCATACAATCCGGAACGATAATTTGCCAGGAATTCCTTTCCTTCCTCCAGCGAGATACGTCCTTCTTTCACAGACTTCGTCACCCAAGTTTCCAGCGTACGTACCAGCTTCTTCGGGTTATACTGCACGTAGTCGAGTACTTCGGCCACGGTTTCTCCATCAATCACCTGGTCAATGCTGTAACCTTTCTCATCCACACTGACATGTACGGCATTGGTATCGCCGAACAAGTTGTGCATATCTCCCAGGATTTCCTGGTAAGCTCCCACCAGGAACACACCGATATAATACGATTCCTTTGCCTTGATGGTATGTACAGGCAAGTCGTGTGCCACGTTACGACTGGTCACGAAGTTGGCAATTTTCCCATCCGAGTCGCAAGTAATATCCTGCAAAGTAGCCGTGCGGTCAGGACGTTCATCCAGACGCTGAATCGGCATGATGGGGAAAATCTGGTCAATCGCCCAGGAGTCTGGCAAAGATTGGAACAGAGAGAAGTTACAGAAATATTTGTCAGCCAACAGCTTGTCCAAATTACGGAATTCATCTGGTGCATGCTTCAAGCCTGATGCAATCTGGTTAATCTCACGTGTAACCGACCAGTACATACGTTCAATCTGTGCACGCGTCTTCAAATCGACAATACCGTGGCTGAACAAGTCCAGCGATTCTTCACGAATCTGCTGAGCATCATGCCATGCCTCCAGCATACGGCTCTGATTCAGGTTATCCCAGATCTGATAAAGTTCCTGCACGAGTTCATGATCGTCTGCACTCACCTCAAAGTCTTCGTCCATAGAAGGCAGTGAAGCTGTTTCCAGCACCTCAAAGATCAATACCGAATGATGAGCAGTCAGTGAACGGCCACTTTCTGTAATAATGTTCGGATGCGGAATATTGTTTTTGTTGCTGGCATCCACCATGATGGAAATAGAGTCGTTCACATATTCCTGGATGGAATAGTTCACGCTACTTTCACTGTTAGCAGAGCGGGTACCGTCGTAATCCACTCCCAGTCCTCCGCCTATATCTACGAATTCTACCGGGAAGCCCAGCTGATGCAACTGCACATAGAACTGAGAAGCCTCACGCAATGCAGTCTTGATGCGACGTATCTTTGTCACCTGACTACCTATGTGGAAATGAATCAGCTTCAGGCAATCTTGCATTTCTTTCTTTTCCAGGAAATCAAGTGCCTCGAGCAACTCACTGGAAGTCAATCCGAACTTGCTGGCATCGCCTCCGCTTTCTTCCCACTTCCCACTACCGGAAGAAGCTAATTTGATGCGGATACCAATATTCGGACGTACATTCAGCTGCTTGGCCATCTTGGCAATCAGTCGAAGCTCGTTCAACTTTTCTACCACCAGGAAAATACGTTTACCCATTTTCTGCGCCAGCAAAGCCAGTTCAATGTAGCTTTCATCCTTATAGCCGTTGCAGATAATCAGTGAATCAGAATCCGTATTAATGGCAATTACAGCATGAAGTTCCGGCTTTGAACCGGCCTCCAGTCCTAAATTAAATTTCTTTCCATGACTGATAATTTCCTCCACTACCGGTCTCATCTGATTTACCTTAATCGGGTAAATAATGAAGTTTTGAGCCTGATAGCCATATTCTTCAGAAGCTTGTGTAAAGCAATTGGAGATTTTCTCAATCCGGTTGTCCAGAATATCCGGAAAACGTACCAGCATAGGAGCGGTTACGTCCCTCAACTGCAACTCGTCCACCAGTTCCTTCAAATCGACGGCTACTCCGTCTTTTCGTGGAGTTACTACCACATGACCTTTGTCATTGATACTAAAGTATGAAACGCCCCACCCCGTGATGTTGTAGAGCTCTTCAGAGTCTTCAATACGCCATTTTCTCATTTCACTACATAAAGTCTAGATTTATACTTCTTTAATTTATCAATTCATTCAAGCGGCTTACCGCTCTATCAATCTGTGCATAACTTTCAAGTTCTTCTGCGTTGAAACGCCATTTGGCCTTAGAATAATAAGGAAGTCTTTTTTCCAACGCAGAAGTAATGACCTGCATCAGCTCTTCGTCCGTTTTATTCGCCAACAGCGGACGTTTGGCCTTTGCTATCTTTAAACGACGGAACAGTACTTCCGGACATACATCCAGAAATACTGTTTCGCCTGTATGATTCATATAGTCCATGTTATCGAAAAAGCAAGGAGTGCCTCCTCCGCATGCAATCAATACATTTTCAAATTCTCCCGCCTCGTGCAGCATCTTCTGCTCCAGCAAGCGGAAACCGTCTTCTCCCCTTTCCGCAAACAAGTCGGAAATGGATTTATGCATGCGTTCCTCGATGTACCAGTCGAGGTCGACAAACTGTAGTCCGGTAGCCGCACTGTAAGCCTTGCCCAGTGTGGTTTTTCCCGAACCCATATAGCCAATCAGGAAAACTCTTTTCATTTCTTTGTCTTCGCCTTTGCTCCTTTCGCCTTGCGCATCTCGGCTTTCTGTGCCTGCAATTCTATCACCTTGAAGCAAGCATCCAGGTTCAGGTCTGCCGGATTCACGTTTTCAGGAATCTTATAATTTTTCTTCTGGTAAGCAATGTAAGGCCCGTAACGACCATTCAAAATCTGCATATCAGGATTTTCGGGGAACTGCTTGATGATTTTCTGTGCCTCTTTTTCTTTCTTTTCAGATAACATCCGTACAGCTTCTTCAAAAGTCACAGCCATCGGATCCATTTCCTTCGGGATAGACACATATTCATTACCGTGGCGCACATACGGGCCAAAACGTCCGACTTCTACCGAAACGGTTGTTCCGTCAAGTTCGCCCAATACACGCGGTAATTTAAATAAATCAAGCGCTTCTTCCAGTGTAATTGTTTCCAAAGAGTGTTCCTTGTTCAGCTGCGCGAATCTTGGTTTTTCTTCATCGTCCGAAGAACCAATCTGCACCACAGGTCCAAAACGTCCGATCTTCACCGAAACAGGTTTACCGCTTTTCGGGTCAGTACCTAACATACGTTCACCCACTTTATGCTCTGTCTTCGTTGCCAATGTAGTTTCCACCAGCGGATGGAAGTTCTCATAGAACACTTCCATCAGATCGGTCCATTTCTTCTCCCCTTCGGCCACTTCGTCGAATTCCTTTTCCACACTGGCCGTAAAGTTATAGTCCATAATTTTCGGGAAATACTGCATCAGAAAGTCATTGACCACACAACCTACGTCGGTAGGAATCAATTTGGATTTCTCACTTCCACTCATTTCCGTCTGCACCGTTTCCTTAATTTCTTTTCCCGTCAGTTTCAGCAATGAGTATTCACGCTTCACTCCTTCCTTGTTTCCCTTTTCTACATATCCTCTTTGCTGGATTGTGGAAATAGTAGGAGCGTATGTAGACGGACGACCGATACCTAATTCTTCCAGCTTACGCACCAGGCTTGCTTCTGTATAACGTGCCGGAGCCTGACTGAAACGTTGCACTGCAGCAATTTCTTCCCGCTGCAGAACCTCTCCTACCTCCATTTTAGGAAGTCCGGTAGCATCTTCCTGTTCTACTTCTTCATCAAATGATTCTTTGTAGACTTTCAGGAAACCATCGAATGTGACCACTTCACCTACAGCCTGAAATTCATCCTCACAGCCACTCACCGAAATGGTAGCTGTCGTCTTCTCCAGCTCTGCATCAGCCATCTGTGAAGCTAGCGTACGTTTCCATATCAGTTCATACAGACGTACTTCCTGTGAACTCCCTTCGATGGATTCATTTGACATGTACGTCGGACGAATGGCCTCGTGTGCTTCCTGAGCCCCTTTTGTCTTTGTAGCATACTGACGTGTATGTACATAACGTTCTCCCATCAAAGAAAGAATGGCATCCCGGCTTGAAGACAAGGCCAGTTCAGAAAGGTTTACCGAGTCGGTACGCATGTAGGTAATCAATCCGCTTTCATACAGACGCTGTGCAAGCATCATCGTCTGTGCCACGGTAAAACCAAGCTTACGGGCTGCTTCCTGCTGAAGTGTAGAAGTAGTAAAAGGAGGTGCCGGTGATTTTTTAACCGGTCGTGTAGTAATATCTTTGATTTCGAAGGTAGCATCCTTGCATTTTTCAAGAAAACGCTGTGCTTCTTCTTTGGTTTTGAACCGTCTGCCAAGGGTTGCACGAATTACAGCCCCTTCTGCATCCTTAAAGGTAGCCACTACCTTATAAGAAGCTTCGCAGGTAAAGGCATTGATTTCGCGCTCACGCTCTACAATCAGGCGTACAGCCACTGACTGTACTCGTCCGGCTGAAAGAGCCGGCTTGATTTTACGCCAGAGCACCGGTGAAAGTTCAAATCCCACAATGCGATCGAGTACACGACGAGCCTGCTGGGCGTTGACCAAATCAATGTTGATATGACGCGGATGCTCTATAGCCTTCAATATAGCCGTCTTCGTAATTTCGTGGAATACAATCCTTCGTGTTTTTTCCGGGTCCAGTTTTAATACCTCAAACAGGTGCCAGGAAATGGCTTCTCCTTCGCGGTCCTCATCGGATGCGAGCCATACCATGTCGGCCTTGGCAGCTTCTTCCTTCAACTCTGCCACCAGTTTTTTCTTATCTTCCGGTATTTCGTAAATCGGCTTGAAATGCGACTTTATATCAATACTGAACGCTTTTTGCTTCAAGTCACGGATATGACCATAACTTGACAATACTTTATAACCCTCCCCCAAAAACTTTTCAATAGTCTTAGCTTTTGCCGGAGACTCCACTATGACCAGGTTATTTTGCATGATATTCTGTATTCCGTTTTATATAATTCCGTGACAAATGTAGAAAAAAAATTATAACATACACGATAAACAAACTGAAAATAACTTACTTTGCAAAGGAATATACATTATAATTACCTTAATTATGAACAACAAAAGTATCAACAGCAACAAACAATTCATGATAGGAAACGGGATACTCGCTTTCGGAGTATTCTTCATAGTATGCCTTTTTTTGTACTTAGGCTTTCGTAACCAGTCTAAAAGCAATGACAAGGAAAAAACATTTGCCGGAATTTATACCTGTCTCTTATACACATCTCCGAGCCCACGAGACGGAGCTACATC
>ENA-OZHI01000321-OZHI01000321.1-human-gut-metagenome-genome-assembly--contig:-NODE-321-length-11766-cov-5.519512_pt1 | contig 11766 bp, 8 predicted proteins | sample MGYA00244041_ERZ653676 | MGnify/ENA primary metagenome ERZ653676 (study PRJEB26926, sample SAMN06165238) | human gut metagenome | biome: ENVO:00009003; feature: ENVO:2100002; material: ENVO:00002003... | reverse complement strand
TGTAGCTCCGTCTCGTGGGCTCGGAGATGTGTATAAGAGACAGACAATGAAATTATTCCCGTAGACAGAAAGCTGCATATTGAAATTACTTTGCCTAACGACGGTTCAATTGAAGATGTGCTTTATGTTTATGTAAACGGCGAACAGCTTGATCTTTCGGGCGGCACAAGAGATGATTACGGCTATGTTGTTAAAACGGACGGCAGTGTTTTTGCTTTTGACACAGAAAAAGAATATAAAGGCGCTGTTAATCTTGAGGTAAGCTTAAAGAATTACAGTCAAAAGCCCACAACGCACACCACCGGAATAAATGACACAATCGTAAAAATTTCGCTTCCTCTTAACCGCTCCGAGGAAGGTTATATTGAATTTTAAATTAAAAGCTCTTTCGGCAAAAAGCTGCCGCAAGAGCTTATTTTTTTACAAAAAAGCACAAATTCTAAAAAAAATAATAATTATTAAATTGTTTGTTGAAATATAAAAAGCTTTGTGTTAAAATATTGGCAAATCACAAAAGGGTTAATTGCGCCCATTTTTGATTGAGGGAGAGAATTTCAGGCGCCTTGCATAGCAATGTGTCTGTTTAAGTGCATATACGGCACTTGATCGGCGCGCTTTTGCGCCGCCTGAATGTTCCTCGTCACTTGTTAAGTGTAAATTATGAACTTTGCGGTTCTCAGGAGGTAATTTATTCACATGGTACAAAGAAAAAAGAAAACGATGGACGGTAATAATGCCGCTGCTCATGTTTCCTATGCATTCACGGAAGTAGCCGCTATTTATCCCATCACCCCTTCGTCCGTTATGGCGGAGGTTACGGATGTTCTTTCATCCCAAAACGCCAAAAACATTTTCGGCCAAAACGTAAGAGTTCAGGAAATGGAATCAGAAGGCGGCGCCGCAGGTGCCGTTCACGGCTCTCTTTCCGCAGGTGCTCTCACCACCACTTATACGGCTTCTCAGGGTCTTCTTCTTATGATCCCGAATATGTATAAGATTGCAGGTGAGCTTCTTTCATCTGTTATCCATGTATCCGCGCGCTGCGTTTCAACCCATGCATTAAATATCTTCGGCGATCATTCCGATATTTATGCTTGCCGCCAAACAGGTTACGCTATGCTTTGCTCAAACAACCCGCAGGAGGTTATGGATCTCGGTGCGGTTGCTCATCTTTCAACCCTTAAATCTTCTGTTCCTTTCCTTCATTTCTTTGACGGCTTCCGCACTTCTCACGAAATCCAAAAGATTGAAGTTTGGGATTACAAAGATCTTAAAGACATGGTTGATATGGATGATGTTAAGCGCTTCCGTGAGCGTGCACTTAATCCTGAGCACCCCACGCTTCGCGGCTCGGCGGAAAACTCGGATATCTTCTTCCAGCACAGAGAGGCTTGCAATAAGTATTATAACGATGCTGTTGAAACCACCGTTATGTATATGAATAAGGTAAACGAGAAAATCGGCACCGATTACAAGCCCTTTAATTACTACGGCGCACCCGATGCAGAGCATATCATCATCGCTATGGGCTCTGTTTGCGACACTATCGCAGAAACCGTTGATTATCTTAATGCAAAGGGCGAAAAGGTTGGCCTTGTTAAGGTTCACCTTTACAGACCTTTCTCTCCGAAATATCTTATCGATGTTATCCCCGCAACGGTTAAAAAGATTTCCGTTATCGACAGAACTAAAGAGCCCGGCTCAATCGGCGAACCCCTTTATCTTGATGTTGTCGCAGCATTTAAGGGCTCGCAGTTTGAAACAACTCCTATCTATAACGGCCGTTACGGCCTCGGCTCTAAGGACACTGTTCCCGCTCATATTATTTCAATCTATGATAATATGAAAGCAGCAGAGCCTAAGCAAACCTTCACCATCGGCATCACAGATGATGTTACGAATCTTTCTCTTCCTGCAGGCAATCATGTAGATACAACTCCCGCAGGCACCACAAGCTGTAAGTTCTGGGGTCTCGGCTCAGACGGTACTGTCGGCGCTAATAAAGACTCTATCAAAATTATCGGCGACAACACCGATATGTATGCTCAGGGCTATTTCTTCTATGATTCAAAGAAATCGGGCGGCATCACGGTTTCTCACCTTCGTTTCGGTGTAAACCCGATCACCTCTTCTTATCTTATCAATAAGGCTAATTTTGTTGCCTGCCACTGCCCGTCATATGTAACAAAGTATGATATGGTTCAGGATCTTGTTCCGGGCGGCACATTCCTTCTTAACTGCATTTGGAGACCCGAAGAGCTTGATAAAGAGCTTCCCGCTTCAATGAAGAGATATATTGCAAACAACGATATCAATTTCTATATCATCAATGGTATCAAGATTGCAGAGGAAGTAGGCCTTCGCGGCAGAGCTTCCACAATTCTTCAGTCTGCATTCTTCACAATTTCAGGAATTCTTCCCGTTGATCAGGCTATTGAGCTTATGAAGGCTAAGGCAACCGCTAAGTTCTCAAAGAAGGGCGATGCAGTTGTTGCAGCTAACCATCAGGGTATAGACAGAGGCTCTAAGGAGCTTATTAAGGTTGAAGTTCCCGAAAGCTGGAAAACAGCAGAGGACGAGATTGTTGAAAAAGAAATCAAAACAGATCGCCCCGAAATGAAGAAATTCGTTAAGGAAATTCTCAGCCCCATTGATCATCAAAAGGGTGACACTATTCCTGTTTCAACATTTGTTGATATGGCAAGCGGTGTGTTCCCGGCAGGATCCTCTGCATTTGAAAAGCGTGGTATTGCCGTTGATGTTCCCGAATGGGATCCCACAAAGTGCGCTCAGTGTAACAGATGCGCAATGGTTTGCCCCCATGCTGTAATTCGCCCTGTTGCCCTCACGGCAGATGAGCTTGCAGCTGCTCCCGCAAACACAAAGGCTGTTGATCTTAAAGTTCCTAAGGACAGTGGCCTTAAATATGCTCTTATCATTTCCACACTCGACTGCACAGGCTGTGCATCATGTGCAAATGTTTGCCCCACAAAGTCACTCACTATGAAGCCTATCGCTTCTCAGCTTGACAGCCAGCCCGTATTTGATGCTCTTTGCGATATTGATCCCAAAGCAGAGGTCGCTTCTGATAAAACTGTAGTTTCCACTCAGTATCTTAAGCCTTATCTCGAATTCTCCGGTGCTTGCGCAGGCTGCGGTGAAACACCTTATGCTAAGCTTGCAACTCAGCTCTTTGGTGATAAGATGTATATTGCCAATGCAACAGGCTGTTCTTCAATTTGGGGCGGTTCTGCTCCTTCAACTCCTTACACGGTTGATAAGCACGGCAACGGACCGGCTTGGTCAAACTCCTTGTTTGAGGATAACGCTGAATTCGGCCTTGGTATGTTCCTTGCTCAGGCTCAAATCCGTTCAAGACTTGCCGAAGACGCTATTGCTCTTAAAGAAACAAGCGTTGGCAAGGAAGTTCAGGATTATCTTGACACATTCCATTCAACCCGTGGCAACGATGCTCCTGCAAAGGCTCTTATTTCCGCTATTGAAAACACAGAGTTTGATGGCGAAGCTAAAGCTGCTGCCGAGGACTTCCTTAAGGATAAGGATTATGCCGCAAAGAAGAGCCAGTGGATCTTCGGCGGTGACGGTTGGGCTTACGATATCGGCTTCGGCGGACTTGATCACGTTCTTGCTCAGAATCAAGATCTCAATGTTCTTGTATTTGACACAGAGGTTTATTCAAACACCGGCGGCCAGGCTTCTAAGTCAACTCCCACAGGCGCGGTTGCTCAGTTTGCTGCTTCCGGTAAAATCACAAAGAAGAAGGATCTTGCAAAGATTGCAATGTCTTACGGCTATATCTATGTTGCGCAGGTTGCTATGGGTGCAGATTATAATCAGTGCCTCAAGGCAATGAAAGAAGCAGAAGCTTATAACGGTCCTTCACTTGTTATCTGCTATGCTCCCTGTATCAACCACGGTATCAAGATGCCGTTTAACCAGGCAGAGCAAAAGAAGGCAGTTGAGGCCGGCTATTGGAACCTCTTTAGGTTTAATCCTGCTCTTGTTGAAGAAGGCAAGAATCCGTTCAGCCTTGATTCAAAGGCTCCGACTTCCGATTATATTGAGTTCATTAACGGTGAAACCCGTTATTCGGCTCTCAGAAGAAGCTTCCCCGAAAAGGCAGATAAGCTCTTCAATATCGCTGCGGAAAACGCTGTTCAGAAGTATAATGATCTTCTTCGCACCGTTGAATATTACGCTCCTAAGAAAGACTGATTTTTGCGAAAAATCCGCAAATCGTTTCAAAATGTAATATAAGCAAAATAACCGAGATTGCCAAAGCGATCTCGGTTATCTTTTTGTTTGTATAAAAAATCCAAAGCCTGCATCCGTAAAATGCGGATGCAGGCCTTTTGCACATAAATATATTTGCTTTTTTTGCGGCGCTTAATTTGCCGCTGTTTATTTTAAGAATCGGCTTTCAATCATTTCAACTTTTCAAATCCGGGATAGTATTTAAATTCGGCTTGGCCTAAGATTTTGTTTTCGGCAACATAAGTGTTGTTCCAAAATCTTGAATCATGGGATTTATTTCTGTTGTCTCCCATGCAAAAATAGCATTTTTCGGAAACGGTGTAATTTCCGCTTTCGTCCTTTTTGCAATATTTGTCAAGAAATTCAAGTGAGCCGACCGTCATTCCGTTTTCGGCAATGCATTGTGTGCCGTTTACGGTGATTTTTTCGCCCTCTTTAGGGATATAGTACGGACCGTAATTGCCCTCCGGCTTTTCGTTTGTAACGAATGATTGGTCTGTTTCAACGGTGTTGCCGTTCTCGTCCATGATATACGCTATGCCGTTTTCAACCGTAACCGTTTCACCCGGCATGCCGATTATTCTTTTAACAAATATTTGGCTCTCATCGTCCGGAAATTTGAAAAGAATAATATCGTATCTTTGTGGGTCGCTTTTTATGTATGCCACACGGCTTGCAATGATTCTGTCGCCCTCGTTGATGGTGCTTATCATTGAGCCTGTGGGCACAACGGCATTGGCGAAAACAAAGGATTTAAGCAGCAGTGCAATCACCACCGCTATAACTATCGGCAGCATAAAATCAATCGTTTCGCGCAGCTTTGATTTTTTCTTTTTTTCATCGCCTTCGGGCTCGGCCGCCTGTGCCTCTGCGGGTGCAGCGCTTTGCTGCCGCTCAATTTCGAAGATTTGCCTTGTGGCACTCATCTCCGGGTTGATGGCGGTGTTAAAATATTTTGCGCCGCAGTTGGGGCAGGTGATCCAATCGCCGTCCTCCTGCGCACAGTCAAATCCGCATTTTTTGCATTTCATTGGGTTAATTGCGCCTCTTTCTTGATTTGATAAGATGCTCTATTTCAACAAGCTTGTCATAAGGCAAAGCTTTTTCAATCACCTTAAAGCTTGCGGCGCTTCCTGAAAGCTCGCAGGAAAGCTGCGGCTTCATAGCGGGCGAATAGCCGGAGCAGTCAAGGGCATTGTCCACATAAATCTTAATCATCCCGTTTTTCTCGCGCACAACGGTGATTTTGTGGCTGCTGCCGCTTATGCTGTTTTCCGATTTCAGAACTAAGCCGCCCATGGACGCGCAAACAAGACCTTTTTGAACAGAAATTTCAATATCGTCGTTTTTGCAAACAATTCCGTCCTCACCCGTGCTGTCAAATGAAATTGTAAACGGATTAGGCTCGTTTTGCCGAGAATATCTGTTGTCTGTTTTTCCAAATTGGAAAATCTTAATTTCAAACGGTGCCAAAGTAAGGTTTATCTTGTCGTTATAGTTATATGTTTCGTCTGTATCCGCTCCGCTTTTATTAAGCACATTGTATCTGTGCACCTCGTTTAAGCTTTCGGGGCAACCCATAAGCTTATTAAGCGTAAGCGTAAGCGGAGCTGTTTCGTGAGTGGGATTGCGAAGTGCAATAACGCCTTCGCCGTCCTCCGTCCACGAAGCATAGCAGTAAACATTGTTTTCAACGGGGTTGCCGCCGATGAACATTGCGTTTCTGAGTATGTGGTAATTCGTTTTCTGCCAGTTTATAACGCGGGTAAGAATTTGCCATTTTTCCTCGTTCATCATGCTGCTTGAAATGTAAAGCTCGTTAAGAGCTGCGCCGCGGCATGCGTTCCAGAAAAAAGCCTTTTCAAATTCCGCATCCGTGTAATCAAGGTGGGCTTCACGACCGTAAATCGGTTCATGGTTATAAATGTTTGAAAATGGGAATTGAAGCCCTCTTTTAACGGCAAAATCATAATATATGCCGTCTCTGTAAGTGATTTCGGAGTCAACCTGAGCTTGTTCGCCCTCGGGATAATTTTGTGCAAAGCCTATATCACTGCTGTTTTGAAGCCAAATCGAATTAACATATTGCAGCCACCACGGTGAGGGGGTAACATAGCAGGTAAAGTTTATCCAAAGATTTTTGCCCTGCTTTCTGCGAAGCTCGCGCATGTCCTTGAATATTTTTATCCAGCGTGTCCACATTTCGGTGTAGAAATACATTTCGTGGTCGCCGCCCGTAATGTGGTCGTGCTTGGCGTTTTTACAGGGCTTAAGACAAAAGCCGTCCAGCTTCCAATATGAAATATCGTTTTCTTTCATTGTTGTAAGGAAAAAGCTTTCAAGCTTTTCAAGATATCTTTTTGAGCCGACGCAAATGTCGTTGCTTTCTGCATTGTGGTAGCCGTTGCCGCCTTTTTCAATGCGCTTTGCAAGCTTTGCCGTGAAATTGTAGCCGCCGCGCGGTCCGAGCCAAAGCCCGAATTCACTGCCGAATCTTCTTGAAAGGCTGCTTATATCAAGGAAATCATTAGGAAAGCGCTTTTTGTTTATGCTCCAAAAATCGTCTTTGTAGTTTGGCCAGCCGTCATCAAGCACATAGCCGTCAATCGGGGGAATACCGTGCCCCGTGAGTTGCTTTTCGATTTTGTAAAAATCCTCGGTAATGCAGTCTGCGTCAATGTTGAGCATTCTGTCGTACCAGGTGTTGTACATAAGATAATAAGGCGTTTTAAGAGAAATGCTTTCAATATATTTGAAAAACGCTTTGCGAAGATCTGCCATAAGGTGACCCTCTGCGCCGCCGATAACAACGGTGGGGCACACAAGCTTTTCGCCCTCAACGGCCTTGCCCAAATAATATATAACCTGGCCTCTGCCGTGGAAAATTCCGTTTTTGGTTATCGGAAAATCACAGCCGAAGAAAAGGCTGTCAATATAAAACGGCTGACCGAGATTTGAATAAAAAGCGTCAATATCCGTTTCGCCGCCGGGAACGCTGTAGGATGATCTTGAATTTATAATGCCTATGTTTTCAAGGAAAATACAGTCGATAACCTCCGGCTTGCTTTGCGTAAGCACAAGTTGCTTCTCGATTGTGTTGCCGTCCTTGCCGACTCTGAAGCGCATGGTTGCGGTGGTGTGATTTTCCTCTTTAAATCTGAAAAAAAGCTGGCCGTCTTTTTCTGCATATTCGCTTATGGGCAGATTTTTTGAGGATACCGTGTTGCCGTCTGCAAATTTTATTTCAAATTCGCAGCCGCTTCCGTCCGGAATAAAAGCCGAATCGGAAAGAAGGTTATTTATTCTTGCCGTGTAAAGGCAGCCTTCGGATGTGTTGAACTCACATTCAAGGGCGTTGCTTTTTAATGTGTACATAATATTCTCCTCATTATTCTCCTTATTGTCATCGTAATCATTCGACGATGTAAAGGTTGCCGGCGATTTGCTTCAGCGCCGAATGGATTTTATTATAGTATAAACTATTATAATTATAATAAATGCGCACGCTGATTTCAACAACTATTTGTTAAAGTTTTACAAATTTATGCTGCTTTTTTTTACCGCCCGTCATCTTGAAAAGGAATTTTCCCTGTGATATTATTTAATTGAATACCGAGAGGCACTTTGCGCCTTTTCGGTGCGCAAAAGCTATTTTTAAGGGGTAAAAATTTATGAAGAAATTAAAAGTGGGCATCATCGGCGCAGGCAGAATAGGGCAGGTTCATGCCAAGTCAATCACCTATCATATTCCGCAGGCAGAGATTCTTGCCATTTCCGATATTTATGAGGACGGTGCCGCAAAGGTTGCAAACGAGCTCGGAATCCCGGCTTACTACAAGGATTATCACAAAATTCTTGAAAATCCCGATATAGACGCGGTGCTTATCTGCTCTTCAACGGACACACATGCCGATATCGCTTGTGAGGCGGCAGCCGCAGGCAAGCATATTTTTTGCGAAAAACCCGTTGACCTTACAGTTGCAAAAATCAAAAAGGTTATCGAAGCCGTGGATAAAGCGGGCGTTAAGCTTCAAATCGGCTTCAACAGAAGATACGATCACAATTTTGCGCAAATCAAAAAGCTTGAGCAGAACGGTAAAATCGGCAAGCTTCAAACAATTAAAATCACAAGCCGCGATCCCGAACCCCCGGCAATCGAATATGTTAAGGTTTCGGGCGGCATTTTCCTTGATATGACAGTGCATGATTTCGATATGGCGCGCTTTATCGGCGGCGAGGTTGAAGAGGTTTATGCAAACGCAACCGTTATGGTTGATCCCGCAATCGGCGAGGCGGGCGATGTTGACACGGCGCTTGTTACGCTCAAATTCAAAAACGGTGCGGTCGGCGTTATTGACAACTGCCGCAAAGCGTCTTACGGCTATGATCAGCGCCTTGAGGTTTTCGGCTCGAAAGGGCAGGCAACGGCAGGCAACGACACCCCCACCAATGTTTTGTTTATTGATGAAAACGGAAATGTTTCCGATAAACCGCTCTATTTCTTCCTTGAAAGATATATGCAGTCCTTCACCGATGAAATGACTCAGTTTATCGATTGCGTGCTCAACGATAAGCCCACTCAAACCACGGTTTATGATGGGCTTGAGGCGCTTCGTCTCGGCCTTGCTGCAAAGAAGTCCGTTGCCGAGCACAGACCGGTTAAGCTTTCGGAAATCGAGGCATAACAATGAAAAGAGAAAAATTAACAATGTCCCAAGCGCTCGTAAAATTTCTTGATAATCAATATATCGAGTGCGACGGCGAAGAAACAAAATTCGTTTCCGGCATATTCGGAATTTTCGGCCACGGCTGCGTTGTGGGCGTTGGTCAGGCTCTAGAGCAGGGTGGTCACAATTTAAAATTTTATCAGGGCAAAAATGAGCAGAATATGGCGCTTGCTGCCGTTGCCTATGCAAAGCAGATGGACAGAAAAGCAATAATTCCCTGCGTTTCGTCAATAGGACCGGGAGCCACCAATATGGTTACGGCATGCGGCTGCGCAACGGCAAACAGGATTCCGCTTCTTGTTCTCCCGGGCGACACTTTTGCCTGCCGCCAGCCCGATCCCGTGCTTCAGCAGGCGGAGTTTTTCGATAATTTCGGCAGAACGGTTACCGATGCGTTCAAGGGCGTTTGCCATTATTTTGACAGAATTTTGCGCCCCGAGCAGCTTATGACGGCTTGCTTAAACGCAATGCGCGTGCTCACCGATCCGGCGGATACCGGCGCGGTTTGCCTTGCAATGCCGCAGGATGTTGAGGGTGAAGCGTATGAATATCCTGAGCATTTCCTTAAAAAACGCGTTTGGCATTTAGACAGGCGCCCCGTAAGCTTTTCTCAGCTTGACAGGGCTACCGAGCTTATAAAATCATCAAGAAAGCCGATTTTGATTTGCGGCGGCGGCGTAAGATACAGCGGCGCCGAAAAGCAGCTTATTGAATTTGCAGAAAAATATAATATTCCGATTGCCGAAACTCAGGCGGGAAAGGGCATAGTGCCGTGGAATCATCCGCTCAACCTCGGCGGCATCGGCGTAACGGGCGGCAAAGCGGCAAACGTTATCGGCCGCGACGCTGATTTGATTATCGGCGTGGGCACAAGATTTTCGGATTTCACAACCTCGTCAAAATGGTTGTTTAACGAAAACAGAAAAGTGCTCGGCATAAATATCTGCCCGTTTGATGCATATAAAATGGATGCCGAAGCGATTGTTGCGGACGCAAGGGAAACACTTTCCGCCCTCTCCGTAAGCTGCAAGGGCTATAAATCCGATTACACGGATGAAATAGCTGCGGCAAAGAAAGAGTGGGATGCAATTGTTGATAAATATTATTCAACTGAGCTTCCGGGCGGATTAAATCAAACTCTTGCCCTCGGAATAATAAATGAATTTATGGCGGATAATGATATTGCCCTCGGCTCGGCAGGCTCTTTGCCGGGCGATATGCAAAGGCTTTTCAGGCCGAAAAACAGGGGCACTTATCATATGGAATACGGCTATTCCAATATGGGCTATGAGGTAAACGGAGCGCTCGGCGCAAAGCTTGCAAGCCCCGAAAGCGAGGTTTACACCTTCTGCGGCGACGGTTCTTTTCTTATGGGTCATTCGGAGCTTTATACCGCGCTTCAGGAAAATCTTAAAATAAATGTTTGCCTTTTCGATAATATGGGCTGGGGCTGTATCGAAAATCTGCAAAATGCACAGGGCACGGATACTTTCGGCACGGTGTTTAGAGCCAGAAATCCGAAAACGGGAATGCTTGACGGCGATGAAATCGATGTTGATTTTGCAAAAATCGCAGAGGGCTACGGCGCAAAAAGCTACACAATCCGCACATCGGATGAATTGCGCGCCGCACTTGAGGACGCAAAAAAGCAAACCCGCTCCGTTTTGTTTGACATAAAAGTGCTTCCCAAAACCATGACCCCCGGCTTTGAATCCTGGTGGCGCGTGGGTGTTGCCGAGGTTTCAAAAAGCGAAACGGTTGCCGCAGCTTATGCAGATATGCAAAAGCACATTAAAGAAACATTCGATTATTAACGATTTAAATACAGAAAGGTAAAAATTTATGCTTAATCCCGATAAAGTTAAGCTTGCCATAGCACCTATCGGCTGGACAAATGACGATATGCCCGATCTCGGCAGTGAAAACACCTTTGAGCAGTGCATAAGCGAAATGGCGCTTGCCGGCTTTAAGGGCACGGAAATCGGCAACAAATATCCCCAAGACCCCGCTGTGCTCAAAAAATATCTTGATATCAGAGGGCTGAGTGTTTGCAATGCCTGGTTTTCTTCTTATCTCACCTCAAAGCCTTATGAAGAAACAATAGAAGCATTTAAAGCTCATTGCGATAAGCTGCATTTTCTCGGCGCAAAGGTTATCGGCGCTTCGGAGCAGGGCAATTCAATTCAGGGCGATTTAACCAAATCTATTCTTGAGGAAAAGCCGTGCTACACGGAGGAGCAGTGGGAAATCGTAACAAAGGGCTTTAATGAAATGGGCGAATATGCACGCTCAAAAGGCATGTTTTTCACCGTGCATCATCACATGGGCACGGGTGTGCAAACAGCTGAGGAAATAGATAAGCTTATGGAGCTTACCGATTCCGAACTTGTTTATCTGCTGTTTGACAGCGGCCATCTCACCTTTGCCGGAATAGATCCCGTTCCCGTGCTTAAAAAATATGTAAACCGCGTTAAGCATGTGCATTTAAAGGATGTGCGCCTTGATGTTTACAACAATAAGGTTGTGCCGGAGCATATGTCTTTCCTTGATGCGGTGCGCGCCGGTGTGTTCACCGTTCCCGGTGACGGCGATGTTGATTTTAAGCCGATTTTCGATATTCTTTCGGATAATGATTATGAGGGATGGGTTGTTGTTGAGGCTGAGCAGGATCCGGCGAAGGCAAACCCCTTTGAATATGCCGTTAAGGCCAGAAATTACATCAGGGAAACGGCGGGTCTTTAATGCCGCTTAGGCATAACGGCCG
>ENA-OZHI01000302-OZHI01000302.1-human-gut-metagenome-genome-assembly--contig:-NODE-302-length-12156-cov-3.693744_pt1 | contig 12156 bp, 7 predicted proteins | sample MGYA00244041_ERZ653676 | MGnify/ENA primary metagenome ERZ653676 (study PRJEB26926, sample SAMN06165238) | human gut metagenome | biome: ENVO:00009003; feature: ENVO:2100002; material: ENVO:00002003... | reverse complement strand
GGTATAGACTGGGCAAAATGCCCTCAGAAGCCCTTCGGGAACTCGGCGCCGACCCGTCAGAGGCCGATATGCTTGATCCGGGTCTCGAAATCGCTGCGTGAACCGAGGGCCGAATTGCGCAGCTTGGTGCGGTAGGTATAGACCGTCGCCGAAGCACAGTTGAGGAAACCGGCGATGCGGCCGCTGTCGGTAATGCCGAGGCGCATGACGGCCAGGATACGCAGCTCGGTAGGGAGCGTCCGGTCGGCCCGCACGGGGAACCGCGCCGGCTCCTCGAGCAGCGCATTGACCTGTTCGACGAAATCGGGAAAGATACCCAGGAAGGTCTCATCGAAGATCCGGTAGAAATCGCGGTAGTCGCGGTCGACGTCCGACGGCGAGCGCAGCTTGCGCATCAGCGCCTCGGAGCCTTCGGACTTTGCGGTTTTGAGCAGCTCGCCCCGGTATTCGCCGACCCGGCCGAGGTACTGCGTGGCCAGGAGCATGTAGCGGAACACATAGTTGTCCTTGATCTTGTTGGCGTCGCGCAGGCAGTCGTTCAGTTGCCGGAACTGTTCGTTGCGTTCGCTGAGCTGGGCATTGACCGCGGAAAGCTGGGCGTTGGTGCGCCGCTGCCTGGCATGTTGCCGCAGGGTATGGATGAGCAGCAGCACGATGATGACGAACAGCCCCATGAAAATGTTGATCATGACGGTCAGGATACGGCTGCGCGAATTGATGCTGTAAACGACGGCCTGATTGATGATCATCTCGGCCTGGCTGGAGTGGAGGATACGGGTGTTGTAATTACAGGCAAGCATGTCGGCCATCGTACACTGGATATAGCGCGCCGCACGCTCCATATCCTGCTGCTCGAACATCAGCAGGGCTAGGTTATAGAGGGAAAGGTACTCCCTGACAGGAGTTTGAAGGTCGCAGATCGCCGCCGTGGCGAGCCAGTACTTGTGTTGTTCGACGTCACCGAGCAGATAATAGGCGTTGGCAATGTTGTAGGCGATGCGGGCCAGCGTGCGGCTATTGTATTTCGCGGGATCGTAAAGCGGCAGCAAAACCTCCAGGGCTTCGTCATAACGGTTCAGATCCATCAGTTCGAGGGCATACATCCGCTGCCGCGTGACACGGGAGTGGCCGTCGAAACCGATCCGTGTGTGGCGGAGCCTGAAAAGCGAATCGGCATAGGCCTTCCGCCGCGCCTCCGACCCGTCGCCCGAGGCGAGCCGCCCGAAGACCACCATCTGCTGGGTATAATAGCTGGCCCGCATCCGCCGGGTGATGCCGACCGTATCGAGGGAAAGGATCCGTTCGTAGGCCTCTTCGATGTTGTTGCGGGCGATCAGCACCGAAACATCGCAGGTCGTCGAAAGGAATTTCATCTCCCGGCTGCCGGTCGCGTCGGCGTAATTGTGCATCAGCCCCGCGTAACGGGCGGCCGTGTCGATATTGTAGGTGATATAGGAATCGAACAGGCGGTTGGCCGTCTGCCACCGCAGCGTGTCGTCGCCCGCGGCGCGGAGCTCCCGGCGCAACGAATCGGCATGGCGGACGAAACGCTCCTCATAGAGATGCTTTTTCGCAATAACCCGATCCAGTTTATCGAATATCTGCTCGTTTTCGCTCTTATGGCACGCACAGAGCAGGGCTACACCGGCCATAAAAACAAGGCGGGGGGGGGAAATGTTCAGCTTTCTCATCGGCTCGACGGTTTGGATACAAATTTACAAAAAAAACGGTTCCCGCGTCCGTGGTGGACACGCGAACCGCCTCCCGGGCACCGGCTCCGGGCGGATTATCCGAAAATTTCGATCTTCACCTCCTTGCGGATGTCCGTCGACGGCACCTCTACCACCGGACACCTCAGTTGCCCGTCGAACGCAGGCTTCACCGTGCGGCCGTTGACCTTCACCCGGCGGAACTCCCCGGCGGCGGGCAGCTGGAGCCGGTAGGCGCGGCGCGGCTCCTGCCCCCGGTAGCTGCCGGCGGCGGGACGGACGGTGACGGTCGTCACATCGCCCGCACGGCGGTAGTTGAGCTCTGTGGTGGCATGGATGCCGCGTTCGTAATCGCGGCTAAGCCCGTCGTCCTCGTAGAGCGTATAGGTATTGTCGGCATCGCCCGCCGAGGGGTAAACGCGCAGGACGAGCGTCGTGAGCGGCGTCGAAGCGGGGCGCGGCGTATAAGGCTGCATCGGCAGCACCCAACCGCCCCGGACGTAGAGCGGGAACTCTTCGAGCGGCTTGGCGATGCGGCATTCCTGCCCGCCGTCGAACCGTTCGTGGGTGAAATAGTCGTACCACACGTCGCCGGCCGGGAACCAGACCTTCTGCGAGGCTGTCTTGTCCGCGCCTTCGCCCGGCGAAGCGATCGGGGCGGCGAGCAGGATATCCCCGAAAAGGAACTCCTGTTCGTTTTCATACGCACGTTCGTCGCTGCCGTAGTCGATATACATCGGCCGGTTGAGCGACACCATCGTCGAGTGGGTCTGCCATACGCTGCTGTAAATATAGGGCATCAGCTCCGAGCGCATGTGGTACATGCGGCGCATGGCGGCTGTTTCGCGCTCGCCGCTGATCCACGGACGGCGGTCGAGCCGCGCGTCTTTGGTCGAATGTACGCGCAGAGCGGCCGAGAGGGCGCCGAACTGCGTCCAGCGCACCGTCAGCTCGGGGTTCGGATCGCCGCGGAACCCGCCGATATCATGCGCCCAGTAGTAGCAGCCCGCGTTGCCGCTGGCAGCCGTGAGCTTAACCTCAAAAGCCAGCATTTCCCAGTTGGCCTGGGCGTCGCCCGAGAACTGGATCGGATGGCGATGGTCGCCCCAACCCGCCCAGCGGCTGTAACCGGCGCCGCGCAGCCCCTTGCGCTCGGTCTGGCGGTAGTAGAGCTCGTTGATCCACTGCAACGACGTGGAGCGGTAGCCGCGCACCTCGGGATAGAGGTAGTTCTGCTGCCAGTCGAGCCACCAGAAATCGGCGCCCATATCCTCGGAGGCATGGTGCGCATGTTTGAAAAACGTCTCCATGTATTTCCGGTCGCCGAGGTCGAAAAGCAGCGGGTGGGCGGGGTCGGCCCCCATGTCCGCCATAAAGGCGGCGTACATCTCCTCGTGGGGACGTATGCCGTCGTGGGGATGGTCGTTGAGCGACACGGTGACGCCGCGGCGGTGCACCTCGGCGATCAGCGCCCCGGGATCGGGAATGCGTTTGCGCTCCCACGTATAGCCCGTCCAGCTGCGGCTGCCGGCATGCCCGGTACCGATCTTGGCATCGTAGGTATGCCAACCCATGTCGAAGACGAGGTTGTCGAGCGGGAAATCGTTCTCCTCGTAGCCGTCGATGATCGAAAGGAACTCCTCCGACGTATAGTCCCAGTAACGGCAGTACCAGACGCCGTGGATGTATTTGCGGGTCATGGGAACGCGGCCGCTGATGGCGCCCAGGTCGGCAAGGGCGGCCTTGTAGTCGTTGCCGTAGACGAAACAGTACTGATCCTGCACATGGCTTTTCGTATCGCGCGGGCAAAGCCAGCCGTCGACCAGCAGGTCGGAGCGTTCGTCGTCGATCACGTACCAGCCGTCGCGGCTCAGCAGGCCGTCCTGCATGGGGATCTCCCCGGTAACGCGGTCGAGCGTCTCGACCGGGCCGCCAAGGTTGTTGCGGAAAATACAGCGGTTGGTGAACTTCTTCTCCTTGCCGTTGAGCTTGTAGTAGGCCGCAAAGTTATGCAGCCCGAACGGGAATCCGTCGTGTTCGTAGACGATGCGCAGGGCCGAGGTGGAGATCTCGTAGCGGTTCCCGCCCAGCTCCCGCACCCTGAACTCCGACGCGGGGAGCAGGCTGCCCCGGTCGTAAGCGAAATAGGTAGGGTCGTCGATGAATTTGCCGTCGTGTGCGAATTCGAGTCGGAACAGCGTCGGGGTAATGAGCGTCAGGCGGTTCTCGCCGAAAACGAGCGGGTTGCCCGAAGGCTGTGCGACGGCGGAAAACCCGCCGCACAGGAAGAGCAGAAAAATCAGAAAAGGATGTTTCATGATCGGGATATGGTTGAAAAATTCTCCGCACCGTCGGAACGGGCAGTGCGGAGAAACGTGTTTTCATATATGGCCTATTCGTTGCGGATGCTCTCGGTATATACGTTCCCGTAGGGGTCGGAAGCCCTCACCGTGACCGTTCCCCAAGACTCCGACGCGGGTTTGTAGTAGAACATGTGGTCGTTGTTGGATTCGGGTTCGGCCGTCGGGCGATGCTCGGGTTTGGTGTCGCCGAACATGAAGTCGTAAGCGCGGCGATCCATTTCGTACCTGAGGTTCGAATCGGACGGAAGCGTTACCCAGCCGGCATTATCCTCCTGCACCTCGACCGTCCAGGTGGTATGCCAGTTGAAGATGTTCAGGATGAGGCCGTCGCGGTATTTTTCGGAAACCGCCTCGCCGGGGCCGTAGAGGTACATCTGGTATTCGCGCGGGAAAGCAGTGCCCTTATAGTACCAGTTCCTGATCCGGTTGCCCTCGATCTCGTAGACGGCGTAACCGCGGGGGCTGCCGTCGTTGCACAGCTCCTCGCCGTTCCAGTAGGCACCCATCACCGCCCCGAGCGTATTCTCCTCGATGGTTTCGGAGATCGTGGTCGTATAGTTGTTGTGCGAGTGTCCCGAAAGTATCCGGACATTATAGCCGTCGAGCAGGGCGTAAAGCTCCTTGTAATCGGCGACATGGCTCGTGGGACGGTTGCGGCGCGAAGTGGCGATATGCAGGCCGATGATGATGAGCTTGTCCTTGGGGACATATTTCAGATCCTGCTCCAGCCATGCCATCTGTTCGTCCGTGATGTCGGCGGTATAAGAGGACGAGCCGGTGTAGAGCACGTCGTCGAGCACGATGAAATGGCAGTCGCCGATGTTGTAGGAGTAGTACGTGGGGCCGAACGCCGCCTCGAAGCTGGCATCGGCATCGGCATCGACGGTTATGGCTTTATTGTGATCGTGGTTGCCGATGACCTGGAAAACGGGCACGCCGATCTTTCGGATACGCTGCTTGTAAACCTCGTGGAAGGGCATGTTGTCCCAGACCAGGTCGCCCAGCGAAATGCCGTAAACGGGGGCCTCCAGTTCCTGCTGCACGTAAGGGATCAGCAGGGGCAACACCTCCTCGTCGAGCATCGTCACCTCGTCGTCGCGGCCGATCTGCACGTCGGCCAGCGCCAGCAGGGTGAAACGCTTTTTTTTGCCCGTGCGTTCGAGCTTGAAGCTGCGCTGCACGACGTCGTTGTCGCCCATGGCGATCTTCTTGTAGATCTTCGGCATGCCGTTCTCCACCGGAATTTCGTATTCGGCGGGGACGGAGACGAATACGAACGGGGCGTTCCGCTTCACGCGCATCTGGTAGATGCCCTGGGCGTCGGTGGTCGTCACCGTGACGCCGTCGCTCACGACCACGCCCTCGATCGGGCCGGTACCGTCGGTGACACGGCCCACGAGGTTCATGCCGGGCTCGGGGGTGATGTCCACCTTTTCGTAGAGGCCGCCGAGAATCTGGGCGCCTTCGTCCTCGCTGCAAGCCACGAAGCCGGTGGCCAGCAGGAAGACCAACAGATATTTGATGTATTTTATCATTTTTTCGGTTTTTTAAAATTCATATCTTGCCCCGGGGCCCCGGACAGGCGGGATCCCCCGGGATCGCCGGGGATCAGTAACCGGGGTTCTGCTCGATCAGGTTGTTGGCCGAGATCGCCGAGTTGGGGATCGGGAACAGGTTTTTGTTCTTGTCGTTGAGCGGCGTATGATCCCACCAGGATTCCGTCACGAACTTGTCCCAGCGGATCAGATCCGTACGGCGGCGTCCTTCGCCCAGGAATTCGATCATCCATTCGTCGAGCATACGGTATTCGTCGAGGTTGTCGGCCGTCACGGGGTTGGGATCCGCGCCGCCCTCGAAGTTGCGCCCGCGAACCTGGTTGATCAGGCCGGCAGCCGTCTTCTTGTCACCGGCACGCAGCTCGCACTCGGCAAGCATGTAGTAGATCTCCGAGAGGCGGATGACCGGGCAATCGGGATTCCAGCGCAGCAGCTTGTCGTCGAGGTTGGGCTGCGGCGCCTTCACCAGGCGTACGCCCGAATTCTCCTCGCCGTCGGCCATCGTCGAGGTAAGCTCGGCGACGGAATTGTATTTGGTGCCCACTTCCGAGAAACGGGCGACCTGGTCGACCAAGTTGATCACCTTGCCGCTATACTCCTTCTGCCCCAGGCACTGCTGGGAAGGGTTGTTGGGGTTGGTCTGGTCGCCGACGAGGAACATGCCTTCGTATTTGCGGCTACCCAGGTAACGGTAGGGCTTTTTACGCAAGTCCTTGTCGTTGAATTTCTGGTAGGGATTGCCCAGTTTCCACTGCGTGTAGTAGCGTCCCTGGGGATCGAGCGACGGCGTGAGCATGAAACCGTTGTAGCCTGCGGTCTCGATACCGAAATATTCGTAGGATGAATAATAGTAGAAATATTTGAAATACCAGTTCCACTCGACTTTGGAGTTCTCCGAAGGCACCGTCCAGATCACCTCGGGCGAGGTGTTGTTGTCGAAACAGTGGGGGCCGTACCAGGTCTTGTCCAGCTCGTAGGTGCCGTAGACACCGCCGATGATGTCGCGGCAAATCTCTGCGCACTCGTCGAAATGCTCCTCGCCGATGTAGGCCACCGCATTGAAATAGAGCTGGGCCAGCAGCGCCGCGGCGGCAGCCTGCTTGATGTAACCGTCTTCGGAAGCCCCGAGCGTCGTTTTCTTCGACAGGGCGGGAATGGCGTCCTTGAGCAGGGTTTCGATATGGGCGTAGGTCTCGCGCGCCGTGCTGCGGGCGCACAGGTCGTCGTCCACCGAGTAGTAAATGGGCATGCCGCCGAAATAGTCGAGGCCGCGCATGTAGAAGTAGGCCGTGATGGCATTCAGCTGGTTGATGTGGTCGGCCTTGACGGCGTCGTTGAGCCCGATGGCGTTGTAATCGACCCCCTGGAGGTCGGACTTGGCTTCCAGGGCACGCGAAATACCCCCGGTCGTACCGTCGTAGGTATTGACGACGAAGCGGTCGTCGGGCGACCAGGTGTGGTAATGCAGGCGGTAGTACTCGCCGCTGTTATACCAGTCGCTGCCGCGCTTGGGGCACACCATCTCGTCGGTGGTCAGCTCCTGGAGGTACCACCGGTCGGCACCGATGTACCATTTCCAGTGGGTGAAGGGACGGCAAAGCACGGCATAGGTGCTTTCGGGCGAGGTGAAGAACGTATCGGGGGTGACTTCCGAGTAGAACTTCTCGTCGAGGTCGCAGGAAGGCGCGCAGAGGGCGGCAGCCCCGACCGTCACGGCAATTATATGTTTCAGTTTCATAATGGTTCTCGGTTTGGAATTAGAAGTTTAACTGCACGCCCAGCGTAAAACGGGTCGTCTGCGGGTACATCGTCGAGGTGTCGTTGACATACTCGAAACCGGGGTACAGGCCGTTGATGTTGACCTCGGGATTGAGGCCGTTGTAGTCGGTGAATACGGCCACGTCGCGGATGGTCAGGTAAAGTTTCGCAGACTGGATATAACGCGTCCATTTCCGCAGGTTGAACGTATACCCGAGGTTGATGGCGTCGATCTTGAGGAACGAGCCGTCGTCGAGCCAGTAGTCGCAGAGGATCTTCTCGTCCTTGATGTTGCGGTTGCGCGTGTAGGCCGACTTGAGGACGTTGAGCTGCGAATCGTTGGCCAGGCCGTAGTACATGTTCACCTGGCTGAAGACATCGTACCCGAGCCAGCTGCGCAGGAAGATCGACAGATCCCAGTTCTTGTACTTGAACGTGTGATCCCACGAGAGGATGACCTTGGGGATCGCATTGCCCACGAAATGTTTGTTCTCGGCCACGAGGTTCGACGTGCTGCCGTCGGTGGCCGGCACGATCTCGTTGTTCTTGTCGTAGATCAGCCACTTGCCGTTCTCGTCGAGCCCGGCGTACTTGTAGATGAAGTACTGCCCCAGCTCGAGGCCGTTCTGCAGGCGGACTGCCGTACCCGGGTTGCCCGGCGAGGGGAACTTCACTTCGTCGAGGAAGAACCCGTCGTCGCCCATGCTCTTGATCTTGGTCTTGTTATGCGACAGACGCAGGGTCGACGTATAGCGGAAATTCTTGCTGCGGACGATGTCCCCGCCCAGTTCGAACTCCCAACCCCTGTTCTCGAGGCTGCCGATGTTCTTCATCACCTCGTCGTGTACCATCGGAGGCATCGGGGCGTTGGCCAAATAGAGCATGTCGTCGACCTGGCGGAAGTAGAGGTCGAACTTACCCCAGAGGCGGTCGTTGAAAAGCGAGAAGTCGAGACCGAAGTTGAGCTCGGATTTCTCCTCCCACTTCAGGTCGGGGTTGATATTGCGGATCGAACCGTAACCGGGCTGCCAGACCCCGTTGGTGGGCCACATGTCGTTGGCTTTGTACATGCGGGTCGTATAGCCGTTCCCGAAGCCGTTGTTACCCGTGACGCCGTAACCCAGGCGCACCTTGAGGTCGCTGATCCAGCCGACGTCGCGCATGAACGCTTCGTTCGAGAGACGCCAGCCGCCCGAAACGGCCCAGAAATTACCCCAGCGGTTGTTCACGCCGAACTTCGAGGAACCCTCGCGGCGGAAGCTCACCGTAGCCATGTAACGGTCTTTATACGAATAGTTGGCACGCCCGAACATCGAGAGCAGGCGCTCGCGGGGATCCTTGTTCGAATCCATCGAGGCACGGCCGTCCGTGAGGTACGAACCCACGCCCATGTCCCACGGGCCGACGCCGTCGACCGGGAAGTCGTAGTTCGACATGCTGAAATCCTCGCCGCCCGCCTGCCAGAAGCTGTAACCGGCCACGACGTCGAGCGTATGGTCTTCGCGGAATACGCGGTGGTAGTTGGCATAGGCCTCGACCGAAACGCGGTTGTCCTTGCTGAACTTGTGCGACGCACCGCCGCGGCGGCTGTTGTCGATCGACTCCTTGTGGTCATGCGAAACGTAGGTATATTCCTGGTACTGGCGTTTGTCGATACCCACGGTTCCCTGCAGCGAGAGGCCCTTCATCAGGTTGATCTTCACAGTGGCGTCAGCCAGCAGCCACTGGTCTTTGCCGTTCTTCGTGCGCAGCATGATGTCGGCCACGGGATTGAAGGTCGTGCCGGAGATGCCGTTGCCGACCACGTTGTACTTGGAAGGGTTGGCCGGGTCGTAAAGCGGAATGGTGGGATTGAGGCCGAAGGCCATCTTGAAGATGCCCGACGAGTTGCGGTTGTCGCGCTCGGCCTCGCGGAACTGGGCGTTGGCGCGCACCTCGACCACGCCGTCGAAGAGGTTGAACCGGGCGTTGACACGTCCCGAATAGTCCTTGCGGTTGTCGCCGATGACGATACCCTTCTGGTTCTGGGCCATGAACGAAGTATAGACCTGGGCCACCTCCGTACCGCCGGCAATGCTCACCGTATGGCGCTGCGAAAAGGGCGCATCATTGGTCAGTTCCTTATACCAGTCGGTATCGGCGCCGTAGTCCTCGCCCAGGCCGTACTCGATATACTCGCTCGACGAGAGCAGCTCGGGGTACTTGCGGACGGTCTCGAACGAGAACTCGCCCGTATAGTTGGCCGTCACGCTGCCCTGCTTGGCGCGTTTGGTCGTAATGAGGATCACACCGCCGGCGGCACGCGTACCGTAGATCGCACCCGCCGAAGCATCCTTCAGCACGTCGATCGACTCGATGTCCTCCTGGTTGATCGCCCGCATGTCACCGCCCGGGATGCCGTCGATAACCACGAGCGGGCTCTGGCTGGCATTGACCGACGCGATGCCGCGCAGCTGGAAATCATTGCTGCTGTTGGGGCTGGCGCTGCCCGAGATGGTAAGTCCCGGAACCTTGCCCTGGAGCGCCGTGGCGATGGTCGAACCTCCCATGCCGGCCGTCAGGTCATCGCCCTTGATCGAGGTGATGGACGAAGTCACCGACTTCTTTTCCATCGTACCGTAACCGATCACCACGACGTCCTTGAGTACCTGGCTGTCGTCTTCCATGACGATGTCGATGACCGAACGCGCCCCGACATTCACGGTCTGCTCGGCATAGCCGATGAACGAGAATTTCAGCTGGCTGTCAGCCGCGGCATTGATCGTGTAACTTCCGTCGATGCCCGTGGTCGTACCCGTCGTCGTGCCGACAACCACCACGGTGGCGCCGATCAGCGGCTCGCCGGCCGTGTCGGTCACCTTGCCGCTCACCTGATTGCGGCTTTGCGCCTGTGAGGACAACGCAGACGCCGTCAGCACCAGGCAGAACACGAAACGCAGAAAATACCCTGCATAGGATTTCCCCGTATCTGCAAATCTGTTTTTCATATCTTTTTCTCTCTTGTTTTTCATTGATTTGTCACCGCAGGACTATTCGGCTGCGATTTTCGTCATCTTGACATTGTCGAGGTACCAGCGGTAATAACCCGATAATCCCTGCTGGGTGGAGCGGATGACGACCCGGGTTTCACCCGTAATCCCGTAAAGCTTCACGCTCATAGGTGTCCATTCCCAATGCTCTCCGGGCGTCATCGGCTCGCTCTCTTTTCCCTGATCGCCGTTTATGCTGCCGGGGCCCTCGAGAATGGCGACTGTGACGGTTACCGCGTCGGGCTTGCCCGTACCGTCGCCGCCAATATTCGATGCGGCCACGAACGTCAGTTCAATATCAGTGGCCTGCCCCTCGGGAATCGCAAGAGCCGGCAGGATGATTCCGGTCTGCTTGTCGCCTGCACCCATTTTGAGATAATCCGAGCAGGCGTAAATCGTCCGTAAATCGGGATTGAAATCGGTCAGTCCGGCATCGGAAAACGCTTTGTCTACTACGTATTGATCCTTGTTCACCTCCGTGTAGATATTGACCGCTCCCTTCTGCGTATGTTCGCCCACGCAGTCGGCACCTTTGAACTTCGAAGTCCAGTCGAACGGCTCGTCGTAATAGACATAGCCGACCTCCTTGCCGTCGTCGTCGAAGAGCGAGTTCTTCGCATTCTGGGCGACCCGGACAACGGTCTCCAGGCCGGTGAGCGAGGTCAGTATCTTCACCTCTCCGTTGCGGGGCGCACCCGTGGTGTTCTCGCCCACGGTGAGCGTCACCTCGGTCTGGCCCGCATCGCCCGAAGCCGGGCTGGGCGTCAGCCAGCCGTCGGACTGAGCCGTCCATGCCTCGGCCGCCGTGACGGTGAAGGTAAGCGGCGTGCGATCCTCGTCGGAGAATCCGAACTTATTGACTAAAAAACTGCTGACGGAAACCTTCAGTCCTTCGAGATTCTGGGTGACGGTGACGGTCGCCGTTTTCGAATCGGCCGTAACGGTGAACGTACCCGTACGTACTCCGTCGGTCGTATTCTGGGCGATATCCAGGTCGATGCTCTCGTCTCCGGGAGCACCCGAAGTCTTGACAGGGGTGATCCACTTGCTGTCGTCGGCGACGGATATTTCCCAGTCGCAGTTGGTGGAGATGAAGATCGCAGCCTTCTCGCCGGTTTCGAGCAGACCCGATTTCACGACGGTGATCTTCGCCGGCGTAACGGAAAGTGCATCGACCTTGAGTTTCTGCGTCACGGCTATCGTACGGCGCGTGCCGCCGTCGCCTTCGAAGATGATGAAACCGGTGCGGTCCTCGCCCGTATTGTTCTCGTCGATGGAGAGGAAAATACGCACGCGGCCGCGGTCGCCTTCGGTATGGGTGAGGTGGATCCACTCCTCGACATAGGAGGCACGCCACGAGCGGTTCGTACCCAGGTCGAAATTGACCATTTCCCCTTCGGTGGTGAGGCCCGTGTATTCGACTTCGATCTCCTGGCGGGTAACCGAGAGGAACGCGTCGGGATCAGCGTCGTCGCACCCCGCAAAACCGAGGCCCGAGACGAGCAGCAGGGCGGATGCGGCCCTGAATAACATATGCTTGAAATTCATGTTGGTTCTGTTTATGATTATTGACACCTGTTAGTCGCGGGGAGCCTTGACCATCTTAATGTTGTCGAGGTACCAGCGGTGATAGCCCGACACACCGAACTGGGTGGAGCGGATAACGATCTGCGAGCGGTCGGTGACGCCGTAGCTGTCTCTTATACACATCTCCGAGCCCACGAGACGGAGCTACATCTCG
>ENA-OZHI01000299-OZHI01000299.1-human-gut-metagenome-genome-assembly--contig:-NODE-299-length-12213-cov-23.221336_pt1 | contig 12213 bp, 8 predicted proteins | sample MGYA00244041_ERZ653676 | MGnify/ENA primary metagenome ERZ653676 (study PRJEB26926, sample SAMN06165238) | human gut metagenome | biome: ENVO:00009003; feature: ENVO:2100002; material: ENVO:00002003... | reverse complement strand
GCAAAGGTAAGAACTTTTACGATAAAGGGCAAGGTATAAACGCGGAGCCGCTTACGTATAAATAGAATGGTATAACCACCATATTGTTAGGTGTCAATCTGAGTAGATTCATTCCATGATACAAGTCATAATCTTTATCAATGAATGCGGTATTGCCTATGTATTCAACACTGTTTATATTGCTGAACAAAATGTCTCCAACTTGCAATTTGTAATTTTCAGAAGATTCAAAAGGTGCAACATATCCCACACGTTCAAGATTAACCTTATGCCCAGAAATAGTTTCTATACGAGATACTTTTAATCCTTTCTTTGACAAAAGTTGATTTCCGGAATAACCACTCCTAATCTCACTGATCTCTCCAAGTTTATAATTGATGCCATTATTCATGAATACCCTCTGATTAATTCCCTTGATTAGGGATTTAGAAGTTTGTAGGTCTGCGATTGTTGAAAAGGTCTTTTGTTCTCCAAACCAAGAATATCCAATGTGTCGTATTGAGGGATTTGAGCAAGCACTATCTACTTACAAGATGAGTGACTTTAGTTCTCGCATAGCTACAAAAAACAAGGATTCCAAGTGTTCATTAGTGCTAACTATCGCTGCCCAATATGGTTTAGTTAATCAAGAGTCTTTCTTTAATAAATCCGTTGCAAGCGAAAATCTTACAGGATATTATTTGCTTCATAAAGGAGAATTTGCTTATAACAGAAGTTACTCTGCTGGATATGATTGGGGAACCGTCAAACGATTAGACAATTATGACGAAGGTGTACTATCAACTCTTTATATATGCTTCAAAACAAATGAAACCATTGTTGATTCAGATTATCTTGCCTATTACTTCGAATCAACTAAATGGCATAGAGGCTTGTCTGATATTGCTGGTGAAGGGGCAAGAAATCATGGTCTACTGAATGTCTCTATGGCAGATTACTTCAACACCAAGCATCGGTTTCCTGTAATTGAAGAGCAAAAGACTATAGCCAAAATACTAAATGCCATTACAGAGAAAGAAAGGAAAGCTACCATGTTGGGAGAATGCTATCAAAAACAAAAGCAATATTTGCTTTGCCAAATGTTTACATAAACATTTGACGAAGCAAGTATTGTTTCTGCGAACCGAATAGTTTCAATATACTTTGTTCAAAATCAATCTTGGAGTTTAGAGCAGATGGCATCTTTGCTATATCCAGTTGTTTTTCTTTTGTTGGTATTGGGCAACGTATATTGTTTATATCTTTCAAATAGACAGTTTTCATCGTACCTTCTGTAACAATACGACTAACAGCTTTTTTGAAGTAAGATGAAGACATGAAATAATACAAAAACTCTACATCAATGTTTGGCTTTGGTACAATTCCCAATATTCCTTGTTTAGTACAAACAGGATATGTTGTTATTGTGATTTCTCCAATGGTAGCACCATTGGAAAATAGGATGGAACGTGTAGGCACAAGCCAAGCTGATGATTTTTGCAAACCGAGTTCTGTGATAAAGTCTTTATTCTTAGTCAAATACTTCTTCTTCAAATCGTCAATTTTGATGAATGGTATTTTGCCATTATCGTAGAAACTGGCATTTGAAGTTGTTGGAGTTCCACCCTCACCAGCCGTTTCATACAAAGAACCAAACTTTGCAAAATCAGTATCATGGGAGTTTATCGCATAATCTATAATCGCAGACTTTAGTTTTTTTAAGTCCTCAATTAGCTTGCTTTGGGTAGCAATGCGCTCATTGATTAGCGAAAGTAATTTAGCAATTTTAACTTGTTCTTCTACCGTTGGTATGTTTATAGGAAAAGAGCGGATTTGTTCAAAATTTAAACCTTCTCTGCTACCACCTGTTTGCAAACTTTGAATATACTTTTGAATCTTAGATGTTTGAATATAATCACATATATAAGATGGTTCGACATTGCCATTTGTGCGGATTATGCAAACATGTTGATTTACATTGCCACCATTAATTTCTTCTGTAGCAAGTGCTGTACGACCGATAGATGCTCCTGTTATGTTCAATAAGACATCATTAGTTCTCAATTCTGTAGATTTTTGCTTTTGATGAGTTGACTCGTCAATATACGCAATATCATTTAAAATCAAATGTCCCATACCGACATTTTGACTTCTTACGAAACAATGTCCAGAAGTGGTATATACAGCATTACCCCCTTTTGGCGTAGAACCACTGCCTACTTTAACAGCCAACTCCCCCAACTTACATTTCTCCCATTCCCCATGAAATTCCGGGAATCTCAAATGGGGTACATTCAGTTTATTTTGTTCTTTATATGTTGCCATCGTTATTTTAAATCCTTAATTGTTTGTTATACTTTACTCTACTGGTATTTACTCTTCTTTTGGGTCGATGTCAAACGGAAGCAATGGTGTATCATCATCATTGCCATTATTGAATCGGTCGAAATCTGAGATATATGAACGGTCTTGAATAACCTTAAACTTCTCATACTCAGAATAAGCCTTATCTCTTGCTTCCTCTTGGGAAACCTTGCCTGCACTACTCTTTGCATCATAATCCATAGTTGCAAGGAATTGTTGTAAGCGTTGCTTCCAATCATCCATCGTTGTGATAATATGACGCCGTGCACGAGATTCGGCAAGATCAAGAAAACTTGTTGTTATCGTATTGAGCTGAGACAGTTCATCTTCTGAAAGATAATTCTTGGCAACAATCGTATCAGACTTTTGCACTCTGCCATTAGGTGCTTTTTTCCATGTGGTCAAGCCCATATGTGGCATTTCTGCATCGGCACGTTCATAAACAATCTCTGCTGCCGTATGATTGGTAACTGCCAAGTGCATCATATTCTGTACCATCTTATAAAAGAGTTTGGTACTCTCAGCTTTTGCATCATAGTCAGCACTACACTCAGCGTAAATGTCAGTTATCTTTTGATAGTATCTACGCTCTGATGTGCGAATTTCACGAATGCGTTCCAGCAAATCATCAAAGTAATCCTTGCCAAAGTGCTTACCTTGTTTTAAACGCTCATCATCTAACACATATCCCTTAATAACAAATTCCTTCAATACAGAGGTTGCCCATATACGGAACTGAGTTGCTTGATAGCTGTTAACTCGATACCCCACAGCTATGATAACATCAAGGTTGTAGAACAACGGAGCACGCTCTACATCACGCTCACCTTCAAGTTGAACTTGTTGAATTTTTCTACAAGTTGCCTCTCTTTGCAATTCTCCCGACTCATAAATCTGAGAAATATGATAGGCTATAGTTGCCCTATCAACTCCAAACAAAGAAGCCATTCTTTTCTGTGACATCCAAAAGGTCTCACTGTTGAATATCACTTCAATGCGAGTCTCACCTTGCGCAGTCTTATATAGTAAGATATTGGATTCCAACGAGTTCTGCACAATCTCTGTCGTAGATACAGACTGCGAGAAATATTCTCTTGCTTGCTTCACCAATGGCTTTCTTGTATCTGCATTCTCTGCTATTATCATACAAGCCATTCGTGAAAGATGGAACGTTTCTACCTTACGAAACGCACCATTGCCCACTTTGAACATATCAACCGCATGGTTGAAATGTTCATCTATAGTCATGCCTTTACTACCAGCAACATTGATGGCTTTATCTATCACATTTTGGAATTTCCAATATGCTGAATATCCCATGGCATTGCAAAGGTCACGAGAGTTCCAATATTCTTTGCCGTTATCATCCACCTTCCGAATTTCATCGAATGTAGGACGCATATCTGGTACATTATTCTCTTCCATATATTTTATTCGTTAGATGGTTCCAAAATGAAAATGAGTTCAGACTCTGCAACATCGCACTTGTCGAACAAGTAGCGGAGACAGGCTATCTTACCCGTATTACCCATAGATGTCCAAAGATACTTATCAGTACCTATTTGCGTGCAATAGTTCAAATCAGCTTGTTTAGCAGTCCAAAGATATGCACCTCCATCATAGAGGGAATCGATAATATCAGGATAACGCTCAGACAATAATAATACAATTTTTATAAGCATATCTTTCCATATCGTTTCGTTATACTCATGTCCAAACACACGGAATCCTCTAAGTATTCTATTTGTTGGAGAGAAAGATTCTTCGTCCAAAGATACTTCTTCAACAGGTTTTGGCAATGGCTTGAAATCTGTTTTTGGCAGAGGATACAAGCGCAAGAAAGCTTCACATATCTCTTTACTACGCTTTTGTAATTCTTCTTCCGTCCATTTTTGACAGTCAGTAACGCTTCTTGTTAAACGATATTTTGAATCCTTATAACCAGGATATACAATGTTATCTACCGTTCGACCATCACGTTTGATTTCAAAAGCCTTATTACTTAGTTCACTATTTATACCTGTCAATGTCAGATTGGCAAACGTATGCAAATATCTTTCTTGAATTTTCTCAAAATTATCACCAAGCATTTCACGCCACTCTGCATTTAAAGTTTGTGGCATAATGTGCTCAATCGTTGCATCCTTACTCTTCATGTCGGATGCCACATCATTATATTCACCATGCACAGAGTTTTCAAGTCTTTCAAAAAGAAAAATTTGGAAAGGTTTGAGCATATGATAAGCATCACGATTCTCTATAGCTTCGACAAACTGTGTATCTCTTGGCAACTGATAGTTTCCATCACGGCGCAAAATATGATAAGTCAAAATATCAGAGTAAGTAAAGCTATATTCCATTCCTGCTTTTTCATACTCTTCCATACTTTTTAGCACATCTTTATGCAAAGCACAGAAAACCTGAGTTAAGGCATTTCCTGGCATATTGCATACAATACGTCGAGCCATATAATTCTCGACTAAGTCTATAGCCTTGAAGATTTCATCTTCTGTAAGGTGCTTTTCATCAGCATATTTCAAAAACTGAATAAAGAACACATTAGCCACATCAGTCTCTATATTGCAAATATGACGCATTTTGCCAGACAGTTTCTTTGAGTTGAGTTTACCCTCTGTAACTTGCTGATAATATTGAGCATAAACAAGCATCTCTGCAAGTTCTTCCTTACGGTCATGCCCTAACATGTACTTCTTCCATGCACTATATAAGTTAGACAATCTCACAGGGCGTTGGAGTTGTTGCTTGATAGTTAAGTAGTCACGAAGAAACATTGTTGGTTCGTTCTCCGTAGCTATCTCTATCTTTTGCCAATATGTTTTGAAATAATATTGCTGTTCTTCTGCTGTAAGAGACATCAATAAATAGTTTCTAATCTCATCAGCACCTGTCAAATCCAAGCCTGTAGAATTAAGACTTTCAAAAATAAGTTGAGGTTGGTCATTACCATCCAATTCTATTGATATAATTTGCAAACGTTCAATAGCATTCAATAAAGCATCAAACGAAAGCTGATGAGGTTCTTTGGTCAAACGCTCATAGAAATATTGATAATTACGGGTCATCTTAGAATCTTTCACATAATTATCTACATCATGCTCAAAGATTCTATCGTAAGCCTCCATATCATTTTCAATGGGTAAAAGTTTGATTTTTCTTTCTGTACCACTAAACTTTGCCATCAAGAATTCCTCTTTCGCCTCTTCTATACTTCCTTTATCACCTTCAAGTTTACCATCTTCTACGGCATGAATGCCTGCCAATAACAGCAACGAAACTGTTGTAAGGCGTTGCTGTCCATCAATGACAAGTCGATTGATGCCATAGCCATCTGCTGGAGATGTAACTATAGAACCAAAGAAATGAGTCGGTCTGCCAGAATGAACCAAATCCACCAAGTCGTTGAACAACTGATTGCAGTTCTCGGTTAACCAACTATAATTACGCTGATATACAGGAATGATAAATTGCACTCTACCTCCTGCTATAACTCTACTTAACAATAATGCATCGCCCTTCATATCAATATTCTTTTAATATTCTACTCTACCAGCCCCAACTCTTTCAGATATACATCAATCTGCTTGTCGAGGTCAGCACGCTTAGCTTCCAAATCCTTGATTTCCTTCATGACCGCATGAATGTCGATAGGCTCTTCTTCCTCGAACGTATCTACATAACGAGGAATGTTAAGGTTATAGTCATTGTCGGCAACCTCTTGTAAAGTTGCCAAATGACTATACTTCTCGATTTCCTTGCGCTCACGATAGGTATCAACTATCTTCTTAATGTGCTCTGGGCGAAGCTTATTTTGTGTCTTTATCTTTTCAAACTCCTTGCTGGCATCTATGAAGAGTATATTATCATCATCCTTGCGGCACTTCTTTACCACAATGATACAAGTTGGGATACTTGTACCATAGAAAATGTTGGCAGGCAAACCGATGATGGCGTCAATATAGTTCTTCTTCTCAATGAGGAAACGGCGAATCTTACCTTCTGATGCACCACGGAAAAGAACACCATGAGGAGCAACACATGCCATCGTTCCACCTTCATTAAGATGATGGATCATGTGAAGTATGAATGCATAGTCAGCCTTAGACTTTGGAGCCAAGACACCAGCCTTGCTAAATCTATCATCATTATTAAATTTCTCCGCTGCACTCCAGGCTGCAGAGAATGGCGGATTAGCTACTACCGCATCAAACTGTTCCTCAGGGAAAGCATCATCTTCAAGAGTATCTCCATTCTCTATGTCAAAGTCACTAAACTTAACTCCATGAAGCAACATGTTCATTCGGGCAAGGTTGAATGTCGTAGGGTTCTTCTCTTGACCATAAATCAAATCAGCCTTACCATTGCGAGCAGTACGGAGAAGCAATGAACCTGAACCACAAGTTGGGTCATATACATTTTTCAAGCGTGTTTTGCCTGTAGTAACTATATCTGCAAGAATCTGACTTACTTCCTGTGGGGTATAGAATTCTCCAGCCTTTTTGCCAGCTCCTGCGGCAAACTGACCTATCATATACTCATAGGCATCGCCGAGAATATCAATATCAGAAGCCTCGTTTAAGCCGAAGTCGATACCATCAAGAGCAATCAATACTTCACTAATCAAATTGTTCTTATCCTCTGCGGTCTTTCCCAATTTAGGAGAAGCGAGGTCTATATCAGAGAACAAACCACCAAAATCCTCTTCACTATCGTGTCCAATGGTACTGTCCTCTATTTTCTTCAATGAACGCTCCAGCTGTGGAAGGATGTTCTCCTTGCGATTGATAGCCTCTATTACAGAAGAATACAGGTATTCTGGCTCGATAAAATAACCGAGTTCATTCATGCAAAACTTCTTCAACTCCTCCTTCAGTTCTTCCTCATTACTTGCCCAGGCTTCCTTAAAGTTACTTCCATCCTCTTCAAGTTCAGCATCAATACACATTTCTATCTTTTCAGACAAGTACTTATAAAAGATAAAGCCCAAAGTGAAATACATGAAATCACTGGCAGACATATTGCCACGCAAAGTATTGGCTACTGTCCAAAGTTGCGTACGCAATTTTTGTTGTAATTCTTCACTCATATTTTTCCTTTTTATTTTATTCCCAACTGAATGTTTCGATAATTTTACGCAATTTTAAAATCAATGACTCTTTAAGATGAATACGCTGCAAGAAACGCAGTCCCTTTTTCTCCTTGATAGCCTTCTGCAAAATTTCAGGCTTTTCCCGATGTAAATAATCATACTCCTGCACATATTTGATAAGTGCATCTTGACTTACTCCCACTTCCGTAGCCAATGAAGTAACCGCATGGGCTCGTGCCTGAGTAACATAGGTTGTCAGACGACTCTCCAAATCCATCTTGCCATCAGCTTTCGACTTTACAAATCCAGCTTGGTCATTATCAACATTGTCACGGATGAAGTGGTCGATAAGTTTAGCCTTATTGCGCATAGCAGGGTCTTTTATCATCGTGTCGATGATATTCTGTCGTTTCACCTGATAATCATCGCTTGCAGGATTGAGGTCTTCTATCAATTCCAGTATATATGCGACATTAATAACATCACTATGCAACAACTCCAGACAGAAATCAATATCGTCGATATCTGCTGTTGGGTCTTCATGCGCCATACCTTCATCTTCTTTGCCTTTGTCTTCGTTCTTGTCATCCTCATCATCTTGTATGAATCCCATCGTCATATCAAGATATTTAGAGCGGTAATCATTGTATTCCTGCTCTGTCATTACCAAGGATGAATCATCGGCATTCCACTCTTCGTACACCTGAATCTCAGAATGTTTTCTGATAATATCACGGAAAGCGAGGATAAAATTACGCTTATCGTACTCACTCTGAAGTTTGTCAATGGAAGCCATGTCCGGATAACGCGCTTTAAAGTTCTGACATAACTCATCCAAATCTTTCTTTACATCTGCAAATGGTTTGCGAAGTACGAATCCCAGCGCCTCAGGAGCGTCAGTATTGCTGAACAACTTGATAGCTCTATCTACATTGTCCTTCAAATTACGGAAGCAGACAACTTTTCCGAATCGCTTTTTCTCATTGAGAACACGATTCGTACGACTGAAAGCCTGCAATAAACCATGATATTCAAGGTTCTTGTCAACATACAGCGTATTTAGTTTCTTTGCATCAAAGCCAGTAAGAAACATACCAACGACAAGCAGCAAGTCCAACGGTTCCATGTCAGCACGTTTCTTCTTCATGCGAAGATTGATGTCATCATAATATGCACTGAAATTGTCTGTTGTAAAAGCAGTTCCGTACATATTATTATAATCATCCATGATGGTTTGCAGCTTGTCACTCGTAACCGTGTCGTCAACAAAACCATTGTTCATGCCAGTGTTATCATCATCTTGGCTTTCGTTTGCAGCGTATGTGAACACAGCACCTATCCTTATCTTAGGATGTAATGACTTGAAGATGTCATAGTACTTCAAAAGCATAGGCACAGACTGGACGGCAAACAAAGCATTGAAATCACCATCGTATGTTGACTTGTTGAAGTTGTTGAGGATGAATTGAGCAATCTCCTTCATTCGCTGTTCTTCCATCAAGTCAACATCGCCTTGACCTTGATAATACTCCACAAGGAAACCGAGTACATTCTCATCAGCAATAGCATCCTTTATCAAATAACGATGAAGACACTCGCCAAAGACCTCTGCCGTGGTATGCTCGCCCTTGGCATTCTCTGAGAATATTGGAGTACCAGTAAAGCCAAATATCTGTAAGTTCTTGAAGAAACCAACAATATTCTTATGGCAATCACCAAAATGACTGCGGTGGCATTCATCGAATATCATCACTACTTTCTGGTTCTTGACATCTTGCAAATGCTTGTTGTAAGCATCACGAGTAACTGCACAGTTTAACTTTTGGATGGTGGTAATGATTATCTTTGACTTTCCACTCAATCGCTTTATTAGCTCATAGGTGTTATCTGTACCATCTACTGCCCCAGGTTCAAAAGCCTCATACTCTGATTGTGTTTGCGTATCAAGATCGTGACGGTCAACGACAAACATCACCTTATCTATACCATCAATCTCAGAAACAAGTTGAGCCGCTTTGAATGAAGTTAAAGTCTTACCGGCACCAGTAGTATGCCATATATAACCATTCTTGTTAGAGTTCTGCACCCTATCCAGAATTTTCTCTACGGCATAATACTGATATGGACGTAATACCATCAAGCATTTGTCTCCCTCATGCAGAACGATATACTTGCTTATCATCTTGCCCAAGGTACATTTGTCGAAGAAGAATAATGCAAACTTGGAGAGATCATTAAATGGCACATTCTCAGCATCTGTCCAATTGAAAGTGAACTTGTAGCCACTGTTAGGATTGTTGGCAAAATAACGAGTGTTCACACCATTTGAAATCACAAACAACTGTATGTAGTCAAACAAGCCATGAAACGAAGTCTTGTGGTAGCGCTGTATCTGATTGTAAGCTTGCTTTAACTCCACGCCACGTTTCTTTAGCTCTATTTGAACCAAAGGCAAACCATTGATAAGTATGGTAACATCATAGCGACACTTCTTTCTACCTTCCACTGTAATCTGGTTGGAAACCTGGAACTCATTCTGACACCACTGCTGGCGATTGAGAAATTCAACCCACACACGTTCGCCTGTTTCCAATTCTAATGGAAACAGGTCTCGCAGTTTCTTGGCTTTCTCAAAACGAGTACCGCCCTCTAAGTGAATTTTTATCTTTTCAAATTCACTATCCGTAAAACTTGTACGTCCATGACGGGCAAGTTCTTTCTTATTATGCTTTTCGAGTTGAGTCTTGAAGTTCTGGTCAAGATTTGTTTCTTCTTCAATCTTGACATATTCATAACTCATATCTTGAAGTGTCTTTATCAGTCCCTGTTCCAGGGCTGCTTCACTTTGTGTCACCATATCCGTTTCGTTTATTATTGTCGTTATAATACAATATCTAATAGCAAAAATACAAAAAAAAAGCCGAAAATCATCCCTAATCATTTACATTAAGGATGATTTTTAAAGTTATTTATGCAAAAAGAAACGAATATGTCAGAATATATTGATTTTTCCAGTTTTTGCCGATTTAATCACTTACTATAAGTCTTTCATGCATACATTTAATAAAACATCAGATTATCGGTTGGCATAATGGTAGCTTTGTTATAGCTTTATCTTTATTTTTCTAAATTAGGACATAGCCATGCATAAACTATGGCGTTTATGCAGCATTGTCACTTTAAAACATTATCTTTGCGTCAATTAACATTATACTATATTGAGATGAGAAAAGAAGTTGTCTTGTCTACATTCTATAGTGACGGTGAGAGTATCTTTAAAGATGTGACAGATAATTATAAGAAGACTTATCCTCACATTAAAAAGGTCGAGCTACAAGCCATTTGCGCAATAGAGGAATTGGAGCCGGACAAATAATTGATAGAAGTAAGGATTACATTTATATCTGAATAAATTGCAACATGAAGTGGTGCGATTAAAATTATCGAAAAAAGCAACTGTGGAATAATATTTTTTAAGATAATAGTTTGCTCTAATCCAATATAAATCTGTATCTTTGCAACCAGATAAGCGTTCTGTAACACAAGAAACGGAAGAGGCTGAGAAACAATGCATTGCATTTGTTTCCAGAATCTTACAAAAAAGGCTAAAAAGAAGCGGTACAACTTTATCGCTAACAGGCTGAGAATAAGCATATTACATTTGTTGTTCATTTTCTCTGCACTTGTAAAAAGGGTAGTTGTACCGTTTAAAAGATAAAAGCTTAACTATCAGCAACATCCACATGTTGCATCGGGAAATAAGTATAAATAGGGAACGCAGCTGCGTTCCCTATCTGTTAGCCCCACTCCTTCTTCACATTAAAGCAGGGACAGGCTTTGTTGGCAAATTCATTATGACCATGAATCGTGATGGATATTCCTCCTTCAGCTGCTCAATTAGGGCATGAATTAAAGGGCAAAATCGGCTATTCATGGGCTAAGGGGGGGGTATGTAATCAGGAAACTCTAATTTTTCCGTTTTTCATCGCTGAAAACAGGTATTGGGAGAATGCATAAAAAGCGAGCGCTATGATTTAAAAAGTAAATATATATTCCATTCGTAACCCAACATACAGACTTCACTTTACACACGAAATATACATACAAAATAGCTATATAACAATAGATTACGCATTTCCATCTCAGCATTGTTGTTATGTAGTTTCTAGCTTTCAAAACTATTGATACGTCAATAATTTGTCAATTACTAGCAAAGATAATAAAAAGCAGGCAAACCAAAGAATTTTATCACGTTATTTAACGGAAAAATGCAAAATATGGGGGATAGGAAGATGTTTCCTCCCCCCTCTCCTAAGGGTGAAAAATGCCCCTCCTCAGACATAAATCCGTCTCAGACTTGACGTATTTTTGACAAATTCGAGGGGTAAATAAGGGGTAGAATGAGGTAAAGAGAGGAGAAAAAGCAATATAAGAACTCATTTCCGGCACTAGAGAATGGTAAGCGTCTCCGCGTTTATACCTTGCATAATTCAAAAAAAGCAGAAACAGCTGATTAAACTAATGCTGTTACTGCTTTTTCCATCGGTCAGGAAGTAAGTTTCTATATTTTTCCAATGGGGTATTGGGTTGCCATTCTGCAGTCTTTTCTATTACGTCGCATATGTATTCAAACAGATTAATGCCATTCAGTCTGCATGAGATGGCGATGGAATATAGGATAGCCGCACGTCCTGCTCCTTCGTGCGAGCCAAAGAACATTGAGTTTCTTCTTGATAGTGATATGTACCTCTGGATTCTCTCAA
>ENA-OZHI01000291-OZHI01000291.1-human-gut-metagenome-genome-assembly--contig:-NODE-291-length-12383-cov-12.278796_pt1 | contig 12383 bp, 21 predicted proteins | sample MGYA00244041_ERZ653676 | MGnify/ENA primary metagenome ERZ653676 (study PRJEB26926, sample SAMN06165238) | human gut metagenome | biome: ENVO:00009003; feature: ENVO:2100002; material: ENVO:00002003... | reverse complement strand
CTAGCTTCGTCGGCAGCGTCAGATGTGTATAAGAGACAGGTATATATATATTCACTATCTTGTTCATAGGTTTAGCCCCCTATGCAATGTCATTAGCTACTGTTCTTCACTAATAAACCAGGCATGATTATGCATTGGTTCAATTGATGCTGATTTTGTATCTCCAATATGTGTTATTTAAATGCACTAAGGAGAGGTTTTATTGCTTATTTTAGTCTCTTTTGCTCTCTTTTGATGATATAATACAGCCAATTGTTATAGCAAATACAGCTATTATTGTCCATACTATGTCACTTGTTAATGATGGTTCTAATAAGTTCATACAGTAAATATAGTTATGTATTTGCTAATCTTTGCTTATGACAAGTAGTAAAAAGGAGTGTAAGGGTGGTAGGGTTTTTCTTAGTAACCTACCACTCTACACTCACACTTGTATTAAGCTTTCACTCTTAAAATATCACTCTCTCCATCCTTCTCAAGAGTGAGCAACTGAGCTTTGCTTAAGTCCACTGAATCACCTACTGCTAATGCAGAATCATTACTCAATGGAATATAAGTCTGCCCTCCTGCTTTCATGAAGAAGCACACACTGTTACCATACTGTGAAGCAACTACCTCAGCCTTATTAACTGCTGCAATTTCTTCTGCTTCAAAACTTCTTGATGCTTTCAAGTTCCACTTTCCAGCATACACTTGTAACTTACTAAAAATGTTCATAATGTAAATTGTTAAATGTTAATGATATGTTATAACACCAACTCGTGTTGAGTGTCAGGAGCTAAGGAGGAGTAATGAGCCATGCTCTTAAGATTCAGTATTATACTAACACTAGAAGAGTATTAGTAATAGGCTAATTATAGCACATTGCTGCTAACTCTTTCACTCTAACTCTTAACTAGTGTTAAGAACCAAGTACCAAGGAGGAGTAATGAGCTTTAATTGTTATTTATTGTTAATGAAATTTGGATATCTCAATTATTTTACTTATCTTTGTACCCAGTTGATAATGCTAGTTCTCGCATTATATCACCCATGAGGCTAGAAGTATTAGTGGGTCAGAAGTTGGGTATTAACTACAAATAGTAGCCAAGTGTCCCCAATACAACTACAAATGATACATATATAATAGTTATTGTTCTAACCAAGAGAGCTGTGAAAAGGTAGAGGTAAATAGAACTTTAGGGATAATAATATAACCGCGTAACTAGAAAATATGTATTGATTCCCAGCCAACTGCTAGGGATAATTATCTTCTTGAATTATATAGAGATATAAGATAAATGATATTAGAGAACGTATCATCAACTAGTAGAACCAAGGTTAGAAATAGCCTTGGTTTTATTGTTTCTACCTACTAGATAAAAAGAAAAGTGAGGGATTAACCCTCACTCATTCTACTAAATACTCACTCTAACAATGTCTGATTCACCATCCTTAGACAAAGTAACTAACTGTGCCTTAGCTAAGTCTATAGACTCACCAACAGCAACAGTGGCATCATTAGACAATGGTATGTAGGTCTGACCACCAGCAACCATAGTAAACATCACTGAGTTACCATACTGTGATGGCACAACAACTGCTGACTTAACAGCATTGATTTCCTCAGCATCAAATGCTCTTGTAGATTTAACACTCCACTTACCTGCATAAACTTGTAAACTTGCAAAGATATTCATAATATAAGTATGGTTAACCTAAGCACCAAAAGGTTCAATGTTAATTCAAATTCAAAGGAAGAGTAATGAGCAGTTTAAGACATACTCAGGTCTATAATTAAATTATATCACGCAAATCTAGAACACACATATCTGCACTAGAGATGGTCCATACTTCATTAATTAATCTGGCAATACAGATTCTGTCTTGTACTAAGACAACTGCCTTATCTTCAACTACCTTTAATTCGGTAGCTTTTAATGTTATATTACCCTCTGGGTAATATACTGTGTAAATTGATTTCATAATGTTTAATATTAGTTATACCACTTACTATAAGCATCACCACCTGATACAGTATCCACATAATCAGGGTAGCATGATTCAAGGTCATTAATGTAGTTAATAGCTGCATCATACCTGTTAGTTAGGAATTGTACTAAGGTTAATGATAGTACTAAGAACAGTGCTAAGACTGCAATGATAAGATTCTTCTTCATGATTATAATGTTTTTAAGTTCAAATACTATGGATAAGTAATAAGCATTCTATGCTAAACTAGGAGGGGGAGGAACCCCAAATTCAAAGTCTATGGGGGTGTAATGAGTAATTGATACTCACATAGATAAATATTCTAAAAAAAAAATTTAGAAGTTAGGTCTAACACTCCCCCTACCTTAACTCACTTAGTTAAACTTTTATAATTACTTGCACATGTTATTTATTATACTTACCTTTGCAAAGCAATGAAATATTAGACACTAAACTATATAACTATGAAGAAAGTTTGGAAGTTTATAGAAGATTGGATATGGCAACTACCACAGAATCTATGTGGTATAATCTATAAGAATGCTATTAAGAATGATATAATATCAAATATAAATGCAGACTCTGGGTATAGTATATACCTAAAAAGAAGTAATGGTGGAGTTACTCTTGGTAAATACATATTTGTATATCAAAGATACAGTGATTTATCAAAGACAATTCAGCATGAAACAGGTCATGTTAAGCAGAGTAAAATACTAGGTCCATTATACCCTATTGTAGTAGGTATTCCATCAATAATACATGCTGCATTACATAAGAATAAGTGTAAAGATGCTAACTATTATCACTTCTATACAGAAGCTTGGGCTAATAAGTTAGCAGGACTTAAGGTATGATGTCATGTATTTAAGTGGACAAGCCACTTGTTAATACTCTTCTAGTGCTACAGACTAACTTGATTATCAGTGGCTTGACATTTGTTAACTAAAATATATTGCATTTTATTTGCATATATCAATAATTTTACTTACCTTTGCAGAGTCATTTGATAAGAGATACTGCCCCATAGTATAAAGGGTTATTACATATGATTTTGGCTCATATAATGTAGGTTCAATTCCTGCTGGGGTAACTGTTGATTAATAGATATGATAGAAAATAATAAAGAAACTTTAGAGAGATTAATATTAGAAGAGAAAAAATCCTATGAAGAAATAGGAAGGATGTTTAATGTGTCAGGCAATGCTATAAAGAAAAGAGCACTGAAATTTGGAATGGAATTGCCTAAAAGGAGAGTTATAAATAACTCAGAGAATTTTAATAAAGGTCTAGTTAAAGTTAATATGAATACCTGTAAGACTTGTGGGAGGGAGTACAAGTTAAGGAAGTCTAATTCTAACCATTACTGCTCTCACAAATGTCAGCAATTAGCTAGACATAAAGAGGCATACAACAAGATAAAAGTAGGAGATAGCTCAATAATGAGAGCTAATTATTCTCCCTCTTTATTCAGAGAGGATATATTAAAGGAGCAGGGAAATAAATGTGATATATGTGGTATATCTCCTATATGGAATGAAAAGAAATTGGTATTTATAGTAGACCATATAGATGGAAATGCTTCAAACAATAGAAGAGATAACCTTAGATGTATATGTCCTAATTGTGACTCTCAATTAGATACTTATAAGTCTAAAAATAAAAATGGAGCAAGATATTATTATAGATATAAGCAGGGATAGAACGTAATGGAAGCGTAATAGTCTTCTAAACTATTGTCTTTATGACCTTGTGAGTTCGAGTCTCACTCCCTGTACTTGGATTTTCTATTTCATAATGTAAATGAACTACAATGGGATAAATTGGATTTCATGTTTTTAGACCACTCTGGTCTGTGAAGATAGGAGTGGTTATTTTTTAAATGTTGGGTTGGACAAATTGGTTAAGTCACCACCCTTTCAAGGTGGTCAATATGGGTTCAAATCCCATACCCAATACATAATAGTCTATTGGTGTAGAGGTTCAACATGCCACACTGTCAATGTGGAGATGGAGGGTTCAATTCCCTCATAGACTGCAAAGGTAACTATGCAAGGAGTTACTGTTAAGTATCTTGCAATGCTTAACACCCTTGGTTCTGAAAGATTCTTGAGTGCAATAAGAGAATGTAATCAATGTCAATCAAGGTTTAGCAAGTTAGAGAAGTAGTAACCTCACTCCCAGTATAGGGGAGACATCAGTGGTGCAAATCCACTACTTGCAACTAACTGGAAGAGTAAGCCTAATGCTAAGGCAGTAGTCTTGAAAACTACTAGTAACCATATAAAAGTGGTGTGTGGGTTGGAGTCCCACCTCTTCCTCAAAGAGGAAAAACATGAATAGTTTAAAGTATGTAATGTATGGTAGTAGAATACTGGACCCTAATAGAACAGTAATACTAAAACCTTCTACTTGTGAAATAAAGGAGCTAACTCCAGAGGAAAAGAGATTAAAAAGTTTGAGGTATGTTAGAGATAAATGTGATGATAAGTATGGCAGCTTTACCATATATGCCTTAATAGCATTACTAGGAGTATTAGTTAATGCTCAGCTGCAAGGAATATCACTAATATTCAAGTACCCAATACTAATTCCAATGTATCTCTCAGTACCATTTGGAGTATATTTAATAGGTGTTGCATTCCTGCTGTACAGTAAGTATTTAGATAGAAAGATTAGTAAGTTAAGTAATGGTACAGATATTTAGAAAAGAAGGTTGGTGTCTCAACCCTAATGATAAGGTGGTAAATGCTATCTTAAAGAGATGTGAGATTAATAATGGTGAGTGCCCCTGTCATAATACAGGTGAAGATAAGAAATGTCCTTGTTCTGATTATAGAGAACATGATACTTGTCATTGTGGTCTTTACTTAAAGTTGGAGGATTAACCCTAATGGTAAGGGAACTGTTTGCTAAACAGTGAGTAGTCTGAAAGGATGTATAGGTTCAAATCCTATATCCTCCGCAATATAGAGTAGTTGGGTAATTGGTCAACCCCCTGCATTTGGGATGCAGAAATTGGAAGTTCGAGTCTTCTCTACTCTACAAATGGGTCATGTAGTGTAAATGGATAACACACCACTTTTGCAAAGTGGAGTTGGGGTTCAAGTCCCACATGTATCCACTTGTTTTCATGTTTTCATAATGTTAGAGTTTTTAGATTCACAGGTTAGGGACTTACCTTAAAAGTCCCATATTGGGATGAAGCTTAAGTGGTATAAGCTACTGCCTGTTAAGCAGAAGATAGTAGGTTCGAGTCCTATCACCCCAGCATTTAAAAGGAGAATTAAACATGAAAGTATCAGTAGAAGATAAGAGTAAAGTTAAGGATGTGGTATTTCACTATCCTTGGTTAATGAATGATGAAGCTAAAGATTCTATCATAGAAGAATACTATGGAATACTACAACTAGAAGATGATTTAGATAAAGCTAGGTCATATGCAAGGCAAGTAGAGAAGAATCTTAAAGATGCAAAGGAGAAGTTTGATGCTAAAAAGGGATTGTTTACTCTTGAATTTGAAGATAAAGAGGTAGAACATGTAGATAGAACAGAGATAAATTTATCAGTAGTTAATCCTACTGATGCAAGTAGAAAGACTTATACTGGGTCATAGTTCAATTGGTAGAACACTGGTCTCCAAAACCAGTTGTTGTGGGTTCAAATCCTGCTGACTCAGCTTAAATTGGTACATCTTCTAAAGGTTAGAAGACTACAGGGACTTATCTCCTCTGCCTGATACGCAGTTGAAAGAGTAGTTGGTAGCAGGTGAGTTCAATTCTCACAGTCCCTACTATGATAAACAAAGAAATAAAAGAAAAGATTATAGACCTATATAAGTCAGGTAAGTCATTGACTTATATATGTAAATTATTAAATGTGTCAAAAGCTACAGTATCTTATCAAATTAACAAAGCAGGTATATCAAGATATAAAGTGCCTGTAGAAATTACAGAAAAGATTCTTGAAGAGATGCAAAGTAGATACGATGAATGTAAAGATTTAAAGATTGTTAGTAAAGAGTTCAATGTTTCAATTAACAGATTAAAATATTTAAAAAGGAGACCAACTCAAACCAGCTATGAGATATTAAGAAATAGAAGGTATAGAATAAAACAGGAACTTGTTGAATATAAAGGAGGTAAATGTCAAATATGTGGATATAGTAAGTGTCTGTCTGCTCTTGACTTTCATCATTTAGACCCATCAACTAAAGATTTTACTATTTCATCTAATATGAAATATATCAACATGGAGAATCTCAAAAGAGAAGTAGATAAATGCATTCTTGTATGTGCTAACTGTCATAGAGAAATACATGCAGGAATAACTTAATATTCTGATATACTTCAATAGGTAAAAGGGCACTCTCATAAGGTGTATGCTATAGGTTCGAGTCCTATTATCAGAACTGTGTAGTTAGCTTAATTGGTCAAAGCACTGGATTGTGGCTCCAGAGGATAGAGTTCAAGTCTCTGCTACACCCTTATACTCACTTAGCTCAGTAGGTTAGAGCAGGAATCTTATACATTCAAGGTCAAAAGTTCAAGTCTTTTAGTGAGTACTAATGTCTCTATAGCTGAATGGTAAAGCTACTCCCTCTTAAGGAGAAGATTCTAAGTTCGATTCTTAGTGGAGACACAATCTTAATTGATTAGAGTATTACCCCATAGCTTAATTGGTAGATGTAACTGGCCTTTAACCAGTGGGTTCTGGGTTCGAGTCCCAGTGGGGTAACTATATTGAGGTATAACCTGTAATTGGTAGCAGAAATGACTGTAAATCATTTCCTTAAATGGACTGGGGGTTCGAGTCCCTCTACCTCAACTTCAATAGAAATGCTTGCTCTTAGTTTATGAGTGGTGACTAGATTAGAGACTAGGATAAACTAAATGGGTACTTGGTGTAGGTGGTTGTTTGCACGTGGGTCTGAAAAACCCAAGGCTCTGATTCGATTTCAGAAGTTCCCACTTAAAATATTAAATATGAGAAAGAGATTAGATATATTAGATAGAAAAGAAGATATACTTGAATGGATAAACAATCAAGAATCTAATGCTGAGATAGCTAGAAGACTTGGGTGTAAAGTGCAGACTCTCAATAGATATTACAAAAAGTTAGATATAAGCTACTCAGGCAATCAAGGAGCTAGTGGACATAAGACAATAGTTGGTAAAAAGAGTGCATTAGAACTACTAGCTAACATTAATATATCTAACTCAAGAAAGAGAAGAAGACTCATAGAAGATGGAATAAAAGAGAATAAATGTGAGTGTTGTGGATTATCAGAATGGATGGGGAGACCAATACCATTAGAGCTACATCATATAGATTTTAATCATTATAATAATGATTTATCTAACATTCAAATATTATGTGCTAACTGTCACATGCAAGCTCATAACTATAGTAATACAAGGGAAGCTGGTGCAACTGGTTGAGACACAATGGATTTAGGCTCCATAAGTAGAAATACTTCTAAGGGTTCGACTCCCTTGCTTCCTACTACAACATTATTTAACAATAAAAAGTATGTGATTTACTTGTATAGTTCAATTAAAATACATACCTTTGTAACATCAAAACAAAGAGATATATGGAATATGGTTTACTAACTCCAATTGAGGATAATGAGGTAAATGAAACATCATTTAATGGTGCAGAATTCTTTATTAACTTCATAAATAAACTAGAAGGTTACAAGACAAAGTGTAAGAATCTTCACTGGGCAGCACCTAAGAAGAATATTCATGTTTACTTAGATGACTTTCTAGAGAAAGTCGAAGACTTTCAAGATATTCTAGCAGAAGGTTATATGGGAATTTTAGGTAAGATGCAGCCTAATGTTATTAAAGGAGTCCCTAGTGATGCACTAAATGCAATGGACTTCATTGAAGAAGTTAGGAGTAATACACTAGCTTTCTATGATAAGATTCCCCAAGAAACAATCTATGTTGGTATCAAGTCTGAGTGTGAGACTTTCATTCAAGAGGTTAATCAATACAAGTATTTATTTAGCTTGTGTGATATTAGACCTTACTAATAGCTTAGTGGTGCAACTTGGTAGACACAACAGACTTAAACCCTGTACAAGTGAGGGTTCAACTCCCTCCTAAGCTACTAAGTTAATGCTTCTTTCATATAAAGGTTATTATGCCTCTCTTGTAAAGAGGTCATGTGGGTTCAATTCCTACAAGAAGCTCAAGAAGTTACTAAAAGCTGTGTTCCATTCAGTGACAGAGTAACATTCCTTGGCTCAATGGAAACTAGGTTTTTATCATTTTTCCCTAGTGAGATGTGAAGGAAGGTGCTGGCTAAGGTCATCCCAGCAAGAGAAGTACCAGTTGCCAAATCTTCTCAATAAGCAGGTGTGGTGTAGTGCTTTACATGTCTGCCTTCCAAGCAGAAGACCAAGGGTTGGAATCCCTTTACCTGCACAAATTTAGATAAAGTTGAAAGACAATATTATGAAAGAAAGTAGGAAAAAGAAAGATGAGCAATTAGGAATGCCACTAGGAACTGCTAGTGCCAAACTTAGAAAGTCAATACTATTCTCTTTATTAAGAGAATCTCATAAGAATGTATGCTATCAATGTGGTAGAATAATAGATGAAGAAGATGAGTTATCTATAGAACATAAGATACCTTGGCTGGATTCTGATAATCCAAAAGAGCTATTCTTTAATTTAGAGAATATAGCATTCTCACATCTGTCCTGCAATATAAGTGCTGCTAGGCAGAATAGAGAGGGCAAAAGAGAATCTCAAAGAAAATTAGTAGTAGAGGGAAGAACTAAAAGAACTAATCTCACTATAGAAACAGTGAGAAATATAAAAACTGATTTAGCTACTATGAGTAGAAAAGACATATGTAATAAATATGGTATTACTAAATCTACTTTGGCTAACATTGCTAGAGGAGAAACATTTCAGTATATAGATTAAGGGATAATGCAGGTTGGTGTAAAGGCTAGCATTTGAGGCTCATAACCTCAAGATAGGGTTCGAGTCCCTGCCTGCCACTATTAGAAACTAAAAGCAATATGGCTATGGGAGAGAAAGAAGAAGTTAAAGCTACATATATGACAGCATTTGCTGAGAACAGCATTAGAGCTATTGTAGAAAGAGCTAATGAATTAGAGATTAAAAGAGAGAATATAGTGTCTCTTCTTAGTGAGAGAGGTCAGTATGTTCTAGTATATTACAAGTAAACTTAGAAAACATGGAAAGAGAAATGGGAGAAGTGTTAGTTGCAGGACCTGAAATTCTAAAGAATTTGATTATCTTTGAAGCTGTAACTAAGTATAAGTCAGTTGCAAGAGCAATGAGAAGAGGTGATGTAACTAAGTTTGGTACTCTTGTACCTAAGAGACCTTTTAATAACAGAGCTAATACCTCTACTAGAAAAGGTACTCACAGTAGAGTAATGAATGAGACTAAGAAGAATATTTATGGAAGACTTACAGGACAAGCAATCTGATTATAACAATGAACCTGTAGAATACTGCACACATTGTTTATCTCTTGCAATAAGAGATGTAAATGGTCAACCATACTGTGATAAGTGTGGCTGCACTAAAACAGCCAAAACAGATATACATACATGGGAGAAGAAGTATGGAACTGTATATGGTGGTAGTTATGTAACTAAGAAATAAGAGTAGAATGGAAAAAGAATTAAAGATTGAAGGTACTTGCACTACTGGTGGTTGCAAGCAAGATGCTCCTCAAGAGTTAACTAGAGAGCAGTTAGTTGGTATGTTGCACCAAATGTCTGAACAAGACAGAAAGTTGTTTGAAGAGAATAAGCAATTGAGAGGTGTTATTGAGGAAATGAATATGACTAATCTATTCAAGAGATTAGATTATCTATTCAAAGTAATCACAGAAGATAACAAGTATCTTACTACTGAGTTCAAGAGTAAATGTGCTCAAGAGATTGAGTTCTTAATGACTCAACCAGAACAAGAAACACCAGAAGAATAAGGAGTATAACTATGGAAGTGGCTGTTAATAATGTAATTAGAATACCTTGCAGTTTGAAAATGTTGTTTAGGCATTGGTTTCTATTTTTGAAGCCATTTCATAAACTTACTGACAGAGAGATTGATGTAATCACTGCCTTTACTTATGAAAGATACCTACTTAGTAAGGTAATATCAGACTCTGATATACTTGATAAAGTAGTAATGTCAGAAGATACAAAGAAGAAAGTAAGAGAAGAGAGTAACATAACTCTTGCTCACTTTCAAGTGATTATGGGAAAGCTGAGAAGGAACAAAGTTATCATAGATAATAGGATAAATCCAAGGTTCATACCTAATATCACTGATGAAAATGGTTCATTTAAACTAATGCTTTTATTTGATATTCAATGAGTTATCAAGAGATATTAAAGAGAGTATCTGAGGAGCTGAACCTTCCTTTGGAAGTAGTGAAGGAGGCTTATGAGTCCTATTGGTTATTTATAAGGCAGTCTATTACAGACTTACCTTTGAGAGAAGACTTGAGTGAAGAGGACTTTAACAAGTTAAGAAGTAACTTTAACATACCTTCCCTAGGCAAACTTACTTGCACTTATGAGAGGATGAAAGGAGTTAAAGAAAGATTTAAGTACATAAATAGAATAAGAAATGGAAGATTGGAAAGTTAGATTAGTAGAGGAGTATAAACAACTTCTTGAGAGAATGGAGAAGCTAAGTATAGCTTTGAGTAAAGAAGAGTTCTATGAGAAAGTATGGCAGAGTTCAGCATTTCTATATGGTATCTCAGTACACTGGAATGAGAATTTATAAGGAGGCTCTTGAAGATAGACTGAAAGATTTAGGAATAAAAGTGGAATAAGAAATGAAAGTAATAAAGAAAGTTAGACCTCAGTTCACTGGTTTGATTACAACCATGAACATGTTTGAGGAAAAGGATATGTATATCAAAGGAACTAGCTTAATTGATGGAAGAAAGATTAAGAAATCAATTGATGAGTTCCAGACAGTAGTAGCTGTAGGGCCACATGTGAATGGTATTCAAGTAGGTGATTTAGTACATATTGACCCTACAAGATTTATGAAACCTGTACAAGTTAAGAAGCCTAATCAGCCAGACTCATTAAAGACTGGTATGGAGGAATACTCATCAGAGATGAGGTATCAATTTGATGTCATTGAACTTGATGGTAAGCCTTACTTGAAGTTACAAGACAGAGATGTCGATTATGTAGTTGAGGAATATGAAGAAGTTGAAGACTTTGACCCCAATCCTACAATTGTTACTGAGGAACACCTTAAGGGTAAACCCAGACTTGAATTAAACTAATAACAAGCCTAGCCTAATGAATAGGCTGGGCTTTTTTAATTTATATACCTATGAGATTAATGAAATTTGAAGGCTATACTCTTACTATAGAGCCAGAAGCTCTTGTTATAAAGAGTATTAGAACTTTATGGAATAGAGATAAGACCCAAAGCAAGGAAAGAGCACTAGCTGAGTTAGGCTATATCTACTTTATGGTTGACCCTAGAAGTACTTATTCTTACTTGACTGACTTAGCTGATAGGTCAGAGAAGATAGTACTTGAGGAAGGTTTACCTAAGAATTGGAAACCTGATAAGATAGTACAAGAAGCGATGAAGTCTTATGGAGACTCAGTAATTACTACATCATCTCTTCTATTAGAAGACACTAGAGTAGCAGTTGATAAGTTAAGGAAATATTTAAGAGATATAGACCTTACTGCTGAGGATGATAAGAATAAGCCTAAATACCCCCTTAACACTGTAACTTCCTCTATTAAGTTAGTTCCCTCATTAGCTGAAGACTTAATGAAAGCTGAAAGAATAGTAGCTCAAGAGATAGTAGAAAGTAACAAGATGAGAGGTCAGAAAGAAAAGACTATATTGGAGGATGGGCTTTAGTAACTAACTGTAAATTAAGCAATTATGGAATTAAAATTTATAGTATATGAGCATGTTAATCTTTTTAATAATAAGAGATACATAGGAATTACCTCTCAAATACCTGAGGTTAGATGGCAGAGAGGTAGTGGTTATAGAGAGAATACTATATTCTCTAGGGCTATTAAGAAATATGGGTGGGATAATTTTGAGCATAACATATTATATGAAGGTTTGTCAAATAGAGAAGCTCTAGAGATAGAAAGTACCCTGATTAAGAAGTATAAAAGCCTAGGAGTCAGTTATAATATATCTGATGGGTATGAAGAATTAGGTATTTCTAAAAGAATACCTATAATAGTATATGACACAGGTGGAAATTATGTAGGAGCATATATTTCAATTCATAAAGCAAGTATAGAATTAGGTATACCCGAAACTAATATAACTATGGCTTTAAGTAATAAGTATAATATCTGTCTCTTATACACATCTGACGCTGCCGACGAAGCTAGAAGTGTAG
>ENA-OZHI01000290-OZHI01000290.1-human-gut-metagenome-genome-assembly--contig:-NODE-290-length-12385-cov-4.929846_pt1 | contig 12385 bp, 14 predicted proteins | sample MGYA00244041_ERZ653676 | MGnify/ENA primary metagenome ERZ653676 (study PRJEB26926, sample SAMN06165238) | human gut metagenome | biome: ENVO:00009003; feature: ENVO:2100002; material: ENVO:00002003... | reverse complement strand
CGAGATGTAGCTCCGTCTCGTGGGCTCGGAGATGTGTATAAGAGACAGATATATGCCCGTAAAAAATGCGATGATATTTCCCCACAGACTATCCCTATATCCTTCGGAAGTGCGTCTGAACCATTTTACTTCATGCCCATGGTCACGTAGTAGTTGCACAATCTCACCAGCCGCCTGCTCCTCTCCACTTGGACGGCCATAATCGTTATGGATATATAGTATTTTCATCAGCTTATTTTTGCTTTTTAGCTATATGAATTGCTCCCATGATACCCATAGCCGCATTCATTGCATTATATTTTTCAACAATGTGTCTACCGTTCTCACCCATTGTCTTCAACTGGTGGCGCTTGCCAATTATATCGTCCAATGTTCTTACAATGTCATTCTTGTCCATACTGTCAAAAAGCCATCCGTTTCGTTTCGTTACAAGTTCAGGATGACAACCATTATACATTGTGGTGGCTACGGGTAAGCCACAAGCCATTGCCTCTGGTATTACAAGACTCCAGTTATCCTCCATTGTCGGTAGAATAAAACAATCTGCCATTCGGTAGAAAACCGGTATATTTTCGTAAGGCACAGAACCAGCCATCACGACATTCGGTATATTATGTATTTCAATTATATCTTTCATTATCTTTTCCTTTTCACCAGTTCCTACAAAGACCATTGTGCATGGCACATGACATTTACTCTTGAATTCATTCCATGCCGCCAGCAATTCCATCACCCCCTTTCTATCTATCAATTGACCGACAAATAGCAGGACAGTCCCAGCCACTTGTAAATCTTCACGTAATGCGGCAACTTGGATTTCTGTTACCTTCTCCACATCACTCTTCATGCCTTCTACATCAGCTACCATGTGTCCGTAAGTCAGTCTGTTGTCTTTCCAACCTAACAATTTCTTAACATACTCGCCACAAAGTACTCCGTTACAGTCTATGACATCAATCCACTTACTGACAAATCTACGATACTGTTTCCGCAAGGATCCTGCTCTCCTTTCTGTATGCTCGGTCCGCTCGTAGCACATCACATGAGGTATTCCTTTTATAGCTTTCACCAAAAGAGGTGCATATGTCCACTGCATAAAACCATCCGATACCAATGCCTCGGGTCTTGTCTTGATGACTTGGTGAATCAAGCCGGGGCTCAGAGGAATACGAATCGAACTTTTCATTTTTGTGGCATTGTCTAGTTTCTTTCCGTTTCCAATACGTAATTCATTTGTTCTGGCTATGGCTCGTTCTCCTAATATCGCTTTCAATTTCGCTTGCGCTCCTTGAGGACATGCATCACTGTAATATATGACTGTCAATTCGTGATTGCAGAGTTCGTCTAACGCGGCATACACAGGAATGCGATAGTCCCTAAAACTTCTTGTAACCCACGTAATTTTCACAACATTGTCTCCTTCGTTTTGAAATCTTTAATTACCTCATCATAGAAAGTTTCCATCTTGGCTGCTATCACATCTGTACAGAATAACTCTTTGATGGTTATTTGCGCAGCCTGTCTCACTCTCATTGTCTCACCTTTTCCCATCGACAACACCATACGTAGTTTTCCAGCCAGCTCATCGGGATTACGTGGCATCGAGAGAAAGCCATTTATGCCATCTTCTATTATTTCTTTCATACCTCCGGATGTAGAGCCAATAACGACAGCCCCACACGACATAGCTTCAAGGCACACCATCGGCATATTTTCCCACCATGATGGAAAACAACAAACATCGGCATTAGAATAATACGTGTATAAATCTTTTCTCGCAAGATTTCCCAAAAATTGACACCATCTATTGCAACCTTTGGATACTTCTTCTTTCAGATTTTCCGCATACGCCCCCTGTTTTCCCGCTAGCTTTAGGGTTATGTTCATACCTTCACGGTTCAGTCGCTCGCAAGCTCTATACAATTCCTGTACACCCTTGGTTCCAGTTATAGTCCCGGCATAAAATACAGTAAACCCATCAGTCGGTTTCTTAACATCAGATACGATAGGCTCATTACTAGAAAATGCAATAGGATTTCTTATCACAGTGAGTCGGCGAGGACTGAAACCGACATTCTCGTTCATCCAGTCTAACAAAGATTGGGAGCATGATGACACATACTTTGCGCTTTCCAACACAGACTCCTCTGCTTTTACCACCATTAACCGATGGAACTTCCATAGAGGTGCTTTGACTTTTTCCAAAGTGTCTCTATCTAAAAGAGAGGGTGTATGTAGCCTCAATATAACTGGTACATTCATCCTACCAAGATAAAGCCCTTCCGCCCCATAATCGGCAACCTCTATGAGGTCGATATCCTTCAAATTCTTTATAGCTTCCAAAACTTTCCTACGATATGAATGAAAACGGTAAATCACACGCAGTTTTTTCATCTTGCTACCGCCCTCTACCGATGGAACGAAGAAAGCCCCTCCAGATAATCGAAACACCCTTATGCCATCTTCTACTGTGTCAGAACTTATACGGGTATCATCTGATGCCGTAACAATCGTTACTTGATGCCCTAAACGGATCATTCCATCAGCTATTTCTTTTACGTATGAAGCAATTCCTCCCGCTCTTTTGGATGGAGGAAATTCTTGGCTTATATAAACTATATGCATAATATCACAACTTTATCAATTGAACTATATATCTCGGTATGCCAATACTTAAATAATCAAACAGTGGAATGTACGAAAAATCACTGGTTCCTAATTTGGTACAGAAGCGGACAAGCATGACAGCCAGTAATAGCACTACAGTCCACATTGGAAATGACCGGAACAAATACGCTGATGATATGGACAGAGCAATGGGAATGAACATATAATTGTATTCCATAAACCGTAGCACAAACAATGGCGTGTTGATATTCAACATGATGAAAACCACCAACGCCATGGGAAATACGAAGAATAATTTTTCTGTTATGTCTTCACTCTTCAAGAATACAAAACCTGACATTGGTAAAATAGAACAGGTGACAAGCAGCGGAATCATACCTATTGAGACTTGTTCTCCCGAACCGCGCAATCCCCTGTTTATCGCAATACTCAATGTAGATGTATCGTCGAATACATTACCCAACAAGCTAAGAAATACTTTGTACACCAGAAGGAATCCTATTACTAAAAATAACAATTTTGTAAATTTCAAATTGCGAAGTAAGTAAATTACATAATACAACAGAAAAAAGAAAGCCGATGCGTGGATAAGCCCTGCAACCGCTACCAGCCATAATGCAAAGCGCTTGCTTTCATACAGATGTTTGGTAATGCCATAAAAAGCTACTGCACCTGCAAGCACCTGCCGTATGATTTGAGCTGTGTAAAAGAAAAATTCGATGAACAGCAAAAACAAGGCTGCGGAAAGCAACACATAGCGTATGTCGATGTCGGAATGCCGGACAATGGTGTCGTATGATACGAATATCAGCATATAGCATAATACCGTTGTAATCACCAAGAATAGATTAAAACTCCCTAAAGTAATAATATGGAGCAAATAATTATATATATGATACAATGGTTCCTTAGGGATGAGCGAAAAGTAATTGATAAAGGATTTCTTTCCGGCAAAGTCAAATAGCCAATAATAATAGCCCAGATCAGAACCAAAGAGTGGCTTGGTCGTATTTATATACGAAATGGCTAATGCCAAAATCATATATAAGGCATACCTCGTGTTCTTGGAATTATAGAATTCTGGTGTTGTGAACGTCATAATGAATGCGAGCATGGCACCAAGTGGAACGCTCAATAATGACAGAATGAATACTGGTAATAAAAGAGTATATACGTTATTGTTCATTTTAATGTTTTAGAAATTTCTTTACGCTTGCAACAAGTCGTCTTGAGCATAAACTGATACGTGCCATAATTCTTGCTTTCCAAGACAAGTGCTTTAGGAGGCAAATGGCATATTGCTTTGTATCATTATTATTTAGAGAAGATGATAGACAATACTGCAACAGTCTTGCACAATAAAAATGGATGCACCATGTTGTAGTTTTACAAAAACGACTGCCTAATAAGAAGTCGACCACGACAAGCAAACTCTTAATATGGGCAAGGCTATAGGTACTGGTTGCAGTCCCCTCATGCTTAAGGTAGTAATAGACATTTTGTGTCGTGAATACCACTGTACTTGACTGTTCAAGATATTGAGTTACACCTATAGTATCCTCCTGCACAATTATCCCCTTGGGTATATGAACAGATTTTTTATATAAATCTGTTTTATATAGTTTTATAGGTAAAAACATTTCTCCATTCCTTAGGCAATATTCTAAGCAACCTATTACGTTACGAAAGGACTTTCTATGGTTTACAAAAACATTTTTCCCTGTTTTCTCCCATACAAGTGTATAGCTACCAATACACAAATCCGCATTAGCTGTTTCCATTGTGCGAAGTAATATTTCCAATGCATCATTTGGCAAATAATCGTCACTGTCAAGAAAAAACAAATACTTCCCCATGGCTTTAGTTACTGCAAATTCACGTGCAGCAACAACCCCACCGTTTGGTCTGTGGTAATTCTTTATACGTCTATCTTTTTTGAACCATTCTTGCAGTATCTTCAAAGAATCATCCGTACTTCCATCATCTACTGCCAGCACCTCCCAATTTTTGAAAGACTGGGAACACACAGATGATATACATTTAGATAAATAAGGAGCAGCGTTATAAACTGGTATAACAATAGATATAACAGGAGTATTCTTATCCATTTAGATCAATCTTAAATTTGAAATAATCTTCCCTATATAGTAACTTACTGCCAACGCAATCAGTACATATATAAATCTTATACAGTCGTTGTTTGCCGGATGGATACTATGACAAATGTCTAATACAGGCCGATGCATTGCAAACACATATAAGGAGTTTCGTCCCATAACAGCCACCCCCCCAGCAAGTTGCAGTTTTCTTGTAAGAATATACGCAATAGAAAATGTAAAAGATATGCCAGCCAATGCAGATAGAATGTATAAAAGGAAATTATCCATTATTGTATTACTATATATATCATTTCCAATCAGATGAAGAACTTTCCAATCCCAAATATACATTATAATGAAAAACGATGCTGACATATACCATGGGATAGAAAGTAATCTTTTGTTATCTTTCGATTTGAATGCATACCCTAATCCGTAAAAAAACATTATGGACATTGTTGAATCAACGAAACAATGCAAGTGAATTCCTTTCTTGCAAAAGATGAAACCTAATACGGTAAGCATGAAACATACCGTAAAATAATGCTTGTTGGCATACTTTTGAATTAACGCAAAACAGACATTCGCCTCAAACAGACTTATTAAGAACCACAGTGGGCCTGCGCTGCCTTTCGGGTTCAGTACATTGACCTCATAAAGGAAACCTCTTCCGTTAAGTGCTAAGCTGACTAATGTACACAAAGTAAAAAATAGTAAATAAGCTTTTCCCATTTTAGGCACCTTCACGCTCAATAGTTCATTGAGACCTCTATCCTTATGAAGCATACCAGACAAAAAAAAGAAAAGAGGCATATGAAACATATAAATCAGGTAATGCCCAAACTCAATCCCACTGTGTCCTAATACCACTAAAACGAGACCTATCCCTTTCGCTACATCAACCAATAGATTCCTATTACTCATCTCTCTTCCATAATTTAGATAGCATAATATTATTGTAAACGTATATCATAGGCACACATAGCGTTGTAACTATTATGGATATAAAAAACGAAAGTATTGTCCCCTGCGTTCCAAAACAGGGATATAAAAGCCGCCACACAAAATCAAGCACCAAGATATGGAATGATAATATTACCAAAGAATTCTTACCAAGGAAGCACAACGTAGCTGCCAAGACATTCGTATTCTTTATATTACCACAAACAGAAAAGATTCCCACTCCCCTTAAACAATCTACACAATCGTTTCTCATTTGCGTCTTGTTCTACGGATTGAACCCATTACGCTGACAGCACATTTCATATAGTACTTCAATGCCATATTTCCCCCTTTCCTAATATCCGGTATTTCCGACTCTAAAAGATGTAATGGCTTTGAAAAATTATCATCATGCCTATGCTTAAACTTCACCCATTTCAAGTTGTAATACATCGACGAACTCATTTTTCTAAATTCTCTTACTCGTTCAGGAAACAGCATGTTCCCTACTTTTATCGACTTTATCCTGGCTCTCGTGTAAGCCACCCATTTTTCTGCCGAAAACGGCTCATTGATAAATGAACTTTCTCTATTTACATAATAGTATGCGCCATAAGGTGAAAGTAACACAACAGGATACTTTTCCAATAGTTCAAGAAACATATAAGTGTCCTCGTACCGTCCATTTACAAACCGCCGGTCGAAAAACGAACGCCTGAACAGCATACTACATACGATCGGTGGGAACAATCCTTTCTCATATCGGGCATAGACACTTTGGGCATCCAGTTCCTCCACCTTCATGTAATGATAGTCTTGAAGCCGACCACAAGTTATCAAGACAGGAGAACCGTTCTCGTCTATTCTTACAACGGGAAAAGCCAGCCAATCAATAGGTATTTCACTTGCCTTTATCAGTTCTATATTCTTTTCAATTGTATCAGACTTCAAAAGATCATCTCCATCAACAAAAGTCAGATAATCCCCTGTCGAAATCTTTACCCCATGATTCCTTGCAGCCGACACACCGGCATTCTCTTGCTTCACATAAATTATTCTTTCATCTGCAAGATACTTCTCAATCTCTTTTTCTGAACCATCGGTCGAACCGTCATTCACAATGACCACCTCAATATTGCCATACGTTTGTCTCAGACACGACTCTATAGTCTTTGCGATATAGTTCTCCAAATTATATACAGGAATGATTATTGATACTTTCATTGTTCTACTCTTATTTTATTGAACAGGGCGATCCATTGTTTACCGATTGTTTCTATGTCATACTTAGAAAGCCTTACATACGCATTCTTACCCATAGCTTCTCTTTCTGACTGATTGTCCATCAGCCATCTCAACTTTGTTAGATATTCTTCTTTTTGAAATGGCTTGATGACAAAACCTGTGCCACCGTCTTCTATCATTTCTTTGATACCCGAAGAAACTCCGTAAGCAATGGTAGGACATCCATAAATAGCAGCTTCAAGAACCACCATAGGATATCCTTCGGAACTTGAAGTCATGCAAAGGACATCTGCGTTTCTATAATATGGCCGTGGGTCTTTGTATCCTACAAATTCTACTATCTCCAATTGTAATTCTTTTGCTAATGTCATGAGATTCTTCCTTTCTTCTCCATCACCGACTACACACAACTTCCAGTCCTTATATTTCGATTCTAACTCGCTCCACAGATACAATAACCGATCGACTCGTTTGTCCCATGCTGTAAGTCTTCCTACGAAAAGTAAAGTTTTCATTTTTTCAGTCTTTATCGTACCATTGACTTTGGGCACAATAAGTGGGTTATGGATAGAGAGAAGTAGCCTGTCATCTCTTAGTTTCAGCAAATTCTTCCACTCAGTAACATAGGAAGGACACAACAAGACGAAAGCATCGCTGTTCTCCAGAACTTCACGAAAGAAGGGAGCGTCAATCCGGTAAAAATCCCTTTTGGAAAAAAAATCTTTGAAAGAATGACGTACCAATGTCTTTATTCTATATGACAGGTTCTTCCCCTCAGAGTTGTTGTACAGCCTGTCTATTGCATTCTTGTTGTTGTCGATTCTAAACGAAGGGGCATAATGTAGTACGGAAATCAGTCTACACCCTGCCGTATGCAGTCGTTTTGTACCTTTCCAGAAAGGGCCTTGATTGATGATGACCGTATCTGCTTTTTTGGTCACATACTCCAATATGGCTTCAACATTAGCATCGGAGTCGATATTGTTACCATCAGGAAGATAAAAGATGTCAGTCAAGCTATTTGCAGTCTTGTGCTCACCACGTTTCCACGCAATCACGCAACAATTCCCCCCCCCTTTTTAGTAAACCACTCAGCAAGCAAATTAGAGACCGTTTCCGTCCCACCGATACCGGGATATGAAAATAGAAAAAAAGCTATGTTCATTTCTTCAATTTTAGTAAAAGCATGATACAGCGCATCATTAATTTAGACAATTCCAAATTTTTCATTGCCATCTGTATCGATGTTCTTTTGACAGTATTGGAAATATTTTTGATATATTCCGGCGATATCCTGCTCCTTATATATTGCAAACTTTCCCTATGATGGCTTATCGGATAGGGTGAACATAAATACTGGTAAAGAAACGTAGTCAGTAAATGATCTATCGAAGACTTCAACTCATTGCCAAGTGATATCTGCTCGTAGTATCGCGACACGAAACACACTGCATGGATAGTTCTATCGGTCAACTCGCCGACCACATACTTGTTGGTTCGGCTCATCGACTCTGTCCTAACATAATGGTTACAACATATTTTGTGTATAGGAACAATGGTTTGAGCGAATCTCGCCAATTGCACACAAGCAACCAAATCCTCTGCCATGACTATTTTCGCCGGGAACTCAATGGCGTTTTTCGTATATAAGCTTCGCTTTATCAGTTTTCCCCATATATTAAAAAGCCCCCTTTCCAACAAATATTTGGAATAGCTTCGAGAATCGAGAATCTCATTTATCTCGGAGTCAACCACTTTTCTTTGTTTACCTTCCACCCAAAGATAATCTCCGATAACTATGTCGGCATTTTCAGCCACTGCCGTCTTCATCATACACTCGATTGCATTATGGGGCAAGTCATCATCACCATCAAGATGAAAAATATAATCTCCGGTAGCTGCCTTGATGCCACTTTTTCTCGCTAACGGCAAGCCCTCATTTTGCTTTGATATACAGACGACCCTTTTGTCAGCCTCTTGGTATTTCTTGATTATTGACAATGAATTATCGGGTGATCCATCGTTTACACATATTATCTCGACATCTTTATATGTCTGATTTACGCACGATTCAAGACAACTTGTCAAATAGGTCGAAACATTATATACAGGTATGATAATTGAAACCTTCATATTTTTTCTTTTAATCTATTGAATAACAACTTTGCACCTGGAGTAAGCAGGAAAAGCAACATAAAGCTTGACACCGCAAATGTTAGCACATGTATCATAGCGTTTATGCACCAATGTAGATAATTGTCATAGGTCATGGTAATTATTTTTCCAGTCAAGGCTGTAGATGCACAAAAGGCTGTACCTAAAGCTATCAGATGCAAAACCATCACCTTCCAGTACATGATTACCGGCTTATGAAATCCACAATGAAACAGGAAATAAGGTTTCCAGCATACAACAATTGCAATCATACCGATCAGCATACCAGCCAACACACCAGATAGTCCCCACTGATATCCCAGATAAACGGCGGAAAGCAGGCTAAGCGATGTTTCCGCTATAGGTGCCCACACATCACGAAACAAGCCGTAGGCATTCAAAAATTGATCATTTGTACCACGAGTCTGCATAATGAACATATTGATTAATATCAACACCAACACTAATTTGTCCATCACGTATTCCTCGCCTAACCAAAGAATTATAAACGGTTCTATTAGGTGGTAAATAGCATACACCTCTATTCCTGCTACCCAATATCGAAACGATGTAAGTTCCTGAAATATACTATATGATTTTTCTACCTTATTTTCTGCCACAAGATTTCCAATACCAGCTTCTGTACTTCCAAGTATTTTATTGGCAAAATTAATTAGCTGATTTACTATCAAGGTATAATTTGTATAGTGTGCCACAATCGTAAGAGTTGAAAACATATAGAGAATAAATGGAGTAGTTTGAAATTGAGCGAAAAAAGCTATTTTGTGTACGAATAACTGTTTAGTATATCTGATCACTTCGGGATACAACTTCAATAACTTTTTTCCACGCTTAACTTCTGATTCCAGCCATGGATAGACTGATTTGATCTTTCTGTTTAATATTATGGAATAGAGTATTGCAAATACCAATTCAACAGCAACCCATAAATAGCAATTCTCAGTATATAGTGCAGATGTGATTTGTATAATGGCTTTAATGAAATTTGCTGTCTGAAAATAAGCGGTAACGACATAATTCCTTTGGTCGGCACCTAACAATGTCTGCTTGTAATTAAAGTAATAACCTATTAGCGATGATGTAAGAAAAGAATAATATGCAAAATAAACGAGCGTAATACTGACTTCTGATTTCGAGAAAATAAAAGGCAGGAAAGCACTCAGAAATATTCCCGACAAAAGTATTACAGTTCCAATGCGCCTGTAAAGGAATCCGAAAACAGATATTATTTCATTTATTTTGTCGTGATTGTTATCAAATAATGGCTTGTACAATACATAACCAATAGCAGATCCTATACCCAATTCTGCCAAATTCAGAAATCCCAATAAGTTTTGAAGTGTACTTGTCAATCCGACGAAGTCATCACTTAGATTCTCCAAGAAAATCTTTCTTGAGAAAAAAGATAAGGTCAAAGTAATGAAATAAAAAAACAGATTGACCTGAGCATTAAGTATCGTTTTCTTTACACGCGATTCTCTTCCTGCCATATACAATTGCATTTTAATGTGTCGGTTTATAATAATGCCATTCTTGTGTGAAATTTGAGCTTATCACTTTTGCGGGAACCCCACCGACGGTGCATTGAGGTGAAACATCTTTATTGACCACTGCGCCTGCGCCAACTATACTGTTATATCCTATGACTACCTCACCCACTATGCAAACCATAGGGGCAAGATATGCTCCATCGCAGATGATGGCAGCCTTTCCAGTGTTACTGCCGATATTTAGGAACTGACTAACATTAACATTGTTTCCTATTATCGTGGAACCATTAATTACCATACATCTTTGATGTCCCATATAGAAGCCATATCCTATCTTGGTAGTTAGAGGCATGTCTATCTGACGTTTATGCGAAACGACTTTATATATCAACCGAAATATAGGTAAAAGAAATGTGTTTATTTGGCAAAGTCTGAACCAGGCAAGTACATTGCCTTTTAGTAGTAGCAAAAATCCCCCCCCCAGCCGATTTCTTTTTCGCAGTTACGATAATAATCAGAACCTATAAGAATCTTGACATCATTAAGTGTCTCGGGTATAGGAATCATCACTGAGTTATTCTTAAATGAATAGCATTTGTATTTCATAAACAATCAGTAATTAATTGCTGTATATATTCGGATTTGTATCCTCCTTCTTTGTGTTTTTTAATGAAAGTAGTTTTTGTACCATTCGGCAAATGCCCTTAACCCGTTTCGTAGTGATGTCGAAGGCTTGAATCCATAATCAGTTTCAAGTGGAGTTGTATCTGCGTATGTCACTGCTACATCTCCCGGCTGCATCGGCACAAATTCTTTATGAACTTCAAAATCATAATCTGTAGGCAAGATACCTGCACGAACTAATTCTTCTTGAAGAAAACAGATTGACCTGAGCATTAAGTATCGTTTTCTTTACACGCGATCCTCTTCCTGCCATATTACCATTTTAAATTTACTTGCTATAATTCTATTCCCTAAAGAGCATAGGTCATTAAAAGTGGTTATTTCCTCGCTATTTATATGATAAATAGGTATCGATTCTTTTGTTCAACAAACCAGTATGTTTTTTTATTTTAACAAAAAGTATCGATACCGTGAGCGAACATCCAATTACTGTCAGATACATTACAATACTATTCTCGGTAATAAAAGTTATCTTCTTCATATAGTAATAGATGAACAATGTGTGAGTTAGCCACATATTCATCGAATGTTGTCCAAAAAACATTAATATTTTACCCCCCCCCTACTCGCGCCATTCCATTTACCACTCCAAGGCAGAACATTGGTACTACAACGAGTTCAGTAATTCCTATCAGTGGTAGATATCCACGTACCAATATGGGGGTAATAACAAGGAATATAGAAATACCAGGGAGATCTAACCAGTGTCCAAAGTCCCTTCTTACAACCTCGAATAAAGAATATCGGGCAAAAACACTCCCCAAAAGAAAGATTGTAACATTGACCAATATCATTTGAATATGCCTTCCTAATATACCATATTCCCTCCAATTCACATACCCTCCGATAAGACGACTGAATATTAGCAATATAACAAGCGTAATTATCGCTTTAGACAATGTATATTTGTTAGAATTTAATAAATGCTGAAAAACGATAAACAACAGAAACAATTCAAGATAGTTGGAAAAGAACCACCATTCTCCATTATAGTCCGATGTTATTCCGAAAATTTCCATGAACATCTTAAAGATATCCATAGGGTGGTAGTCAATCAACATACCTATGACAATCGTTGGTATACAGACTGTCTCTTATACACATCTCCGAGCCCACGAGACG
>ENA-OZHI01000288-OZHI01000288.1-human-gut-metagenome-genome-assembly--contig:-NODE-288-length-12549-cov-4.353530_pt1 | contig 12549 bp, 10 predicted proteins | sample MGYA00244041_ERZ653676 | MGnify/ENA primary metagenome ERZ653676 (study PRJEB26926, sample SAMN06165238) | human gut metagenome | biome: ENVO:00009003; feature: ENVO:2100002; material: ENVO:00002003... | reverse complement strand
GAGATGTAGCTCCGTCTCGTGGGCTCGGAGATGTGTATAAGAGACAGATCAAGGAGCGATAAGGCTTGAAAAACGCATCTTTCTTTACCAGCTGACGCAAATACTGCACCTGAGCCTTATAAGGAGAAATCAATCCCACATCAATCCGTTCTTCTAAAAAGCGTTCCCGACCGATTTTCGTGATGTACTCCTTTAACTGACCGATGGACAATTCAGCCTCCGGTTTATTGATTCGTCCGTAGTTTTCACCTACAAACTCTTCGTTACAATCCATGCCTTCCGTATTTACCCATTCTATCGGCGTATCAAAATCCAGAATACTACGGTATTTCACTTCAGGAGCTGACTGCAACATTCCTCCATAAAACCAGTCGGACGAGAAACGCATAATTTCGTCGTTCATACGATACTGTACCTTCAGCAAGGATACCACCTCCGGCTTGTTTTTCACGATGGCCTGCATCAATGTATGCCCTAACCCCGCACGCAAGGCTTCCGGATTTTTTACCGTAGGCGGCAACTGACAATGGTCGCCAGCCAAAATCGCCCGGTCGGCTTTACGAAGCGGAATCCAGCAGGCTGCTTCCAATGCCTGAGCCGCCTCATCGATAAATACCGTTCCGAATTTCTGCCCGGTGAGCAAACGGTTGGCACTACCCACCAGCGTGCAGGCAATCACCCTCGCTTCACTGAACAAAGCTTCATTGATACGGATTTCCAGTTCCGTGGCGCGGTCTTTCAATGAATTGATTTTTTGCCGGATACTTTCCCGGTCATTTCCTTTCCGGCTACGGGTATACAGTTCACGAATCGCCTTACGGATACTCCATAACTGAGGATAGTTGGGATGTGACTCAAAACGACGTTCGTACGTAAACGACAGCATCTTATCGTTTACCCGACTGGGATTCCCGATACGAAGCACGCTAACACCACGGTCTACCAACTTTTCACTAATCCAGTCGACAGCCATGTTACTCTGAGCACATACCAGTACCTGATTTTCACGATGAAGTGTTTCATAAATAGCCTCTACCAGCGTAGTGGTCTTACCTGTTCCAGGAGGACCGTGCACAATGGCCACATCCTTGGCATGCAAGACTTTATTCACCGCTTCATCCTGTGTGGCGTTCAACCAAGGGAAACGTACGGGTTGAAACGAGAAAGTAGATACGGGCTGCGTACCATGAAAAATATCCCTTAACTCTGCCAATCGGTTGTTCTTGGCAGAAATAACCTGTTTCAGTGCCTCAAACATCAGGCGGTAGCTGGTTTCATCAAAATAGAGTTGTACCCCGACCACTTCTTTACTCTGCAGCGTAAGCAGTGCATTGGCATCTGGCAAGATGACTACCATGCGGTCTTCCTCCACGTAATTCACCGTAGCTACAAAATTCAGGTAAGTCAGTTTCCCCGACATATCCTGCGTAAAGAAACAAACCGGTTTTCCATATTCAAACAGATGCTCTATCTCTTTGTCTTCTTTTCGCTCTACCTCAATGACCAACTGATTCAAGGCATTGTAATAGCTCCGGCCTAACGATAACGGATACCAGCACATGCCCCGTTTGATTTTCCGACCAATTCCCATCAGTTCCGTCTGCTGCTGGAACTGCTCCTTTTCGTATTCATACTCTAATTTCAGCAATTCATAGTGATGCTGCAAGTATAAAACAGGCGATTTTATTTGAGTACCTTCCTTATTCATTTCCTTCCACATTTGAGTTGGTTTCTGCTAACATCTGGGCACGCGACTTGCTCTGCGTCACCACGTAGACACCTGTAAAAATCAACAACGCTGCTACAATCTTCACCCAATCGAAAATTGCCATACCGGCAAGTACGGCTACACAACTTCCCACAACCGGCTGCATGTAGTTATACATACTGACTACCGTAGGACGCAAGGATTTCTGACCGACCAGCATCAAAATATAAGCCACATACGTACCAAAGAGTATGACATAACCGACTTCCAGCCAGACTTCTACCGGGAAAGATGCCCAGTCCATCACTGAAAAGTCATGATAAGAGAAGGGTATAAAGCATATCGCCGCATAAGTAAACATCCACTTCATCAACGTAATCACATGATAACGCGCAATTAACTTTTTAAAAATGGTCAGATAGCAGGCAAAACTAATCTGAGCTGCCATACAGAGGGCGTCCCCCCATACGCTGCCCCCTTCCGCATCTCCTCCCCGGTTGCTCAGAATCAAGGTCAGGGCACCGATGGACCCAAGAAATATTCCTATCACCTTTTTCGGAGTGACGGGTTCTTTCAGAAAGAGAGCCGCTAAAATCATAGTCACAATCGGCATAGTGGTAGTCATGATAGACGCATCGACCGGAGAAGTCAGTGACAAGCCAAAAGTAAAACACCCCTGATTGCAGACAATCCCCAACAAGGAAGCAAAGAACAGCATCAGCAAATCGTGCGGATTGACCTTCTCCTGCTTTACAAAGAAAGAGGTAGTCCAAAAACACACGGCCGCTCCTATCATACGCATATTCGCCAGTGTGAGTCCGGTAATACCCGCTTCCATGGCTGCCTTGCCTACCGGAGACATCAATCCCCACATACTTGCAGCCAATAACAATGAAATATGAGCTTTTACAGAACCTTTCATGATTTAGTCTCTTTAAATTTCTGCAAAGTTACGAGGTTTTTGAAAAAAGGGCCGGTCGGGCGTTGATTTATTCCCGGGAATTTTCTATTTTTGTTTGACGCGTTAAAAAATACAGTCCATGAAAAAGCAAGCTGAATATATCAAGCGCATTGAGATAAAGGGCTTATGGGGCCGGAAAAACATTGCCTGGGATTTACGCCCAGATGTAAACATCCTGAGTGGAGTAAACGGCATCGGAAAAAGTACGATTCTGAACAACTCTGTCCGCCGGCTGAGTGACCTGGAAGGAGGAGCCCTGAGTAATGGCATTCATTTGGGAGTGTCTTTCACTTTCTATCCGGAAGATGCCACCTATATCCACTTCGATGTGATAAGAAGTTTTGACCGTCCGCTGCTCAGTTCCGGATTATTGGAAAAAATCGGTAACCAGAATGTCAAGACTGAACTCGACTGGCAGCTTTATCTCCTGCAGCGACGCTATTTGGATTATCAAGTGAACATCGGCAACCGGATTATCGAGCTTCTGACCAGCGGCAAGCCCGAAAATCAGGCCAAGGCAACCGAAATCTCTCTGCCTAAAACCCATTTCCAGAACCTGGTAGACGACCTGTTCAGTGAAACGGGAAAAAAGATTCTCCGCCAAAGCAATGAAATACAGTTTGAACAAGACGGCGACATATTAACCCCTTATCAGCTTTCTTCTGGTGAAAAGCAGATGCTAGTCATCCTGCTCACCGTACTGGTGCAGGACAACCAACCATGTACCCTCTTTATGGACGAACCCGAAATCTCACTTCATGTAGAATGGCAGCAACGGCTTATCTCGCTCATCCGAAGCCTGAATCCGAATGTGCAAATTATACTGACTACCCATTCTCCGGCACTTATCATGAACGGATGGATGGACGCCGTTACCGAAGTGAGTGACATTACAACCCTTTAAAAATATGTAGCCGTATGGGAAAAAGACTGACTGAAAACCTTTCTTCCCTGTACATTGGAGCGGCTAACAGCCTTAAGCCCAAGCGTGCAAGAAGAAAAATCGTGGCCTACGTAGAAAGCTATGATGATATTTCTTTCTGGAGATCCATACTTGCGGAATACGAAGACAATACCCGCTATTTCGAAGTCATGCTCCCCTCTCAGACTTCATTGGCTAAAGGTAAGAAAACCGTACTGATGAACCAGCTCGGGAAGCAATTAGGCGAAAATATGATTGCCTGCGTGGACAGCGATTATGACTACCTGTTGCAAGGACGTACCAACACCTCCCGATACATCATCGAAAATCCCTACGTAATGCAAACCTATGCATACGCCATTGAGAACTACCATTGCTATGCCGAAGGGTTGCATGAAATCTGCGTCATGGCTACGCTGAACGACCATAAGCTGATTAATTTTCCGGAATTCATGAAACTTTATTCCCAGATAGCTTATCCGCTGTTTGTGTGGTCTGTCTGGTTTTACCGGAAACATATTCTGTCAGAATTCTCCCTGCTGGACTTCTGTTCCTATGTAAAGCTTGACCAAGTTAGCACCCACCATCCGGAACGAAGTCTGGAAACCATGGCCAAAAAAGTCAACCGCAAACTGCATGACCTGGAACGCCATCATCCGGAAGCGCTGGAAGAAATTGAAAGCATGAAAAAAGAGTTCGACCGTCTGGGAGTACATCCAGACAATACCTATATGTTTATTCAAGGCCATCACATTATGGACAATGTAGTGCTGCGACTGCTCATTCCCGTATGCACCGTGCTCCGCCGGGAAAGAGAACAGCAAATCCATGACCTGGCCCTCCACGACATGCAGCTTCACAACGAGCTGACCAGCTACCAGCGAAGTCAGGTAGGCGTAGAAGTCGTTATTCACCGAAACAGTTTCTACAAGAACTCTCCTCTGTACCAGATGATACGGAGAGACATCGAGAAATTTCTCAAAATCATCCGTTAGCCGGCATTTCCCTATCCAATTATAGGAAATCCCCTACAAAAGAATGGGCATTTTCATCTTGACCGGAGAATTTTCTTCCGCTAACTTTGTGCTATCAACAAAGCTGGAGGAATCACACTCTCAGCCGGAAAAGACAATGCTTATGAGAACAAGAACATTTATTCTTTGCCTGCTGGCCCTTTGCCTGAGCACAATCCGGGGCTACGCATCCGGTTTGGGCGACTTCCGGGTCAATGCCCGTTTCCTGACCGACCGAATGGCCTTTGAACTGCACCTCAACAGTAACCAGTACAACGACCTGTACGAAATCAATTACGACTTTCTCTGCAATATAGGTCCATACGTTTCTGGCATTGCCGTTGCCGACACTCGTGCGATGGATGCATATTACCGTTACCTGGACGAACGAAACGACGACCTGCGATGGGTACTTTCACAAGCCGAATACGTACGCTTCATCGATATTGAATATTTCTTCCGTCCCATTTATGCCATCAATAACGTATGCTATCTGCGTGTGTATAAAATTTATCCGAACAGAACCCATTTCTACTTCGGACCTCCCCGTCATTACCTGACCTACAGGGGCGGACATTGCCGGGCACATTTCGGGGGAGTAAGCTACTACCGACGCAACTATCCTGCACGCTACCACCATCCGGTGTACAGCCGCCCGTGCCGAATCAGTCCGCAGATGCGACCGCACGACTTTGCCGGACCACGTCCGGGAAATCGTCCTCCGCAGAAGCCCAACTGGAAGCCTGCACCTCGTCCGGACCGGAGACCTGTTTCAGTGGGAAAACCGAATTATCGCCCGCCTCAGCATTCAGACCACAAACCGCAGGCACGTCCCCCTCAGAATCCTCACAAAAACCCAGGCTTCAAGCCCCAGGAAAGGCCAACCCGACGCCCGGAAGTAAGTCCCGACAAAATGCGCCCGAAACAAATCCGGGAAAAAAGCAACATAAAAGAAAAAGAGCGTAAATCTCTCTCCAAACGATTATAAATAAAAAAGGGCTGAATCAGGAATCATCTCTTCCAGGTTCAGCACTTCCTTCTTATATCAAAAAGTCTCAGACTAAGCGGATGCCCCCTTCTTCCAGCACCACCAGTCTTTTCTTATATAAATCGCCGACCGCTTTCTTGAAAGTCTTCTTACTTACGCCGAAGGTCTGGTAAATCACCTCCGCATCGGTCTTATCATTCAGCGGGGTAAAGCCGTCATTATCCTTGATGTACTGAAGCAATACCTCGGAAAAATCATCTACCTTCCGGGCACCGGCCTTCTGCAATTCCAAATCAATCTTTCCATCCGGACGTACCTGTTTCACGAAAGCACTCAGATGCATTCCTGCTTCCAAAGGCTGGAACACCTCATTATGGAACAGCATACCGCTAAACTGATTTTCAACAATCACCTTGTAGCCTAGATCCGTACGCTGCCATACCATGACATTCACCTCCTGTCCCGGCTGGTACTCCGGATTCTCCGTAGAAAGATAATGCTCCACCTTGGCAGAAGCCACAATGCGATAGCTTTCTTCATCCAGATGCACATGCACCACATAGCGCTTTCCTTTCTGCATCTTCATTTTCTGCTCACGGAAAGGCACGAACAAGTCTTTCATCAGTCCCCAGTCAAGAAAAGCACCGAACTGATTGACCCATGCCACCTGCAGACAGGCAAACTCACCCACCTGTACATAAGGCTGCAGCGTAGTAGCGACCAGACGTTCCTCCATATCGAGGTAGATAAATACATTCAGGATGTCTCCCGGTTTGGTACCTTCGGGCACATAACGTTTCGGAAGCAAGATTTCACCGTCCTCATCTCCATTGAGGTACACGCCGAAGTCCACTTCCTTCACTACTTCCAGCTGATTATATTTTCCTAATTTTATATGACTCATAACAACTCTTTATTTCCGCCAAAGATAGCATAAAAAACTCATATACTCACACTGCCTTCCCTATAAAGAAAAACTAAAAATATTTTTATTTTTACACCGCAAAGTAAGTGGTAAACCGCCGTAACTTGTTTTATAGGAAAAACATACATCATTAAACTTTATATCTATGAAACTCTACACTATTTTAGGAAGTTTTCTGGGGCTCTCTTTGTGCATGACCATCGCTTCATGCCACGCTCCCCAACCTACCAGTGAAATCACATGGAGCACCTTCAACATCCGCTACGACAATCCCTACGACAGTCTGAACAGCTGGACATACAGAAAGGACACCGTAGCCAATTTCATCAAGGCACAAAATCTGGACATTGTAGGTATGCAGGAAGTCCTGCACCACCAGCTTGAAGACCTGAAGGCCCGTCTGCCTGAATATGCCGAAGTCGGCGTGGGACGGGAAGACGGAAAGACACAAGGCGAATATGCCCCTCTGTTCTATAAAAAAGACCGTTTTGAATTATTGGACAACAATACCTTCTGGCTGTCACAATACCCCGACAGTGTAGGCTTCATCGGATGGGACGGTGCCTGCACCCGTATTGCCACCTGGGCCAAGCTGAAAGACAAGACCAACGGAAAAATCTTTATGGCCATCAATACGCACTTTGACCATGTGGGAACAGAAGCCCGTAAAAAAGGCGCTTTACTGATTATCGAGAAAATAAAAGAAATCGTAGGCGACCAGCCTGCCATAGTTACCGGAGACTTCAACGTATCCGACCAGTCGGAAGCCTACCAGACCATCACCGGCAACAGTTTCGTGCTGAAGGATGCGCATAAGACAGCTCTCCAGCAAGAAGGTGCCAGCTATACCTTCCATGACTTCGGACGCATTCCTGCCGATTCATGTGAGAAAATTGACTTCATATTTGTCACTCCTCAAATAGAGGTACAGCGCAGCTACATTCCTGAAGAAAACCGGGAGGCAAAGAAATTCCTTTCCGACCACAACCCGGAAATCGTACACCTTTCTTTCTAAAAGGCTAATAAATCGAGGAGAAATTTATCCCGTCTGCCGGTACACATACCGGGACGGGATTTTTTAATATTATACGATGCGTCCGTCTACCAGATGGATGGTACGGTCGGTTTGCGTGGCCAGCTCCTCATCGTGCGTAACGATGACAAAAGTCTGCCCTAACTTGTCACGCAGTTCAAAGAACAACCGATGCAATTCTCCCTTGTTCTGCGTATCCAGACTTCCGGAAGGCTCGTCCGCCAAGATTACCGAAGGATGATTCATCAAGGCACGGGCTACAGCCACACGCTGCTTTTCGCCACCCGAAAGTTCTGCCGGCTTATGTGTGGCCCGCTCCGACAACCCCAGGAAATCCAATAAATCCAATGCTTCCTTTCGGGCAGTTCCCGCCGACTTGCCTTGAATCAAAGACGGCATCATGACATTCTCTGCCGCCGTAAACTCAGGCAACAGCTGGTGAAACTGAAAGACAAAACCGATTTCCCGATTCCGGAAGGCAGAAAGCTCTTTTTCTTTCAGACGGTTCACCTCCGTGCCGTTCAATATAATTCGTCCTCCGTCCGGCTTGTCGAGTGTACCCATAATTTGCAGCAAGGTAGTCTTTCCCGCCCCACTGGGACCCACAATACTGACCACTTCACCTTTCCCGATTTCAAGGTCAATCCCCTTCAACACCTGAAGTGCACCAAAACTTTTGGTTATCCCTTCCAACTGAATCATACGACTTTACAATTTACGAATTACATACTCCGCCAGATAGCATCCGAATACGGCCGGCATATAGCTGACGGTTCCTGCGGTAGACTTCTTGTTCTGCTCATCATCTACCAATATCACGGCATTTGCGTCAGCCTGCTCCGTGCTGAATACCACCGGCAGCTTCCGCTTCATACCCATTTTCTGCAGACGCTTACGCACCGCTTTGCTCAACCCACAATGATACGTATCCCACAAATCAGCAAAACGAATCTGCGTGATATCCCGTTTGGCACCGGCTCCCATGCTGCTGACAATCTTCAATCCGCGTTGCAAGGCATGATAAATCAGATAGCACTTAGGAGCTACCGTATCAATGGCATCTACCACAAAATCAAACGCCGCACTGTCCAGCAGTTCAGGTATAGCCTCATCTTTCAGGTAAACCGGCAATACGGTCAGTTCCAGTTCCGGATTAATATCCCGGAAACGTTCAGCCAGTACCTCTGCCTTTGGACGTCCGATAACGGAATGAGTGGCCGGCAACTGACGGTTGATGTTACTCGGCTGTACCGTATCGGCATCCACAATCGTCATCCGTCCCACTCCGGCACGGCAAATCATTTCAGCCGCATACGCACCTACTCCTCCCAGGCCTACCACCAGCACGTGCGCCTTACGCAGACGCTCCATCTTCTCTTCACCTAACAGCAATTCCGTGCGCTGCTGCCATTCTTTCTTATTTTCTTCGCTCATGAATCTTTCTTAAACCATTTATAAAACCAGTTGCCCACCTTGTCATAATACTGCGTTTCGGCCCATCCACGCGGATCGGCAAAACTTAACGCCTCATTCGGGTCACCCTTCTGGTCAGGATACAGCAGCATGATACTGTTGTTATTAAAATATCTGGATACCTGCATGGGCAAGCGTTCAAAAGAAGAATCGTACGAAATGGACCCTCTTCGTGAGCTGACAATAACCAGCAGATGATCGTAATTCACCTGTCCTGTAATAATCAGCAAGTCATCCCAGTTATCCAGTTCCTGGTATTCCGTCATCACATCCTTGTGCTTCTTCTGGATATATCCCTTGATATACCCCAAAGTCTGGGGATGGGCAAAGAAATGCAGGCGGCATCCCAGCTGACTGCTCATGCGGCACAAGTGCGTAATCCATTTCACAAAGCCATGCTCAAATTCCGATTTAGGAGGCACCGCCACAATGATGCGTCGCAGCGTATTGACCGGCATCAGGAAGCGGGCAATCATCACCTGTTGATAAGTATTTTTCAGCAAATCTTCCGTCAAATTACCAAAGAACGAATCCACGATATTGGCCTTGTTATGCAAACCAATGACAATCGTAGTCGCTTCAGTTTCCTTGGCTGTATGCAAAATACCCGTAGCAATGTTCAAGTCGAAGCGCGACACTGTTTTCAGAAAGACATTGGCCGATGCAGCAATCTGAGCCGCCCTTTCCAGGCTTCTCTTTCCCCGCATCTCCAACCGGACAGAATCATTGTTATCATTAATCACATTCAGTGCCACCAGATTGTCCGTCCGCTTTTCATCACGTACCACCAGCGCCAGCTGCATCAGTTTATCCAGTGTGTCCGGATTGGCTACCGGAATCAGGATACGTTCCTTTTGCTGTTCTTTTTCTTCATCCAGCTCTGCATCATCCATCGCAATTCGTTTGGCCGCATGCTCCGTAATAAACGAGCTGACCACACACGTCACCAGAATCAGCAGAATGGTACCATTCAGTACATCTTCGTTCAACAAGCGCTCTCCACTGGGCAGAATAATGTTGTAACCCACCAGTACCGCTGCCAGGGTAGCCGCAGCCTGTGCGTTACTCAATCCGAACATCAGTTCCCGTTCTACTGCCTTCATGCGATATATTTTCTGTGTCAGCCACGATGCAATCCATTTGCCTAACAGTGCCACCACAATCATGACACCAGCTACCTTAATGGAATCGAGATGGCCGAACAACACATTCACATTAATCAGCATTCCCACTCCGATAAGGAAATAAGGAATAAACAGCGCATTTCCTACAAACTCCAGGTGACTCATCAGCGGAGAAACATGCGGAATCAGGCGGTTCAGCACCAACCCGGCCAAGAAGGCTCCCAAGATTCCCTCCATACCGACAAACTCCATCAGACCGGCTCCAAGGAAAACCATGGCCATCACAAAGATATACTGCACCACCTGGTCACTGTAACGACGGAAGAACCAGCGTCCGATGCGAGGGAAGGTCAGCATAATCACCACGCTCAGCACCACGACTTTCAGCACCAGCCACACCCAGAACATATCCGAAGTATCGCCCTTGTACATACCTGCAATGACGGCCAGAACCAACAAGGTCAGCGTATCCGTCACCGCCGTACCTCCCACCGCAATGCTGACAGCCCGCTGCCGGTTGATACCGTAACGAATCACAATCGGATAAGCTATCAAAGTGTGCGAGGCATACATACTGGCCAGCAGCACAGAAGTAATCAGTCCGTATCCCAGCAAGTTCAGGTTGGTCCACACACCAATACCCAGCGGGAAAATAAAGGCCAGCAAACCTAACACCGTAGCCTTCACACGGATACTCTTAAAATCCTCCATGTTCATTTCCAGTCCGGCCAGGAACATGATATAATACAGTCCCACCTTACCGAAAAGCTCAAAGCTGCTGTCGCGCGCCAGAATATTGAATCCATGTTCCCCGATGACGATACCGGCCAGAATCATTCCGATGATGTGCGGAATGCGCAGACGTTCCAGAACAATCGGGGCAAACAAGATAATTACCAGCACTAAAAAAAAGATCCACGTAGGATCAGTGATGGGAAAATCTATATTGAGATGAACCAAATCTAACAAATCTTTCATATATGAGGGGCTGTTCGGTTTAAATTTATGGACAAAAATACGAAAAAAGTTCCGTATTTCCCCTTTGGTATTCCAAAATGTTTTAATTTTGCGGTTCAAAGGATACAAGGAGAAGAAAAAACTATCTAACTAAAATACAGAAAGCAATACAATCACGGAATTTATTAACTTAAACAAGAAACATAAGAAATGAAAGTAGCAATTGTTGGTGCAAGCGGAGCCGTAGGACAGGAGTTCCTGCGTGTGCTCGATGAAAGAAACTTCCCGGTAGATGAACTGTTGTTGTTCGGATCTTCAAGAAGTGCCGGACGAAAATACACTTTTCGCGGAAAAGAAATCGAAGTAAAACTTCTGCAGCACAACGATGATTTCAAAGGAGTAGACATCGCCTTTACGTCAGCCGGTGCAGGAACTTCTAAGGAGTTTGCAGAAACCATCACTAAATACGGTGCAGTGATGATTGACAACTCCAGCGCTTTCCGTATGGAAAACGATATTCCTCTGGTAGTGCCTGAAGTCAACGCAGAAGACGCGCTGAACCGTCCACGTGGCATCATTGCCAACCCTAACTGTACGACTATCCAGATGGTTGTAGCCCTGAAAGCTATTGAAAACCTGACTCATATCAAACGTGTACACGTATCTACTTACCAGGCTGCCAGTGGTGCCGGTGCAGCTGCTATGGACGAGCTTTACGAACAGTACCGTCAGGTATTGGCCGGAGAACCTGTCACTGTAGAGAAATTCGCTTATCAGCTGGCATTCAACCTGATTCCTCAGATTGACGTGTTCACAGACAACGGTTATACAAAAGAAGAAATGAAGATGTACAATGAAACACGTAAAATCATGCACTCAGATGTACAGGTTAGTGCAACTTGCGTACGTGTTCCTGCACTTCGTTCACACTCAGAAAGCATCTGGATTGAAACAGAACGTCCGGTATCTGTAGAAGAAGCCCGCGAAGCATTTGCCAACGGCGAAGGTCTGGTACTGATGGACAACCCGGAAAAGAAAGAATATCCGATGCCGTTGTTCCTGGCTGGAAAAGACCCTGTATATGTAGGTCGTATCCGTAAAGACCTGGCTAACGAAAACGGTCTGACTTTCTGGATTGTAGGTGACCAGATTAAGAAAGGTGCCGCTCTGAATGCTGTTCAGATTGCTGAATACCTGATTAAAGTGAAGAATATCGGATAATTAGTTTATCGGTATTGACATAAAAAAAGCATTGCCTGTGAGTCTTAAGCTCCAAGCAATGCTTTTTTATTTTTTTCCTGCCTCAACTTCCAAATCAGCTTTCTCATCATTCGTCTTCCTTCATCACAAAACGTCCTTGTGAATAGTGTATGAAGCAAAAAGGTTTTCTATGTTTCCTGTCTCTTATACACATCTCCGAGCCCACGAGACGGAGCTACATCTCG
>ENA-OZHI01000244-OZHI01000244.1-human-gut-metagenome-genome-assembly--contig:-NODE-244-length-13474-cov-5.475222_pt1 | contig 13474 bp, 9 predicted proteins | sample MGYA00244041_ERZ653676 | MGnify/ENA primary metagenome ERZ653676 (study PRJEB26926, sample SAMN06165238) | human gut metagenome | biome: ENVO:00009003; feature: ENVO:2100002; material: ENVO:00002003... | reverse complement strand
GCTGGCGGTCTATCTATTGTTTTCGGTTGCTTGCTTCTTTACCGTACATGAGCATATACTCACGGCATATATTTTTAATTTGCTCGGTTTTATTCTTTTTCATAGGTATAATTACAATAAATTCAACTGATCGAATACGCCATAGTATATTCCATATCGTGACATAAACAGCTTATTTTCTTAATTGATCCTTTGATATTTCCAACATATTTATTAAGAATTTTCTCATTTTTTTCAATTGGGATACACCCCAATTATTTCTCGGATCATTGATATAAAGCGTTTTTTCATTAAAAGAATAGCCCGTTCTGAATTCAAAATCATATCTGGAAGCAATTGATATACTGTTTAAAAACTTATAGAAATCTTCGGATGTTTTGTTTACACAAAGCATAACGGAAAATGTTCTTGTATAGGTCAGCCACTCATTTTTTCTTTTCGTGCACTGCTTCAAAAGGTTTGAAGCTTTTTTTAATGCAACATCAACCTTTTCACCGGCAGAATCTATGAGCACAAAGTATGAAAGCGAAAAGCCGCGCCTTTTCAAAAACACAAAAGCCTTTTCATTGCCATCCGAATCCGATTGAACAAGTTGATATTTATTTGCCGATAATTTTTCAGATAGCTTTGAAAACAATTCATCAAAATTCTCATAAAAAATCTCAGCTTTATCAAGCCCTTTTAGGTTTGATTTAAACAAACCCTCATTCGGAAATTTTTTCTTTGCTATAAACGGTATAATTATTACAGGTGCACCATCCAAAAAAAGCAAAGCATATAAAACCTTCAGATAAATATCCTCTTTTGCCTCATCTATAATAGGACCGGGAAAAATTATAAACATAAGAATATGCCCACCGAAAAATATTATAAAGCCGAGGACTGTGCATATTTTCATGATCGTTTCAAGCTTTTTCATGCTATGCCGCCTCCTCTTCAACATGTCGGTGGGTTGTTAGTTAATAAAAATTGCATTTGCCGTGCTGCATTACAGATATCATTCGCAGGGTGAAGCGTTGATTTTCCAAAGCCTCAAATAGCGCCTTTCTTTTTCCGTCATAAATGCAAGCTCGGAAATATCGCTTATTTTTGCGTAAGCGAAACCGTCCTCAAATCCGTATTCATCAATTATTTTGAATTTGCATTCATCATCGCCGACGCTTTCGGGGAAACCGATAATATTATAATCGTCGTTTTCCAAAAGCTTAACCGAAACGATTTCTTTTCTGCCGAGTGCCGTTTCCAAAAGAGATTGCATAATACGATCGTCGTCAATATCCTTTGATATATCGGCATAATCGTCCCGATCGCAAAGCTTTTTGATTTTTTCGATATATTTTGTTTCGGTTTGAATTTGCGAAATTCTGTTGACGGAATATGCAACAACGCCGATTTGATCGCCGTTTATCGAAAATGCGCGGAAAGCAAACATATCATCGCTTAGCGCAACAATGTTTCCCACCTGAAACACATCCGTTTCACCGTCTGTATAAAACTCGGCAAATTTTTGTGTTTTGTAAAGTTCTTTTAAAATACCTATCATGTGATTATCCCTTTCTGTTTTATTCGGCATTGTTTTGCCTGTTCTTTTTAAATTGCTTTACAATCGATATAATGGCAAGCATCACAAAAATTATTACAATAACCAACCAAAAAGCACTGCTTATCGCTTTTGAATTACCGACATCATAAAGCACGGTGCTGTTTCCGTCTGCACTTGTTGCCACCAGCCTTGAATAAGACGATTGAATATAGTTTAGCGGTCCTAAATTATTATCAATTTTATATTCCGTGCCGCCTGCATTTCTGATTGCGGAATGCACTGTATTATTCCAATACGAATTATTTTCGGCAGTGTCTTTAACGGCAAAAACGCCGAGCACTTTTCCCTGCGAATCAACTTGTGCCAAAACAGAAGCACGAACGAGATAAACATTTAAACAATCCCCGTTCCATTCAACGCCGAAACTGCCGTCTGCCTCAAAGCTTAAAGCATAAAGGAAATCACCGGTTGACGAATATATCGCAACGATTTTGTCGGCAGATTTTTCACTGCCTATTGCTATTTGCCCGCTTTCATTCACATCAAAGCACTTTATCGGCATTTTTTCCGGCGCTGAATCGAGGCGTTTAAATGCGATGTTTGAAATTATTTTTTCACTTTCCTGTTTTGATAATTCTTCCGTATCAAACCCACTTGTCATCGCGAAAGCGGAAAACACAGGGAGTGCAATTATTATTAAAGATATAAATATGCTGAATAATTTTTTCATTTTTTGTTCCTGCATTTTATCATTTTCGTTGCTTAATACAGCCGTAAAGAAAATATGCCGCAAATCCAAAGCAAACAATCAGGCAACCTAAAAGCAAGATTGATTTAAAAGAAATAATACCCGAATTTTTCATTGCAAGAATTACCGTTATCAGCAAAACAGCAAAAAGAACAAAAGCCGTCATAAAATAATGAAAATAAACATGCTTAAAATAGCCGGTTCGGTATTCAAACAGTTCATTAAAATTTCTGTTTTCCCCAGTAATTCTGAAAATATTGTATTTAGTGTGAACGGTTGATATTTCGTTTGCCGAATATTCTGAAAGCAATTGCTGCCGATATTCATGCATTTTTAAATTATTATCATTCGCCATACTGTAAATTACAATATACTCGGCATCCTTCGGAACAGATTTCGAGAAACAATAAAAACAAGAGTATCTTACACTTTGCAGTCTCCAACCGGCAAGCTCAAATTCATGCAAACGCTTTTCTAATTTATGTAAATTCCAAAGTGGGCAAAATAATAATTTTTTCATTTTATATGCTTTATTTAATGCTTTTGATTCTGTATCTTCTCAGCATGGCAAGCAAATGGCCCGAGCTGAGGATTGTTTTTTCAAATAAAATGGTGTGATAACCGGTTTTTATAACCACGAATGAGCCTTTTGCTTTATACCAAAGGCAATTGCTGTATTTGATTTTATATGTTTTAAACCAGGATCTGTAAATAAAGAAGTTTTTGTTTTTAAACACATAAATTCTCCACATAATCGCATTTATGGTATAAAGCATTGAAAGCAAATCGGCTGATACGATGCACAAAAACACCCACCATTCTTCACTGCCGTTTTGAACAAATATCGAGTGATATAAAAGAAACGACCAAAATGCCATATTTGAAACACCTATCCAAAAATAAATTTTTTGGTGCCTTACAACAATATAGCCTTTTGTTAAAAGCGGTGCAACTTCCCTGTCGCCGCTTTTTTTAATGAGATAAAACAGCAGGCAAACGGCAAGTTCCGCCAGAAAAATAAAAACAAAATACATAAAATCGGGCACATTATCACCTCACACCAACTTTTAAAATTCGGCAGGCAAAAGAAAAGCTGTTAAGGCAAACCGAAAAATTTAACGGCTTGCCTTGAATAGCGGTTACTTTTTGCCTTTATTATCGGCGTTTTCTTTTTTTCTTTTTTCTTTTTCTTCTTGCGCTCTCAGCTTTTTCATTTTTTCTCTGTAAGCTTTTTTATCAATGCCTCTTAAATGTTTAATCTCGGCATGTCTTTTGTGAAAGCCTTCCATAACGATTATATATCCTATATTCCATATTGCCATAACCGATAACATTACTGCGCACAATGGCTCGTAGTTAAAATTGCGATATAAGAAATTCAATAGCAATATTACTATAAACAAAACGCAATGCACGGCGATTACGGAATAATAAATAACTATGTGGCAACGGGGAATTTCGGTTCTGAAGCGGCTGAAAGTAAACCATTCTTTAAAGGTCATTCCCTTTTTGCGTTTCCTTCGCGCGCTGGTGTTAAGCAAAAAGCAGATTATGGTTATGCACATCATTCGCGAGCCAAAAAAAGATAACAAAAAGCAAATCAAATTTACCAGCAAACAATACTTCATTATTATCTGTGCCTCCCGAACTTTCGCCAAATAATATTGCCAACAGCGTGAGCGACAGGAATTGCATCTACCCATAATCCTTTAAAATAATTTTTATAGTACTTTGCTTGGCTTTTAAAATAATATTTAGCTGCTTTTTTTACTTCTTTTATACCAGCTCTAAATCCTTTGCTGGCATGTGCATTTACCGCGCGTTTTACTGTTTGCTTCCCTAAATTTGTATAGTGTTTTGAACCTTTACCCTTTCCACCAATCAATGCAGAAACGCCACCTATTGCGGCATCTTTAAAAACTTCATTACGATCTACATTCTTTGATCCGTTTTTTATTGATTGATTGACAGCACTTTCTACTCCTGAAATAATTATATTTGCGGTGACCAATGCAGCAGTGCCAAGGCCAGTACACGCCAAACCTCCACTAATCGCTCCCGCCACTGCACTAACTGCTATTGTTTTTATGTTTCCGCCGGACAACGCCTCTGACACACCAGAAATAATTCCACCAACTGCCGCGCCGATAACAATGTGCCAAAAATCGCCGTCAACATCCGCTCGAACAATCGGGTTATTATCACAATACGAATATAAATTTTTATCGGTTATATCCGTTGGTGTTGAAGTCGGAAGCGCGTAATTATCCGAATTAACAAATCTGCACGCTTCGGCATTATAATAACGGGAACTGAGAAAATACCAATCCGTTTCAAAATCGAAGTAATAACTGCGATAGCGGATTGGATTTTGCTCTGCAAGCGCGGTGTTGCCCGTGATTTCCGTAACCTTGCCCCAAGAATCATAGGCGTAGTTTACAAGCACATTGCCGCTTTCATCGGCGATTGCCGTTACATCATTTTGAGCATTTTTGATATAGTAATACTCTGTGCCGTTGAGGATGAAGCCGAAGATATCCGAATTGTTATCATACATAAACACAAGCGTATCGTTGCCTGATTTTTGCCCCGCGAGGATATCGCCGTTGTAGACAAACTCGGTTTTAACTCCGTTTACGGTTTTGGAAATTCGGTTTCCGTCGCCGTTATAGGCATATTCAATTGTGTTTTCACCGTCTGCAATGCTTTGCAGCTGCCTGCCGAGCCAAGTAAGCTGTTTGCTGCCGATTGAAAGCGGATTACCGATTTCATCATATGCAATCGGTGTGCCGTTAAAATCCGTGAGCAAATCGGACCATACGGAATCCGTGTAACTCCAGGTTTTTGTATCGGTCGGCTCTCCAAGCTCGCCCGTTGTGTATTCATATTCCTTTTGCTCGGTTATATTTCCGTTTGTGTAGGAATATGTTATCGTTTTGCCCGCTTTTTCATCATTAACTCTTGTTAATTGATTAAGGCTGTCGTATTCATAGCTTACGGTAGTTGTGCCGTTTGCCACGCTTACTATATTGCCGAGCTTATCATATTCATACGAATATGTGCCCGCCGGGGTTTCAACGGATTTAACAAGCGTGGTTGTGCGCTTTTCCGCCGCGCCGTTTTCTTTGGCGATTTCATAATTTTCGTAGGCATATTTTATGCCGAACGAATTACCGCCAAAGCTTTTTTGCGCCAATCTGCCGAGATTATCATAAGCGAAGCCGAGCTTTTCGCTTCCGTTCCACTGCACGGAATATACCTGATCGGGCATTTCGCCGTTTTTCAAACTGCCGTAAGCATAGCCAATTTCCTGCCTGCCGAGCGGCGAAAAATGCGTTATGCCCGTTAAATAGTTTGTTTTATCCGCATATTTAAAATCCGTGCAGGATATTAAATTAAGGTCGCTTTTTCCCGTGCCCGCATATTCGCGCTGAGAAACAACTCGCTCTGCAAGGTCATAAACAAATTTGGTGTTTGTGCCCGTGAAAAAGTCTGTTATTTGCGCAACGGAGCCGTTGCTGCCATAGGAATATGTTACCCTTTGATTTTCGCTTCCATTATATCGCTTTTCCGTTTGGCGGTCAAACTTATCATATGAAAACTCAACCGTGTCGCCGTTGCCGTAGGTTTGCTTTGAAAGCAGACCCGCGCCGTTATATTCAAGCTCGGAGAGCGTGCGCCAAGCATTGCCGTTGCCGACTCTGTTTGCCGTTGTTCTGCCGAATTTATCATACAAAAAGCTGTATTGCAGCGCGCCGTTTACATTTATGCTTTGCAGACGGTCGTTTTCATATTCATAGCTGTTTGTTACTCCCGCAGAGGAAACGGAGAGCAGGGAGTTATTATTTTCGTCATATGCATACTGCGTGGAAACGCCGTTTGCATTCGTTACGCTTTGTAGCGTGCCTTTATTTTCATCATAGGAATATACGGTTTCGTTATTCCTTTCATCCGTTGTTTTGGCAACGAAGTTTTGGCTTTGCGTATATTCCGTTTGAGTGGATACGGTGTATTCATCCGTTTGTTCATAAGGATAAAAATACCATTTTTGCGATTCGGCGGGGCTGTTATTATTGCAGGCGGACTGCCTGAGCACTCGCCTGTCTTTAATTTCCTTATCGCCGAACTGCCCGTCGAGGCACATTTTGAAATTTGAAGCTTCCGTGTAAGCAACGAAGCTGCCGTCGTCCTGCTTAACAAGCTTAAATCTTTGCGCGTTTGACTGATTGCCAGCGTGAAGCTGCAATTCAGTGCCCGATGCCGCAGACGCGCTTTTAACATCCATATATGCGGCTGTGAACGCCGAGGCTCTTAAATAGAACACATCCGTTTTGCCGGAAACCGCTTCGGGAGTCCATGTGAGCTTGCGCGAGGAGTTATAGTTTGCCTCTGCTCGGATATACGGCGTGGTTTTAACCGTTTGATGCACTTCGCACGAATCGATTGCATGCCCCGAATAGGCATTTATCAATATATATTCCTTGCCGCTTTCGATTTTTTGGGCGGGCTTTCTGGAAACGGTTGTTGCCTTTGTTAAATTGCCCTTATTATCATAGCTGAAGCCGTATTCAAGCCCGTCGGACGACAAAGCATTAGTAAGCTGCTTTTTATTATTATAGTTATACAGATACTTACTGCCCGAGGGATTAAGCATTTTTGCCATCTGATTTCCGTAATAGGAAAAGGTGGAATTGCTTTTTGCCAAATCCACAACGGAGGAAACATTGCCATTTGAATCGTAATCATAAGTTTGGCCGTATTGCTCTTTATAGCAAAACGCGCCTGTTTGATAAGCGTTGTTTACATTATGATCGTATGTAAACACAACGGAGATATTGCCGTAATCCTGCGGCATAACGATTTGATCCGCCAAAAACTGCCACTGATTTTTAACATCCGGGTTAAAATATTTATTTATGCAACCGAGCCATTTGCCGTTATTATCGTAATAATCGATTGCAATTTCAAAGTGCGGCTTATAGCTTTCGGAATCCTTAACCCCGTTCAGCGGAGCGGAAAAGGCATAGCCCCATGCACCGTAGGAAAAAACATCGCCCTTTTTGCCGGAAACATTTAAATATTGCCTTTGCCTTTTATAATCGCCTTCAACCGAGCCGGTGAGCTTGCCGCATTTTGCAAATCCGTTAAGCCCCGCCCAGGTTACGGAGCTTGTGCCGCTGCCGAAATTTTCCCAAGCCGTAAAGCCGTTGTCAAACGAGGAATTTTCAACAATATTAAAGGTGCTTGCGTTATCGCTTTTTTCAAGCTGCACATCGTCAAACCACACGGTGCCGTAAGCGTCAGGCCCAAAGCCCATATTCACTTTAAGCGTTGCGCCCGCGGGCAAATCAAAGGTTACGCTTCTGCGTTCCCAGCCGTTTGTGGCATTTGTTTTTTCAATCAGCTTGCTGTAAACATATTTGCCGTTTGAATCATAAACCTCGGCAAACATTTGCGCACCGCCGCCGGGAATGGTTTTTCCGTCCGTATAAATATAGGCGGAAAAGGTGTATGTGCCCTGCGGCAGATTATTATGATTTTGAACCGCATTAACGCGGCCGCCGTTTGAGGCGGATTTTGTGACTTTAAGGGAAGCATTCGTTATATTTTTCTTGGCGGCGTCTATTGAAACGGATGCGCCGGAGGAATTATTTGTATAAGTCCAATACCCGGCATAGCCCCTTGTGAAGCCAGGGTTTGTAATATAGTTTACGGTGCTTTTTAAAACGCGGGATTCGGAAATCAGCTTATTTGCCTTGCCGCTTGTGTTGTTGCCGCCGGCAAGCTTAAAGAACTGCGCTGTTCCGTCCGTATTTGAAACCGTTCCCGTGGTTTGGGCATAATCGTTAAACTGATATGTGTAGCTTCTGCCCTGCAAATCCGTAACTTCCGTTTCGTTTTGCAGGTATTTAAAGGAATAACTTTCAAGCGCGGTATTATCCGCGGAGCACCATTTCAGCTCTTTAACCCTTTTTTGCTCGGAGCCGTCATAATCAACGCACGCCTTTGTGCCGTCTATCCCGGCGATATATTTAATAAGGTGCGAGCCGTTCCAGCCTATTTCAACATTTTTGCCGTCTGCAAACGAAACGGCGGTTAAATATCCGTTTTGATATTTAAACTCGGTTTTTCTGCCGGCAGGGTCGGTTATTCCGGCAACCTGCCTTGCGGTGTTCGGCGTGTAGTCAAAAATATATTTTCTGCCTGCGCCGTCCGTTATTGAAATGATGCGCGAATTATCATTGTATTGAACGGTTGAAGACACACCCGACGGGTTTTTGATTCTGCTGAGGCGCCCCTTATTGTCGAAATACATTTTATTATCGTCTTTATCCGTTACAACGCAATTCGCTTCGGGCGCGCTTGAATCGGAACCGACTGATATAACATCAAGTGTGTATCCGAGGCCGTCTTCATCCTTGCCGGATGAGGTGTTGCCGTTTTCAAAATAAAACCAATGAATCGTGCCGTCGGCATCATTAAGATAATATTTATAGCCGTTATCCCAAAAAGTGCCGCCCTGCTTAACAAGGTATATCTGATAATTGGTTTGAATACGATTGCCGAAATCGGCATATTTGGCAGCCTCTTTATTTGAATTGTAAACAAGCGAAATATTAACGGGCATTAAGCTGCCGCCGGCATCCTGCGTTACCGGCTGAGAAAAAACAAGATTGCCGTTATAATTATTAACGCTTGCCGTGCCGCCGCGGCCTGCCGCCGTATCCGTGAACGACCAGTAATCCTCGTAGCCCGACATATTGCGGTAAGACACCGTCATTACCGGCCTGTTATTCGGATAAGTGGTGTAATTTATCGAATAAAACCAAGCCTTTGCCGCAGCCGTTTTGGTGGTTGTTAAGGACAAGCCGTAGTTACTGCTTTTATCCTCATACCAACTGCGCACCATATCCGTGATTTCAACCTCACGGAATTTGGTCAAATCCGTTTTTTCCGTAAGCATCAAATAATCGGAAATATCGGAGGCGCTGTGAGGGCCGTTGTTCCATGTTACCGTTTTTTCGTTCCAATCTTCAACAAGCCTTTTAACATTTACGGGAAGCCCCACCTCGCATTTGCGCAGGCCGAGATACAATTTTGCATCCACAACCTTATCGGCAATACCGAGCGCGGGCAATTCCGTGAATTTCATATAGCTTTCGGTTTGACCGTAGCCGTAAATATTGCCCACATAAAGGCTGCCCATATCGTCCGTGCCGGATGCTTTATAGCATTTATTCGGATTTTGGGACGATACGAATGCCGATTGAACATTTTTTGCGCTTTGCTCTGTTTTAAGCACAGGGTCAACCGTAACGGGATATTCCCTGCTCTGCTCATTCAGCCAAGCTTCATCAAGCGTTGTTTTAACCGTGAAGGTGTTGTTTTTGCTTTCAATCAGCGCAAGCGTTATCCCCGCAGAAGCATTGCCCTGCGCGTCTTCCATAAAAGGCGCAGTTAAAGTGTATATCACCTTACCGTCGGAATCCCGCATTTCTATTGTTTTATCGTCAATCTGAACGGGAACAAGGCCGTTTGCCTTATAAACCGATGTGAAATTGCTCGGCGATTTATCACTTTTCAGAATAATATTTTCTTTAATTCCGGCAGGGCCGAGAATATATTGAAAATCCGTGCCTTTATAAACATTTTTATAATCAACGGTTGAGGTGAGATTTTCCAAAGCCGTCGGGTCGCCGCTCACCTCGTTTTTCTCGATTTGCGCAGTGCTTTTTTCGGCATCTACATAATACCAGGAAATTTCATAGCCGTCTTTTTCAAGGCGAACAAATTTTTTGCCGTTCGTTTTTTTGGAAAGCCTTACGCTGTAATCGGCAGTGTGATTTACCAAATCCTTATTTTTAACAATTCTGCCCGCGTTTTCATCATCATCTGCACTCGTTTCCGAAAGAGTGTTATCATAATCCACCCATCTGCCGTTTTGCTCAAAATGCACGGGCGTCAAATACTGCGCAGCCTGCACAGTGCCGTCGCTCATACGGAAATACTTTGTGCTTTCATCGCGCATACTCGTATCTTCATACAGAACATACGCATCTTCGGCGGAGGAATCTTCTGTTGTTTCGGATTCCTGTGCCTGCGATTGTGCCGCAGCGGCGATATTTTGCTGCGAAGCCATTATCGAAACCGGGCTTGCAACCGTTAACACGGCTAAAATTACTGCAATAACCGCCTGCATGGTTTTGAACTTTTTATTCATATATTTATTCCTTTATTCGGGATTTTTAATTCTTACGAATTTATTTTACCATTTTTTGACAAATAAGCAATAGAAAATAATAAAATCACAATATATTTGTACAGAATTTTATGTTTGTTTGGAATTTTAAGCAACCAATCAAAAAATTCAGGCGAAGCGGCACGCTGTGTAAAGAAGAATGCGCCCCAAGCGGCGTACTCCGTAAAGACCGATTGCTCAATAAATCAAACAAGCGGCAAAATACTGCCTTAAAATACAGTGAAGGCGGCAGATTATGATTTTAAAGTAGACACTTTGTGCGGCATATGATACACTTTTATTAAGCAAACGCAGGAGGCGCCCATAAAAAAGGTTGCACGGTAACTTCGATTATGATTACGGCCCTCGCTGCCATTGCAGGCCGCTTATAGGCTCTGCACTTGCCGAGCAGATGGGCGGCGCAATTTTGCTTGCGCTGATTTCGGAAATCACCTGCATTATTTACACAATTGATAATCGCGATGAACAGCGCACACCCAAACAACAAATATTTTAACGGCTACACACCGTTATATATATCCGCCATTAAAACACATTTTAAAAATCGCATTCAAAGCGGTGGATCCCAAAGATGAGCAATGATTTAAAAGCAATAAAAATCACATATGCCGAAGCCGAACGCTGCGACAAAAGCAAAAAGCTGCTTCGCAAAATCCGCTGCCGCATTAAAGGCGGTTCCGTTCACGATGAGCTGTTTTTTTCATTTAAGGCTCTGCTCGGCGGCAGACGTTCAAAAAGCAACGTCCGTGCGTTTTGGCGAGCCGCTGTTTCATATTTTTTCTCAAGCACGCTTGCAAACAAATTATTATTTGACGAAGCCTGCGAGGAAAGCAAATTTGAAAAGCCGTTTTGCCCGCGTGAAAATTCATGCATGTATCACTGGACGGCAATTGAAAACGCCGCCGGCATAACAAAGCACGGGATTTTACCCATGGGCAATTCAAAATATGTTTATATAACGGATGACCCCGAATTTATCGCAAAATCAGGCTATCTGCATTGGAAGGTGCTTGCGGCAAAAAAAGACACGATATTTGTGCCGATTAAAATTGACGCACACGCCCTTGCGGCGGAATACGAAATCATGAAGGTGTTTTCCCGCCATGAATACGCGGTTAAACACATTCCGCCCGAATTTATAATAAACGAACAGTCAGGCACATCAAAAAGCGGCACATAAAAGCTGATACGGCGCACCCTGTGCAGGCAAGCAACCATATCCGTTTATTATTTTGATTGCCCGAAAGATATATTTATCGGTTTAGACCGAAAAAACCGATAAAAGCACAGAAAGCGGAAAGCTCAAATCGCCGTTCAAAGCTTTTGGCAGTGCGGCACAGCGGCGGCGGATATTCAATCGCCGCAAATCGAATGTTTAAAAGCCGAATGAATTTTTGCGTATTTTTTTATTGCGGATATTGATTTTATGCTTTCTTTGCTTTATAATGTGTAAGTACAGACGGTTGTACGCTCGTGCAGCCGTCTTATTGTTTTTATCGGCATTACGGAGAGGAAATATGTATAAAATCGGATTTGACAATGACAAATATTTAAAAATGCAATCCACAAGAATTCGCGAGCGAATTTGTGAATTCGGCGGCAAGCTTTATTTGGAATTCGGCGGCAAGCTTTTTGACGATTACCATGCTGCAAGGGTGCTTCCCGGCTTTGAGCCGGACAGCAAGCTTCAAATGCTGCTTCAACTGAAGGATGAGGCAGAAATCGTGATAGTTGTCAGCGCCGAGGATATTGAAAAGAGCAAGGTTCGCAGCGATTTGGGCATAACTTACGATGTTGATGCCTTGCGCCTTGCAAAAGCGTTCACAAAAAAGGGGCTTATGGTGGGCAGCGTGGTGCTCACAAAATATGCTGCCCATCCCAAGGTGCTCAGATTTGAGGAAAGGCTTGCCGACGCCGGCATTCCCGTTTACCACCATTATTTGATAGACGGTTATCCCTCAAACATTTCAAACATAGTAAGCGACAACGGCTACGGCAAAAACGATTTTATCCGCACCGAAAGGCAGCTTGTGGTTATCACAGCACCCGGCCCCGGCAGCGGAAAAATGGCGGTTTGCCTTTCACAGCTTTATCATGAAAACAAGCGCGGAGTTAAAGCCGGATATGCAAAATTTGAAACTTTCCCGATTTGGAATCTGCCGCTTCGCCACCCGGTTAATATGGCTTATGAAGCAGCAACGGCTGATCTTAACGACATAAATATGATTGACCCGTGGCACTTGGAGGCATACGGCAAAACAACCGTGAACTACAACCGCGATGTTGAAATTTTCCCGGTGCTTAAAGCCACTTTTGAAAGGATGTACGGCACCTGCCCGTATAAATCGCCCACGGATATGGGTGTAAACATGGCGGGCAACTGCATTTTCGACAATGATGCGGTTTCGCAGGCATCGCTTCAGGAAATTGTGCGCAGATACTACAATGCGGTTAAAAACGCCGCAAAGGGCGCGGGAAACAAAGAAGAAATTTACAAGCTTGAGCTTTTAATGAATCAGGCCGGCATAAGCGCTGAAAGCAGACCGTGCGCCGCAGCGGCGCATGAGCTTGCGGCAGAAACCGACCAACCCGCGGCGGCCGCAGAGCTTAAAGACGGCACAATCGTTACCGGCAAAACCTCCGCTCTGCTGGGCTGTGCATCGGCAACTCTTTTAAACGCGCTCAAGCACCTTGCGGGAATTAACGATGATGTGCTTTTGATAGGCCCCGATGTTATCAAGCCGATTCAAGAGCTTAAAATCGACCACCTCGGCAACAAAAATCCAAGGCTTCACACGGACGAAGTGCTGATTGCGCTTGCGATTTCCGCCACAGCAGACGAAAATGCGGCAAAAGCGATGCACAAGCTTTGCGAGCTTAAGAACCTGTCTCTTATACACATCTCCGAGCCCACGAGACGGAG
>ENA-OZHI01000231-OZHI01000231.1-human-gut-metagenome-genome-assembly--contig:-NODE-231-length-13841-cov-26.871391_pt1 | contig 13841 bp, 12 predicted proteins | sample MGYA00244041_ERZ653676 | MGnify/ENA primary metagenome ERZ653676 (study PRJEB26926, sample SAMN06165238) | human gut metagenome | biome: ENVO:00009003; feature: ENVO:2100002; material: ENVO:00002003... | reverse complement strand
GTGCTTACAGCGTATAGCTGCTTAGCACATTATTGAATTATTAACGAACTATTGGTATGTATTCTGACTCATAAATTGACTTGGAAAATCATACATCGAAATAACAACACGATGTTCGTCAGTCTTTTCAAACTTCAACTGAACAGAAATAATAGCGAATCAGCTCTTCATAAGAAGTCAAATCGGCTGCAAATAAGAATACCTATTCACAGCCTACAATTTTCAACAATTCCTGTATTTTTGGGCACTTGCTTGTTGGATTCACTATACCCCAAAAAGAGGGAAAGTATTAAAAATACAAAAATCTCCCGAAAATATATACAAGTTTTGAGAAAAAATATATATCTTTGCGTCATGAAAAAGCCCCTGCTACCAACAAGGGCTGATTCAATAAAGTGGTGCGTCCACAAAATGATTATATTTTATGGCGACAAAGGTACAAAAAATCTTTGAAAAACGAAGAAGAATCTCTAAAAAAGATGCTTTGGAGGTGCTAAAAGATAACTTTCAAGAGTTATTTGTAGCATACAATAATGGTTTGGAGCATTATAACGTAGTTATTCAAGAGCTTCGACCGGAGGTTAGGGTGAGAATAGATTCGGGTATTTTAAATGCTTGTATTGCTCAAAGCTTTATGGAGCATTTTCCCGATAAGTGGACGTTAGGTAAGTATGGCAGAATCATTTTCAGATGGGAAGGAATATCTATGCTGATTAAGAAATTAAACAAGAATAGTAAACCTTCATACATTCCGACAATGCTTTCTGATGCCATCACTACTCAACAGCAAGTATCGCTGTTTGATTGTGAGGAGGCAAAAGAAGACGCTATACTTCTATTCGGATATACTAAGAATAGTCATGGTGAGCTGCTAAGCCCAAGAATCGTTTATTACGATAATGAAGTTAAGTGGATTGCTGACCTTGATGATGTGGTAACAAAACCTGTTGCACAGCCATTGGAAGAGACGGAGAAACCAGCGGTTCGTTTAAGACAGGAAAACGTAAACAAGAAAGCAGAGTAAATAACCAGAACGCACCACTTACTTTTGCTTTATAAAAAAATATAGAAAGATGAAAAGTAAACAGCTTATTTTTGCAAGGGAATACAGAGGCTTAACACAAAAAGCCTTGTCTGCTGCCGTGAGTGGACTTTCTCAGTCTAATCTGTCAAAGTATGAAAAGGGCATAGAATCTTTGTCTGATGAGACTGTTGAAAGAATAATGCTGTATTTAAACTTTCCTATGGATTTCTTGAATCTCAATATTAGCAACGATGTTGAGAATAAGCACTACAGAAAGAGAGCCTCGATAAATGCAGCTAGTAGAAAACAAATTGACAGAACAATTTCATTAATTGCTTATTGCTTTGATTGGATGAGCGACAATGTAGAGCTGCCCGACTACACTCTAGGAGATTACGACTTGGAGCAAGGAATCTCGCCAAGTGAAGTTGCTAGACAGATAAGAAGACAATGCAAGCTGGGAACTACACCGATAAAGGATTTGTGCACCATCTTGGAAAAGAATGGTGTATTCATATACTTTTGGGATTGTCCTTATGAGGATTTCGATGGAGTTTCACTTATCACAGACAATGGATTTCATCTGATAATAGTGAACAAAAATTGTAGTAATGATAGAATAAGATGGACAATTGCTCATGAGCTAGGACATAGTCTTATGCACGAAAACATAGCTTTATTTGTTAACGAACAAAGAGACAAGGAGAAAGAGGCAAATGAGTTTGCCGCAGAGTTCCTTCTTCCTGAAAGTGAGACTAGAAGAGCATTCGTAAACATAAAAATGTCACAATTAGCATCTTATAAATCATATTGGCTAACATCAATGGGTGCAATAGTTCAGAGAGCAAAACAACTAGGAGGAATTACCGATGAGAAGTATAAACTCTTAAGAATTGAATTTAGTAGAAATAGATGGAACAAAAAAGAGCCTATACCTGTTTATCTCGACAAACCTACCGTCTTTAATAAGATGTATGATTTGATTGTGAACAACTTGTATTATAATGTAGAGACTATGGGCAAAATCATGGGCATTCCTGTAGATGTTTTGGATGAAATATTTGCAAGACCAAAGATAGTAAAACTAAAAATAACATAAGTAAATAAAGCTAAGAGGGTGCATCATAGAGTTATGATACACCCTCTTTTTTGTATTTACTCTTCAGGTTTATCTGTTTTTCATCTAGGTTTGAAACTTGTATCAGAAGTTATTAATGCATATATTTTTGTACAAGTAGATTTAGACTTTGTCTTCTCTTCATTCAGTTTCAATCCACATTCCTCAAAGCGTTTCATTAAAACAGCTTTCAAGAACTGGGCTTGTTTCTTAGATACGCAATGGCAGATGGTGTCATCAGCATAACGCTCAAACGGAATCGTTGGATAGTTACGCAACATCCATTCGTCAAAGACGTAATGAAGGAACAAGTTTGCCAAACCGGACCTATCACAGAACCTTGGGGAACTCCCATCGTTCGCTCTATCACTTCGCCTTTCGATGTCTGATAGGGAACCTTGAGCCACCGCTCAATGTATAGAAGTACCCATTTCTCCTCTGTATGCTTGCGGATAGCCTTCATCAACAATTCATGATTGATTGTGTCGAAGAACTTACTGATGTCCATATCAAGCACCCAGAGAGTCACATAGCAGCGCTCCTTAGCCTTGGCTATGGCTTGGTGCGCTCCCTTACCTGGACGATAGCCGTAGGAATCTTCCTTGAAGATAGGTTCGAGAATAGGAGTCAGTACTGATACTACTACCTGCTGCGCTATTCTATCTTCAATCGTTGGTATGCCCAAAGGGCGAGTACCCCCATTGGATTTTGGTATTTCTACCAGCTTCACCGCTTTGGGAAAGTAGCAACTGGAACTCATGCGATTCCATATCTTATAAAGGTTCTTGGACATTTCTTTATCAAATGTCTTTTGGTCAACCTTATCGATACCCGCACTACCCTTGTTTTCTTTCACCTTGTGGTAAGCTTCCCACACCAATCGCTTGTCTATTACAAAAGGTTTTGCCTCGTTCATTGTTTCATCCTCAATTTCTTAAGTTGGACTTTAAATTTGGCTAAGCACGCTACCCCCTTCACTCCATCCCCATTACAGAGACTTCAACACTACTACGAGGTAGTCCGCCACAGACATGGACATCGGTACTTTCTGCCTTGCGTGTCACAGCTCTCGGCATTTTCCCTTGGCATTCCATGCCTATTTCTCCTGTTCCTCTAAAGAGCCCATGTCAAGTTCATGCCATCTCTACACTGCACACCCAGCAGACAGTAAACAGGTTTCCTCTGCCATTATCCCAAGATTTGGAAAACACCTTGGTTTTGATGTGACTTGCTAACTTTGCTAACGATGCTTCATCAATGGTTCACTTGCGTTCATCTCCTTGACACATACCTTGCCAACCTTACGGAAGTCTTTCAATTGTCGTTCACTACCCATCAGTTTCCATCAGAGCAGCACAAAGTGGTTTGCAATCAGCACCTGCATGCCGAATGCGGTGGGTCTGCCACCATCTCTTTAGAAGTTACGACAGAAATCCATCAATATAGCCAATATCAGACTTCATTCTGTCTTAGGACACACTTTCGCCTACAAAGATATTGCTATGGTGTCTATTTTTATTCACATCTGCATCTTTTTTCCTGAACTAGAGATTTCTGACAGAATTCAACTGAAAATAGCATTTGTTTTCATGATCATCCAGGTGAAAGCCATTGATACCACTTCCGAAGTCACAGCAATGGGGGCCTTCACAGTAACTTCTTGATAGGTATTGCGAATATAGACTCCTTACCTACTGTAACGATGATTCTTTCCATCTCCTTATCGCTCCCATGTCCAATATCAAGGAGCCAGGTTTTTACTTTGCAAAATTACGATAAACGTAAACCTGCAAGTACCACCTGAAGGTTATTTCTGATTTTTTGTCTAAGCAGCCGATGGCTACCGAAAAAAGATACAGAAATTCCTTGCATCATGTTTACTCGTATTTATCGCATTTGCTTGCACGTAAAAAGCCTATCACCTTTTAATCTTCGGGATTTGGGGAGAGGGAATAATATTTTTAAATTACTAGTTGCAGCAGGTCTGTCGTGGGTTCACACGGAAAACGAGTATTCATATGATGTTACTTTTTGTTCTTGGCGTTTCAGTTCTTACAGTTGTTACAGCTTACTCTCCTGAAAAATGGAAAGAAATAATAGATAAAGTCAATAAATGATTTTTTCACAGTTCATAACAGGCTGCATGAAGAAATCGTTCCACAAAATACAGAGAACTAGTTTTTTGCCTTACAATTTCTAGCCTAGAATCGGAAACGTAGAAGAGTCCTCTGTTGCTGGAAGGTCAAGAGAAAGAAGAGAAGTGCTACACCATAATATTTTGGGTAATACTTCTCTTTTTCCATCTATCACATAATAGCAAAGACAACTTCTCCCCCTCTCTTCAATTTCACACTACTAAAAAGGAAAAAGGGCATTTTTCAGCGATTTAAGACGTTGTTGCAATTTTACCGAGGAAAGTTTCATTGCAAATCATCCAAGAGCCTGGTCTCCCATACAAATCAAGAAAAAGAAGGCTTTCTCTTGATTTGCCCCCCTGTACCTATCTCTTCTCATATCACCAAACTTGTCTTAGGATTCTACAAGGCCATGAAGGCATTTATTTCCTTATAATTTTGTCGCAGCAAACTCAAGAATGCCTATATGGAGTACAGAGGAAAAGGCCCAAAACCAATACTACAGGAGAAGGAGAGATAAAAAATCTGTTAATTACCGCAAATCCCATATCTTTATAATTTTGTCGCACCAAATCTCCAAGAGTTTATAATTATGTCGCAGATGGGTTTATATTTTTGTCGCATCATCTTATAATTATGTCGCAGGTAGCTAAAGGGAGATCTTATAAATCAGTTAGTTACAGATACTGAAAAGAATAAGCCAAAAAAAGAAATTTAAAAAAGAGCAGATTGGCAAGGAGACTTATAGTGGTGTTTCTTCTTCCGTTATGATGAAGAAAGGGAAAACTTCCAGCTTCATGGGGAGAAAGTTTTTGAAAGCCAAGCCGTATAAAGAAAGAACAGACTTTTTTGCGCGTTAATAAATATATTTTTATGTTAGATAATGTTATCATATAGTACATATATTAATCATCCTCATTCTAATGGTGCGACATTTTTATAAAGATGCTCAATCGAAGCAATCCTGAAGAATACTATTAATGCGAAATAATATATAGTAAGCAAAGCCATTTTAAAGACAAAAGAAGAACAGTTTGAGCCAAACAATTCAAGTTCGTTTCATTAAAATATACCTGCAAAATTCAGATTACCAGAAAGATATATGAACATTTCTATTATTTAATTGGACAATGATTACTCTAGTATATCACTACTAGTAATCACATCTATCCTAACAAACTATCTTATATGCAAAAAACGTTAATCTAGATTCATATTATACCCTTATAATTTTGTCGCAACAAAGCACCTAAGATTTATAATTATGTCGTAGATGGGTTTATATTTTTGTCGCATCATCTTATAATTATGTCGCAGGTAGCTAAAGGGAGATCTTATAAATCAGTTAGTTACAGATACTGAAAAGAATAAGCCAAAAATAGAGATTTAAAAAAGAGCAGACTGGCAAAAGGAATTATAGTGGTGTTTCTTCCTCCGTTATGATGAAGAAAGGAGAAACTCCCAGCTTCATGGAGGGAAAGTTTTTGAAAGCCAGGCCATATAAAGAAAGAACAGACTTTTTTGCGCGTTAATAAATGTATCTTTATGTTATGTGTTGTTATATTAAGGTCTTCTTATTCTTTCTAATATAAGTCATAATCCTCACGCATAACATGCAAATTCATGAGTTAACTGCTATTCCGGCCTAATTCAACCAATAATTTTGTCGCGATAACATTTCTATAAATACTTATACCATATTGAAGCAAAGGACTTTATAGTATACCTTCTATATATTTTGTTTGCTCTGAACATACATCATACGACAGAATAATAAACCAATTGAACCTATTTGCGACAAAAATACAACGAAGTCGTAAAACGTTCTACTTTTATCTGATTTCCTTTATTTTTTTGTCGCAGGTTTATTACATAGTAATCCCCTGCCCTATTTGGCATTTCTATTTTTGTCGCAAGTTACTTTATTAAAATCATTCAATTCACTGATAAACAAACAAATACAATCATGTTGCGACAAAATTATAATTATCTTATACTTCGATTTTTGGTGTACATTACGACACAATTATAACGTTAACTTCTATCATGGAATACTTCACCTATAGAATTAGATTTGGCTTATAATTCTGTCGCAGTAACATGGAATATTCCTTAAAGCCTTTCTTCATCCAGCTTCCTAAAATCACGCTATACATTAATAAAGTATTCTTTTTACAGCCTTTATTTATTAAGAATACTCCATAATATGCCACATCACATGCGACACAATTATAGTTATTATGATTTTATTTACGACATAATTATTAAATAGTCGTTTTTAAAATCATATTTTTTGTTTTTTTATAATTTTGTCGTAGCAAAGTGCCAGTAAAAAAATTGATAATCATTCCTTTCTATATATTATAATTTTGTCGCAGCAATGTTTTAACTCTCAGAGATTCAAAAGTTTATATATTATATCTCAATCCCTAAAACTCAAGCCCGGACAAAATTATAAACTTAACGTGATTTTGCCTTTAAACTCTGGCTTTTCTTACTATAAAAACAATTATCATTTATAATATTGTCGTAATAAGATAGGTAACCTATATTAAAGTATTACTTTAACGAAAACCAATAAATTAATTAAATCCAATACACAACAATATAATTATAAGTGATAATAATAAAAGATTACTCAAAAGAAGCGTTGTGAAATAACTTTGTTTACGACAATCTATATTATATATATGTCGCAACGTAATTCAAAATATTATTTTTACTTATAATTTTGTCGCATCTATTTTCTAATCTGATACCATGTTTTTTACGATCAGAACTCAAATTGCCCTATTGATTTTCAATTAGTTATAGAATGACTTCCTGCTTTTTGAACTCATTGTTTCTAGATTTTATAATTTTGTCTTGTCTTTTAGAGGTTAAAAAAATGTAATTTACGACTCTTTTAAGAGGATTGTCGCAGAAATTATGTATTTTTGTGCCCAAAATTAAAATCATACAGCTATGTCTAAAGCGAAGAAAAAGGAAGAAATTGAGGAGGTCGTTGCAGAGGTAATACCTTCTGGCGATGAAGGAGGCAAGATTGCTAAGAAGAAATCTGGGCGTCCTAAGAAAGTTGATGGATTGATTCTGGCAGAAAATCCACACTATTTTATTTCTCAGCCAAACGATGTTACTCAGGCTATCAGCAATCTTTCAGCAGTTGAGAGAAATTGTTGGTTGCAGATTCTTCGTGGTATACAGAAAAACAAGGATCTTCCAGATGGACATCCAGAGAAGTATCAGCTTACCCTGACTCGTAGCCAGCTGCTTGAATGTGTATCCGGGCATAGCTCAAACTTGGATTATGCCTTCAATGCATTAAAGAACATCACTGATTCAAAGAAGGTCTTTCATTCCAAAGACGGTCACCGCATTTATGCTGGTTTATTGTCGTATGTGGATGAGCATCCTGATCAAGAGACCTACACTGTGGGTATTACTCCAGTACTCCTCCCCTACTTTACCAACCTCTCATCTGAGTTTACAGTCTTTGACATGTATATCGAGATGAGCTTCAAGAGTGTGTACTCACAACGCTTCTATGAATTCTGCTGTCAGTATCGCAACAAGGAAGACAAGATCTTCTTCATGACCGTTCATGATATCAAAAAGATGTTCAACCTTCTAGAAATTAAGGATGAAAAGGGCAACATTATCCAAAAAGAACAGTATAAAAACGGTTCTGATTTCAAGAAGCGAGTGCTTGACAAGGCTAAGAACGACATCAGGAAACTCTACGAAAAGGGACTTTGTGACGTTTGTTTTGATTATAAGGTTAAGAGCAAGAACTCCAGAGGTGCTGTTACTGCCTATTATTTTATCATTGAAACAAATGGTAATACTGCAAGACTTGGTGCAAAGAAGCCGGTTACACCAACACAGATTAAGATTCTGTCTGAAGGTTATGGTGCAAAACTGACCAAGATCATCACCCAGATCAACACCTTCCTTCGTGCGCATTTCAGAGTTGAGCAGTCTAGTTATTATATCACTGCCATCAGCAAGTCTGTTTCTACAGTTGACTCGCAGTCAGAAAGAATAGAAATTCTAGAGAAAATTGCCAAGCAGCTGAAGAAAATAGCCTTGAGATATAGTAAAGAGGATTTTGATACTAACGAGAGAAAAATCTGTGGTTCAGTATGCAAGATGCTCTATGAAGATTATGGAGTTCCGTATATGAATGGAAAGCCAGGTAAGGGAGTACAAGGTAGATTGTTTGACGATTAATACATAAGATTATGGTGAAAATAATATCTAGTTTCAATTCATCCATTCCATCTGTGCGCAAAGTGAAGAATTGGTTGCAAACTGACCCACATCACATTTGGCATGGTAGAGATAGGTTGGTTGTATTCTTCATCCTGGCTGGCGATGAAGCTGCCACTGCATTCATTCCACTAGAAGAAGTTGACTTCTCGGAACAGGATGAAGGCCTGAGAATGATTTTAGAATCTACTCATCATGAGGAAATGGAGAAAAGGAATTATTATCAGCAAGTGTATTTCAAGCTCAATGCTCATCTCGATGCTCTGGATGACCTGAACATTCAGCTTACCTCTACTTCTAAAAATGAGGATTTAGACTATTATAATCAAATTGTTGATAGCATCCATGAGCAGCATGAGAAGTTGATGAATTTTATCAATGATGTTTTTGTATGGAGAGACAGGAAGGATATGGGGGCCTATCTTGGTGAGATCCCATCTGTTGAAATCTCTGAGGAAGAATAGTATATACGGGGCATGTCTTCAGCAAGGCATGCCCTTTCTCGTTGTATTTTGTCCTCTCCCCTACCCTATTCTGTAACATATTTCCAGCATTTTCCTTTGCCTCTTACTTGCATTAATATCTGGATATTTTCACATCTATATCATTCTTGATTGAACGCTATTATTAAAAGTTTGTATGTTTGAAAGTTTGTAAGCACATTTACATGTAGGTTACCTTACTTGATTGTAGTATGATGTAAATAGCTGATCTATAGAATTATATCTTATTTGCAGGTTTGCAAACATGTTTGAAAACAAATAAAAATGTTCGCTATTTACTGTATTTTAGAATCCATTTTGTTCAGAGCATGGAAATTACTTTCTCCCCTACCCTACTTGCTTATAGTATTAGCAACGTGGCGATAGTAAACCTACATAGTTACCATGAGAATGGAATCGTCTGTTGAAAACTACATAAAAGTAGGGAGTCTAAACTATAGATTAAGAATGGGGTAAATCAACTTTAGTAGTCGTATCATATGACTGAAGTAATGATATAGGAGATGGAGGATGCTGCAGCCTGGTTATCGACACTTCATGGTGAGGAGTTAATGCAAGAAGCCGCTGTTCCAAAGAAGATTGTTGCAGAAGACTTTTTTTGTGGCGGAACTGCGGCGTTATACAATCCAATTGTAGAATGAATGGATATAAAAGCTAAGCGACTTGCAGAATCTGAAGGCTTTCGTTAGAAACTCCTTCTGGAAACTTATGAACTGTTGCCATGAAAGTTCATGATTGAAGATATAAGTGGCTACATAGATGATTTGTGACTGCCGTAACACGATTTTGTATCAGATGCTGTTATTAATTACATTTGGACAGACTTAACTGTCATAGTTGTATAAGATACCTGCTACCCTACCCCATCAATAATCTATCTTACATACTTTTTGTTATTCTTTACTATCTTATTTTGTATTGAGCTTTCCAAATCTTTTCACCTGATGATGTGTTCTCTTTTCCTTTAAATATTTGTTTGAAAGTTTGAAAACCTACAAACTATTATGTTTGTATTTTTGTATTGTATTTTTTAATACATTAATATATAGATATATAGCTGTAGTATATGTTTACAGGTATGTTTGAAAACAAAATAAACTGAAAAACGGAAAACCCGTACGCAAACGTATTGCATTTGTCATTCTTCCATTTTTTTTGAATCTCTATTGATCATTGTGCTCTCTCCTTCTTTCTTTTTCAAGATATATTGTTTGCTAGTTTGTCTGGTTGATTCTTGTTCTTTTGATCTCAAACATTCTTGTTTCTTTGTAACTTGGTAAACATGATATTTTGTTTTAGTATGTTTTATTATCCGTATTGCTGCCTGATTTTCATTTTATATGTTGACTTTGTGAAAAATTTCTTGAATGTTTGAAAATATGTATTTTGTGAAGCTGTTTACTTCTAAACATGAAAAACCGAAAACATGTTAACTTGAAAGATATAAAATCAGAATACGGGTTATCATATTATGATCTCTATTATTCAATTTCTTTTGTTTACATGTATGTTTGTAAACTAAAAAACAAAAATGTTTGTAACAGAATCGTTTTATCCTGGTTCAGTCTGTTAACTGTTACATGAGCTTAATTGGGTATCTATTTTGTATGTTTGAAAACATGTTTCTTTGAATCCTTGTTTAAATTCATGATACACTATGACTTTTATTTATTCCTGTTTACTTTCTCTCATATTTACTAATATATTCCTACTTTACTGAATTCTTTGTATGCTTGAAAACAAGTATGTTTGAAAGAATGAATCTTTGAAAGTTAGAATTTGTTTTTCTGGTCTTTCTTAGAGTTGTTAACTTACTGATATGCAGTTTATTAATATACTTGTAATATTGCTTTCATGAAAACATGTATGTTTGTATACGTGTATTTACTATTGTATATTATAGGGTTTTAGGTTGTTTTGTTTTACTATTTGTAATGTACTTTATCACTTGAAATTCATTGTTTTTTTCTAGTTTTGATCTTACTCTTTTTGTTTGTATGTTTGGACGTTTGATTGTTTGTGTGTTTGAATGTTTGGAAACTTGCAGGTGTATCAAATGTCCTTATGTCTTTTTAGTTTGTTTGTAAACACGTATGTTTGGTTACATGTTTCTTCGTTTTCTATAACTTTTTTACATTCCTATTTTATCTGTTAGCTTGCATACATGAATACATGTAACTTTGTATGTTTGATTGCTTGGTTCTTTGCAAACCGTTAATTACGTATATTTGATTATCTGTATGTTTGATTTCAATTAAACAAAGTCTTTTGTTTTTTTTATTACACTGGTTCCTTTGAAAGCTTGCTAGCTTATTTCTTTGGTTGTTTGATTGTTTGATAGTTGGCAAACTATGTATAATGTAAACGTGTATGATTGAAAGCAAACATGTTTGCATTTAGCATTTCGGTTCATTACCTTTGTGATGCATTTCATATTTACTATCTTTTTTGTAAGACCGCAACCATGTATGTTAGAATTTGGTCGAGAATTCTTTCGGTGGTTGGACGGAGAGAGCGTCTGAGGGTGACGAACAATGCCATCCAACGTGCACTCGGTTGGTCTTTCTCTCAGACGCTTTGCAAAGATTATCATTCTTGGGGAGAATTTACATTTTTCATTCAATAATTTGTTTTATTGTCTTTTTGATGACTGGAACAAGGATCCATGTTTTTTCGTAAGTTTGTATTCCTGAATGTTTCCTAACAGTTTTATCCTAGTGTTGCTTGATTTTGTTTGGTATTGCTATCATCAATCATCTGCAATCTACTTGTCTATCCTTATCTGATCTTTGTATGTTACTTTTGGTATGTTTCTTGTTGATGTTAATAGAGTGGAGCAGGGAGGTAGGTGTTTCTGTCTGGAACTTCTATCAGCTCTACTTTTCTTTATAGTGTTGCTTAACTGTCCCTTTTCCTTTTTTTATACTCAGTTCTTTTATGTTTGAAGTAAGTATGTTTGGTTGTTTGTAAAACTGAAAGCTGAAAAACATTAAAACATGTATGTTTGAAAACCTTTTTAATTGTTTTTTATAAACGTTTGATTAATAGTGTAATATAAGTTATTTAATGCTTGCAAACATATATGTACACAAACATGTTTGCAAAATATTATGTTTGAAAACAAACTTTTTTGCGATTTCTCTTGTTTATTTCAATTATTTAATGTATCTTTGCACCATAAATTAATAATTAAAAGTCAAAGATATGGAAAATAGACTGAAAATGATCTTGGCTATCGTCAATAATAAGGGTGGCGTTGGCAAAACGACTACAGTGCAAAATCTTGCAGCTGGTATGCTCCGAAAGGATAAGAATCTAAGAATCCTTGAGATAGACTTGGATCCTCAGTGTAACTTAACCCTTTTGAACCATGCTCCAGAAGGTTGTGCTACTGTTTTTGATTCTATGATTGCTTGTAAGGGTCTTCCTATATACAAGTCTAAGATAGGTGCGTATTATGTTCCTGGTTCTGCAAAAATGCAGGATGTGGATCCTTTCCTTCAGAATACCGGATCTCCTCGTCAAGTGTTAGGAGCTTGCATCAGCAGTCCTTGCATAGATTTTACCGGTGAAGGTATCACTGATCCTATAGATTTCTTTGACTATATCTTCATTGATTGCCCTCCAGCATTGTCTCAGTCAACTTACAATGCTATGGTTGTTGCCAGTCATTTGCTTATACCTGTTCAGATGGAAGGACTTTCTGTGAATGGTTTGGCTGCCATTCTTGGAGCATTGAATGAGGTAAAGAATGGCAGATTTGCCTTGAATAAAGATCTTGAATTATTAGGTCTGTTACCTGTAATGCTGGATGAGAGACCTCGCATTGTCCGTCAGGCGCTGGGTTTTCTTAAAGAGATATATGGTGATAAGGTCTTGTCGCATGGTATTCGACGTTGCATCAAGGTAAATGAAGCGCAGACAGAGCTGACTGACCTGTTCTCATATTCACCTTATTGTACAGCAGCAAATGACTACTCTTTAGTAATTAAAGAATTGTTTAATCTATAAATATTTAGAATTATGGCAGGAAAGGATTTTCGCGCAGCGTTTAGTAATATGAATCAGGCAGTACGTCCTGGTAATGAACAGCCTGTTGTTAAGAAACAGAAGATGTCTCTTGCAGAGAAAAGAGCCACTATGCATGGTGTTCAGACTTATTTGTCTGATGAAGATTATGAGCAGCTTATGCTCACTAAGATTAAGACAAAAAAGAGTTGTGAAGAGATATTACGTGATGCTTTAAAGCAGTATATTCAGGCATTTAAGTAAAATGTCTGCTAAGAGATAGGGTTGGCCATTGACTGAGATTGTTGGATCTTAGTCAATGGCTTTTTTAATTTTGTCTTAAGCAGTACTGATGTTTCCTTGCTTTTTCCTAACGTAAACAGAATTAACTTGTTATACTATTGCGTTGTTTGTCTATGTATTATATCTATAGGTAATTTTGCTATGGTTATAAAACCTCGTGCTTTTTCTGTCTGACTTACCTGTTATCACTTGCTTTTTGACGTGCAAAGGTATGGCAGGCTTGTCAGATACCAAACACCACATTTCTGTTATCTGCAGAGAATCTTTTCAAGCAGCCTTCCACAATCAGAGATTGGGTATTCCAGAAAAGATTCTCTACAGATTGTTGGGTGTTCTGACTTCTTGAGCCTTCCATCTTTTAAGCACGTAAAAAGGCAAAGTGATGACGGGTATGCCGGAATAACTTAAAAAAAACTCGGATTTTACGATCAATAGTTCGTTAATAATTCAATAATGTGCTAAGCAGCTGTACGCTGTAAGCA
>ENA-OZHI01000230-OZHI01000230.1-human-gut-metagenome-genome-assembly--contig:-NODE-230-length-13915-cov-5.045960_pt1 | contig 13915 bp, 5 predicted proteins | sample MGYA00244041_ERZ653676 | MGnify/ENA primary metagenome ERZ653676 (study PRJEB26926, sample SAMN06165238) | human gut metagenome | biome: ENVO:00009003; feature: ENVO:2100002; material: ENVO:00002003... | reverse complement strand
GCTCTATACTCAGCCAAAGAATTGGGAATGACACTACCGGTAGGCTGTATATCCAGATAGTTGTCGCATGCCGCAAGCAGAAGCATGCAGGCCATTATCATCAGACTTATTGTTTTCTTCATTTTCTTTCTGCTTTTGAAGTTAGAAATTCAAGTTCAAACTGAATGTAACCGACTTGGGTACGGGAGTTGCATAAGGATTGTACATCGACTCCGGATCCATGTAGTTATTATATCCCGAACCAAACACGAAGAGATTACGTCCTTCAATAGATACCGTTGCCGAGTTCATTCCCAAACGCTTTGTCAGGAGCTCAGGGATACGGTAACCCAGACGCAGATTCTGCAAACGTACGTAGTTCAGCTTCTTCACCCAGATATCCAAATCTCTCCAGATGGTTTTAGAATCATACCAGGAGTACTCTTCCGGGTTGGAAGCACTCAGCATAAATGCCGGAAGCTCCGCATTCGGGTTTTCCGGAGTCCAACGGTCCAGATGCTGTTCCGTTACTTTACCGCCATTGTAGAAGGCATATCTGATTTCAGCTACAGGAGCACTCTTTACATCAGCTGCACCTTGCAGCAGTGCACTTAGGTCGAAGTCTTTATATTGAACTGAAAGATTCAGACCGAAGTTGATTTTCGGGAAGTAGGAACCCAATACTTGCCGGTCTTTGCTGTCTACTACTTTGTCTCCGTTCAGGTCACGGTATTTTAAGTCACCCGGAACCGGAGTACCCATGCTCTGTGTAGGATGATTCTTGATCTCTTCTTCGTTTTGGAAGATGCCGTCGCATACGTAGCCGTAATATGCCCACAGTGGGTCGCCTACGGATTGCCCCGGTGTGTCACCGCCTTTCAAATCCATGATTTTGGTAGTTACATAGCTGAAATTGGCTCCGATAGAATAGCTCCAATCATTGATACGGTTGTTATGTCCCAGTTGCAGTTCGATACCGGTATTACGCACTACGCCGGCATTTTGCATCGGAGCGCTGACTCCCATCATGTTGGGAACTGGAAGTTGCAGTAATATGTCCCGTGTTTCCTTGCGGAACCAGTCTGCGCCCAATGTCAGTTTATTGCCCAAAAAAGCGGCGTCCACACCTACGTTCCATTGATCGGTTTTCTCCCACGTAATATCTTGGTTAGCCATCGGGTTGGAAATGGAAATACCCGGAGTCAAAGTGTTGCCGAAACTATAGTCATAACCGAACAGATAGGTGTTCTGATACGGATAATAGTTAGAACTGTTGTCCGAGTTTACGGTTTCCTGATTACCTAGCAATCCCCATGATGCACGTAGTTTCAAATTATCCACCCAATCGGCTTTGAAGAACTCTTCTTCCGAGATTCTCCATCCGATGGAGAAAGAGGGGAATGCGCCGAAGCGGTTGTTCTTGGGGAAGCGTGAAGTGCCGTCATAACGCAGGTTGGCTTCTAGCAGATAGCGGTCATCGTATGAATAATTCACGCGTCCGAAAGCTGAGCGGAGGGCGTATTCTATTTCTGTACCGTATGTTGTCTGTCCTGTCACTTCACCGGCGTTGATCTGGTCCAGTGAGTTGGAGTTGGGCAGGTTCTTACGGTAAGCTTGCAGATAGCGTGTCTGTTTATAAATTTGTGAGTAACCTAATAAGGCTCCTATTGTGTGTTTGCCGAAGGTTTTATTATAGTCCAGATAAGCTTGCAAGTTCAGTTCCATACTTTTGATGTCATATTCTGTGATGGAGTTAGTGGTTTTCTTTACCGGTGTGTCTGAACCTGCCTGATAGAATGTCATAGTATTGACGTGGGTGGGATTGTCGGTCAGGTTGAAAGTCGAGGCGGCGACTCCTCTCAGTTTCAGTCCGTCTATGATGTCCAGTTCCATTCCTACGTTACCTTGGAAATTGCTGTTTATCTCTTTGTAGGTTCCTCCTTCACGTGCATAGGCTACGGAGTTGTGCTCGTTTTTGAATAAAGCATAGTTGCCGTTGCTCAATTGGATGGGAGTAACCGGAGTCTCACGGAAAGCATAGTGCATCAGGTTGCTGATACCTGCCGCCGGAGCAGTCATATTACTGCGGTATACCGCCATATTTGTAGTCAGTTTCAGACGACTGTTTATCTGAGCGTCAATGTTGGCACGTACATTGAACTTGTTGTAGTTGGTATTGACTATCAATCCGTCTTTATCATGATAGTTGAATGCCAGCGAGTAAGTTACTTTGTCTCCACCGCCTTTGATACTCAAGTGATGGTTGTTGAACAGGCCGTTTTCACTTAATAGCGTACCCAGCCAGTCGGAATTGGGATAAAAGTCAGGATCACTTCCGTCTTTGAACTTTTGTAGGGCTGTTTCGTCATACGGACCTTTCAAACCGTCATTGGTGTAAGCTTCATTCATCAGCACTGCATAATTGTAAGAATCCAAAAATTTGGGCATACGTGAGGCACTTTGCCAGCCTACATATCCATCGTATGATACAATGGTACGTCCTTTGGTTCCCTTTTTGGTTGTGATAAGGATAACGCCATTGGCAGCACGTACACCATAAATGGCTGAGGCGGCTGCATCTTTTAATATAGAGATGTTTTCAATATCGTTGGGGTCCACGCTGCTCATGGTAGATTCTACCCCATCCACCACAACCATGGCACTGGCATCTCCCATAGTTCCTAGACCACGCACACGCAGTACTCCGGCATCAGCTCCCGGCTGACCGGTATTTTGGATAATGGTGACACCTGGCATTTGTCCTGCCAGCATGTTGGTGACATTGGCACTGGTGCGGTTGACTAGCTTATCGGATGAGATGGTTGCCACAGAACCTGTCAGGTTTACTTTTTTTTGAGTACCGTATCCTACTACTACCACTTCATCTAAAGATTCTGTATCTTCTTTCAAGATAATGGTGTAACTGTTGCTGTTGCCTACGGTAATTTGTTGGTCGTTGTAACCGATATACGAAACTTTCAGTTTAGCCCCTACGGATACATTTAATGTGAATTTGCCATCCACATCTGTAATAGTACCGTTGGTGCTTCCCACTTCTACTACATTGGCACCGATTACAGGAGCTCCGCTTGTATCATTTACGATACCTGTAATTTGTTTGACATGCTGTTGCACGATGGCAGTTGACTGCGAAGCCCACAAAGGCATTGGGAAAGCCATTCCGGCAAATAGTGTAAGACACGCATAAAAAGAGGCTTTTTTCAAAATTACGTGTGTCTTTACACAATTTTCCCTTCTTTTCTGGTAGAATTGCATAGATTAATAAGGTTAAATTAGTAAATAGTTTGGTTTAGGGATCTTATTCCCTTTCTATTTCAGTTGCTGCAAATGTATTATTTTATAAGAATATAACGCTATCTTTTCTTTTATTTTTTTTTGTTATTCTTAATAAATTACAGGTTATGACTAACCTGCTGTAGTTTTTTGTGGGTTATTCTTGTTATTTTGTATCTAGCGAGGAAGTAGAATGGTACATATTGCTTGAGAAATCAAACAATGAAATTCATATGGATAGAAATGTTAAATATGTCCTTTCTAAGGATTATTTTTGTATCTTTCTCAAAAGGTGTGATGAAAACTGAATATATTTCGCTAATAGTTATCATTTATAATGAATAATCAGAATTTATTGTGTAGCTGATTCTTTTGCTTTTTTCTTTTACTGAAACTGTAGTTTAATAGGGAAGAACTTTTTGTTTTTTTCTATGCCAGTCTTTCATAAACTTCCATTTTTCCTCCATTTGACCGAATAAAGTCCCTCTTTTGAAAGATTTATATACCTGAAAATAGGTTCCTATACTATATCTTTGCATCAAACAAATTCAGGACTAATTATATGAAAAACAAATTTTTTATCACCTTATTTGCCTGTTTGCTACCTTGGATGGCAGGGGCGCAGCAGATTATTTCCAAACAAAACAATGTAGCCGAAAAAGATTACATAGCTTATCTCTTTACCTATTTTACAGGTAACCACATCAGCGAGGAAGCCGTATGCTATGCGGTAAGTACGGACGGATATACCTATTGGGCACTGAATGACAACAAACCTGTCATTGATTCCAAAATCATCAGTTCTACCGGTGGTGTGCGCGATCCGCATATCCTGCGTTGCGAAGACGGAAAGACATTCTATATGGTGGTTACCGATATGGTTTCTGACAATGGATGGGATTCCAATCGTGCCATGGTGTTGTTGAAATCTACAGACTTGGTGAACTGGAACCATTCTGTCATCAATATGCAGAAATGTTATGCCGGCCAGGAAAAACTGAAACGGGTATGGGCTCCTCAGACTATCTTCGATGCGGAAGCCGGAAAATACTTGGTTTATTGGTCAATGAAATATGGTGATGGGGCAGATGTGATTTATTATGCTTATGCCAATAAAGAATTTACCGACCTGGAAGGTGAACCGAAACCGCTTTTCATCCCTGAAAACAAGAAATCTTGCATAGACGGTGATATCGTATATAAAGATGGAATCTACCACCTGTTTTATAAAACCGAAGGACATGGAAACGGCATCCGGGTAGCAACTACCCGTTCACTGACTTCGGGACAATGGGAGGAAGAACCCGACTACAAGCAGCAGACCCCGGAAGCGGTGGAAGGTGCGGGAACTTTCAAACTGATAGGTCAGAATAAATACATCTTGATGTATGATGTCTATATGAAAGGTAAATACCAGTTTACCGAAACGACCGATTTGAAAAACTTTAAAGTGATAGACAGTGAGGTGAAGATGAATTTTCATCCGCGTCACGGAACTATCATCCCCATTACCCGTGCCGAGTTGAAGCGCATCACCGACAAATGGCCTTCAAAGGAAATGGGCAATATGACGATTCCCAACAATCCCGTGCTGCAAGGTTTCCATGCTGACCCCGAGATATTGTATTCTCATCAGACTAAAAAATATTATATCTATTCCACCACCGACGGACAGCCCGGATGGGGCGGATGGTATTTCAGTGTCTTCTCTTCGGATAATCTGAAGGACTGGAAAGATGAAGGGGTGATGCTTGATTTGAAATCCGATCAGGTGGCATGGGCGGATGGAAACGCATGGGCTCCGTGCATTGAAGAGAAAATGGTGGATGGAAAGTATTATAAATATTTCTTCTATTTCAGTGGTAATCCTGTAGCCGGAGGCGGCAAGCAGATTGGGGTGGCGGTAGCCGATTCACCCATTGGTCCGTTCAAAGACTTGGGACATCCCATTATTACTGAATCTCCCGTGGGCCACGGACAGCAGATTGATGTGGATGTGTTTACTGATCCGGTTTCGGGAAAATCCTATCTGTACTGGGGCAATGGTTATATGGCGGGCGCCGAACTGAATGAGGATATGGTTTCCATCAAAAAGAATACCTTGACCGTATTGACACCGAAAGGAGGAAGTCTGAAAGATTACGCTTTCCGTGAAGCGGCATATGTGTTCTATCGTAATGGTCTTTACTACTTTATGTGGTCGGTGGATGATACCGGTTCGCCCAACTATCATGTGGCATACGGTACGTCGAAATCTCCGCTAGGTCCTATAAAGGTTGCTAAGAAACCGGTGGTACTGATTCAGGATCCTGCAAAGGAAATCTATGGACCTGCGCACAATGCAGTCCTACAAATTCCGGGTACGGATGAGTGGTACATTGTATATCATCGTATTAATAAGAACTTTATAGATCGTGAGAAGGGTCCTGGCGTGCATCGTGAAGTATGTATAGACCGTATGGAATTTAATCCGGATGGAACCATCAGGAAGGTTGTTCCCACGTTATAAAAGAAACATGACAATAAAGCATATACCATGAAAAAGACCTTATTATCTCTGGCAATCGCCTCATTGGCAGCAGGCCAATCCGTCTGTGCTGCCGTGGAAAAAGTATATAATGAGCCCGATTCGGTCTACATCTTCTCTTACGCCCATCCGGAAGACGAGGGACGCAGCGGACTGAAATTCGCATGGAGTCCCGATGGCGACAAGTGGCTGAGTGTATCCGACGGCTTTGCCTATCTGAAATGTGATTTCGGGCGTTGGGGGGCGGAAAAGAGAATGATTAAACCTCTTCTGGAAAAAGCGGAAGATGGACGTTGGTATTGCCGGTGGCAGCTTACCCCCAGCGGAAAAGTATGGGGTACTTCCCATTCTTCCGACTTGTTGAAGTGGGCTCCTCAACAATATGTCAATGCGGAGAAGCCTGCCGTGCCCCGACTGGTCACTGCCCGGCAGATTGTCCTTGATAAAGATACCTTGAACGGTTATATGCAGAAAGTACCTTATGCGGATATAGAACAGTTGATTCGTTTTGCTGAGCATAAGAAATTCCGCGATATACAGAATAATGAGCGTACCGAACAGGATGCCGTCCGCTTTGCCGGACTGAAACCGGTCACTGCCACCATCCGGGTGGATGCCGGACGGGTGAAGCCTATTAGTGAGCATCTGATAGGTATTTTCTTTGAGGATATCAATTATGGAGCCGATGGTGGACTTTATGCGGAGCTGGTTCAGAACCGTGATTTTGAATATTCTGCCAAAGACGGTGCAAGAGATAAGAACTGGAACAGCACGTATGCGTGGAGTATACAGGGTACTGATGCGGAACTGTCTGTCAGTGAGGACAGTCCCATCCATGCTAACAATGCTCACTATGCAGTGTTAGAGGTACACCGCCCGGGTGCTGCCTTGGTGAATAACGGTTTTGACGGTATTGCTGTGAAAAAAGGTGAGAAGTATGACTTCTCTGTGTTTTCCAAAGTGCTGGATGATACGAAAGGTGGAAAAGTGCTTGTGAGGCTGACTACCAAAGATGGCAAGGAAATTGCGCAGGCTGCTATTCGGGTTTCATCTACAGAGTGGAAAAAACAAAAGGCTGTACTGACGGCAACGGCGGATGCTGCGGATGCCGTGTTGTCCGTTTGTCCGCAGATGGCTGGGAAGTATGCCTTGGATATGGTTTCTCTTTTCCCACAGAATACATTTAAAGGCAGGAAGAACGGGCTGCGCGCCGATTTGGCACAGACTTTGGCGGACCTTCATCCCCGTTTTGTCCGTTTCCCCGGCGGATGTGTGGCTCACGGAGATGGTGTGGACAATATTTATGATTGGAAAGGCTCTATAGGAGCGTTGGAGGAACGCAAGCCTCTGCGCAATTTGTGGGGGTATCATCAGACCCGCGGTCTGGGATATCATGAATATTTTTTGTTCTGCGAGGATATGGGGGCCGAACCTGTTCCTGTAGTGGCAGCCGGAGTGCCTTGTCAGAATTCGGGTACTTGCAGTCATCACTCGGTAGGCGAACTGGGTTGCGGCGGTCAGCAAGGCGGAATCCCGATGGAGGAAATGCCGCAGTACGTGCAGGATGTACTGGATTTGATAGAATATGCGAATGGAGATGCGAAGAAGACCGTGTGGGGAAAGAAGCGTGCGCAAGCCGGACATCCCAAACCTTTCAATCTGAAGTACATCGGTATTGGTAACGAGGATTTGATTACCGATATCTTTGAAGAACGTTTCACCATGATTTTCAATGCGGTGAAGGAGAAATATCCCGAAGTGACCGTTATCGGAACGGTAGGTCCGTTCTATGAGGGCAGTGATTATGAGGAAGGCTGGAAATTCGCCACTAAGATGGGTATTCCGATGGTGGACGAACATTATTATAACACCCCGGGATGGTTTATCAACAATCAGGATTTCTATGACCGTTATGACCGTAACAAGGCGAAAGTGTATTTGGGAGAGTATGCGGCTCATTTGCCGGGACGTCCCAACAATATAGAAACAGCTTTGGCCGAGGCCTTGTACCTGACTTCCGTGGAGCGTAATGCCGATGTGGTGACCATGACTTCTTACGCTCCGTTACTGGCTAAGGAGGGACATACCCAGTGGAATCCGGATTTGATTTATTTCAATAATACGGAGGTAAAACCCACCGTAGGTTACTATGCGCAGCAGATGTACGGACAAAATGCGGGCAGTGAATACATCGCTTCTTCCGTGACTTTGGATAATGCACAAGATGCGGTGAAGAAACGGATAGGCGTGTCGGTAGTTCGCGACGGAAAGACAGGAAATATGATCGTGAAACTGGTGAATCTGCTGCCGGTAGCGGTGAATGCGCAAGTGGAGCTCCCCTCTTTGGAAGGAATGAACACCACTGCCGTAAAGACGGTTTTGGCAGGAAAACCGACAGACCAACAGGTTCGTCCTGTATCCGGTACAATAGAGGTAAGCGAGAAATTCGGGTATGAATTGCCGGCTTATTCATTTACGGTAATCCGGATAAATAAGAATGAAAAATAATAATAGATAAATGAAGATGAAGAAATTACTGACTTTGTTGCTGGCGGTCCTGCTGCTGGCAGGATGTGCCGGCAATAAGCCCGGGACATTCGAAGCGGGTAAGAATACCTTTCTGCTGAATGGGAAACCGTTCGTGGTCAAAGCGGCAGAGGTGCATTATCCGCGTATTCCCCGTGAATACTGGGAACATCGTATTGAAATGTGTAAAGCATTGGGCATGAATACGCTTTGTCTGTATGTTTTTTGGAATTTGCATGAGGAAACTCCCGGTAAGTATGATTTTACAGGTAATAAAGATATTGCAGCTTTCTGTAAATTGGCTCAGAAGCATGGTATGTACGTCATTGTGCGTCCCGGTCCGTATGTATGTGCGGAATGGGAAATGGGTGGGCTGCCTTGGTGGCTGCTGAAGAACGACAGCGTGCAGCTTCGTACTCTCGATCCTTTCTATATGCAGCACGTGGGAGCCTTTATGCATGAAGTGGGCAAGCAGTTGCAGGATTTGCAGATTACCCGTGGTGGTAACATCATCATGGTGCAGGTGGAAAACGAATATGGTTCGTATGGCACGGACAAGCCCTATGTGTCTGCCATCCGTGATACGGTACGTGCCGCAGGCTTTACTGAAGTGCCTTTGTTCCAATGTGACTGGAGTTCTAATTTCCTGAATAATGGTTTGGATGATTTGCTTTGGACTATAAATTTTGGTACGGGAGCTGATATCGACAAGCAGTTTGCCAAACTGAAAGAAGTACGTCCCGACGCTCCGTTGATGTGCAGCGAGTTCTGGAGCGGATGGTTTGATCACTGGGGGCGCAAGCACGAAACCCGTGACGGACAAATCATGGTGGATGGCCTGAAAGAGATGATGGACAAAGGTATTTCTTTCAGTTTGTACATGACCCACGGAGGAACGACCTTTGGCTGGTGGGGCGGTGCCAATAATCCGGCTTACTCGGCTATGTGCAGCAGCTATGACTATGACGCTCCTATCAGCGAAGCAGGCTGGACCACCGACAAGTATTTTGCTTTACGTGATATGTTGAAGGACTACTTGGACGAAGGACAGACATTGCCTGAAGTTCCTGAAGCTTTACCGGTTATGGAAATCCCTGCCATTAAATTCACTCAAATAGCTCCGTTGGTTGACAATCTGTCCGAACCGAAGCAGACAGAGGAAATCCAGCCGATGGAGAAATTTGACCAAGGCTGGGGAAGTATCCTGTACCGTACCCATTTGCCGGAAGATGTGAAAGCGGGAACCGTTCTGAAAATCACCGAACAGCATGACTGGACACAGGTTTTTGCCGACGGGAAACTGTTGGGGCGTCTGGATCGCCGTGGTGGAGAACAGGAACTTACACTGCCTGCATTAAAAGCCGGTACACAGCTTGATTTATTGGTGGAAGCCATGGGGCGTGTGAACTTTGACAAGTCCATTCACGACCGCAAGGGAATTACCGAGAAAGTGGAACTGGTGAACGGTAAGAATGCTGAAACGTTGAAAGGCTGGACTGTTTATAATCTTCCCGTAGATTATGAATTTGTATCTTCCCGGAACTTTCAGGATATGAACTCGTCTGCCGCCTGTGGCATAGAGAAAAATGATGAAAGTGTTCCGGCCTACTATCGCGCTACTTTTACCTTGGATAAGGTGGCTGATACGTTCCTGAACATGGAGTCTTGGGGAAAAGGTATGGTATGGGTGAACGGTCATGCCATGGGACGTTTCTGGGAAATCGGTCCTCAACAAACCCTGTTCATGCCGGGCTGCTGGCTGAAAAAAGGAGTGAATGAAATCATCGTTCTTGACTTGAAAGGCCCGAAAGAGGCAACCATCGTCGGATTGAACAAACCTATCCTGGATATGCTTCGTGTGGCTGTTCCTGAAACGCATCGTAAACAGGGGCAGACCATCAAACTGGAGAAGGAAACACCGGTATCTGCCGGTACTTTCAAACCAGGTAACGGTTGGCAAGAAGTGAAAGTTCCTGTTACGAAAGGACGTTACTTCTGTCTGGAAGGGCTGTCTTCTTTTGATAATACCAACATTGCCGCCATTGCGGAGTTTGATGTGTTGGATGAGAAAGGACAGAAAATCTCTCGTGAAAACTGGAAGATTGTTTATGCCGACAGCGAGGAAACCCGTAGCGGTAACCGCACAGCCGACAAGATTTATGACCTGCAAGAAAGTACTTTCTGGCAGACGGTAGATAATACGGCTTATCCTCATCAGGTGGTGATAGATCTCGGCAAAGAATATAACGTGACCGGTTTCCGTATTCTGCCACGTGCGGAACAGGGAGCTCCCGGCATGATTAAAGATTATAAGGTGTATGTAAAAGCAACCGGTTTCGGTTATTGATATACTTTTCCCGTAGGGGTGGAAACACAGACTGCTGAAGAAGCTACCGAAAAGAATTAAAGACACAGATGTAAGGAGGAAGCTTCAAAAGAAGGAAACCTGCGAGTGGAGCAATTATCGGATACTTTAGCAAATTTTAAAATTTGCTAGAGTATCCGGTTTCTTTTTTATAACTTTGTGGCAGTCTATGATTCTAACCGAAAGCACAATGAAATATATATTGACCTTTATACTATCTTTTCTCTCCTTCTTGGTGTGTTCTCAGAACATAACTATTACAGATATCCCTACCATTGACCAGCTGCCGGTAAATGCCATTCATCGCGTATTCAGAGACAGCGAAGGATATATGTGGTATGGCACGGTGAACGGATTATGTCGTGATGACGGTTATCATGTGAAAGTGTTTCGTTCGGACATTGAAACTCCGGGATTATTAGAGGACAATTTGGTGGAGTGTATCGCTGAGGATAAGAAGGGGAATATATGGTTCGGTACAGACAAAGGGGTGTATATTCTTGATAAATCGGACTACAGTGTACATCCTATGGACCGGGAGCGTTTGAAGAATATTCCGGTGATGTATCTATATGCTACCAGTGACGGCTATATGTGGCTGAGCTATCGTTCTATATTGGCCAAATATGACATCAACGGACAGTTGGTCAAAGAGTATCCCCTCCGGAATAAGTACGGAAGAACTACTATTTCCGGATTTTGTGAGAGCCGCAACCATGAGATTATTATTTCTGTGTGGAATGGCCGGGTATATCATTTGGACAAAGAAAAAGATGAGTTCGTTCCTTATCCTGATAAGATGAGAAGACAAAATCCTACGGTGATGGTTCAGGATAATGAACAGGACTACTTCTGGTTGGCAACCTGGGGGGATGGTGTGGTGCGTTTTGACCCTTCGGCTCCTGAAGATTCTATGTTTGTATATTCTGAAATACCGGTCAATGCTGCCGGTGAGGAGGATGGGGTCATCCTTAGTCTGGTACAGGATGATAAACTGGGGTATATCTGGTTAACCACCGGGCACGATTTCATGTCCTTACAAATACAACCGGATAAGACGTTAAAACAATTGAAATTCCAGACAGGGCTTCTGCCTGTTAATCATATGTTGGTAGAAGTTCTGAAAGGGAGGGGATGTCTATGGGTGTCGGCCTTTGACCGTCCTAGTTTCATTGTACATCTGATGGATAATATGACCAAGGATTATGCCTTGCCCGCTTTGGCGGACAGAGTAAACCGCAGTCCGGCTGTAATGGCTTTGTGTGATGACGGAGACGGTATGATGTGGATGATGCAAGAAAGAACCGGGTTGGTGTTATATGACTTGAAGCAGGATAAAGTGAAAATCTATTCGGATTTTCCCGAGCTTGTTTCGTTGTCTTTGGATAACGGACGAGAGATGGCTCGAGCACGTATTAATAACGGTATTTGGGTGGCAAAAGATTTGAATAGATTGGTTTATGGTATGATCCGTAAGGGTATGGAGATGTATCTGGTGGATCTTATTGATTTGAACGGGCAGGTGGAATCGAACGCTACGGTGACCAAATTGTATGAAGACTCGCACGGAATCTTGTGGATAGGCTTGAACAAAGGACTTTGCAGTTATGATGTCCGTCAGAAAAGAATTAAACAGGTTTATCCCGATGTGGGGCATGTGATGGGAATCGTGGAGAATAAGGAAGGGTTGATATGGATTTGTACTCAAGACAACGGTTTGTTTCAGACAACGGCGGATGAAAAACTTCGTTCTTTCAAATTGGACAAGAATTTCTCTTGTCTGTCTATTGCTCCCGATTGGATTTTGTGGTTGGGAACTTGTGACGGAGGAGTCTATTCTTATGATCCTTCAGAGAATAAGTTGGTCAGTTATAATGAGGCTTGTGGTATGAACGGTAATCAGGTGAATCAAATAGTGGCTGATGCATATAATCATATTTGGATTGATACAAACCAGAAACTGATAGAATTTAATCCTCGTAACGGTTCGTTCCGCACCTATCTTACCACGGATGGTTCTATCTTGTTGCGTCGCTTTCTTCCCACTGCTGTTTGTCAAGCAAAAGATGGCAATATTTATTGGGGCGGCATTCCGGGTATTTGCATGGTTACTCCATCAAACGGGTTGGAAAGAAAGGCTAGTGCAGTGAAGACCAAGATAACTGATATAAAGTTGCAAGGAGAATCATTGATATTCGGAGATAGAAAGAGTAGCAATTCCATTAACCGGATAGAATTGCATCCCGATGATCAGAATTTGGAAATTAGTTTTTCTTCTCTTAACCACCGTTATGCTTCAAAAATACGCTATGCTTATCGGTTGATAGGAGTGGACAAAGCGTGGGTATATGTGGAAGGTGGAAAAAACTCGGCTTTTTATAATCATCTGAGTAAGGGCACTTATACTTTTCAGGTGAAAGCGACGGATGAAAATGGTCTTTGGAGTAAAGAGGTAACTGAACTGACTATCCGACGCCTTCCTGCTTTTTATGAAACTTGGTGGGCGTATTTGTTCTATGTATTGATAGTGATGGGTGTATCCGGTTATAGTCTGTATCTTTATCTGAAGCGCGTGGACCGTAAGAATAATGAAATGTGGGCGGACAGCAAGGAGATGATTAAAATGCGTATTTATTTGGATAGTAAGGTGAATTTGCCTGAACCTGAGTTTGCACAACTGGACAAACTTCTATTGGAGAAAGCGGTAAAAGCCGTGGAAGATAACCTTACTGAGCCTGATTTTGATGTGACAGCTCTAGCTGATGCCATGAATATGTCCCGTTCTACTTTGACCCGTAAATTGAAAGCCATAACAGGCCGAACTCCATTGGATTTTATCCGGAACATCAAGATGAAGCATGCCAGACACATGTTGGAAGATAAAGACAAAAGTGTAACAGAGGTTGCCGCTACGTTGGGGTATTTTAATCGGAAGTATTTCACCACTTGCTTTAAGGAGGAATTTGGAATGACTCCCAGTGAGTTCCAGAAATCACAACACGAAGAATAAACATCTTCCTGTCCTTTAATTGTTGCAAATAGGGGGTACAAATGCGTCAAGTTATAGCTAGAGCTATTTGTATCCCCTGTTAGCATGGTTCTTCACCTGTATTTCTATTTCCTATTTCATTCTTTTGCCACAACCTTTTACGGGGAGAAAAACACATCTTCTTCATTCATTCCCGCAGTAAAGGTATATATCTGTCTCTTATACACATCTCCGA
>ENA-OZHI01000227-OZHI01000227.1-human-gut-metagenome-genome-assembly--contig:-NODE-227-length-13983-cov-4.687105_pt1 | contig 13983 bp, 9 predicted proteins | sample MGYA00244041_ERZ653676 | MGnify/ENA primary metagenome ERZ653676 (study PRJEB26926, sample SAMN06165238) | human gut metagenome | biome: ENVO:00009003; feature: ENVO:2100002; material: ENVO:00002003... | reverse complement strand
TGGGCTCGGAGATGTGTATAAGAGACAGACCCACATCCGTCCATATTTCCAAGCTATCCGCATTCAGTGCCGCAGCTATGACAGAAGCGGTATAATCTGAACCGCCACGTCCCAAATTGGTCACTTCACCACTGTTCTTATCAGTAGAGATAAATCCGGGAACCAATGCCACTTCCGGTAATTTCTGGAAAGTTTCTTTAACCAAGCGAGTGGTCAGTTCGGAATCCAGAATATGTTTGGCATGTTTTTTTTCAGTCTTAATGAAGTTGCGGGAGTCATACCATACAGCCCCCTTTATCAACGAAGCTACAATAATAGACGACAAGCGCTCACCATAACTTACAATAGTAGCCGACGTTTTAGACGACAAGTCCTTTATCAGATAAATTCCCTGAAAAATATCCTTCAGTTCACTCAACAATTCATTGACCTTATCCAATAAAACAGTACGCTCATTACCTGCCGGAATTACGGTATATACCATTTCAATGTGACGATTCACAATTTCACGGTATTCTTTCTCGTATGCGGAATCCCCATTGGCAGCCATCTGCGAAGTATTGATTAACTTGTCAGTTATACCGCCCAATGCCGACACAACTACAATTACGGGCTCTTCAACTGCCTCTACTATCTGTTTGACGCTTAAAATGCTGTTCACGGAACCTACGGATGTCCCGCCGAATTTCATAACTTTCATGCAATTATCTATTTTTATTCCAGCTTCTTTTGCCATTCTGTCCTCCGAGCCATTTCAAGTCCGGTAAAGAATCTACTTTTGTTTCACCCAGCATGACAACGAAAAGAAACTGTATCTGTTTACACTAAAAAAATAAAATTAAAAGCTTGTTTTGCTTACGTCCGTAAGCGTGTATCACGTAGAAACACATATACTATCCTTAACCCCGAGGGGTCATTGTTGTGGATGTGGACATTGTAGTTGTCATGTGCCCCATCCCTAATGTGGTGGTTGTATGGAGATAGTATATCGTCATTTTATTATTGTTCTTCTTCTGTTTTTTATTTGAACGATGCAAATATAAAAACAATTTCCTACAATCTATCACAATTTCCCATTTTTTTGCGATAAAATATAAGAATGCTTTTTATTAAAGCAGAAATAAGACAAAACTTTTTTATCCTGCCCATGTTGATATGCAGAACTATTTCCTTACCTTTGTACAAATTCAGCCTCAAGTTGCGCTGTTTTAATTATCCCGTAAGAATATGGCAAAGGAAAAGACTGTATATGTATGCACCAACTGTGGGCAGGATTCACCCAAATGGGTAGGGAAATGTCCGTCTTGCGGTGCATGGAACACATACGTAGAAGAAATTATACGCAAGGAACCTGCAAACAAAAGACCGGTATCCGGCCTGGAATCCGTAAAAAGCAAGCCTGTCACACTGAATGACATTACCGGAGGGGACGAACCTCGAATTGATATGCACGACGAAGAACTGAACCGGGTATTGGGAGGCGGTTTAGTACCGGGATCACTCGTTCTACTGGGCGGTGAACCGGGGATAGGCAAATCCACTTTGGTGCTGCAAACCGTACTTCATCTGCCTGACAAAAAAGTATTGTATATATCGGGAGAAGAGAGTGCCCGGCAATTAAAACTGCGTGCAGACCGTATCCCGCATAATTCTTCCGACTGCCTGATAGTCTGTGAAACTTCGTTGGAGCAGATTTACGTCCATATCAAGAATACACGACCCGATTTAGTGATCATCGACTCTATTCAAACCATCTCAACCGAAACGATAGACTCTTCTCCCGGCAGTTTGGTACAGGTACGTGAATGTTCCGCTTCTATTTTAAAATTTGCCAAAGAAACAAATACGCCGGTCATTCTGATCGGCCATATCAATAAAGAAGGAAGCATTGCCGGCCCCAAGGTACTGGAACATATTGTAGACACCGTATTGCAATTTGAAGGTGACCAACATTATATGTACCGCATTCTCCGCAGCATCAAGAACCGTTTCGGAAGCACCGCCGAACTGGGCATTTATGAAATGCGCCAAAACGGTTTGCGCCAAGTGAGCAACCCGTCCGAACTGTTGCTTAGCCAAGACCATGACGGGATGAGCGGGGTTGCTATCGCCTCTGCCATAGAAGGAGTCCGCCCTTTCTTGATTGAAACACAGGCTTTAGTCAGTTCGGCAGTATATGGGAATCCGCAACGTTCTGCCACCGGATTTGATTTACGACGTATGAACATGCTTCTGGCAGTACTTGAAAAACGGGTAGGATTCAAACTGGCACAAAAAGATGTCTTTTTGAATATCGCAGGTGGATTGAAAGTGAATGATCCGGCCATCGACCTGTCTGTCATCAGTGCCATTCTATCCAGCAATATGGATACGGAAATAGAACGTGACACCTGCATGGCGGGTGAAGTAGGACTGAGTGGTGAGATCCGACCTGTAAACCGTATTGAGCAACGCATCGGAGAAGCAGAGAAATTAGGTTTCAAACAAATTCTTATACCGAAACATAATTTGCAAGGAATGGATACATCAAAATTAAAGATAGAAATCATTCCGGTAAGAAAGGTAGAAGAAGCGTTCCGGGCTTTGTTTGGATGAGATAAATAAGAGAAAACTTAATTTGAATAATGATATAAAATGACAAAAGAACAATCATACCCCCCGACCTGCATAGACTGCGGCACACAGAACTGCAAGTTCAAAGAGCGCACTTACCCTGAATTTTGTCTGACTACCCATTTGGAACAAGAAGATTTGGAATGGGCGTTGAAACAATATAACGACAACAACAAGATAATGGCAGCCAGTGCCGAAGTGGAATATGAAGGTTACTGCCGATTAACCCGTGTGGAAGAAATCATGACTTTCGCACGCAAGATGGGATATAAAAAACTAGGAATTGCCTATTGTATCGGGCTGGTGAATGAAGCCCGTATTTTTGCCCGCATCCTCCGTGCTAACGGCTTTGAGGTATATTCAGTAATCTGCAAAGTAGCCGGAATAGCCAAATCCTCTATCGGAATCCCCAAAGAATGTGAAAAAATCGGTGCGGCAATGTGTAACCCTATCCTACAAGCACGCCTTCTCAACCAAGCACATACAGAGTTGAACGTGGTTATCGGACTATGTGTGGGACATGACAGTTTATTCTACAAGTACTCTAATGCCTATACTACAACTTTAGTGACCAAAGACCGTGTGACAGGACACAACCCTGCCGCCGCACTATATACCGCCAATTCTTATTACCGTAAAAAATTAATGCCGGAAGGCGAACAATCCAAATAAGAACCATGATACAGGAATTTCAAATAAGAGTCTTGCCTGAACAAGCAGCCAACGAACAGTCACTGAAACAGTTCATCGGACATGACAAGGGATTGGATATACGTACCATCCATGCCCTTCGCATCTTAAAAAGGAGCATAGACGCACGTCAACGCACCATCTATGTAAATTTGAAAGTACGCCTATATATTAATGAAATGCCACAAGATGAGGAGTTCACCCGTACTATATATAATAAGGTAGATGGGAAACCACAAGTCATTGTCGTGGGAGCAGGACCGGGCGGACTTTTTGCTGCTTTGCGATTAATAGAGTTAGGACTCCGGCCTGTCGTAGTGGAACGAGGTAAGAATGTACGCGATAGAAAAATAGATATCGCCCGTATCAGCCGTGAGCACAAAGTTGCCCCTGAAAGCAACTACAGTTTCGGAGAAGGAGGAGCAGGAGCCTACTCAGACGGCAAACTCTATACCCGAAGCAAAAAGCGAGGGAATGTGAACAAAATTCTGAATGTATTCTGCCAACATGGCGCCAGTACCTCCATCCTGGCAGATGCCCATCCCCACATCGGTACAGACAAGTTGCCGCGTGTGATTGAAAATATGCGGAATACCATCATAGAATGTGGTGGTGAAGTGCATTTCGAAACACGAATGGATTCCCTTATTATAGAAAAAAACAAAATCACAGGTATAGAAACAAATACCGGAAAGACTTTCAAAGGACCTGTTATTCTGGCTACCGGACATTCCGCACGGGATGTGTATCGGTGGTTGTATGACAATGGTATAGAGATGGAAACCAAAGGAATTGCAGTAGGAGTACGTTTGGAACACCCGTCCATGCTGATTGACCAAATACAATATCATAATAAAAACGGACGTGGAAAGTATCTGCCTGCCGCTGAATATAGCTTTGTGACACAAGTAGAAGGACGTGGTGTCTATAGTTTTTGTATGTGTCCGGGAGGATTTGTTGTTCCTGCCGCAAGCGGTCCGCATCAGATTGTAGTAAACGGCATGAGTCCCAGCAACCGCGGCTCCAAATGGAGCAACTCCGGCATGGTGGTAGAAATCAGGCCGGAAGATCTGGCGGAAAATAATCTTTTTACAGAAGAATTAAAAACGAAAAGTGAAGAATTAAAAGCCACGAATAAAAATAATGGTCAATGGACTACCGACCATTGTCCATTAACCATGATGTATTTCCAAGAAGCATTGGAGGCCTCCTGCTGGCAGCAAGGCAATATGCGCCAAACCGCACCTTCACAACGAATGGTGGACTTCACCCGCAAAAAACTAAGCTATGATTTACCTGACAGTTCGTATAGTCCGGGATTAGTTTCCTCTCCCCTGCATTTTTGGATGCCTGCATTCATTACCGACCGTTTGAGCAAAGGTTTCCAACAATTCGGAAAGAGCAGCCATGGCTTCCTGACCAATGAAGCAGTGATGATTGGTGTAGAAACACGCACGTCGGCTCCGGTACGGATCCTGCGAGATAATGAGACACTGCAACATGTCACTGTCAATGGGTTATTTCCTTGTGGAGAAGGAGCAGGTTACGCCGGAGGAATTGTTTCAGCAGGTATCGATGGAGAAAAATGTGCTGAAGCAGCAGCCACTTATTTAGGAGTAAGGACAGATTGAACCTATCCGAAAATGATTTACAACACGTATGCGGGCGCATTCAAATGCGCCCCTACAAATAAATGATTGGTGATGTTGCCTAAAAGAAGATTTCTTTGTCTTTATGAATCTGTTTTTTATAAAAGATATGTATCTTTGCACCAAAGAAAACATCATGCATCATCCCGAAATAGCCATAGTAGACCCAAATACCCTCACTTGCCTGGGGTTAAAAAACATTTTGGAAGATATCATTCCAATGGCTACTATCCGTGTATTCCATTCCTTTGGTGAGCTGACGGATGACACACCGGACATGTATGCCCATTATTTTATCTCTGCCCAAATCTATTTTGAACATACTTCCTTCTTTTTACTTCGTAAACCAAAAACAATTGTATTAGCAGGAGGTGACAACCAACCTCAATTATCCGGTGTTCCCAAACTGAATATCTACCAAGATGAAGGTTCTTTGATAAAAGACATCCATCAATTGCGCCAATATGGACATCAGGCAAGAAAACAAGCAGCAGATAAAGCAATGCACATAGAAAAAACGGAACATGAATTGTCTGTCCGGGAAATAGAAGTATTGATACTTATCACCAAAGGACTTATCAACAAAGAGATAGCCGACAAACTTAATATCAGCCTGACCACCGTTATCTCCCACCGCAAGAACATTACTGAAAAACTGGGCATCAAGTCTGTTTCCGGTCTTACCGTTTATGCTGTGATGAATGGCTACATTGAAGCAGACAGAATATAAAATCCTCATTTATTAGGATTGCACACATATCAGGTTTACCGTTACTTTGCAGCCGGAATCATTCTCCATCATGGATTATACAGAGTGGAATATATAAATTTTCCGCCTGGTAGAAACTTGTAGCAACTCTGGTTATCCGTGATGTATCAAATAAAACCAAACAATAAATATGAGAAAAAACATTTTATTCATTACATCCTGCCTGCTGGCTGCAACAACTTTTGCTGAAGATATCAACACGCTGCCTAAGGACACTACAAAAGTCATTGATATAGAAGAGGTGGTAGTTATCGCTTCACCTAAAGAAACCGGAAAATTAAGGGAACTTCCTACAGCCGTATCTTTACTCTCCCAAAAAGATATGCAAGCAAACCAAATCACCACTTTAAAGAACGTGAGTTCACTGGTACCCAATTTCTTTATGCCCGACTATGGTTCAAGACTCACCTCAGCCATTTACATCCGGGGAATCGGATCGCGTATCAATACTCCTGCGGTAGGTTTGTATGTGGACAATATCCCTTACATTGACAAATCTGCATTTGATTTCAATTTTTATGATATAGAACGTATTGATATTCTTCGCGGTCCACAAGGAACCTTGTACGGACGCAATACCATGGGGGGACTAATCAAGGTACATACCCGCTCTCCATTCTCCTATCAGGGAACAGACGTAAAACTGAGTTATGGAACAAAAAGTAACTACCGCAGTGCTTCATTAACCCATTACCACCGTTGGAGTGACTGTTTCGCTTTCTCCGCCGGTGGTTATTATGAGGGATCAGACGGATTCTTCCGCAATTCGCTCAATGGGAAAAAAGTAGATAATATGGAAGCGGGAGGCGGACGAATACATGCTATCTGGCTGCCTTCAGAAAACTTAAAACTAGACTTCACCATAGGCTATGATTATAATGACGAAGGGGGATACCCTTATTACTATACAGGAGCTATAGACGGATACGACAAAGAGAATGAAAAATATAAAAACTACATAGGGAAGATTTCATACGATCAGGATTGTACTTATCGCCGTGGACTGTTCAATACCGGTTTGAATATTGAATACCAGGCGCAAAAGTTTATCTTAAGCGCTGTTACAGGATTCCAGAATTTAAACGACCGTATGTTTATGGACCAGGATTTCCTGCCTGTCAGCATTTATACCATTGAGCAGAAGCAGCGTCTGAATACCATCAGTGAAGAGATTACTTTTAAAAGCAAAAACAACAAGCGCTGGCAATGGGTTACAGGGGTTAGTGGTTTTTATCAATGGCTACATACCACCGGTCCGGTAAACTTCATGGAGGACGGAGTGACCGATATGATCGAAGGAAACATCAACAATACTTTCAAGAAAATTCATTTAGACGATCCCCGCCGTACCCCTGAAATGAGTCTGGACGTTTTGAACAACCGTATCCGCGTAAGTGGAAGTTTTGACACACCGGTATTCAGCACCGCACTGTACCACCAATCTACATTCAACGACCTGTTTGTGAAAGGCCTTTCAGTAACAGCAGGTTTGCGCTTGGAATATGAAAAAATGTCTATGAATTATTTCTCGGATAGTAATATTGATTTCGATTTCTTTCTTAAAATGGCAATGCCTCCCCTTAATATTCCATTCAGGAATTTGAATGCCGCACCGCTATTGGAAGGAAAAGAAAAAAACGACTATGTACAGCTACTTCCCAAGCTAGCTTTTAAATACGATTTCAGCCCTGCAAACAATATGTATGTAAGCATAACCAGAGGATATCGTTCCGGAGGTTATAACGTACAGATGTTTTCAGAACTGATACAAAGTGACATGCAACAAAAAATGATTGAAGCCATACTAGACAAGGCACCAGAATCTATGGCAGGTATGATAGAAGGAATGATCAAGCAACACATGCCCAACTACGGAAAAGAATTGAACGTACAAGAAACAACTGTCTACAAGCCCGAGTACAGCTGGAATTACGAAGTGGGATCACATCTCAGTTTGTTCAACGGCAAACTGAAGACCGACCTTGCCGCATTCTACATGGATACCCACGACCAACAAATCGCCAAATTTGTCAATAGTGGCTTGGGACGAATGATGGTCAATGCCGGTAGTAGCGAAAGTTATGGAGTAGAGGCCAGCTTTCTGGCATCCATCAACAAAAACCTGAATATGAATGTAAGTTATGGATATACTCATTCCACATTCAAAAAATATGACGGAGGTACTACATCATCAGAAGAGCAAATTGATTATAGCGGCAATTATGTACCATTTGTTCCCCGCCATACCATGAATGCAGGCGCAAATTATAGTTTCTTTTTCGATAAAAGCAATTGGATGCAAAGCCTGACTTTAGGCATGAGCTATACCGGAGCAGGAAAAATTTATTGGACTGAAAAAAACAATGTCTCACAAAGTTTTTACGGAACACTGAACGGGCGCATTTCTTTGCAGACAAAAGCTTTACAGATAGATGTATGGGGACGTAATTTAACCAACAAGGATTATACAACCTTCTATTTTGAAACCATGCATAGAGGATTCGAACAAAAAAGCAGGCCTTTACAACTGGGAGTGGATATACGTTATCACTTCTAACCATTCTTGCAAAAACAGAAAGGGGGTTCATCACGAACTCCCTTTCTGTTTCCACATTTACCAAATCAAATTTATTTTTTATTCTGTCACACCAAGAAAAGCAAGAACTTTATTATTGCTGTAAATGATACCCATAGCTTCTAGAACAAACCTATTTGTTTTAGTGTATGTACATAGAGAAAATGCTGTTTACAATAGAAAACTGCTTGAGCCTTTGTCAAAAGAAACAAACAATAAAATTATTCATTGACAGCGCCGCAATGAGGACACACTCCTTTATTCTTTATCTTCGCCCCACAATTTCCACAACTGAATTTATACCGGGAAGCATGCTTTATACGATTAAATGACCATACAGCATATACCAATAAACATGGATAACCCAAATAGTAATACGTAGTAAATGTAAAAAACAAATATAAAAAGATACAGCAGGACATCAATCCCAACAAATAAAAACATGCAGCTTCAATATGTGTCTGATGAAACAAATCATCCAAAGTAGCCAACCCCACAAGAATAATCCCCCAAATATTAAACATGAAAAGAGAAAGAATAAAAGGTAAGCTAAAAGGATTCAAAGAAGGATTATAATAAAACTGCTCCCAAGTTCCCGGAACAAAATGCTGAATACTGGCATAAAGCGTAGCTGCTGTAGCTACCAACCAAGAAAGAACTGTAGGAAAAACGCTATCAATATCATTCAACCAGATTAATTGCAGCTTCTGGCGACGAATAGCCCTATGAATATACCAAATACCGAAAAAGCCTAATATGACAAAGAAAGCGATGGTATGAGAATTACTGAAAAAATGAATAAACTGTGACACTGAATCCACAGGAACTACTTTCTCCAACAATTCCTTTTCATGTATCCATCCCATTGTTTCCTGGTCCCGTGCTACCTTTACCCATACAGAATCCACACTATCAGCAGCTTGTATCATAAACTCCGCTACCACCAGCCGTTCTCCTTTAAAAACAGGAAGCACATCAACCAATGGCAGTTGCTGTAACATAAGCGAATCTGAAGTAACCTCAAAATTACTGTTTAATGTATAATGCCGTTCCATCAAATAATTGACAGAATCCCTTTTCTTTTGCGGCATATCCCCACTCGGAGTAACAGGTGAAGGATATTGGCAAGCCATTAAAATAGCCAACACCAAAAACAGTAATCCGATGTACTTACTTTTCAGCATAAACTTTCATCTGACAATTCTTACAATCAAACTCTAAGCGGAAACGTCTGTTATCCGAGCTAACCAAATAATAAGGTTCCCTATAAGGAGAACGCACTTTATGCCAAGAGGGACACCATCCCATACTATAACGCAAACAATGCTTGCAAAACATCAATACCGCTTCTTCTGCCGGAGCCTTTTCATAAGCCGGAGCAATACGCTGCACGCCATGATTCCTATAGAAGGAAACAGCATCAGCATTCATCACATTTCCCAAATAAGTCAATTCATTCACAGGAAAAGCATGATGCGTTCGAGGCAACTTGTAAATTTCCTGCCGATAGTTAATACGGCGCACTTCCAGCAGTTTCTCTATTCCCTTACGGCGAAGTTCGGCAAGCATAGAAGCCGGAATAAACCAATTGTCCGACCAGTCAATCACTATATCTGACGCTTCAAATGGAGTATTTCCTAACTTTCCAAGTTGTGTACGCAAATTATCTTCCTGCGGAGTACGGGCACGTTCCTTCTCCCTTTCCAGCACCACACTGGCACTGTGATCATCTTCATCGGTCAGAGACAGAGTAAAGCCCCGATTATTTTCAGCCAATTTTAAAATGACAGCAATTTTCCTTTCAGCTGATTTACGCGACATCAACCTCTCAAATTCCTGATCAAAATTACGATAAAGTATCGTACGGGGCTTTATCCGAGGCATCTCTTGAGGAAATAACTTATTATTCTCCACCCGGTTTATGCGAAATCCCTGCAACTTACCAGTCTCATCCAAAAAACAGACGCCATCTCCATTATTAAAAGACTTGATTCCGGCTACGGTAAGATAATTACCACGAATTTCCTTCACTGTCCCCATCTCCTCCCCTAAAGACTTGGGAGTATCAAAAGAAAAAATATCCTTATTCCTGTCAAAAAGAAAATAATTAGTAAAACCACGACTGAAACTCTTATCCAATTGAGGTTTGAACTCTAATTTCACTTTTCCCGATGAAGCACGGATATACTCTTTACGACGTTTGAAAACAGTATCCAGCTTCTGGCGATAATAAGCTGTTACATTTTTAACGTAAGATACATCCTTCAAACGTCCCTCTATTTTCAGGGAAGAAGCTCCGGCATCCAGCAATTGCTCCAACTCTTCGCTCTGATTCAAATCTTTCAGAGACAATAAATGCTTATTCCTTACTATAGATTTACCGTCCGCATCTACCATATCAAAAGCAAGGCGACAGAACTGGGCACATTCTCCCCGATTGGCACTACGTCCGAAACAAGCCTGACTAACATAACATTGTCCACTATAGCTTACACACAAAGCACCATGTACAAATACCTCCAAAGGCACATCAGGACAAGCATGATGGATATTTCCTATTTCAACAAGAGAAAGTTCACGAGCCAATACCACCTGACGGAAACCTGCCTCAGCCAGGAATCTTACTTTTTGAGGAGTACGATTATCCATCTGTGTGCTGGCATGTAACGGTATAGGTGGCAGATTCAATTCCAACAATCCCATATCCTGCACGATCAAAGCATCCACTCCGGCACGGTATAAATCCCAAATCATTTTTTCCGTATCCTTCAGTTCCTCATCCTTCAGAATCGTATTCACCGTCACATAGATACGGACATTATACACATGAGCGTACCGCACCAACTCAGCGATATCCTCCAATGAATTCCCCGCAGCCGCACGTGCTCCGAAACGGGGAGCACCAATATAAATGGCATCAGCACCGTGATCAACAGCTGCAATACCGCACTCCAGATTTTTAGCAGGAGCTAATAATTCTATTTTTCGTTGTCTGATCATCGTATCTGATTTATATCAAACGGGGTTTCCTGATATACATAATAGTTCAACCAATTAAAAAACAACAAATTGGCATGTCCGCGCCAACGCACCACCGGGGCATTGTCCGGATTATCGTCCTTATAATAATTTACAGGCATTTCAATAGGCAACCCTTTCGCCAAATCACGCTTATATTCCGTATCAAGCGTATAAGGAGAATACTCCGAATGCCCGGTAATAAAGAATTCACGCCCATTACGAGCCATAGCCATATAAACCCCAGACTCATCAGACTCAGCTATTAAAGCCAACTCTTTTACTTTCAGAATATCCTCACGGTGTATTTCGGTATGACGGCTATGTGGTACAAAAAACTCATCATCAAAACCACGGAATATGGGCAATCCCTGTACATTGATATGATGACGGAAAATACCAAACATTTTTTGTTTCAGCGGATATTTGGGAACTCCATAGAAATGATAAAGCCCGGCTTGAGCCGCCCAACAAATATAAAGAGTTGAGGTAACATGAGTACGCGCCCAATCAAAAATAGTAGTAATCTCATCCCAATAATTCACATCCTCATACGGCATCTGCTCTACCGGAGCTCCCGTAATAATCATCCCGTCATATTTCTCGTCGCGCATCAAATCAAAGTCATGATAGAATGCTTTCATATGTTCTACCGGCGTATTTTTCGATGTATGGCTTTTCAACTTCATAAATGATATTTCCAACTGCAAGGGAGTGTTTGAAAGCAAACGTACCAAATCCGTTTCTGTCGTTATCTTCAACGGCATCAAATTCAATATCACGATTTTTAACGGACGAATATCCTGTGCACTGGCACGTGAATTGTCTATGACGAAGATATTTTCCTCCTTCAGCAATTCAATAGCAGGTAGTTTATCGGGTAAATTTAACGGCATTTTCTTATCTGTTAATTAGTTGTAAGTGCAAAATTAAAAAAATCCCGCCAAATCTCCTTACTAAACGATCTTTTGGAACAAATAAAATGAGAATAATTATATTTTAGCCTGCTGATATTCACCTTCCTCTTTCGTATTCTCCTGCATTTCGAGGACAATGACAAAAGGTCGGTCAGTTTTATATGAAGCAGGTACAGCTACATGATACAAGGAACTGTTCCGCTTGTTTTTACCTGCATTCTGAATTTCCGTTTCCTGATTATTTTCTAGGAAATAAGCCTTCATGGGTATGATTCCACCTTTCGGTATTTCTATCTTCAGCAGGTTATTAATCGGGCGGTTGAATACGCACATATACAATTTATTGCCTTTCTGCGTAAAGTATCCCCAATCTTGTTTCTGTACTGTTGAATGGGAAGTACCATAAATGGCTTCTTTATTTATTTTCATCCAATCCCCTATTTCTTTGGCTAGCTTGGTTTCTTCCGAACGGATATTCCCTTTTCCGTCTGGACCGAAGTTGAGTACAAAATTTCCATTCAGAGAAACGGCTTTCACCATCATCTCCAATAAATCGTATGATGTCTTTACGTATCCCCGCCATTCAGCATGATATCCCCATTGATTTTCAGGAATGGTCATCACACAATCCCAATCACTACCATTCAGGTCTTCTAGGGAGTTTGGCAAATCCCGTTCCCAAGTCTGGTCATAATCATCAATCAGGTCTCCATTAGAATCATAATGCCGTTTTCCATATTCATCGGCACGAAAACGACTGCCAATGATGAGTCCCGGATGGAGCTTTCTCAATTCAAGACCTAAAGTATCCACCCACGCCGCTTCATTCATCCAGGCTTTATCCCAACTGCCGTCAAACCATAATCCTTTGATAGCAGGGTAATCAGTCAGCAACTCTATCAATTGATTGCGGGTAAACTCCTTGAAAGTTTCATACGCAATACTATCTTGCCGGGTTTCTGGAGGTGCAGGACGATAACCTTTATGGTTCCAGTCAATAATGGAAAAGTAGAGATGCACATCAATTCCCTCAGCGGTATAGGCATCTACTATTTGTTTCACTACATCTTTTTTATAGGGAGTATGGGCTATGGTGTAATCAGTATATTTACTAGGCCACAGACAGAAACCATCATGATGCTTCGTTGTAAATATCATATAATTCGCCCCCATCTGCCTGGCCTGTTTGGCCCATGCCTTTGCATCGAAAGAAGTGGGGTTAAACTGTTTGTACAAGCTATCATAGGCATCTTTAGGCATTTCTTTCCACGAGCGTATCCATTCGGCAGCTCCGGGATAGCATTTACCTTCCCAAAAGCCACCGGGAATGGCATATACTCCCCAATGGATGAATTGTCCCAGTCCATGCTGACGCCAACGTTCCATATCTGCATCGGTACGGTTACCTATTCTATGAGCTCCATGCTGCAAGGGAATGGATGCCCGTCTTGTCTGTGCTTGTGCCCAAAGGGGCATTGACAGAAATAAAAATAAAATATAAAAACACTTTTTCATGTTTTCGTTCATTTTAAATTTAGTTTTGAGTTAAATGTATAAAAAATCCACCACGAATTAGAGTCCGACATGTTCCTTTGTTTTCTCTTTCGGATCGGACAAATTAAGTCTATTTTTATTTTCCGGTGAATAACTCCATCGAATGGTATCTTCAAGAGTTTTCCCTTGATGATCCACTCGGGCTTCAATTACATTTTCCCCTTTATTCAATGTCACATTTTCAAAAATATAATGTAC
>ENA-OZHI01000196-OZHI01000196.1-human-gut-metagenome-genome-assembly--contig:-NODE-196-length-15149-cov-4.896051_pt1 | contig 15149 bp, 10 predicted proteins | sample MGYA00244041_ERZ653676 | MGnify/ENA primary metagenome ERZ653676 (study PRJEB26926, sample SAMN06165238) | human gut metagenome | biome: ENVO:00009003; feature: ENVO:2100002; material: ENVO:00002003... | reverse complement strand
CTGTACCACCATTAGCAGCATCTTTATAAGTAGCCACGATGTTACCGTCTTCCATGAAAGTGACATCCTTCAAAACTGTTCCCAACATATCAGTAGCGGAAACTTTATTTTCTGCTCCAACAGCAATCAACGGCATGCGTAATGCGATTTTCAAAACCGACTCAACCGGCATTTCAAAAGAACCGAAAAGAGGAATTCCTTTTTCTGACTCCCATACCAGACGAACAGGATCCTGCTCTTCTACTTCCTGGTTATACGGTTTCAACTTCCAAGTCATTCCAGCCAGTTTCGCATTCTTCAATTTCACTTCACTCAAAGCCAGCTCCATAGCTCCGGCTGAAACCTCACCTTTATAAGAGAAAGTACAATAATCTGTTTCTGATGTACCGGCAAAAGAACATTGATCACCATTGATAGTCAAATCAACCGGCAAGGTAACTACCGGACTTCCAGGTAACACCCCGGGAGCAGTAGGCATCGATACATCTTCACGAGCTGCAGCACTCTTTGCTTTCCCCAAGATGCCATTTAAGTCAAATTCCCCTTCCAAACGTAGAGTTGCCTTCTGAGCATTGGTTGCATCGGGAGTAAAAGTAACTTTCTTACCCGGCATCGGCGCACCATTGTATGTAAGTTGCAAACCATTTTCACCAGTAAAGGTTGTCTGAGGCACAGGATTTACCATTTTTTCATCATCATCATCACTACACGATGTGAACAATGTCACAGAACAAATCACTGCGAACAAATAATAAAAAAGATTCTTTTTCATTGTTTAGTTAATTTAATTTATACTCGAAAAATCGTGCAAATATAATAAAAAGTTAAGCGTATAACTGTTTTTATCGAAAATTAGGACACATTTTACGTAATTTAGAACATTATTCCGGCAACAGCACTACCCCCAGCTTCTTCTTTCCATCCATCTTCACTACCAATGGTTTATCAAACCGCACATGACGAATGAACCTGGTTTCTTCAATAGCCGGCCGGGTATCCAGTACCTCTTGGTTATAGATACCATCCTTCATATAGGCATTGATTGTGAAATAACCGACTCCGAAAGAAGTCAGATTCTGAAAGAAGTGAGTTCCCTGACTAGGGTCCACACGATAATTAGTCAGCCCCGCCTCCACAATGACACGTGCAGCCGAAATATGGGGCCACTTCACAGGAATGCCCAGCCACGAATCGCTGCTTCCCCAGCGTCCCGGACCTACCAATATATAATGTTTCCCTTCATCCAAGAATTTACGGTTCATCTTTTCTATTTCATAAGCAATGGTCGGATTATTGGAAGCAGTATAACCATCTGTCTTCACATAAATCACATCCTGAATGTCCTCCATAATGCCATGCCCCAGTGAATTATTACTCTTTAAAAGAACATCCTCATCCTTAATAAGGTTCAAATCCTCCTCAAGATTGGCTTTCACATCGACCATCGGACGAATCTGCAATAAATAGAAAGTACCATTCTTCTTTTGCTGGTTCAATGTCACAGCAAACTCTATCTCAACAGGACGCCTCATCTCACTTTGCCCGTATTCCTGTACCAACTGCAAAATACGGGGCAAAGGAAATACATCGTGTTGCAACACATTGGCAAATGTTATCACCTTCCGGCCTCCCGGATAAATTCCGTCACGGATAATCATATCATACGGATCATACGTGGAAGCAATGAAAGTTAAGGCTCCATCATTATCAGCTTCTTTCACCGGAAGCTTCAACAAATTAAAGCCGTCATCCAAAGAAAAGTTATGCCCCGTATTCTTCAAATCAAGCGCATAAAACTGAGTCTGCGTTTCACGAAGAGCAATTTCCATCTCACTGGTCTGCAACACTTGGTTAGGATGATAAGGACACACCCTCAGAGTCAGACCTCCGTCTACAATATATTTACCCAACCCCAAAGCAAGACTTACAGTTCCCTCTTCGGCTTTTTCATCTCCTATGGGGTAATAGTTGAGCGAACGTGCCACCCCCGAAATAGAAGGATAGAAACGGTCACCATACTGTGTGCCGACTACCTGTTGTAAAATAACAGCCATCTTCTCCTGGTCTATCACATTGCTGGTTGCCTGCATATACGCCTTGCTGTCTCTGAAAAAAACAGAAGCATACACCCCTTTTATGGCATCGCTCAACATACGGAGCATCTCATATTTATCATCTAAATAAGGAATCATATAAGTAGAATATATCCCAGCAAAAGGCTGATAATGAGAATCTTCCAGCAAGCTGGAAGAACGGATGGCTATAGGCGATTTCACCACATCAAAGAAAGCAAAGAAATCTTCCACCAGACGGTCGGGCAACTTGGCACGAAGAAAAGCTTTCAATATCGTGTCATCATCCGCATCACTCAATGCTACTTGATATAGGCTATTGGTATCCATGAATTCATCAAAGATATCCGTACAAAGCACCACCGTTTTAGGAATGACCACCGTCGCATTTTCAAACTCATCAAATTCCACGTGGCGCTTTACCATATTGTCTATAAAAGCCAGACCACGTCCTTTTCCCCCCAATGACCCCTCACCGATACGGGCAAAATTAGAATAACGGTCAAAACGATCACGTTGGAACACAGCCACCACACCTTGATTCTTCATCTTACGGTACTTCACAATAGCCTCAAAGATTATACGGCGATGAGCATCAATATCCTGCAAAGACTCCCAAGTTATCTGCTTTAAGAACTCGGCAGGTGGAAACATGGCACGAGAATACAGCCAGCGGGATACGTGATTACGACTGATATGGTAAAGGAGAGATTCTTTAGGAATAGCAAAAATAACATTCTGTAATTCCTTCAAATTATGAACACGGGCCACTTCTTCCAATGTATCGGGATTACGGAAAATGAAATCCCCGAAACCAAAATCATCAGACACAATTTCACGCAAGTCTATATTCATCTTCTTGGAATTCTTATCCACAAAGCTAGCACCATACCGGGAAGCATACACCTTGTTGTCGACCTCGGCCGACTGTAAAATAAGAGGAACAAACGGATCCCTGGAACGTACCTCCGCCAGCAACTTAATACCTGCCATTGGATCCACCACACCACCACGCGGGTAACGTGCATCCGTAATCACACCTAATACATTATTCTGATATTTATTATATAAATCCATCGCCTCCTCGTAAGTACGTGCCAATACAATTTTGGGACGTCCCCTCATACGCAATGTACGCTGGTGAGCATTCAAAGCCTCTGTGGCAAATTCCTGACTTTGCTTCAACACAAATTTATATAAGTTAGGCAACACGGAAGAATAGAACCGGATGGAATCTTCCACCAATAAAATCATCTGCACTCCCACCTCTTTAATATCATGTTCCAAATTCATCTTATCTTCTATCAGCTTGATGATAGACACTAACAGGTCCGTATTCCCCAACCAGCAGAACACATATTCAAAGATGCTCAGATCCTCATGCTCCATACGTGCCGTAATACCATGCGAGAACGGGGTCAGTACCACCAGCGGAATATGAGGGTATTGTTCTTTTATGCTGCGTGCAATCTCAAATGTATCACTGTTATCAGATCCGGGCATACAAATCACCAGATCAAATGTAGTGTTCTCCAATTGCTTCCAGGCAGCTTCCTCAGTAGAAACTTGTGTGAAACGTGGCGGATAGCGAAGACTGAGGTTCATATATTCATTAAATATCTTCTCATCTATACGCCCGTCATCCTCCAACATAAAAGCATCATACGGATTTGCTACCAAAAGAACATTAAAAATCCGTTTGGTCATGAGGTTTACAAACGAGGTATCCTTGAAATACAACTGATTTAATTTTAACTTGCTGAGCATGGTTATTTGATTTACATGGATAATGTAATAGCAAAATACGTCAATAATATTGTTTTATGCAACTTATTCGCAATAAAAAAGAACTTTTGGGTAGAGAGGTCTTACCACAACGATTAACTTTTTATCACCACCAAACTAAAATTTAGCCAAAAATATTTTGCCAATTCACCAAAAAACATACCTTTGCATCAGAAATGATTTTCATTTTGTCAAAACCTTAAATGCATAATAGTTATGGATATTAATCAAATCATGACCTCCCTGGAGGCAAAACACCCTGGTGAATCAGAGTACTTGCAGGCTGTAAAAGAAGTCCTGCTTTCTATTGAGGATATATACAATCAACATCCGGAATTTGAGAAAGCGTCCTTGATTGAGAGATTGGTAGAGCCCGACCGTATCTTTACATTTAAGGTGCCTTGGGTAGATGATAAAGGAAAAGTACAGGTAAACTTAGGTTACCGCGTTCAATTCAATAATGCGATCGGCCCGTACAAAGGCGGTATCCGTTTTCATGCTTCTGTAAACCTCTCCATTTTGAAATTCTTAGGATTTGAGCAAACATTCAAAAATGCACTGACCACATTGCCTATGGGCGGTGGTAAAGGTGGTTCCGATTTCTCACCACGTGGTAAGAGCGATGCTGAGATCATGCGTTTCTGCCAAGCATTCATGCTTGAATTGTGGCGCCACGTAGGTCCTGATATGGATGTTCCTGCCGGTGACATCGGTGTAGGTGGCCGTGAAGTAGGATACATGTTCGGTATGTATAAAAAGTTAACCCGTGAATTTACAGGTACCTTCACTGGCAAAGGCTTGGAATTTGGAGGTTCGTTGATTCGTCCTGAAGCAACCGGTTTTGGTGGTCTTTACTTCGTAAACCAAATGCTGAAAGCAAAAGGAATTGATATTAAAGGCAAAACGGTAGCTGTTTCCGGTTTCGGTAATGTAGCTTGGGGGGCCGTGACTAAAGCAACTGAATTAGGTGCAAAAGTAGTCACAATCTCCGGACCCGACGGCTATATCTATGATCCGGACGGTGTAAGTGGTGATAAAATTGATTACATGTTGGAATTACGTGCGTCAGGCAATGATATCGTAGCTCCATACGCAGAGAAATATCCTAACTCAACATTCGTTGCCGGACGTCGTCCGTGGGAAGTTAAAGTAGATATTGCGCTTCCGTGTGCGACTCAAAACGAATTAAATGGCGAAGATGCTTGTAATTTAATAAAAAATTCCGTTCTTTGCATTGGAGAAATTTCTAATATGGGTTGTACCCCGGAAGCAATTGATGCGTTTATTGAAAATAAACTAATGTATGCACCGGGTAAAGCCGTAAATGCCGGAGGTGTAGCTACTTCAGGTTTGGAAATGAGCCAAAATGCAATGCATATGAGTTGGAGTGCACAAGAAGTAGATGATAAGTTACATCAAATTATGTATGGTATTCATGAACAATGTGTAAAATATGGTACTGAACCTGATGGATATATCAACTATGTGAAAGGAGCAAATATTGCAGGCTTTATGAAAGTAGCCCATGCCATGATGGCTCAAGGAATTGTTTAAAGGCATTCTATTAGCATAAAAATATCTCGTTTAGTTGTATTTGTATTTTGTATTGTAGCTTGCGCTGCCCGCCTGTGAAGGTATGGCAGCGTTTTTTTATGGTATATCCAATCTTTTTTATACATTTGTAGCTTCAAGTAAACGTATGTAAAAATTAAGTTATGGAAATATTACAACTAGATGGCCTTGAACCTCAATTATTTAATTTAATTGGACCATTGGCTATGAATCCTAAAGTCCTAAGGGCTAATAACAATTATCCCTTCAAAACGACCGAACGTTTTCAATGGTACATTGCCGTCGAAGATAATGACGTAACCGGTTTTGTCCCTGTAGAGCAGAAAAGTGGCGGTTATGTCATTAACAACTACTATGTCCATAACGATGATCAGGAAGTGCTGGTTGAATTGTTGGGAGCAGTAAAGCCTAAAAACAATTTATATGCAATTGTTCAAACCAAACACGAAGCTATTTTTTCCAACTGTGGTTTTCAAACCGAACACCGTTGGACTAATTATATTAAAATGATTTACAACACGAACAAAAATGAATAATAAAAGAACTAAAGGGGAAAATGTTTATCAACTCGTTCAAAAGAGACTCAAATTCTTATTCAACGAATTTGATAATATCTATGTTTCTTTTTCTGGAGGAAAAGATAGCGGTGTCTTGCTCAACTTATGTATTCAATATATCAGAGAGCATAATCTGGACAGGAAAATCGGAGTATACCACATGGACTATGAAGCACAGTATCAAATGACTACAGAATATGTGGAACAGACGTTCAGAGAAAATCAGGATATATTGGAAATCTACCATGTCTGTGTCCCTTTCAAAGTAGTGACTTGTGCTTCTATGTTTCAAACCTATTGGCGCCCTTGGGACGAAAGTATGCACGCCCACTGGGTAAGGCCTATGCCTAAAAACTGTTATAAGAAAGAAGATTTCCCATTCTACAATGAGGAAATGTGGGACTACACTTTCCAGACTTCATTTGCATCGTGGTACCATAAAAAGCATGATGCAGTACGCACTTGCTGCCTGGTCGGCATCCGAACTCAAGAGAGCCTGGACCGATGGAGAACTATTCACGGTAACAATCGCCTGAACAGCTATCACAACCTGATGTGGACCCGCAGACTAGGATACGATTTATACAATGCCTACCCTATCTATGACTGGACTACCGAAGATATATGGACAGCATACGCCCGTTTCAAATGGCCATTCAACCAAATGTACGAACTTTATTATAAAGCCGGAGTACCTTTGGACAGACAACGTGTAGCCAGTCCGTTCCTCAGTACAGCACAGGAAACCTTGAAATTATACAAAGCCATCGATCCCAATACTTGGGGGAGAATGCTAGGCCGAGTAAACGGAGTAAACTTTACCGGAATCTATGGTGGAACCCGTGCCATGGGATGGCAAAACATCAAATTACCAGAAGGCTACACATGGAAAGAGTATATGTATTTCCTGTTAGATACGTTACCCGAAGAAACCAAACAGTCTTACTTGGAAAAACTAAGAGTAAGCCGGGAGTTCTGGAAATACAAGGGAGGATGCCTGGATTTATCAACCATACGTAAATTAACTGATTTGGGCATAAAATTCTACGTACAAAAGAAAACAAACTACAAGACAGACAAACTTCCTGTCCAAATGGATTATCTAGACGATATAGACATCGCAGAGTTTAAAGAAATCCCCACTTATAAACGTATGTGTATTTGCATTCTGAAAAATGACCATGTATGTAAATATATGGGATTTGCCCTAACTAAAAAAGAAAAGTTAAGAAGAGACAGAGTGATGCAGAAATATAAAAACATTATCAAATGAAAGAAGAATTCGAAAGTCCTGTGTATCACGTGCACAGAGTACCGGTGGAAAAGGTACGTGCCAACAGTTATAATCCAAACCACGTAGCCGCTCCTGAAATGAAATTGCTGGAATTAAGCATTTGGGAAGATGGCTATACTATGCCTTGTGTATGTTATTATATTCCCGATGAAGATATATATGAACTGGTAGACGGATATCATCGTTATTGTGTGCTTAAAACTTCAAAACGTGTGTTTGAACGAGAAAAAGGTTTACTTCCCGTGGTCGTTATAGAAAAAGACCTTTCAAACAGAATGGCAAGCACTATCCGCCACAACCGCGCCCGCGGCACTCACAGCATTGAACTGATGGTAGATATCGTGGCAGAACTGACCAAAGCCGGAATGAGTGACGAATGGATAAAAAAGAATATTGGCATGGATGCCGACGAACTTTTACGACTCAAACAGATATCCGGCCTAATGGAACTCTTTGCTGACAGGGAATTCACAATACCTGAACCATAAAGCAATTTTCATTAATACATTATTCAGTTGAAATATAACTCATTAATAATAGGATTGTCGGTCCTGGCTTTGCAAAGCTGCACCGACAATCTTGTTTATACAGGGACCGATATCGAGGTAGTACTCACAGGCAATACATACCAAGCAGCTTTCACAGAAAGCTCCCCTGTTTCCACTTTTAACTCTGGCAATCAAATCCTGCTGAATGCTTCCGGCAGTCTTCAAATAGACAACAGAATTCTGACTTATATGGACAACCAATGGAAAGCAGAAAATGAATTTAGCTGGAGTGACCTAACAGGAAAAACAAATGTTACGGCAGTATATCCTGTCTATCCCGATTTGGACTATGTCCAAGAAAATCTTTATAAAAACAATTCGTTGGAAGACATACTGTATGTCAAGGATGAATTTCCGGCCGGAAATTCCATCCATTTACAGTTCAAACATTTATTTTCTCTTCTGACACTGCATTTGGAGGGAAATTTACAAACCTATTTTCAGAAAATAGAGGTAACATGTCCTGCTGTTTCCTCTATTATCCCAAAATCCGCTGAAATAGTTCTAGCGGATAACGGAACACATACGACTACTATTGCCCAAGTTTCTCCTTCCGGAAATTATTCGTTTATAGTCCCTCCTGTCGGAAACATGGTCATCGCCATAAATATGGTAACAAATGGAAAGAAATATACAACACAACTAGAAACAAAGTCTTTTACCGGTAATAAAGAATATACTTATCACTTAAAAATATCTGAAAAAACTCCGGGAATTATGACTGCCGAAGATTGGATTGCATTCAGTCAACTTATCAATAGCAATACATTTACCCAATACAAAGGAAAAACATTGGACGATTTCGGAGAAACGATGAATGGAATAACCACTTATTATCTATTGAATGACATTGATTTTAAAGATGTGGATTGTACTGAGTTAAAACAAATAGGATACGCCCAAACAAACTATTACTTTTCCCAAACCTTTGACGGACAAAATCACACCCTTTACAATATACCTATCAATTCCAGCAATGGCACCACAGGTGTATTCGGAGCCGTCAATATCACCGGCATAGTTAAAAATCTCCATATAGAATCCAGCAAAGTATCTATCACATCAAAAAGCAAGAGCACAGCAGAAGGTACAAGTATTTTAGTCGGACGCAATAAAGGCAAAATACTAAATTGTTGCGTTAAGGAGTGCCAAATTGCAGCCAATCCAACCAAAACGAACCAATCAGCCAATACAGGAGGCATAGCAGGAACTTCAACAGGGGAAATCACCAATTGCTATGTTACCAACACCCAAATCATTTATGACGCAAATTCAAAAATAAAAGCAGGACCAGCCGGTGGAATAGCAGGTTCCAGCCAGGCCCAAGGTTTGATAGCAAACTGCTATTCTGCCAACAACATAATAAAGAACAGAGAGAGTTACAATGGTGGAATATGCGGAAAAGCTTCGGATGGAGCGCACATTGAAAATTGTTATGTCTATAACATAGATCTAATTACGACCAAAGGATTATTCGCAGGTATAGCTGCCAACTCTTTCTTTATCCACAACTACTATGATAATGCAAAAATAACTTTTATCGGAAAAAATGACGATGGTAATCAGTTGTCTAAAAATGCCCAATACACAGGTACTTTTATGAATAAGGAAGACATTCCCATCTACCGGCTTCTCAACCAATGGATAGATGAAACAGCTCCTACCCTTTATCCCGGTTACCCCTTTACCCGATGGACTGATGGAGGAGAAAATCTTCCTGCCGTTTTCATTTCAGAATCCCTGAAAAAGTAAGTGAACTTACTTTTTCAGGGATTCTGTACAAATTAAAAGCCGCTTTCTCATTTCACTGAAAAAACGGCTTTTTATATAAAATTATAGCTTGTTCTTATTAAAGAGCACCTACTTCATGCAAAGCAGCGTTAGTCTTGCGAACAGCAGCAGCACTTGCAGCAAATTTAGCTTTTTCTTCTTCATTCAAAGGCAATTCAACGATCTTTTCAATACCGTTCTTACCCAAGATTACAGGCACACCACAGCAAATATCTGATTCACCGTATTCACCTTCCAAATAAACTGAACAAGGAACCATCTTACCCTGGTTGTGGATGATAGATTCAACAACAAATGCACCAGCTGCACCCGGAGCATACCATGCAGAAGTATTCAGCAACTTAGTCAGAGTAGCACCGCCTACCATAGTAGCAGCAGCAACTTCCTGCAATTTTTCTTCAGACAAGAAGTTAGAAACAGGCATACCTTTGTAAGTAGCAAAACGAGTCAAAGGAATCATAGTAGTATCACCGTGACCACCGATAACCATACCTTCCACTTCATTAGCGTTGCAACCCAAGGCTTGAGACAAGAAATATTTGAAACGTGAGCTATCCAAAGCACCACCCATACCGATGATTCTATTCTTAGGCAAGCCCAAAGCTTTCAATGACAAATAAGTCATAGTATCCATCGGGTTAGAGATAACTACGATGATAGCATTAGGAGAGTACTTTAAGATATTCTGAGCAACTGACTTAACGATGCCTGCATTAACACCGATCAGTTCTTCACGGGTCATACCCGGCTTACGGGGAATACCTGAGGTGATAACCACAACGTCAGAGTTAGCTGTTTTTTCATAATCGTTAGTGCAACCTACAATGTTTGTGTCGAAGCCCAACAACTGAGCTGTCTGCATCATATCCATTGCCTTACCTTCTGATACGCCTTCTTTAACGTCCAGCATTACTACTTCGTCTGCTACTTCGTTAAAAGCAAGAACATTTGCACATGTAGCACCTACGTTACCTGCGCCTACTACGGTTACTTTTGACATAATCTCTATATTTTGTTTAAAGTTGATAATAAAATCGCCTTCTTAAAAGCACCGCAAAGTTACAATGATATTCCGAATTAAAGAAAAATTTCCATAATATTTTTCGAGCAGTCTACATAAATTATTGTACTTTTGTCCAAAATTCAATGTAACACTATGGATAAGAGCAAAAAACTGATTATTGTCATTATTCTGCTGGTTGTGATTATCGGCGGAGTTTCTTTTTATGCTTTTCATCAAGCAAAAGAGAATAAGGAAATGAGCGAACTCTTCGCTGTGGAAAAACTGGAAATGGAAAACGAATATACCACTTTCGCCACCCAATATGATGAACTTCAGATACAGATAAACAATGATTCCTTGCGCGAAAAGCTGGAGAGTGAGAAGCTGAAAACACAGCGGCTGCTAGAAGAATTACGACAAGTAAAGACCAGTAACGCAGCTGAGATCATGCGTTTGAAGAAAGAACTGAAAACAGTACGTGCCGTACTACGCACCTATGTTATCCAAATAGATTCACTGAACAAACTCAACCAAGCACTAGCTGAAGAAAACCAAGAAGTAAAACAAAAATATACGCAGGCAACCCGTCAAATCAATAATTTATCGCAAGAGAAAAAGAATCTGAATGAAAAGGTCACCTTGGCAGCCCAATTGGATGCCACAGGAATTAGCGTAGAGCCTAGAAATAAACGTGGTAAAACAGCCAAGAAAGTAAAAGATGTGAAAAAGATAGCCATCTCGTTCACCATTGTCAAGAATATTACCGCCAAAACAGGTGAACGTACTTTATATATACGTATTGCCAAACCAGACAATGACATACTAACCAAAAACGCTTCAAACACATTCCCATACGAAAACCGTAATTTGGTTTATTCCATCAAGAAATACATAGAATACACCGGAGAAGAACAAAATGTAACCGTATATTGGGACGTAGAGGAATATTTGCCTGCCGGAACTTATCATGTTTATATTTTCGCTGATGGAACCATGATAGGACAACAAGCTTTCAGCATGAAATAACAAGGAACATTCTCTCCTTCAATATATTTAATAAAAAAACAGCCGGTTGGAAACGAACCGGCTGTTTTTTTCTCCACCAAGCAAAAGCAGTAAACATACAGATTGCAGAATTATAAAAATATTTTAAAATAACATCCAGAATATGGCTTTCTTGAAGATTTGTCTTATTTTTGTTGCATAAACAACTTAAAAAACAACAAAACAAGAACACTATAATGAAAAAGATTGCAGCTTTTATCCTATTTATCGGTGTTTTAGATAGTATTTCAGCCCAAAGCACACTCACCTTAGATAGTTGTCGTGCTTTAGCATTATCCAACAATAAAGAGTTGCGCATTTCAGCTGAAAAGATAACAGCTGCACATTATGAAAAGAAAGCGGCTTTTACCAATTATCTTCCTAAGATTGCGGCTATAGGAACCTATATGCGCACTCAGAAAGAAATCTCTTTATTAAGTGACGAACAAAAGGGAGCTATCAGTCAGATAGGGACTACCGCCCAAGGCTCCATACAGGAAACTTTCCAACAACTGGCAGCTTCCAATCCCGAACTCGCACAAATACTGCAACCACTTGCTCCCCTCATCCCAGGTATTGGAAATGCACTGAACAAGGTAGGACAAGGTTTGGTAGATGCGCTGCGCACCGACACACGCAATATGTATGCAGGAGCTGTGACCCTTACCCAACCCATCTTCATGGGAGGAAAAATCGTTGCCTACAATAAAATCACCAAATACGCTGAACAACTGGCCGAATCACAGCACGCCACCGGTATGCAGGATATCATTTTGAGTACAGACCAAGCTTACTGGCAAGTCATCTCACTGATAAACAAGAAAAAACTAGCCCAAAGCTATCTGCAACTGGTCAGCCAACTGGACAGTGATGTAGATAAAATGATAACCGAAGGTGTCGCCACCAAAGCCGACGGACTAAGTGTAAAAGTAAAAGTGAATGAAGCCGAAATGAAGCTCACACAAATAGACAACGGATTAAGCCTATCTAAAATGGTACTATGCCAATTATGCGGTCTGCCTTTAAATGATGAAATACGTTTAGCAGATGAAGACGTAGAAAGCTTAACTCTCCTTGAATATCATGTAGGTGATAATGTAGCCACCGCTTTGGCAAATCGCGAAGAATTACGAAGTTTGGATCTAGCTAATAAAATTTATGACCAAAAAGTCAATATCACCCGCGCGGGATTTCTTCCTACAGTAGCTCTGACCGCCAACTACATGGTAACCAATCCCTCATTGGTAAACGGCTTTGAACGCAAATTCCGCGGCATGTGGGCTGTTGGCGCTATGGTACAAATTCCAATATGGAACTGGGGCGAAGGAATGTATAAGGTAAAAGCTGCCAAGGCGGAAGCAAACATTGCCCGCTACCAACTGGCAGATGCAAAAGAAAAGGTAGAATTGCAGGTAAGCCAAGCCAGCTATAAAGTAAATGAAGCAGCCAAGCGCCTGAGCATGGCTGAAAAAAATCTGGAAAAAGCAGACGAGAATCTGCGCTATGCCAAACTGGGATTCATGGAAGGAGTCATTCCTACCAGTAACGTATTGGAAGCGCAAACCGCTTGGTTATCTGCCCAGTCGGACAAAATAGACGCTCAGATTGATGTAAAACTGACTGAAGTCTATTTGCGCAAATCAATGGGAGTGCTTAAATAAAAATTAAAGATTAAAAACGAAAAGATATGGCAGAAAGATCACAACACAGCAATATTTTGCTGGCATTTATTTCACTGACAGCAGTCATTGTCATAGTGTCACTGATAGGTTTCTTTACACTGGGTAAAGGTCCGGAAATCATTCAGGGGCAAGCAGAAGCCGACGAATACCGTGTATCCAGCAAAGTGCCGGGACGCATTCTGGAATTTCGTGTAAAGGAAGGAGACAAAGTAAAAGCCGGTGACACACTGGCTATCCTTGAAGCCCCCGATGTAAAAGCCAAACTTTCTCAAGCACAAGCTGCCGAACAAGCAGCACAAGCCTTGAATGAAAAAGCACAACGAGGTACCCGCCAAGAGCAACTGCAAGCTGCCTACGAAATGTGGCAGAAAGCCAAAGCCGGAGTAGAAATTGCCGAAAAGTCATACAACCGTGTCAACCGGCTCTTTGAACAAGGCGTAATGTCCGCGCAAAAACGTGATGAAGCCAAAGCACAATTTGATGCCATGACCGCTACAGAAAAAGCAGCACGCTCCCAATACGAAATGGCAAAGAACGGTGCACAACGTGAAGACAAAGCAGCAGCCGCAGCCCAAGTAGAACGTGCCAAAGGTGCTGTAGCCGAAGTTTCCTCCTACATAGACGAAACGATACTGACCGCGTCAGCTGATGGAGAAGTGACCGAAATTTTTCCCAAAGCAGGCGAACTGGTAGGTACCGGTGCCCCCATTATGAACGTGGCCCGCTTGAATGACATGTGGGTAACATTTAATGTACGCGAAGATTTCCTAAAAGACTTTACCGTAGGAAATGAGATTAGCGCATTTATTCCTGCCTTTGACAAAGAAATAAAATTCAAGGTTACTTATATGAAAGATCTGGGTACATATGCTGCCTGGAAAGCAACCAAGACTACGGGACAATTCGACCTGAAGACCTTCGAGGTGAAAGCTGTTCCTGTAGAGAGAACAGACGGATTGCGTCCGGGAATGAGTGCCATCATCGAGAAATAACAAACAATGAACAATACTGTCCATAACCGTATATTCCGCATAGCCCGGCGTGAAGTGTTCCGCATCGCCACAAGACCGCTATATCTGTTCTGCATGATCATAGCTCCCTTGTTCTGTTATCTCTTCTTCACTACATTAATGTGGAACGGACTCCCTACGGATATGCCGGCAGGTGTGGTCGATTTGGACAACACAGCTACCACACGCAGCATCATCCGTAATCTGGACGCTTTTCAGCAGACTAAAATCATAGCACATTACCCCAGTTTCGCGGATGCCCGCAAAGCCATGCAGCAAGGAAAGATCTATGCTTTCTACTATATTCCAAAAGGAACTACCGAGAAGGCATTAGCAAGCCGTCAACCCAAGGTTTCCTTTTATACCAACTACTCCTATCTGGTAGCAGGTTCATTACTCTATAAAGACCAGCGCACCATGTCCGAGCTGGCGGGTGGAGCCATCGGCCGTGCCACCTTATATGCCAAAGGAGCTACAGAAGACCAGGCCATGGCATTCCTGCAGCCCATAGTCATCGACTCTCATGTATTAAACAATCCATGGCTCAATTACTCTGTATATTTGAGTAACACCATCATACCGGGTATCCTGATGCTGCTCATCTTTATGACCACCGTCTATACCATTGGAAGTGAAATGAAAACCAACACCCAAAAAGAATGGATGGGCATGGCAGACAATTCCATCACCGTAGCCCTGACCGGCAAATTGCTGCCCCAGACTGTAGTTTTCTTTGTCATGGCCACCTTCTATAATGTTTATCTATACGGTTTCCTGCACTTGTCTCTTAT
>ENA-OZHI01000186-OZHI01000186.1-human-gut-metagenome-genome-assembly--contig:-NODE-186-length-15716-cov-3.838899_pt1 | contig 15716 bp, 10 predicted proteins | sample MGYA00244041_ERZ653676 | MGnify/ENA primary metagenome ERZ653676 (study PRJEB26926, sample SAMN06165238) | human gut metagenome | biome: ENVO:00009003; feature: ENVO:2100002; material: ENVO:00002003... | reverse complement strand
AGATGTAGCTCCGTCTCGTGGGCTCGGAGATGTGTATAAGAGACAGTTGTTGCAGCGAAAAGAATGATTTTTTTCATTGTGTTCGGGTATTTAGTGACGACAGGGGTGTCCGACCATGCCGGAACACCCCTTGTCTTTATTTCGGATCTGGATCGGAATGTCGGCTTATTTGCGGATCGCCGCCACACCCGGAAGCACCTTGCCTTCCATGTATTCGAGCAGGGCGCCGCCGCCGGTCGAAACATACGAAACCTTGTCCGCCAGGCCGAACTTGTTGATGCACGCCCCCGAATCGCCGCCGCCGATGAGCGAGTAGGCACCCTTCGAGGTAGCCTCGGCGATAGCCTCGGCCACGGCGCGCGAACCGGTTGCGAACTTGTCGATCTCGAACACGCCCACGGGGCCGTTCCAAAGGATCGTCTTGCACTTGAGGATCTCCTCGCGGAACACCTTCTTGCCTTCCTCGGCGATGTCAACGCCTTCCCAGCCGTCGGGAATATTGTTGGCGGGAGCCACATCGGTGTTGGCATCGGCCGAGAATGCGTCGGCGATCAGCGCGTCGGGCGACATCACGACCTTCACACCCTTCTGCTTGGCTTTGGCCAGAATATCGAGTGCCGTCTGGAACTGGTCGGGCTCACAAATCGAATTGCCGACCTTACCGCCCTCCGCAGCCGCGAAGGTATAGGTCATACCGCCGCCCAGGATGAGGACGTCCACCTTCTCCAGGAGATTCTCGATGATGGTGATCTTGGTCGAGACCTTCGAACCGCCCAGGATGGCGCAGAACGGGCGCTGCGGGTTAAGCATAATGCCGTCGATGGCCTTCAGCTCGTTCTCCATCACATAGCCGAACATCTTGTCGTTGGGGAAATAATCGGCGATCAGCGCCGTCGAAGCGTGTGCGCGGTGCGCCGTACCGAACGCATCGTTGATGTAGCAATCGGCATACGAAGCGAGCCGCTTGACGAACTCTTTCTGCGGGCCCTCTTTGAGCGCCTTCTTGGCAGCCTTCTTCTCCTCGTCGGTAGCGTCTTCGGCCAGACCGCGGGGCTTGCCCTCCTCCTCGGCATAGAAACGCAGGTTTTCGAGCAGCATCACCTCGCCGGGCTTGAGGTTTGCAGCCATCTCGGCGGCCTTCTCGCCCATGCAGTCGCCGGCAAACATCACCTTCACGCCCAGGCGTTTCTCGATGGCGGGGACGATCTGCTCCAGCGAGAACTTGGGATCGGGATTCTTCTTGGGACGCCCCAGGTGCGACATCAGGATGACCGAGCCGCCCTTTTCGAGCACCTTCTTGATGGTGGGGATCGCCGCACGGATGCGGGTATCGTCCGTTACCTCGCCCTTCTCGTTGAGGGGCACGTTGAAATCCACGCGGATGATCGCGCGCTTGCCTTTGAAATCGTAATTGTCGATTGCGAACATAGCTCTTTGATTTTGAATTATTTTGTTGAATTGATCTTTCAAATACGCATTACCGGGGCAAATTTATGAAAATAATTTAAAAAAGTGTTATTCCGATAACAGAAAAAATAATGCGCCCGGCGCCACGGCACGCTAATAGAACGTCCCCTTGGGCGCGAAGATCGCGTACCCGAAATTGAACGTCAGGTACATGTTCTTCCAGTTGCGCAGGTCGTATTTGGTCAGGGCCAGGCTGACCGGGCCGATCGGCGTATGGTAGACCAGCGACGCCTCGGCGATATAGTGCCAGCGCTTATCTTCCACCGGGCCTGACACCCCGGGTACGAAACTGCGTTTCTCGCGGAACATGGCGTAGAAACCCGTGCGCAGGAAGAAGTTGGGCATCAGGTCGAAAGTCGGCATCACGCCGCCCGCCGCGAACCGCTTGCCCCGGAAGTCGGGCATGTAAATCATCTGCGCGTGAGGCACCGGCTCGTAAGCCGGCATCGACATCACCGTGGCCCCCTCGGTCGTGAACTCGGGATGGTTCGTGATCACGCCGTCGACGTTCAGCCCCAGCGAAAACCAGCTGCAGCCCGGCATGTCGAAATACTTGTCCCACGTAAGCCGCGCCCCGACCCACTGGCGGGACGTCCGCGACAGGAACTTTTCGGCATCGAACGGCTCGTATTTATCGCGCCCCGTGACGAAGATGCCCGACAGTTTCAGGTCGGAACCCCGGCGGGGATAGAGGAACTTGTCGAGCGTATTACGCGCCAGCTCGGCCTTGATCCCGAAGAACGAATAGCGCGAATGGTCGGTATCGTCGGCGAAAAGCTCGTCGGAATCGTACCGGTAATTGACATGCCCGCCGTTGGCGCGGATCAGGAAGACGCCGCGGTGGGCGAGGGGCATTCCGGCGGCCACCGAGAAGAAACTTTCGCTGTTCTTGACCTGCCGCGTGTTGTCGATTTTGGTGATGTTGCCGAATGAACCGTGGCGGAAATTCCGCACGGCGAAATTGTAGGAGTAATCCAGGAACACGGGTTTCCACATGTAGAAATCCGTGCGCCCTCCGATCGTACCCCACGTATAGATCGGCCCGAGGTAGAGGTCGGCGCCCAACTGCTGCCCCACACGGCCGATCGTCTGGTAATTGACGCCGATGTAGGCCTGGTTGAAGGCCGTCGAGGAGACGTTGCCGCCGATCGTGATCTTGAAGTTGGGTTTGGTATGGAACTTTGCCCGGAACGAATAGCGCTCCGTCACGGTGTCGTATGTCACGTGCGGGAAATCCATCGTGAAATCGCCGTCCGCAAGCACCGCGTAGAGGTTGTCGCGCAATTCGGAAAAACCCATCGGGCGCTGGCGCCCGGGGGTTCGGCGGTCTACCTTCACGAAGTCGCGGATATAGGCCTCGGGCGCCGAGGAGAGCCCTTCGAGCTTATAGTCGTTGAAGACCAGCGGCGGGCATTTGGCGCGGAACTCCTCGCGCCGCTCGGCATAGCGCCGGGGTGACCAGCGTTCGGAAACCCGCTCCAGGATCTGCGGCATGACGGCCATCGCATCTTCATAACCGGCATCCATCACGGCCACGGCGCTGTCGAAATCGAGCATGTTGACATCCACGGCACGGCGAACCGTGACGCTGCGCCCTTTGGGCAGGTCGTAATCCGTATCGTGCATCGCCAGCATGAAAGCCTGGTCGAGGATGTTGATGTCCTCGCCCGGCGGGGTATTGCCCGCCGTGCAGATACTGCCCACGATCAGGTCGGGACGGAACCCCACGTCGAGCGGACGCCACGGGAAGTTGTCGTAAATACCGCCGTCGTAGAGCAGCATCGAATCGACTTTCATCGGTTTGAACACCAGCGGGATGGACATCGACGAGCGCACGGCTTCGCACAGGTCGCCGTTGCGCATCACCACCGGCTCGCGGGCGTTCATATCGCTCGACACGCAGAGGAAAGGCACCATCAGACGGTCGAAGTCGCCGCCGGCAGCCGCCGAGGCCGGCGCGAACAGCTCCGTAAGCGCCATCTCGATCGGCGTCGAAGAAATCAGGTTCGTCACACGGAAACGCTTGCCCGAATTACCCAGGTTCAGGCGCACGCTGATAAACGACGGGTTGTGGCCGATCTGCTGGTAGTAGGGGGTATAGCGGGGGTCGATACGCCCCGACACCCACTCCTTGACCACGCCCGAAGCGACGATCTCCCGCATCTGGGCAGGGGAGTAGCCCGCGGCATACATGGCCGCGATGATCGAGCCCATCGAGGTGCCCGCCACGTAATCGATCGGCACGCCGTTCTCCTCGAGGGCTTCGAGCACGCCTATATGGTAGAGTCCCTTTGCGCCGCCGCCGCTCATCACGACGCCCACCGAGCGGGGACGTGCAGTCCCGTCGTCGGGGTTCTGCGCCCCGGCGACCGTCGCAGCGAGCAACAGCACCGAGATAAATGAGAGGGTTTTACGCAACATATCTCAATTTTTTTATAACTTTGCACGTTATACTTAACGTAATAAGACGGGTAAAAATACGGAAAAAGCGTAAACAATCAAAATATGACCGACAAAATCAATGAACTTCTCCGACGTGTCGAAGAGTTCAAACCGAAGGCAGCGGCCGAGATCGAGGAGTTCCGCATCAAAGTGCTCGGCAAGAAGGGCGAACTGAACGCCCTGATGGAAGAGTTCAAGACGGTGGCCCCGGAGCTCAAGCGCGAAATGGGGCAGCAGCTCAACAAACTCAAGGTCACGGCCCTCGACCGCATAAACGCCCTGCGCGAGCAACTTCAGGACGCAATCGCCGACGACGGCGCTGCGACCGAAGACATGACCCGTCCCGGTTCGGCCGAGCAGTTGGGGTCGCGCCACCCGATCTCGATCGTCAAGAACCAGATCGTCGAGGTCTTCTCGCGGCTGGGCTACACCGTCGCCGACGGGCCCGAGATCGAGGATGACTGGCACGTTTTCTCGGCGCTCAACTTCCCGCCCGAACATCCGGCGCGCGACATGCAGGACACGTTCTTCATCGAAAAGGATCCCGACATCCTGCTGCGCACGCATACCTCGTCGATCCAGGTACGCACCATGGAGCGCCAGAAACCGCCCATCCGCGTCATCTGCCCCGGCCGCGTGTTCCGCAACGAAGCCATTTCGTACCGCGCGCACTGCATCTTCCACCAGATCGAGGGCCTCTACATTGACGAAGGGGTGTCGTTCGCCGACATGAAACAGTCGCTGCTCTACTTCGCCAAGGAGGTTTTCGGCGAGCAGGCCGTCATCCGCATGCGCCCGTCGTATTTCCCCTTCACCGAACCTTCGGCCGAGGTCGACGTATCGTGCAACCTCTGCGGGGGCAAGGGCTGCCCGGTGTGCAAGGGTACCGGCTGGCTCGAAATCATGGGCTGCGGCATGGTAGACCCCAACGTACTCCAGGCAAACGGCATAGACCCCGAAAAATACTCGGGCTTCGCCTTCGGCATGGGTATTGAACGCATCGCAATGCTCAAATACGGCGTGAAAGACCTGCGCCTCTATTTCGAGAACGACGTGCGTTTCCTCCACCAGTTCGACACGGCACTCTAAAACACCGGGCCCATGAAACGTCTGACAGCGATCACGGTACTGTGCGTGCTCTTCCTTTCGGCCTTCGCCGCCGGGAAAGGCCCCGCCGGCGTGCCCGGCTATCCCGATTCGCTGCGCAGCGTATGGCTGTATACCGAAGGCATCAAACAGAATGCCATTGCCCGAGACACCGTCCGGGCGCGGGAATTCTTCGCCGAGGCCATCCGCAACGACTCGACCTTCGCACCGGCCTATTACGAAATGGCCGCCAACGGCATGTATTCCACGCCCGACGAGGCGGTGAATCTGGCACGCACGGCCTTCCGGCTCGACACCGCCAACAAGTGGTACCACCAGTTCCTCGGGCAGGCACTCATCTATGCCCGCCGTTACGACGAGGCGCTGGCCGTCTACCGCCGCCTGCGCAGCGACGAGCCGCAGAACCCCGACAACTACCGGATTCTGGCCGCCCTCTACGAGCAGGCGCAGCAGCCCTTCTCGGCCATCGCCACGCTCGACTCGGCCGAAGTGCGCTTCGGCCGCATCCCGGTGCTGAGCACCATGAAACGGCAGCTGCTGGTCGCTACGCGCCAGATGGACAAGGCCGTCGAAGAGGCCGAGGCCATGGTCGAAGCGGTGCCTTACGAGGCCGAACACCACGTCGTGCTGGCCGACCTCTACGGCATTCTGGGCAAGGATTCGCTGGCCAAGGCCGAATACGACCGGGCATTGCAGATCGACTCGACCGACGTGGGAACGCTCATGTCGCTGGCCGATTTCTACAACGGCCGCCACGATTACCGGGCGGTGCTGGACGTTACGCAGCGGCTTTTCGAGTCGGACAAGATGCCGCTCGACACGAAGATCAAACGTTTCGGGATCTTCACCTCCGACATGCGTTTCTACCGCGAATATTACCCCCAGCTCAATACGCTGGCCTCGACGCTTGCCGTCCGCTACCCGCAGGACAGGCGCGTCGTGGAACTTTATGCCAAACACCTGATCGCCTCGGGCGAGCTGGAACAGGCGCTCGCGCTCTACAAACTCCACCTCGACGACCAGCCGCCCGTCGAGGAGTATTTCCGTTCGGTGATAGACATCGAGAGCTATCTTCAGCATCCCGATTCGGTGAACCGCTATATCGGGCGCGCCCTGGAGCTCTTTCCCGGACAGGTCGATTTCCACCTCTCGAAAGGGCATACGCTGAATTATTCCAAACAATATCCCCAGGCGATCAAAGCCTACAAACAATCGCTGGGCTATGCCCGGACAGATTCGCTGCGCAGCGTGATCTGGGGATTTATCGGCGACACCTGGCACCAGAAAGCCACCGCCGGCGAACAGGACATCGACAACAATTTCGCCCGGGCTGTCCGAAAAGGTTCGTTCCGGGCGGATATGAAGCAGTGCTACAAAGCCTACGACCACAGCCTGCGCTACGATCCGGATAACGCCATGGTACTCAACAACTACGCCTATTTCCTCTCGCTCGAAGGGCGTGAACTCGAAAAGGCGCTCACGATGTCGAGCCGCGCCATCGCCCTCACGGACAACAACCCCACCTACCTGGACACCCATGCCTGGGTGCTCTTCAAGCTGGGACGCACGGCCGAGGCCAAGAAGGTGATGCAGCAGGCCATCGCCCTCGACGGGCAGGAGAGTGCGGCGCTGCTGGTTCATTACGGGGATATCCTGCATGCCATGGGCGAACAGTTCATGGCCGAAATATACTGGCGCAAGGGACTCGAAAAGGGCTACGACGCTGACCAGATCACCCGCCGCATGGAACAGGGCAAAGCCGAAAAAGAGTGACCGTGATGAAGCCCGCCCGCATACTGACCCTCCTTTTCCTGTTCGCCGCCTTTACCGCTGCGGCGCAGGGGGGCCGCGATGCCATCGAAGAGCAGAAACGGGTCATCGCCGCCCTGGAAAAGAGGATTGCCGACGAGGAACGCGCGATCTCGAAGATACAGGAAGGCCGCGCCGCCACCGAGGAACGGGTTCGCCGCCTGGCGCGCCAGCTCGACTCCCGCAACCAACTGCTCGAAGAGACCGAGAAGCAGGTGCGCCTGCTGCGCAAGGAGATATCCCGTACGGACAGCGTCGCCGGCGATCTCAGCTCGGCCCTGGAACGCAACCGTACGCAGTATGCCGAGATGGTACGCGAGGCCTACCGCAACTATAAGCACAACAATTACCTGACCTACATTTTCTCGTCGCGCGACTTCGCCGACGTCGCGAAAAAGATCACCAACCTGCGCGAGGTGGCTTCGATGCGCGAACGCAAACTGCACGACATCGCCGCACTTTCGGAACAGGTCGCCCGCGAGAAGGAGCTGCTCGACCGTCGCAAACGCTCGTTGGATTCGGTGACGCAGAACCTCACCGCCCAGAAACAGAAGCTCCAGCGCGATTCGCGCAACGCCCGGGCCAATATCCGCCAAATGTCGCAGAAGGAGAAACAGGCCCTGCAACGCAAACTGTCGCAGGAACAGCAACTCGACGTGGCCATCAGCGAGCTGCGCAAACTCACCAAAGGCAATACCGAGGGTGCGTCGTTCTCGACCAAGACCACGGGGCTGAGGCTTCCCGTCACGGCCGGTTCCGTAAAACGCTACAAGGAAAACATGGCCGAGATCTCCGGCCCCAAGGGTGCGCACGTCATTTCGATCTACGACGGAAAGGTCGTCGAAATCAAGCGCAACCGCATCACGAACAAATACGACGTTTTCGTGGCTCACGGCGAATATATAACCTCCTATGCCAACATGGGGTCGATATGCGTTGAAAAGGGCCAGAAAGTGGCAAGAAACGAACAGTTGGGCACCATCGGCTCGTCGGTCAACATCATGACGATGGAAACCGAGTACAAACTGGTATTCGGCATCTACCCGCCGAACCCCGGCGAGAAGCTCCGCGCCGAAAACTGTTTCAAACGGTAAACCCCGGCGATAAACACCGAACCGGGAACCCTTCCGAACGATAAACACCGACAATAAATACCGGATCGGGAATCCTTCCGAACGGTAACCCCGGACACGCCACGCCGAAAAACCGTTTCGGGCGAAGGATAAATCCCATCAAATATTTTTGGCAACGGCGGGCAGAAATCCCGCTCTAAACCTGGCCAGCTCTCCCGTCGACCTTTTCCGGATCAAAAAAACCTTTTCCGCAGCCCTGTATCTGGCCAGAACGGAATACAACAGCGGGATCCCGCAAAAACAGGATCCCGCTTACCAATTATTCCGGAAAGTCGTCAGACCTCCGGCGAATCGAGGATAATCACCGGGTCGCCTATGTTGGCGGGGATTTCGACCCAAAACCAGTTCAGGTCGCCCGGTTTATCGGCCGCATCCACGCCCACGACATAGTAGAAGAGCTTGTCCCCGGCCTTGAACCCGGCGCCGTTGTTATTGAACTTGTGCTCGGCCGTGTCCATATAAACGCCCGGCACACCGTCCTCGTAATCCATCAGGATATAACCGATCAGCGTCTTTTCGTCATCATACCCTTCGCCGATGACATTCACCGTCTCGGTACTCGAATAAAAATGCGCACACTTGACATTGGCTTTGTTGGCGACACGCAACGTCCCCTTTCCGCCGACTGTCTCATAGGAGAATTCGACATTGACCCACGGCGACGTCACGACGACCGGCTCGTCGGCTGTCGTCGTCGAAGCCTTTGCCGGATCCGAATCGGTATATCCGGGGTCGTCTCCGGCCAGCTCAACGACTTCGAGCGTATATGCCGTAGCAGGTTTTAGCCCCGAAAAAGAGACTTCCACGGCATCATACGAAGCGACCTCAGCCACGACGGTTTCACTGTCCCCGTCGGTCGCCAGCAGTTTATAACCGAAAGCCGCAGCATGTTCCACAGCCGTCCACGAGGCCGCGAACGACGTGGGTTTGACGTCCTTGAAGACAATCCCGGGCGAAGCGAGTTTCACTGGCTGCGGATCGGGTTCGGATCCTTTGTCGTCATCACATCCCGAAAACAACGCCACGGCAAAGAAAGCCGCAAGCGTGGTAAGCATTTTGAAGATTTTCATTTTGAGAGATTTTTGGGTTAATACTTCGTGACGAGGCAAATATAACGGTTTTTCCGTATCGTTATACGCCCCTATATACCAATAACAAATTGTATATCAGAATAATATAAAACAAAAATCCAGGACATGGCCGGCAATGTATCCCCGGGTCGGAAATAAAAATTACGATCCGTAACTAAAACCGCTCCCTTTCTGAAAAAATATTTTTTTATTTTTCCGGAATTTCCCTGCGGGGAAGGCAGATGCAGCTTCGGAATGCCACCCGGACACGGACAACGAGAAAAAGCCCGCCGGGACATTTTCATCTATATTATTTTTGTACTTTTGCAAAGATTTACAGACTGATTACGGCTTCGGGCCGTCCTTCAAACATGGCAATACGATACTATAACGACGATTGTACCTTCCGGCTGCCGCAGAAACGCCTGACGGCGGCATGGCTGCGCGAAGTGGCCGAAGCGGAAGGGTATGCGCTGGGCGATGTGAGCTACATTTTTTGCTCGGCGCAACGGCTCCTGGAGATGAACCGCCAGTGGCTCGGGCACGACTATTTCACCGACGTCATTACGTTCGATTACAGCGACCGCAAAGGCGAACGCATCGTTTCGGGCGACATTTTCATCGACGTCGAGACCGTAGCCGACAATGCCCGGCAATACGGCTGCACGACACTCCAGGAAATGCGCAGAGTCATCGTACACGGCGTGCTGCACCTCTGCGGGCAGGGTGACAAGACGCCCCGCACCAATGCGCAGATGCACCGCAAGGAGGATAAATACCTCAAATTCTGGGAGACGGCACAATGACACTCGAATACGATATAATCGTCATCGGCGGCGGACATGCCGGCTGTGAAGCGGCCTCGGCTTCCGCACGCCTGGGGTCGCGCACGCTGCTGCTCACGATGGACATGTCCAAAATGGCCTCCATGTCGTGCAACCCGGCTGTCGGTGGAGTAGCCAAGGGACAGATAGTCAGAGAGATAGATGCTTTGGGAGGACAGATGGGACGCATTACCGACCTCACCGCTATCCAATTTCGGATGCTCAACCGTTCGAAGGGTGCGGCCATGTGGAGTCCCCGTGCACAATGTGACAAAACCCGTTTCTCGGAGGAGTGGCGCCATACGCTCGAAAACACGCTGAACCTTTACATCTGGCAGGACGCCGCCACCGAACTGCTGTTCGACACCTCTGCACCTAAACCACGCGTGACGGGCGTACGGACACGCATGGGCATCGAATTCGCTTGTAAAGCCGTCATACTTACCGCCGGCACGTTCCTCGACGGGCTGATGCACTGCGGCACATCGCACGCCGAGGGCGGCAGGGCAGGGGACGCCGCTTCGCACGGGATCACGGAATCCCTGCGCGCAATCGGATTCGAAACCGGGCGTATGAAAACCGGGACACCCGCACGCCTCGATGCCCGCACGATCGACTTCGAAATACTCGAACCGCAATACGGAGACGAAAACCCGGCCAAATTCTCCTTTTCACCTGCCACACAACCGGTTAAAAACCAACTCCCTTGTTTTTTGGTCTACACGTCGGCCGAGGTGCACGACATCCTGCGCACAGGGTTCGACCGCTCGCCGCTGTTCAACGGGACGATAACGGGAATCGGGCCGCGCTACTGCCCGAGCATCGAAGACAAACTGCGTACATTCGCCGACAAAGACCAGCACCAGCTCTTCCTCGAACCCGAAGGACGCAGCACCAACGAATACTACCTCAACGGCTTTTCTTCGTCGCTGCCCTGGGAAATACAGTTGGAAGCACTGCATAAAATCCGGGGATTCGAAGACCTGCACATCTATCGCCCGGGCTATGCCATCGAATACGACTATTTTCCACCCACGCAACTGCACCATTCGCTCGAAACAAAACTCGTTTCCGCCCTTTATTTCGCCGGGCAGGTCAACGGGACGACCGGATACGAAGAGGCCGCAGCCCAGGGGTTGATGGCAGGGATCAATGCACACCGGATGCTGAAAGGGGAGGAGGCCGTCGTATTGCAGCGCGACGAAGCCTATATCGGAGTGTTGATAGACGACCTTGTGACCAAAGGGGTGGACGAGCCCTACCGCATGTTCACCTCGCGTGCAGAATACCGCATCCTGCTCCGGCAGGACAATGCGGACATCCGGCTTACTCCTATCGGATATAAAATCGGGCTTATTACCCAAAAAAGATATGACTATTTCGTCAAAAAAAATACGCTCGTAGAATCGCTTATTTCTTTCACTCGCCAACAGAGCATCAAAGCAGCCGAAATTAACGACTATTTAAAAGCAATAAATTCCGAACCTTTATCACAGGGAAGGAAGCTTTACGACATACTAATGCGGAATAATGTTTCGTTCGATTCGCTGCAAGCCGTCCTGCCGAAGCTCCGAAAATTCATCGAAACGAACCGGATGGAGGAAGAGGTGATCGAAGAGGCAGAAATCCAAATCAAATATAAAGGGTATATTGAGCGCGAAAAATTCATTGCAGAAAAGCTACATCGGCTCGAAAACATACGAATTCCCGCGGATTTCGACTTTCACTCGATGAATTCCCTGACTATCGAGGCCCGGCAAAAACTATCCCGAATTCGGCCTAAAAACATCGGGCAAGCCTCTCGCATACCCGGAGTTTCTCCCGCAGACGTAAATGTTCTCTTGGTAAAATTCGGAAGATAGGGTAGTGTTCCACGTGGAACTATCAACCCACAAACACCTTTCAAAATAATTAAACCACGAGATTCTACAAATGTAATCATCTCAATTTTCTTCCCAAACAACCACCAAAGAAGACATGTTCCACGTGGAACATATATACAAAACCCTTAAACACAAACGAAACAAAAAGAGGCCGCTGTATAGCGGCCTCTTAACAATATATTCGTATTCTACAAAACAATCGTACACCAATTATATTTATCCTCAGCTCGTCCGTACTGAATATCCTGCAATCGGGTATATAATTCCAGAGAAATCTTACCAACCTTATCACTATAAGAGTAGGTTTTCTCCGTCTGCATGTCATAGATAGTGCCGATAGGGGAGATCACGGCAGCCGTTCCGCAACCTCCGCACTCCTCGAAAGAGGCAAGTTCTTCGACCGGAATTTTTCGGTCTTCTACCTCAAGCCCCATATCGCGGGCCAGCTGGCGGAGGCTCATATTGGTGATCGACGGAAGCACCGAAGAGGATTTCGGAGTGATATATTTGCCATCCTTGATGCCGAAGAAATTGCATGCACCGCACTCTTCGATGTATTTATGCTCCGCAGCGTCGAGATACATGATATTCGAATAGCCCATTTTATGCCCTTTTTCACCCGACAAAAGGCTGGCCGCATAATTTCCGCCGACTTTCACATCGCCTGTTCCACGTGGAGCAGCACGATCCTGCTCTCGGTCAATGGCAACCAGGATCGGCTTGATTCCCTGCTTGAAATAAGCACCCACAGGTGAACAGTAGACAATCAGCAAAGCATCCTTTGCAGGTTTGACCCCCAGGCCGGCCGTCGTGCCGAACATCACCGGACGCAGATAGAGCGAAGCCCCTGTTCCGTAGGGGGGAATATAAGCTTCATTCCGCCGAACGACCTCGACGCAGGCATTAACGACCATTTCGACGGTCGGCAGCGGAAGGCAAAGACGTTCGGCCGAAGACCGGAGGCGGCGGGCATTGTCCTCGACACGGAACAGGCGGACTTTCCCATCGACTCCACGAAAGGCCTTGAGACCCTCGAAAAGTTCGATGCCATAATGCAGGCACGAAGCCGACATGTGCATCTTGATGTACTCGTCGCTCGTAACCTCCATATCACTCCATTTACCATCCGTAAAATAATAACGGACGTTGACGTCGGTCTTGTGATAGTCGAACCCCAAGGCGCTCCAATCTATATTTTCCATTATAGTAAAATTTAAAGGTTTTTCTAAATTATCCCCACAGTAAAGTAAACCGGGCAAAAACAAACCTTGAACCGATCCTTTCCTCGCATTATCCTACGATAGCACCATTATTCGTATTTCCGTTGGGGCCCAGCAGCAGCAGTTTCCCCGAAGCATCTTCGGCCATCAGGATCATGCCCTGCGACACGATCCCTTTCAGTTCGCGGGGAGCGAGATTTACAAGAACCAGCGCCTTGCGCCCTATCAGCTCTTCGGGCGTAAAATATTCCGCTATTCCCGAAATGATCGTCCGCTGGTCGATCCCCGTGTCCACCGTCAATTTAAGCAATTTCTTCGTCTTGGCGACCTTTTCCGCCGCAAGGATCGTAGAAACCCGGATATCCATTTTCTGGAAATCGTCGAATTGTATCGTATCTTTCTGAGATTCAATATTTTGCAAATTTTCAGCAGCCAGATTAGCCTCTTTCGTCGCCGCAAGCTTGTCCAACTGGCGCTGGATCACGTCGTCCTCGATCTTCTCGAAGAGCAACGACGCCTCGCCGATCTTATGCCCGGCAGCGATCAGATCCATAGCCCCGAGGCGCTCCCATCCGAATTTCTCCACGGCGAGCATCTTCAGGATCTTCGACGCCGAGAAAGGCATGAAAGGCTCGATGGCAATCGCCGTATTGGCCGTAATCTGCAACGCAATGTTGAGAATCGTTTTCACGCGCCCGGAATCGGTCTTGATGACTTTCCACGGCTCGGTGTCCGCCAGATACTTGTTGCCGATACGCGCAATGTTCATGGCATCCTTCAGGGCTTCGCGGAAACGGTAGTTCTCGATATTGGCCTCGAGCGAACCCTTCACGGCAGCTACCTCCGCAACTGTCTGACGGTCATAATCATTCATCTCTCCGCAGGCAGGAACTTCTCCGCCGTAATATTTCTGCGTAAGCACCAGCGCACGGTTGACGAAATTTCCCAGCACAGCGACCAGCTCGTTGTTGTTGCGGGCCTGGAAATCCTTCCATATAAAGTCGTTATCCTTGGTTTCGGGGGCATTGGCACACAGCACATAGCGCAATACGTCCTCCTTTCCGGGGAACTCCTCCAGGTATTCATGCAGCCATACCGCCCAGTTGCGTGAGGTCGAAATCTTATCGCCCTCGAGGTTTAGGAACTCGTTGGCCGGCACGTTCTCGGGCAGTATATAACCCCCGTGCGCCTTGAGCATCGAGGGGAAGACGATGCAGTGGAACACGATATTGTCCTTGCCGATGAAATGCACCATCTTGGTGTCTTCCGACTTCCAGTACTTTTCCCAATCGGGGGTAAGGTCTTTCGTGGCGGATATGTAACCGATCGGAGCGTCGAACCACACATAGAGCACCTTCCCTTCAGCACCCTCCACGGGCACGGGGATGCCCCAGTCGAGGTCACGGCTCACGGCACGGGGCTGCAATCCGCCGTCGAGCCAGCTCTTGCACTGTCCGTAAACATTCGTCTTCCACTCCTTATGCCCATCGAGTATCCACTCGCGGAGGAAGCCTTCGTATTGATCCAGCGGGAGATACCAGTGCTTCGTCTCCCTTTTGACAGGAACCGAACCCGACACGGCGCTATGCGGGTCGATCAGCTCGTCGGGCGAGAGGGTAGACCCGCATTTCTCGCACTGGTCGCCGTAGGCACGGTCGTTCCCGCATTTGGGACAAGTGCCGACGATATAACGGTCGGCAAGGAACGTCTGCGCCTCCTCGTCGTAATACTGCATGGAGGTCTTCTCGATGAATTTCCCCTCGTCGTAGAGTTTGCGGAAAAATTCCGAAGCGGTCGCAGCATGGGTCGCCGACGATGTCCGCGAATAGATGTCGAACGACATTCCCAACCCCTCGAACGACTTTTTGATCAGGTTATGGTAACGATCCACGATCTGCTGCGGGGTCACCCCCTCCTTGCGGGCCTTGATGGTGATAGGTACGCCGTGCTCGTCCGATCCGCAGACCGAAATCACGTCGCAGCCCTTCAGCCGCAGGTAACGCGTGTAAATATCCGAAGGTATATAAACTCCCGCCAGATGGCCGATATGCACCGGGCCGTTTGCATAGGGGAGAGCCGATGTAACGAGGTAACGCTTGAACTCTTTTGCCATATTGAGATATACAGTATTACTAATTTCTGTCAAAATTAGTAATTTTTAGGGAAAGAAAAAGCAAAGCTCCATTATTTGTTTACAAACTACAAGGACACCCTGCCGCAAGAAAACAAAACGGAAACCACGGGAGCGAATCGGTCTGCCCCCGGCTACGGGGTAAAAATATACCCCGGCTTATACCGGGGCATATTTCCTAATCATCGGCGGCCGAAAACGCTATTCGATCACCAGCTCGTCGAGCAGCCATCCTGCACCCGCGAACTTGTCGATGATGAACAGCACGTAGCGGATATCGACCGATATCGTACGCTGCAGATCGGGCTCGAAAGCCACATCGCCCGACATGGCTTCCCAGTTGCCGTCGAAAGCCAGCCCGAGCAGTGCACCCCTGGCATTCATCACGGGCGAACCCGAATTGCCGCCCGTAATATCGCAGTCGGCAAGGAACGCCACCGGAAGTTCGCCTCCGGCATTGGCATAACGGCCGAAATCGCGCGCCGCATAAAGTTCCTTGAGTTTTTCGGGCACGGTGAACTCCGTGGGGTTCTGCGGGTTTTCCTTCTCCATCACGCCCTTGAGCGTCGTATAGTAGTTGTATTCGATCTGTCTCTTATACACATCTGACGCTGCCGACGAAGCTAGAAG
>ENA-OZHI01000162-OZHI01000162.1-human-gut-metagenome-genome-assembly--contig:-NODE-162-length-16833-cov-4.439921_pt1 | contig 16833 bp, 7 predicted proteins | sample MGYA00244041_ERZ653676 | MGnify/ENA primary metagenome ERZ653676 (study PRJEB26926, sample SAMN06165238) | human gut metagenome | biome: ENVO:00009003; feature: ENVO:2100002; material: ENVO:00002003... | reverse complement strand
GATGTGTATAAGAGACAGCTCCTATATGTACATACTTATAGGGGAAAAGGGCTATCAGTTCTGCATAAATATTCTTGCAGAACTCCAATGCAGAGTCTTTCCCCGGACAAACAGGTGAGGAGAAGACGCTTCCCCAACCGGTTTCGTTAAAACAGGAAACACCTTCATAGTTACTCACAGCTGCCAGCATGTGTCCCGGCATATCAATTTCGGGAATAATATCTATGCCTCGTATTTTGGCGTATGCTATGACATCCTTGATATCTTCCTGAGTGTAGTAGCCTCCATATAGGGTGTCACCTTCTACGATGCGTATCTTGTCTTCGGGAATTGCCATATCCGGATTGTTGTCAGTCTTTGACTGACGTATGCATTCGCGGTCATGGGAATTGAATTTGCGCCAGGCTCCTTTTTCCGTCAGTAAAGGATATTTCTTGATTTCGATACGCCATCCTTGGTCATCGGTAAGATGCCAGTGGAATTTATTCATCTTGTAAAGGGCCATGACATCCAGTAATTCTTTCACCTCATCTATTGTGTAGAAATGGCGGGATACGTCCAGCATGATGCCTCTCCATTCAAAGCGGGGGGCATCTTGAATGTTAACGGCCGGTATGGCCCAGTCTGTACCTTTAACAATTTCTTTAGATTCTATTTGCGGGGGAAACAGCTGTCTGAGGGATTCGATACCTGCAATGACACCTCCGTAAGAGTTACCTGTAATGTTGACCTTATCGCTCTCGGCTGTCAGGGTATAGGCACCTTCTTTTCCTTGAACATCCCCCAAGGCAAGGGTGATGGTTCCTTCGCCTTCTTTTACTTTAAGGTCGTAGCCTGTGGCACCGGAAAGCATATCGGCCAAATACTCGGCTGCGGGAATTAGTTCGGCGTCAATAACACCGATGGAGGTATTACTTTTCAATACAAAAGCACCGTTTGTTTCCTCCAGATGGTTGGTTATGGGTACAATGGATACCTCTTTTGTTACAGGGGGAGTACTGGTACATGCTCCCAACATCAATGTGCCTGCTAACATACAGGCGGTCATTAACTGCTTATGTGTACATTTGGTCATAGGATAATAAATTAGGTTATTGGACAAAGATAACAGAAATATTGGGAAAAACGATATTATTTGGCGGGATATTGGAAAGTAACCAGTACTCCTTTATGGTCTGTAGGCCATACGCCCAATGGTTCTATAAACTTGTCTTTAGATGTTTCCTGAACACGCTGTGCACGGACTATGGAATTTTTCGGACCGAAAATGGCGGCGTCTTTCACTTTCAACCCCTTTTCGGGATAATACCAAATGTAATCTATACGGTCGCGTTCATCTGCTTTGGGAGCCCAGGTTATTTTGTCGGCGGGCTTTGCCGGATTATCCGAAGGATAAGTGAAGCCGGGATAGTTTAATACATCTGGATAGAATTCTCGATAGGCGTCTTTCAATCCGGCTTCGTCTAACAGGACAGGAACTGTCCAGGGGATTACAAAGCCATGATGGTCATACAGGTCTTTGGTTTCTTCAGTCCAATCTTGATGTGAAGGTTCATTAAAATCTCCTCCTAAAATGATGGTGTAGCCGGCTGCACGATCTTTTTTTGCCTGTTCAATGAATAGTCTGATGGCGTCATCGCGTTGTGAGGCTACATTTCTCTTTAATACTTCTTCTACGGTAGTGGGGATAGGGATTTCTTCCCAAGTAGAACCATCATATCCGCGTACATTATAATAGGCGTCATCCAAATAATCAAGATGAGCGGTATAGACTGCTATTTTCTGTCCGTTCATATCGGCTGTAAGGCGATAGATACTGCCGTGGTCATTCTTTTCGGGAAAAACGGTTAATGAATCAGTGATGGGGTATCGGCTTAACAGACCTGTATCATAGGTATAGAAGGAATAATAGGTTTCTCCTTTTTCCTTTAATGATTGCACTAGGCGGGCAGTGAAATTGGTGTTTTCGTAATTACGTACTTCGCTCAATGTGACGAAGTCCGGACGAAGACGGGCTATTTCATTCACAATAGCGTCGTAACCACCGGGAATTACAGTTCCTTCTTGCCAAATGTTCCATTGAAGAACGGTGAATTCTTTCTCTTTTTGTGAACATCCCAATAGGAAAGGGAACAGCAAGAGTAGTAAAAAAAGTTTTTTCATATTCTGTTGATTTATAAGGTTGTTAATTCAATTCTAAATTTACTCATATTTTCGTTTAGATTGACAATGTGGAAAACATTAAAACAGATTTTTAGTAAAATGATTCTGCAATCATACCACAAAATGCTAAATTTACAGAACAGAATAAATCACTTTTAAATTCCCATTTATCATCTAGTGGTATATTGCGTATAATCATATTTAATAATTTGTGTCAGTTTGGACAATCAACGGTGAATAAAAAATCAATCAGGAGAATCCATCGCCAGTTTTTCACGTAAAAACTGTCCCGTATAAGATGCCGCACATGCTGCAACCTCTTCCGGAGTGCCCGCAATTACCAGATTTCCTCCCATATTTCCTCCTTCGGGTCCTAGGTCAATCACATGGTCGGCACATTTTATCACATCCATATTATGCTCGATAATGATAATGGTATGTCCGCGGCTGATTAAGGCTTCAAATGCTTCCAGCAGTTTCTTGATATCATGAAAATGCAGACCTGTGGTTGGTTCATCGAATACAAAAATAGTGGGTTGTGCTTTCTCTATGCTCAGAAAATAAGCTAGTTTTACGCGTTGGTTCTCGCCGCCGGAAAGAGTGGAGGAGGCTTGTCCTAACTTTATATATCCCAATCCCACTTCTTGTAATGGAATTAGTTTCTTCACTATCTTTTTTTGATTGTATTCGGCAAAGAATTCAATGGCTTGATTCACTGTCATTTCCAGAATGTCATAGATGCTCTTGTCTTGGAATTTTATTTCCAGCGTGTCGCTCTTGAAACGTTTTCCATGACAAGACTCACATTCTAGTACCAAATCTGCCATAAATTGCATTTCAACGGTTACCGTACCGTCACCTTTGCATTCCTCACAGCGCCCGCCTTCGGTATTGAATGAGAAATATCCGGCAGTATATCCCATTTGCTTGGCAAGAGGCTGTTCGGCAAAGAGTTTTCGTATTTCGTCGTATGCTTTTACATAGGTTACCGGATTGCTGCGTGATGATTTTCCGATAGGGTTCTGGTCTACAAATTCAATATCTTTCACCAGCTGTACATCTCCTTCCAAAGAGATGAACTCACCCGGCCGTTCGCTAGCTTCACTATATTCGCGTTTCAATGCCTTGTAAAAGACATCACGTACCAACGTACTCTTCCCCGAACCGCTGACTCCCGTAACTACCGTCATTACATTCAGTGGAAATTTTACGTCAATGCCTTTAAGGTTGTTTTCACGCGCACCTTTTATTTCTATATAATTGTTCCACGGACGATGGCATCGGGGAATCTCTATGTTTTCTTCTCCCAACAAATAGCGCACCGTATAACTGTTACTGTTTCTTTGAAGATCGTTCATGTTGCCTTGATATACTATTTGTCCTCCTAAACGTCCTGCTTGAGGACCGATATCAATGATATAATCGGCAGCACGGATTATTTCTTCATCATGTTCTACCACTACTACGGTATTTCCCAGTTCCTGTAACTGACGAAGTACTTTTATCAGCCGGTCGGTGTCACGGCTGTGTAATCCGATACTGGGCTCATCCAGGATATAGAGTGAGCCTACCAAGCTGCTGCCTAATGAGGTGGCCAGATTGATGCGCTGGCTTTCACCGCCGGAGAGCGAGTTGCTGAGACGGTTCAGTGTAAGATATCCCAAACCCACATCCATGAGGAAGTTGATGCGGTTGGTAATTTCCGTTAAGATCCGTTTGGCGATGGCTGTGTCATGTGCATCTAGTTCTAGAGTGCGGAAGAATTCTTTTAAGTCGTGAATAGGTAAGTCAACCAGTTGAGAGATGGATTTTCCACCTACTTTTACATAACCGGCTTCTTTTTTCAAGCGTGTTCCGTGGCAGACAGGACAAATAGTTTTTCCCCTGTATCGTGCCAGCATCACACGATATTGTATTTTATATTGGTTTTCTTCCAGCATTTTGAAGAAAGAATCTATACAGGCCTTATTTCTAGGTCCATGCCATAAATAATCTTTTTGTTCCTGTGTCAGTTCATAATAAGGGGCGAAGATGGGGAAATCGTGGGCGGGAGCTTCATGAATGAATTCCTGTAGCCATTCCCCCATCTTTTCACCACGCCAGCAAAGGACAGCTCCGTCATATACACTCAGAGCACGGTTTGGAATCACCAGATGTTCATCTATACCTATCACTTTACCGAAGCCTTCGCATTCGGGACAAGCGCCGAGAGGGGAATTGAATGAAAACATTTGGTCATTCGGTTCTTCGAATTTAATTCCGTCGGCCTCGAATTTAGTGCTGAAAGAGAACAGCTGCGTACTTCCGTCAGCAGAGTAGAAGCGGAGGAGGCAATTCCCGTCTCCCTCGTACATGGCCGTTTCGGCAGAATCGGTGAGGCGGCTGATACTGGCTTTGCTATCATCGGCTGTCATGCGATCTACCAGCAGATAGATGTTTTGTTTTTTATCTTCGGCAGCTGTTTGTTGCAGAAAATCTTCTATACGGACTATTTCACGGTTCACCTCTATACGGGTAAATCCTTGTTTCAAGTCCATTTCCAGTTGCTGGAGCAGTGTACGGCCTTCACGGGGCATCATAGGAGTGAGAACCGTGTATTTCGTTCCTTTAGGAAAGGAAAGCATACAGTTTACAATATCTTCAATACTATGTTTTTTCACCAGTTGCCCGCTAATGGGGGAATAAGTCTTCCCCACGCGTGCATAGAGCAGTCGCAGATACTCATATATTTCGGTGGAAGTACCCACGGTGGAACGAGGATTGCGGCTGTTCACTTTTTGCTCTATGGCGATAGCGGGTGGTATACCTTTGATGAAATCACACTCAGGCTTGCTCATGCGGCCCAGAAATTGACGGGCGTATGATGACAGGCTTTCTACATAGCGTCGCTGACCTTCAGCGTATAATGTATCAAAAGCCAAGGATGATTTTCCGGAACCGGATAGTCCCGTGATGACGACCAGCTTGTTGCGTGGAATGTTTACATCGATGTTTTTGAGGTTGTTTACCTTTGCTCCTTTTATGGATATATAATTACTTTCTGACATTCTTTATTGAATTTGGTTTAATATGCAAAGATAATTATAAGTTTTCTTATCTTTGCAAGCGTATTAAACAAGAATAACAAAATGAGAGCAAAAACTATTCTTCTTTTATTGATAGCACTACTTTTTACTTCTGTCGTCAGTGCTCAGACACGTTATCCTAAACGTGAGTTCCGCGGTGCATGGATTCAGTGTGTGAATGGACAGTTCCAGGGAATGCCGACAGAGAAGATACAGCGGCTGTTAATAAATCAACTAAACAGTCTGCAGGGCGCAGGCATTAATGCGATAATTTTTCAGGTACGTGCAGAAGCCGATGCCTTGTATAAATCTTCTTATGAGCCGTGGAGCCGCTTTCTTACAGGAGTGCAGGGCAGAGTGCCTTCACCTTACTGGGACCCGATGCAGTTCATGATTGATGAATGCCATAAGCGTGGAATGGAGTTCCATGCCTGGATTAACCCTTACCGTGCCAAGACAAAGGGAACTACTGCCTTATCACCCATTCATCCGTATAATAAGAATCCGGAACGTTTCGTGAATTATGCTGGTCAACTTTATTTTGATCCGGCTTTGCCCGAAAACCGTAAATACATTTGCAAGATTGTGCGCGATATTGTTACCCGTTATGATGTGGATGCCATTCATATGGATGATTATTTCTATCCTTATCCCAACCCGGGCGAAGATTTTCCTGATCATGTCAGTTTTGCGCAATATGGTCGCGGATACAGTAATAAAGCCGATTGGCGCCGTGACAACGTGAATGTGCTGATAAAGGAAATTCACGAAACTGTGCGCGAGTGTAAGCCGTGGGTGAAGTTCGGTGTTTCTCCTTTTGGTATCTACCGCAACAAGAAAAATGATCCGAATGGAAGTGATACACGCGGTCTTCAGAATTATGATGATTTGTATGCAGATGTGCTGATGTGGATTAATAATGGTTGGGTAGATTATAATATCCCTCAGATTTATTGGGAAATAGGTCATCCTGCTGCCGATTATGACAACTTGATACATTGGTGGGCAAAACATGCCGCTTCGCGTCCGTTATTTATCGGTCAGGATGTGATGCGTACGGTGAACAAGGCGGATGCCCGTAATCCGTTACAAAACCAGATGCCTGCCAAAATGAAGTTGCAACGGTCGCTTCCTACCGTGCAGGGAAGTTGTCAATGGTATGCTGCTGCAGTGGTGGATAATGCCGGCAATTACCGCACTATGCTGGAGAAGGAGTATCATCGTTATCCGGCTTTGATTCCTGAATCTCCTTTTATGGACGATAAGGCTCCAGGTAAAGTAAAGAAGGTGAAGATGGTATGGACGTATGAAGGTCCGGTACTCTTCTGGACAGCTCCGAAGGCAAAGGACGAGATGGACAAAGCTGTACAGTATGTGGTTTATCGCTTTGATAAAAAAGAAAAAGTCAATTTGGATGATGCTTCCCATATTGTAGCCATTACCCGTGACCATTTTTATCCATTACCTTATAACGATGGAAAAACGAAGTACCAGTATGTAGTGACAGCGTTGGATCGTTTGCACAATGAGTCGAAGGGTACTAAAAAGAAAGTAAAACTGTAAGAAGCGGGAGTGTTTCTTTAATTTTAGATTTTATTTTTACTGCCACTGCCTGGGTATTATATTCACGTCCTATCGATGAATAAAGAATTCCGGGGCAGTGGCAGTTGATTTGTATGCCGCCTGTTTTCCGGGTGCTATATTGTTTATGTTGAAATCAGGAAAAGGTTATAACATCTGTAATCCATCTATTGCGGCTTTATCTAATCAGTGATGACAAAGAGTTGATGATTATTTCCGGAGCCGATCATACGGATTTTTTTGATGATTTCCCATAATCGTCCTATTCTCAGTAAAGCAGGAACCCTGCCACTCCGCAAAGTATAATCATTAATATAGGATTGATTTTGTATTTCCGTGTACCTATAAAGGTTACTAGAAAAATAATTATACTGATGATGAATTGATACAAATCTATTTGATAACTGCCGAAGTTTTCAGCATTCATCAAGACGAGTGCAGCTGCTGCCAGCAGACCTACTACTGCCGGACGCAACCCTTTGAATACGGCTTCTACAACCGGATGCTTTTGGTATTTCAAGAAGAACCGGCTGATGATTACCATTAATATGAACGATGGAAAAACTACAGCAAAAGTAGCTATGCAAGAACCGAATATAGCCCAGCTTTCATTGTAGCCTGCATTCAATACCGCAGTATATCCCACATAAGTAGCAGAGTTGATGCCAATGGGACCCGGTGTCATTTGGCTGATAGCGATGATATCTGTAAATTCGCTGGCACTGATCCAATTATATCTTGTTACTACTTCTCCTTGTATCATGGACAACATGGCATAGCCTCCTCCGAAACCGAAGAGCCCTATTTTACAGAATGTGTAGAATAAATATAGAAAAATCATTTGGATGAATATTTATGTTTGTACTTGCCATATATAAAACCTCCCACGCCCGCTATTATGATAATGTAGACTGGAGACACGTCCAATACCCAGATAAGCAATGCGGATACTATTGGTATCCAGACAGTGTAACGGTTTATCTTGGCGGATTTTGCCATGGAGAAAGTGGGAGCTGCAATAAGGGCTACTACCGCCGGGCGAATTCCCTTGAATATATTCTCTACAATTGGGTATTGTTTGAACTGTTGAAAGAACAAGGCAATTGCCAATATGATAAAGAAAGAGGGGAGTATTGTGCCTAAAGCCATTGCCAATGCTCCACGGAATTTACGCAATTTATATCCGATAAATATGGCAATATTTACAGCAAATATTCCGGGTACAGACTGAGTGAGGGCTAATAAATCAATAAAATCCTCTTTGTCAATCCATTTTCGTTTGTCCACTATTTCATCTTGAATTAGGGGAACCATAGCATATCCTCCGCCAATAGTAAATAGTCCTATTTTTAGGAAGATAAGAAATGATTGTAAATAGAAATTCATTTTTTTAATTTTGTTTCATATAAGTGCTTGGTGGAACTCCGTAGTATTTCTTAAATGTATCCGTAAAATATTTGGGATCACTGAATCCCATCATATCCGAAACTTCGGATACGGTATAACGTTTGCTTTTCAATAAAATGCTAGCTTCGTTCATACGTACTTTACGTATAAAGTCACTGGGCGAATCATTGGTTAAGGCCTTTATTTTATTGTATAAACTACTCCGGCTCATATTCATTGCATCACATAGGTTTTCTACGTTCATTTCTTTGTTTATACTACTTTTTATGATGTCGGTAGCTTTTAAAAGAAATTCCTGTTCCAAACTGACCGTCGGATCATCTGATACCTCGTCTGCATTGAATTTGAATTGTGAGAAACGCTTTTTCATGATTTCCCTGTTCGCCAGAACGTTGGTTATGTTTGCTTTCAGTACTTCCATGTCAAATGGTTTGACTATGTATTTATCGGCTTTGGTCTGTAAGCCTTTGATAATACTTTCTTTATCGTTCAATGCGGTCAGCAATATGATAGGTATATGACTGGTTTCAATATTACTTTTCAATATATTGCACATTTTGTTTCCATTCATGATAGGCATCATTACATCCGACAGTATCAGATCAGGTTGTCGCTCTTTGATAAAATCCAGTGCTTCTTGCCCGTTTCCTACATCAGACACATGATAATCTTCCGATAGTGTATGCAATAGGAAAGTACGCAATTCCATATTATCTTCCACTATCAGAATGGAAGCGGCATGTGTTTTGACCGGCTTGTTTTTGATCTCTTTCACCAGTTCTTCCGGATTGCCTTCGATGACAGGCAGCGGGTCAATTACATCAGCTTTTTTGAATATACGGTAGTTGTATTTCCGACTTTTGATAGGGAATGCCAGTTTGAAGGTAGTTCCTACATTCTCTATACTGCTCATTGATATTTTGCCGGCATGGCTTTTTATCAGTTTGTAGGTAAGCAGCATGCCGATGCCGCTTCCTGTGATTTGCAGATTGATGGCATTATTCCCTCTGAATAGGCTTTTGAACATTTTCTTTTGTTCATTGGCGGGGATCCCGATTCCTGTATCTGTAATAGTGATGAACCAATGACTTTTATTTTTCTGAGTTTGCACAGTGACATTGCCCCCCTGACAGGTATATTTCAAGGCATTTGTCATCAGGTTACGGATAATGGAATCCATCTTGTTTCTGTCCAGCCATACTTCCTGGCTTTCGAAATTAGTTTCAAATATGATATTTATCTGTCTTTTGCGGGCATATAAATTGAACTGTTCCAAATAGTTTTTGATATAGTTGTTCAATTCGTATCGGGATACATATACAGTGGAGGTATACAGTTCCTCTTTTTCAAAATTAATCAGATTACTGGCTAACTCAGACAGATTGTCTGTATTTTGTATAGCTAGGTTGATATTGATTCTTCCCTGTTCGGACAGGTTTTCGTTTTTAAGAATCTCTCCCAAAGGAGCTTTTATCAAAGTCAGCGGTGTACGTATATCATGCGCCGTGTTGATAAAGAACCGGATTTTTTCTTTTGAATTGTTTCTGTCTTTCCTAAGCCACAAATAACGTAAGACAATTACTCCGACCAGTATAAAAATGATCAGATAAAGAATGCCTGCCCAAAAAGTAGCCCACCAAGGTGGGGTTACGGTTATGAAAAGTGAACGTTCTTCTAACAAATGGTGATCATCCATCAGGATGGCCCTCACTCTTAATTTATACTTACCGGGACCGATATTAGTGTAACGTATGCGGTTATCGTTCGTGAGTGAAGTCCATTCATCATAAAACCCTTCCAGTTTCCAGGAATAGACGATGTTGGAGGGATTATCATAATTGATGGAAGACACATCCAATGAAAAAATATTCTGGTCGTAATTCAGTATGATATGCCGGGTATCATCAATTTCTTCTTTTAAAGGGGAACCTTTTTCACCGGGCATTACTTTCTGATAGAGCAGTCGGAAATTATCAAATACCATTTTGGATTTGAATTGATGAGGCAGCGTGACGGTATCTGCCAGTTCAATGGCTCCGTCTCCACATCCGAAAATAAATTTTTTATCGCGTGTATGTACTCCGGCAGCTTGGTTAAAGCTGGTAGACATCAACCCTTGTTCTTTTGTCCAGTTAGAGAATATTTTTTCTTTTGTTTTGAAACGGGTCAACCCTTTTTCTGTACTAATGATCAAATCGTCTTCCAGAGCAGACAGTATGCAATGAATATTATTAGATATCAGAGCTGAATTATTGACATGGTAATTAGTTACTTTTTCTGTATAATTGTTGTAAATCCATATACCGGAACCATGTGTACCAATGAAAGTGATGTTCTTTTTACTTTGATAAATAGTATTTATGCAGCCTAGTTCGGAGTCTAGATTCACCGCTTTGAGCTCTTGATTGACCTTATTGAACTGATACAATCCATTGATAGTTCCTATCCATAAATTGTGGGCGTCCTTATTGGTGATATAGGTGATAGGGAAATCCATTTTATAACAATGCATTTCCTTTGTATCCATATCATAACTTTTTAAATTGTAATATCCTCCGGCCCAAATCAGATTATCCCAATCCTTATAAATACAACGAATATATTTATCCGGTTTTATGGTGTCATCATTTAATGTCTGGGGAATAAAATATTGTGTGGTCATGTTTTTCTTATCTATTTTGTACATTCCCGACATATATCCTCCTACTAAAATAATTCCTGGCCGGGATTCACATATAGAGATAAATACATGATTTTGATTAGGTGTGTCATGCTGATAAGTTGATAATAAATTCGTCCATTGTTTGGTGGAAGGACGGTAGCAACATACGCCATTATTGGTCGCATACCAAATATCTCCTTCAGAATCTTCCAATATATAGTTCACTTGGTTATCTATCAGTGAGTTGGGATTGTCGTAAGAGTGCTGTATCCATTTATATCCGGGATATTTCTCGGAATATACAGTAATTCCTATAGGATAGACTGCCATCCATAATTTTTGATCATCATCAATATAGATATCATTAATGATATTACCGTTCATTTTATTGGAATGGTTGTGGTCGGCATTTAGAAAATTTGTCAATTCGTAAGTGCCCAAGTTTAATTTATATACGCCTGCGCCATTAGTTGCTATTAGCACCTCGTTTTCATTTTCTTTACTTGCTATGATAGAGTTGACATTAATGTCTTGTAGTCCGTTGTGTACATCAATCAGTTGGCGGCTATGGATATTGTATAGATAAATACCATCCAGCAAGGTACCTATTACTAGCATTTGGGTTTCCGGATGAAAATAGATGTAGTTCACTATATGAAAATTATCCAGTTCCGGATGCTTGATTGTTTCTAATCGGCCATGATTCAGTTTTGCACAGTAAATCTTGTGGCTGGATGCCAGAAAATATTGGTTGTTCGTAGATTTTGCAATATATGTGATTTCTTCCTTGATAGGACTTTCCAGTTGAATAAGTTCATGGGTATCTATGTCGAAAAGATATTGTTTGTTTTTAGTGCAAAGCAATATATTGTTGTCTTTGGAGTCAAGAAATGAAGCGGTGAGCGGCAGTCCGCTGTTGCTTTTGTCCTTACTGGCAAAATCGCAAACTAGTTCAAATTTATCTTGTAAGGAATTGTACCTGAATAGATGACCGGTTTTTCCTATCTCCCAAACCACTCCTGCCGTATCTGTTTGCAAAGTGTTCAAGTTAGGAAAAAAGTTCAATAGTTTTCCGTTGGCTGTTAAGCTATAGTGTGTGTATTGTTTTCCGTTGTACCTGTCTATTCCTTCGTGAGTGAGAAACCACATATAGCCCTTTTTATCTTTTCGTATAGATAAAACTCTACGGCTGCTCAAACCATTCTGAGTATCCAGATACTGGTATAGTTGAGCAACGGCAGGTGTTACCAAAATAACAAAAAGGCATATAAGTAAAAGAATTCTTCTCATATTATTAGGAGGCAAAATCCTTACAAAGTTCGTAATTTCCCTTAACATATCAAAATCTGTTATATACAAAAAAAGCGGTAATCAGTATGACTCACCGCTTTTTTAGTAAATATAACAAATCGTTTTTATTTTTTGTTCATCTCAATCCATTTTCTAGCATTGACAAATGCTTCCATCCATGGAGTAATCTGATCGTTCTTTATTCTATCAGCCGGATAATAAGCATTTTGCCATGGGAAACAAGAGCGTTCCAGATGAGGCATCATGGCCAAATGGCGACCGTCAGGACTGGCCAGACCGGCTACGCTGTAATCTGAACCGTTCGGATTGCCGGGATACTCATCGTATGAGTATTTCAATACAACATTGTATTTATCTTCATGATATGGCAATGAGAATTTACCTTCTCCATGGGCTACCCAGATGCCAAGCTTGCTTCCGCTTAACGAACCGAACATGACGCTTCTATTCATAGGAACAGTAACACCTACAAACTTGGATTCGAATTTATGTGAATCATTGTGCAGCATTTTCGCTTTCTTGGTGAAGTCTGGGTTAATCAGGTTTAATTCTATCATCAGCTGGCAGCCGTTACATACGCCCAATGACAATGTATCTTTGCGTGCATAGAAGTTATCCAATGCAGCTTTGGCTTTGGGATTGAACAAGAAAGCTCCGGCCCATCCTTTGGCAGAACCTAAAACGTCCGAATTAGAGAACCCACCGCAGAATACGATGAAATTGATGTCCTCTAATGTCTCACGTCCGCTGACCAGATCGGTCATTGTTACATCCTTCACATCAAATCCTGCCAAATAGAGCATGTAGGCCATTTCGCGTTCGCCATTGGTTCCTTTTTCACGGATAATAGCCGCTTTGATACCTGTCGGAGTACGACGGTCGGGGTTAAGGCCGAATTGTGAAAGTTTGCCGGTGAATGATTTGTCGAATACAAATTCCAAAGGTTGTTTCTTGTAGTTCTCGAAACGTTTTTTGGCGCAGCCGTTCATGCTCTGCTTGCGGTCTAGCAAGTAAGAGGTAGAATACCATACATCGCGCAGATAGTCTATGCCGAACTGGTAAGTCGCATCTCCCTTTTCTACCAGGATATGTCGTTCTTCAGTCGGTTTACCTAATTTTACGTAGCCTATGCCTGCGTCTTCCAAGATCTTTTTCACTTCTTCTTTGTGCTTATCTTTTACCTGGATAACAATACCCGGATTTTCGGCGAACAATATCTTGATAATGTCATCTTCCTTAATCTTGTTCAGGCTGATTTCCATACCACCTTCCATATTCGAGAAGCACATTTCAAGCAGTGTAGTAATAAGACCACCGGCAGAAATATCGTGACCGGCCATAATCAGACCTTTATTTACTAATTCTTGTACAGCCAGGAATGCGTCGCGGAAATATTCAGGATTTTGTACAGTCGGTACATCGTCACCTACTTTGTTCAATGATTGTGCAAAAGCAGAACCTCCCAGACGTAACTTGTCAAAACTGAAATCAATATGGTAGATAGTGCTCTTTTCATCATTTACCAATACAGGAGAAACCACTTTCTTCACATCCGAAACTTCACCGCCGGCAGAAACGATGACAGTTCCCGGACTGATGATCTTTTCACCGTTAGGATATTTCTGAGTCATAGACAAAGAATCTTTTCCGGTCGGTACATTGATTTGCAATGAGCAGCAGAAATCGGAAAGGGCTTTTACGGCAGTGTACAGGCGGGCGTCTTCACCTTCCTGTGCGCGGCATGGCCACATCCAGTTGGCAGACAAGGAAATGCTGTCCAATCCTTCCGCCATCGGGGCCCATACGATATTAGTCAGTGCTTCGGCTACCGACAAAACAGAGCCTGCGGCCGGATTGGCTAAGGCGGCTTGGGGAGCATGGCCTAGAGAAGTTGCTATACCTTTTTCGCCACGATAGTCGAGAGCTACTACACCACAATCGCTCAGAGGCAACTGAATTTCACCTTGACATTGTTGGCGAGCGATTTTACCGGTTACGGAACGGTCTACTTTATTGGTTAACCAATCTTTGCAAGCAACAGCTTCCAGCTGAAGTACGCGGCGGATATATTCATTTAATTTGGAAGTTTCGTATGAAACATTTTCATAATGGCGTTCTACGGTCTTGTCAACCATGTAGGTTTTCGGAGAAGAACCGAACATCTGATCTACTGCCAGATCGAACGGACGTACCCCATCGGCCTGTTCAAAGGCAAAGCGGGCGTCTCCGGTTGTTTCACCTACGGTATACATCGGCGCACGTTCGCGATCAGCAATTTTTTGTACATGTTCAATAGCCGACTCGTCAATCAGCAATCCCATACGTTCCTGAGATTCGTTGGCGATAATTTCTTTGGCAGACAAAGTCTGGTCACCGATAGGTAGTTTGTCCATATGAATTAATCCACCGTTTTCTTCTACCAGTTCGGATAAACAATTCACGTGGCCGGCCGAACCGTGGTCGTGAATGGAAACAATCGGGTTGTTATCTTCTTCACACAATGCACGGACTACATTATAGGCACGTTTTTGCATTTCCGCATTGGCACGTTGAACGGCGTTTAGTTCGATTCCCGATGAGTACCGGCCTGTCTCAACAGAAGAGACCGAACCTCCACCCAAGCCGATGCGATAGTTATCACCACCCATTACAACGACTTTATTTCCTTTTTCGGGATGTCCTTTCAGACAGTCGCGCTGAGTACCGTAACCTACTCCTCCTGCCAGCATAATCACTTTGTCGTATGCATACTTCTCGCCGTTTTCCTGGTGCTCGAATGTCAGTACAGAACCACAAATCAGCGGTTGACCGAATTTGTTACCGAAATCGGAAGCACCGTTGGAAGCCTTGATTAAGATCTGTTCCGGAGTCTGGTATAACCATTGGCGGACAGGAAGGATGTCTTCCCATTCGCGTCCCTCATCAGTACGGGGATAAGAGGTCATATAAACGGCAGTACCAGCAATGGGCCATGAGCCCTTGCCACCGCCCATACGGTCACGGATCTCACCACCGGTACCGGTAGATGCACCGTTGAATGGTTCTACGGTTGTCGGGAAGTTATGTGTTTCGGCTTTCAGTGAGATAACAGTCTTGATATCTTTGATAATGAAATAATCGGAAGTGGAATGATCGGCCGGAGAGAATTGCTCTACTATCGGTCCTTCGGCAAATGCTACATTATCTTTATAAGCGGAAATAATCTTGTTGGGATTTTCAGCAGTCGTTTTCTTGATCATCTGGAACAAGGAAGACTTCATTTCCTGACCATCAATAATGAATGTTCCGCCGAATATCTTATGGCGGCAATGCTCGGAATTGATCTGTGCGAAGCCGAATACTTCGGAATCGGTTAATTTACGTCCCAAATCTTTTTCAACCTTCAGCAAATAGTCCATTTCCTCACGGGAAAGTGCCAGACCTTCTTTTTCATTGTATTCTTCGAGGTTCTCGATGTGAACAATCGGCTGGGGTTTGATGTTGACTGTGAAAATCTCCTGGTTCAATCCCTTATACATACGTTGCAGCATAGGATCGTACTCGGCGTTTTCGTCTTTTACAGGGAAATATTCCTCAATGCGTAAGACACCTGTAAGACCCATGTTCTGAGTGATTTCTACAGCATTTGTACTCCAGGGAGTAATCATTTCCCGACGCGGTCCGATGAAGCAACCTTTCAGGTTCTCTTCGTTCTCTACAGTGGCTTCACCATAAAGCCAGCTTAATTTCTGAATATCCTCAGAAGCCAGTTCCTGGCTGACTTCTGTTGCTATTACACTTTTAGTGGGTGTTCTGAAAAATAGAATCATAGCACTTTTATAGTTGTTTTGTTAATTGAAAACTAGTTCTAATATCAAGGGTCTATTAATAAGGTGCAAAGTTATATAAAAGAGACGGGGTATGAAAGAATTTTGAGCGTAAATATAGGTACTTTCGTAAAAAAGTAGCATCTTTGCAGCATGAATTGGATAGAACAAGTAACCATACTCGATTTATTGGTGAAAGGGCTTATCGTCGGTGTAGTGGTTTCTGCGCCGTTAGGTCCTGTTGGGGTACTTTGTATACAGCGCACACTGAACAAGGGACGATGGTATGGATTTGTTACCGGTCTGGGAGCTGCCCTTAGTGATATAGGCTATGCCTTGATTACAGGTTATGGCATGAGTTTTATGGATGATTTCTTGGCAAAGAACCAAGTTTTGTTACAAATTATCGGCAGTATCATGCTGTTCTTTTTCGGTATTTATACTTTCCGTAGTAATCCTGTCCAGTCTATCCGTCCTGTATCTTCTACCCCGGGCAGTTATCTTCATAATTTTGTTACTGCTTTTTTTGTGACTCTCTCCAACCCCCTCATTATATTCCTGTTTATAGGTTTGTTTGCCCGTTTTTCTTTTGTGATGCCGGGCAGTCCCATAGGCTTTCAACTGGTGGGGTATTTGGCTATTGTATTGGGGGCTCTTCTCTGGTGGTTCGGAATTACGTATTTTGTCAATAAAGTACGCACCCGTTTTAATTTACGCGGCATTTGGATTTTGAACCGTGTGATTGGTATTGTAGTGATGCTGATTTCAGTCGCAGGTTTCATTTATACTATTTTAGGACTGTCTCTTATACACATCTCCGAGCCCACGAGACGGAGCT
>ENA-OZHI01000160-OZHI01000160.1-human-gut-metagenome-genome-assembly--contig:-NODE-160-length-16898-cov-5.377605_pt1 | contig 16898 bp, 9 predicted proteins | sample MGYA00244041_ERZ653676 | MGnify/ENA primary metagenome ERZ653676 (study PRJEB26926, sample SAMN06165238) | human gut metagenome | biome: ENVO:00009003; feature: ENVO:2100002; material: ENVO:00002003... | reverse complement strand
TCTAGCTTCGTCGGCAGCGTCAGATGTGTATAAGAGACAGGTGTAATTTATTGGACTTTATAAACTTTTATTTGCAAAAGCCTTTACAGAGTATTAAACTTATGCTACACTTATATTGTTCTTATAACATACCAAGAACAAATCAGGTTGCTACAAAAAGGTAGAAAACCGAAAAGCTCTGACGGCTCCTTTTTGGAGCCGTCATCTTTTTTATTTAAGGGGAAATTTATATGAAATACGGTATCGGGCTTGATTGTGGAATAAATTCTGTAGGTTATTGCATCATGGAACTCAATTCAGATGATGAGCCAAAAAGAATTGTGAGATTAAATTCGAGAATTTTTACCGAGGCGGAAAATCCAAAAGACGGTTCATCTCTTGCCGCACCGAGGAGAGAAGCGCGCGGACTTCGCCGCAGGATTCGCAGGCACAAGCATAGACTTGAAAGAATTCGCGCTCTGCTTGTCAGAGAGAATATAGTAACGCAGGCGGAGCTTGACAATATGTTTTCCGGCACACTTTCTGATATATATGAATTAAGAACGGCCGCTCTTGATGCTCCGCTGAACAACATTGAATTTGCAAGAGTGCTTATTAACCTTGCGCAAAGGCGCGGATTTAAATCAAACAGAAAAAGCGAAAAAAGCAGTTCGGATAAGGAAACAGGAAAGCTTCTCTCCGCAATTAAAAAAAATAAAGAAAGCATTGAAGCCGGCGGCTACAGAACGGTTGGCGAAATGCTTTTCAAAGATGAAAGATATGCAAAACACAAGCGCAACAAGGGCGAAGCTTATCTAAATACAGTATCACGTGATATGATTGAAGCGGAAATTCATGCCGTTTTTGCATCCCAGCGCAACTTTGGCATGCCGTTTGCAAACGAGAAAATCGAGAACGAATATACCGATATAGCATTATCGCAAAGGCCGTTTGATTTGGGCCCCGGAGAAGGACCCGAAAACTGCAAAAGCCCATATGCAGGCAAGCAGATAAAAAACATGATCGGCCAGTGCACCTTTTTTCCGGAAGAAAAGCGCGCCGTAAAAGCGTCCTATTCTTTTCAGCTTTTTTCACTTTTGCAAGGAATAAACAATATAACCTTGGTGAGCAGTGACGGCAACACATTTCCTTTATCACAGGAGCAGCGAAAAACATTAAAAGATTATTGCTTTAAAACTGCAAATGTTACTTACGCTTCAATCCGAAAGGTGCTTCAAATCCCGCAGGAATACACATTCAAAAACATAACCTATACGGATGACGGCATTGAAAAATCAGAGAAAAAAACAAAATTTCAACACCTAAAACCATATCATGAAATGAAAAAGGTTTTGGGCAGCGCAATACAGACTCTTACGCCCGAAGAACTCGATGAAATAGGTGAAATCTTCACATTTTATAAAGACGAAACGATAATCATAAAGCAACTTGAAGAAACCGAAATTGACAAATCATTATATGATTTGTTATTGCAGCTTCCCACATTTGAAAAGGCAGGGCACATAAGCACAAAAGCATGCAAAATGATTATTCCGTTTTTGGAAGAAGGAAAAACATATGACAAGGCATGCGAGTGCGCGGGATTGAACTTCAAAGCCCACACCAATATGCAAAAGCAAATGCTGCTGCCGGCAAAATCCGATGAGCTTAACGATGTTGTGAATCCCGTTGTTCGGCGCGCAATTTCACAAACGATTAAGGTTGTCAACGCCATAATCAGGGAAATGGGCACATCGCCCACATATATAAACATAGAGCTTGCACGCGAGCTTTCAAAATCAAAGAAAGAGCGGGATGAAATAAATAAAAAATACAAACTAAATCAAGCGGAAAATGAAAGGTTAAAAAATGAAATTATTGATAATTTCAAAATCAAGCCTAACGGGCAAGATATCATCAAGCTTAAACTTTGGCACGAGCAAGACGACGGAATTTGCCCATACACGGGAGTGCGCATAAAATATGAAAATCTTTTCGATGATGGTTATGCCGAAATCGACCATATTATCCCTTACAGCCTTTCGTTTGACGACAGCTTTAATAATAAAATTTTAACAACGGCAACACAAAACAGGCAAAAAGGCAACCGCATTCCGCTTGAGTATTTGCCGGAAAGTGAAAAAGACGGCTTTCGCGTTTGGGTTAATTCAAATATCCGAAATCACAGAAAAAGGCAAAATCTGCTTAAAGAGCACTTTACCGAAGCTGATAAGAAAGAATTTAAATCAAGAAATCTTAACGACACCAGATATTTAAACAAATTACTTCTCAATTACATAAATGATAATTTGTTGTTTACGGATTTTTATAACGGCAAAAAGAAGCATGTTACCTCCGTAAACGGAGCTGTTACGGCCTACATACGCAAGCGCTGGGGTATCAATAAAAACAGAGAGGACGGCGATTTGCACCACGCAGTTGACGCGGCTGTAATCGCCTGCGTTACGCAGGGGATTATTAACCGAATCACAGCTTATTCGGCACGAAATGAGGCGCCGTATGATTTAAACACCGAAACGGGCGAAATAAAAGAGCGTTTTCCCCTGCCCTATCCGAATTTCAAAAAAGAGCTTGATGCACGGACCACAATCGAAGATGAAAAGCGGCTAAAAAGAGTGCTTATGTCTTTTTCAAATTATTCATATGACGATGTTGAAAAGGCCAAGCCCTGCTTTGTTTCGCGCACGCCGCACCGCAAGGTTACGGGTGCCGCGCATGAAGAAACAATTCGTTCCGGCAAAGTTGAAGGTTTTACCGTTTCAAAAACCGAACTAACCAAGCTTAAATTAACAAACGGTGAAATAGAAGGATATTACGAACCCGAAAGCGACACTTTGCTTTACAATGCACTTTTGCAGCGTCTCAATGAATTCGGCGGTGATGCCAAGGCGGCATTTGCAGATGAATTTCATAAACCGAAGGCAGACGGAACCCCGGGTCCCGTTGTAAAAAAGGTAAAAACAATAAAGCGTTCTTCCTCAAATGTTAAAGCGAGAAACAAAAACGGATTGGGCGTTGCGGACAACGGTTCAATGATTCGCATTGATGTGTTTTATGTTGAAAACGAAGGCTATTATTTTGTGCCGATTTATGTGGCGGACACGGTTAAAGAAATGCCCAATGAAGCTTGCCCGTTTGGAAAAGATAAAAAGAAAATAATGACAGATGATGATTTCCTGTTTTCACTTTATCCAAACGATTTGATTAAAATAACGGCAAAAAAAGATATGAAATTCAGCCTTGCGAACAAGGAATCAGGCTTGCCAAAAAACAAATATGCTAATGAAGTACTCGTATATTATTCCGCAGCAGATATTTCAAATGCAAGCATCAGCGTTATAATGCATGATAATGCATATAAATTCCGAGGATGCGGCATTAAATCATTGGTTAAATTGGAAAAATATACCGTTGACCCGCTCGGCAATGTGAGCAAGGTCAACAGGGAAAAACGAATGTATTTTAAATAATTATGGCTTACAGAAACATTTTTATCACCAACGAGGCAAGGCTGAAACTTAAAAACAATCAGCTTATTGTTTTCAACGGCGAAGAACTGTCGTTTCCGATTGAAGACATACGCTCAATCATGATTGATAATCCATACACCTCGCTCACCGGCAAACTGATAACGCAGCTTGCAAATGACGGAGTTTGCCTTATAATTTGTGATGAAAAGCACACTCCGTCGTGCGAGTTGCTGCCAATCGGCGCATATTGCAGAATGAACAAAAGAATAAATCTTCAGTTTTCGCAATCAAAGCCGAAGCTGAAAAAGATTTGGCAAAAAACAGTTCAGGCAAAAATTTGCAATCAGGCGAAGTGCCTTGAAATTAACGAAATCGATGAAGCAAAAACGCTGTTTGCAATAGCAAAAAATGTTGCTTCGGGCGATTCCTCCAACAGAGAAGGATACGCCGCAAGGCTTTATTTCAAGCTGCTGTTCGGCACCGATTTCACAAGAGATGATGAAAGCAATATCAATGCCGCACTCAATTACGGATATGCGATACTGCGTTCTTATATAGCAAAAACAATCGTCGCCTACGGGCTTGAACCCTCACTCGGAATACATCACAAAAGCCAGCTCAATCAATTTAATTTGGCAGATGATATTATAGAACCTTACAGACCCATCGTTGATAATTTCGTTTATCAAAATTATAAGGAATGGGGCGCGGATTTTTTCACCGCTCAAAAAGCGGAGCTGCTGCTTTTGCTTAACAGCGCCACGGTAATTGACGGAAAGCGCCACAGCGTTGCAAACGCAACAGAGCTTACCGTTCAAAGCATTATTTCTTCATTTGAAAATGAAGAAATCGAGCTTAAATTGCCCGATTTAATCAACATTTCATATTTTGACTATGACTAAATTTATGAGAATGATAGTGTTTTTTGACCTGCCGGTTACGGAAAAGCCCGCCCAAAAAGCGGCAGCAAAATTTAGGAACTTTCTTGTTAAAGACGGATATTTGATGATTCAATATTCGGTTTATTCAAGAGTTTGCAACGGATATGACGCTGTTAAAACGCACGAAAAGCGCCTAAAGCAGCATTTGCCACCAAACGGCTCCGTTCGTTTGCTCACAATTACGGAAAAGCAATATGAATCCATGCAAATTTTGCTCGGAGAATATGTTCAATCGGACATTCCGGTTGCCTACGAGCAATTAACTTTGTTATAAAAAAGTAAAAAACACAGCGGAAAATGAATTTCTGCTGTGTTTTTTTATCTCAAATTTTTCTTGAAATGCCCTTCCCTGCTCGGCTTTTCGTTCCCATATTATAACATACCAAGAAAAATCAGGGAACTACAACTAATTCCTTGCCTTATCCTGTGTCGTTAAAATTATAACATACCAAGAAAAATCAGGGAACTACAACTGCTGTTCGTAAATATTGTAAACAATTAAAATTATAACATACCAAGAAAAATCAGGGAACTACAACGCTCGGAAGCAAGCCACTCAACGGTTGCTTATTATAACATACCAAGAAAAATCAGGGAACTACAACTAATCTCAAACAATGGTTTGCAAATGTCGGATTATAACATACCAAGAAAAATCCGTTTTCTCCGATATCTGTATTTTAACACGGCGTGGGTTGATTTTCAATACTACACCGTTCATTTCAGCGCTTTATTAACATATTTTACTATTGCAAATTCACGACACGAAACCACAAAAGCCGATTTAGCGATACGCCTGAAAATTCACATTAAAGTTCTGCCGAATTCATTTCAGGTTGAATTTTTTATTTGCAAATTATTATTGATTTCTTTTTTTATATATGCTATGCTATAAATGAATGAACGATTAGTTATTAAAAGGACTTATAAATTATGAGAACAGAGCAACAACACATTGAAAAAAAACAGGAAATTATGGAAAAATGCTTTGAGTGCTATGCCGAAAACGGCTTAACCGGCACGGGAATCAAGGCACTTGCAAAGGCTTGCAGCTGCACAACGGGCAATCTTTATGTTTATTTCAAAAATCTTGATGAGCTTATACTCGAATCCACCGCATATTGCATGGCAAAGGTGGAGGATGATTTTATGGAAAAAGCGCCGAAAGACCCTAAAGATGTGATGCGCTTTATTGAAGAGGTGCCGTATTGGACAGCAAAAAAGCACGGCAAAAAGTACCGTTTGATGTATCAGATCTATAGCCATCCTAAATATATTGAGCACGGCAAGAAATTCTTTGAGGGCGTAAACGAGCGCTACACGGAATATGCAAAGCAGCTTGAGCCGAAAATCGGCATACCCTACACCATTACAACGCCGCTTATATTCATTTTCGTCCGCGCAAGTGTTCACTATGCCATGTTTGAGGACGAATATTATTTAAAATCGCAAATGGAAGTGCTTAAGCAGGGAGTCACTTTATTTGCAGCTAAATATGCACCGCAATATTTAAACGGAGGTATTGCCAATGAAAAAAAAGATTCTTAGCATTTTGCTCGCCATTTGTATGGCGATGTGCCTTTTGCCTACCGGGGTGTTTGCCGACGGAAAAGCATTCACGGCTTTCGGAAGTGACGGCAACAACGGTGACGGCACGGTGATTGATACCGCCTACGACACAGCCGCGCAGAAGCTTGATAATGACTACGGCTACACCGAATATGACCTCGGAGCCAACATTATCGGTAACGGCAAAAACGAAAAGATGAGATTCAGATTTTGGTCGCCTACGGCATCTCAAGTAAAGGTTAACATTTTTCAAAGAGGAACCGATGATGAACAAGGCGCAACGAAAATCGCCGCTTATACGCTCAAAAAGCTGTATGAAAACGGCAAGTGGACCGGTGTGTGGGAGATAACGCTTACAGGCAACTGGTATTCTCTTTACTACACCTACAGCGTAACGGACGCGGATACGGGAAATACAAAGGATATTGCCGACCCTTATTCTCGCCAGTTCGGCAGGGACGGAAAGCGCTCATACACAATCAATTTCGACCACTATTCTTTTAAGCCCGAGGGTTGGGACGGCGACAGCCATGTGTATTTTGACAGCGCAAAATCGCGCTGTGTTTACAGGCTCGACGTTGCAAGCTTCACTGAAGATTCAAGCGCAAATGTTAAAAACAGCGGAAAATTCCTCGGTCTTACCGAGGCGGGAACACATTATGACGATATAAGCGATAATCCGTCTACAGGGCTTGACTACATCAAGCAGCTCGGCGTAACTGCGGTAGAGCTTGACGGCGTGTGTGATGCGGAAAACGCATTCGCGCTCAATTTGCAATGCGCAACCGATCAACAGAGCGCTGTCAGCGAGCTGAGGCAGATGATAAAAGTGCTCCATTCGGCGGGATTGGCGGTTATAATCAAGCTCCCTGCGGGCTTTGTGGAATTAAACAACGGCACATTTGACAATGCCGTGCCAAACTACTACTTCCGCCTAAACGAAGCGGGCGAAAAGCTTGACGGTTCCGGCTTTGGAAACGAATTGGCAAGCGAGCGACTGATGTACAGAAACTGGCTCATCACCACTCTGCTCGGCTGGGTAAACGAATACCATATTGACGGTTTTTCGTTTGAGCAAAGTGCGCTTATCGATTCCGATACACTCAGTGCTGCCATCAATGCGGTAAACTCCGTTGATAACCGCATAGCCTTCTTTGCCGACGGCGAATGCAAAACGAAAAACAGCCACCCGAGCACCGTTTGCACGGGCGAAACCTTCAGGCGCTCAACGAATGCAAATTCCGCATATCTGCCGAGTGCGCTGATTTTTGAGGAGCGCAGCGGCAAATCACTCTATGCGGAAATATGCGAAAGCCTCGGTGTTTCGAGCGATCAGAGAAACGAAACAGCCGTTAAAAAAGCAAAGTTTGCGGCGGGCCTGCTTGCGGTTTCAAACAGAATATTTTATATCGACGCTGGCGACGAAATATGCGCACCCGAGCTTGACAGAAATGTTTTTGAATGGAAAAATATTGCCACCTATTTTGATGTATTTTCGTATTACAGAGGGCTTTTGCAGCTGAGGAATACTTTTCCCTATTTTTCGAGCAGCGAAACCCAATTTAAGCGCGGCAATATTCTTTCGGCTTCAAGCAGCGGAAACATACTTGTGACAGGCCGCGAAGCAAACGATTGGCAAACGGTTTCAATTTCATATAATGCCACCGACAAGCAGACAAAAGAAGTTGCTCTCTGCGATTTGAGAGATTGGGATATTGTGGCTTCTGCGGACTTTGCGGGAATTGACAGCCGCGATAAGCTGCCCGAATCCGCGAATAATTACTTCGTGCTGGAGCCTTATTCGCTGAAAGTGGCGGTTGATTCAAGCAGTTTCGCATCGGCGGGCTTTAGCTCCGGCATGGAAACGCTTACGCTTGAATTTATCAACGAAGAAACAAAAGAAAAGCTCATGCCCGATATGTTGCTTACGGGCAAAAGCGGCGAAGGCTTCATTCTTCCTAACAGCGGCAAGCCGAGGCTCGGCAACGGCTATGAGCTTCACAAAACAAGTTCACCCGTAAACGGAAAATTCGGTGAAACCACGAAGGTAACATTTGAATACGGATATATTTTTGACGGAATTGAGGACGGCGGAGAATATTGCTCCCCTGCCGAATTCAAGCTTAAGGGTATTAACGGTGTAACAAAAGTTAAAGCAAACGGCGCGACGCTTACACCAAACGGCGAAACCTATACCTTAGCAGGTTCTGGCGAGCAAACCGTAACCGTTGAAACGGGAAACGGCACTCACACCATAAAGGTTAAGCTTCGCAGCAACCACACTTATCAATTTATAACCGAAAACGGAATGTATTATAAAAAGTGTTCGGCTTGCGGGCAAACCACTTCACCGCAGGCGATACCGAGCATAGAGATAATCGCACCCGAGCGCGTTTGCGCGGGGCAGGACTGCATTGTAACAGTCGGCACACTGCCGAGCGGCGTAACGATTGAAAACGGCTTATATGAATTTGAATTCATAGGCGCTGATTTTGAAATAACCGAGAAAAACGGCGTTTGGAGCGGCACGGTCAGCCATGATTGGTATCAACCGGATGAAAATAAATTCGATGTATGTCTCGTATTAAAAAATGCCGACGGCTACATCTTTACCGTGAGAAAGACTGTCAATGTGCTTGCCGAGCACACGGGAGGCACCGCCACCTGCACCGAAAAAGCAAAATGCGAGGTTTGCGGCGAAAGCTACGGAGCACTTGATGCAAGCAATCACACCGGCACTGCCGAATGGTTCCGAAATGCACAGGGGCACGAAAAGAAGTACACCTGTTGCGGCGCGGTGATTGTGGCAAATGAAGCTCACGAGTGGCAAAACGGCGTGTGCGGTGAGTGCGGATATGTGTGCCTGCATGATGATACGGATAAAAACCATGTTTGCGACTATTGCGAAAAGGTCATCTCCGATCACGAAGACGCGGATAAAAACCATATCTGTGATTATTGCGGCAAGGTAATTACCAACCACACCGGCGGAAAAGCAACCTGCGCCGAAAAAGCGATATGCGAGCTTTGCGGCAAAGCTTACGGAGAGCTTAACGCAAGCAATCACACAAATCTTGTGAATTTCCCTGCCAAGGCGGCAACAACCGACGCCGAAGGCAACATCGAATATTGGCGTTGCGAAGGCTGCGGCAAATACTTTACAGACTCGGCCGGCACAAAAGAAATTACGGCAAAAGACACGGTTACGGGCAAGTTACCGAGCGATAAAAAATCCCCTCAAACCGGCGACGGCAACAGCTTCACGCTGGGGATCGCACTGCTGTTCATCAGCGGCAGCGTTTTTACGGCGTTTGCAGTAAAACGCAAAAAATCGTATCAACACGGAGGTAATGCGAAATGAAGAAACGATTATTAAGTATACTGCTCGCCCTTTGTATGGTGATATGCCTTGTGCCTACAAGCGTATTTGCCGAAAGCGAAACTAACAAGAAAGTTGAAACGGAACAGGAGCTTGTTGATGCGCTGTCTGACAGCAGCACAGACATCATCACACTGAAAAATGACATTGCAATCAGCACCACCCTGACCGTTGACCGCGCTGTCACGCTGGATGTTTACGGCTATATGCTTGAAATAACCGGCAGCGGCAGCGTTATAAACATCAAAAGCGGCGGTCACCTTACGCTGAAGGACAGCGACCCCACATCTACATATTATTTCACCCCCAACTCCGACGGTCTGTGGAAGTGGGGAACCAGCGGCACAAAAACCGTCCATGGCGGCGTCATCTACGGCGGCACAGGTACAAAAATGTACTATTCTACTTACGGCGGCGGTGTGCTGATTGAGCCCGGCGGCGCGTTCACCATGAACGGCGGCAGTATCGTGGGCTGTAAGGCCGACGGCGCAGGCGGCGGTGTGGTGGTTCAATGCGGTGATGCAAACGGCATATTCACCATGAATAGCGGCGCCATCATCGGCTGCGTCGCGGAAAGCGGCGGCGGTGTGGAAACAGACGGCGGCGGAGTAGGGGAATACGGCCAATTCATCATGAACGGCGGCGTGATCGACAGCTGCGTGGCCAACGGTAGAACCGGTGGTGGCGGCGTCCGAAACGATGGTCTGTTTATCATGGGGAAGGATGCCACAATCAAAAACTGCAAAGCCGTCGAAAACGGTCAACGCAATATTGGCAGCGGCATAGTCCTCGCCGGTGATGAACGGCAAACCATCGGTGGCACGATCATTTCAGAGGATGTCGTGGATGAGAAGTACATTTTTATGAACCGCAGCACAATGGCCATCGGTGAAAGCGCCAACATTCACGCGAATATAACGTTGGATGGCGGCAAAATCGACTTGGATGGCAGCCGCGCGACCGTCTATGGCAAGATCACCAACGATAGCTACGGCGGTGTCAGCTGCTTTGCCGACGGTCTTGTCACCGTGAACTACAAAGTCAACGGTGAGGACTACGCCGTTCAGATTCTGCGTTCCGGCAGTTTCGCCACCCGGCCCATCGAACCCACCAAGACGGGCTATGAATTCGACGACTGGTTCGTCTCCGACGGCACGAAGTGGGACTACAATACGGCTGTGACGGAGAATATCACCCTCACGGGAAGCCTGTATATCCCCGTAACGAGTGAGACAGAACTGAGAGCCGCTCTGGCGGACGATACGGCGGATGTCATCCGGCTGACGAAGGATATCGACATCAGCAGCTCCCTGACCGTCCTCCGCAAGGTCACCCTCGATCTCAACGGCTATGTTCTGAAAATGACCGGCAGCGGCAGCGTTATTATCCTCGATAATAAGAGCGGCATCACCGGCGACCTGACCCTTATCGACAGCAATCCCACGGCGGAGCACAAATTCAAGGTTAACGGCGCAGAACCTTGGGTGCTGGACAACAGCGGTACAGAGACCGTCTATGGTGGCATCATCACAGGCGGCACGGGCAGCCGGATCTTCTTCTCCAACGGGGTGTCAGGCGGCGGCGTGATCATCGGCAGCGGCGCACTCACCATGAACGGCGGCAATATCGTCGGCTGCATAGCCAATAGAGGCGGTGGCCTGTTCCTCTCAGACGGTTCGTTCACCATGAACGCCGGCAGCATTGTCGGCTGCTCAACACCAAACAGATTAACGACCGGAGAGGCCTTTCACGGCGGCATATACGCTTTTGGTCCGATGGCGAACGCAGATACAACCGGCGTGATCACGTTGACCGGCGGCCTGATCAAAAACAACGGCAGATACGATATCAATGCTGCGTATATGACCACAATTTACGCCAACGGCGGCGAGGTATACGGTGGGGTTCACCTAAATCAGTCAAGTAAGATCACCTGTCTTGCAGAAGATAACGGTATTACCGCCTTCAAAGGCAAGACGGTGATCGGCGGAACTTCCAGTGTAAATCCAAGCCATGTTGACTGGGGCCTCTTCTACGGCGGTCTGGATATTTACGGCAATACGACCGGCGTCATCGTGACCTACAAGGACGGCGACAGTGAACACGCAAAGCAGGTTCTGCCCTCCGGCACTCTCGCGACGCGTCCCGACGACCCCACCGCCACACCGGGCTATACCTTCGGTGGCTGGAACAAGGCCGACGGCACGGCGTGGGATTATGCAAGCGATAAAGTCACCGATAACATAACATTGTATGCAAAATGGATAGCGAACACCTACACAGTGACCTTTGACACCGCAGGCGGCACTGAAATCGCACCCATCACGCAGGATTACGGCACGCAGATTGCCTCCCCTGCCGCCCCGACGAGAGAGGGTTACAACTTTGTAGGCTGGGATAAATCGATCCCCGCAACTATGCCTGCAGAAAACATCACAATTACCGCGCAGTGGAAAGACACGGAAAAGCCGACCGGCGAGATTATCATAGGCACAAATAAATGGCAAAGCTTTTTAAATAAGCTTACTTTCGGCTTATTCTTTAAGGATACGCAGGAGGTAACGATAAATGCCGCCGACAACAGCGGAGCCGTGTTTATTTCCTATTTTGTAACGGATCAGGATCTCTCCGAGGCGGAGCTGGGCTCTCTTGTGTACTATGCATACGATGAACCGTTTTGCATAGATCCCAACGGAGAATATATTATTTATGCCATGCTCGTTGATGAGAGCCTGAACATAACATATCTTCGTTCCGACCGCATAACGCTTGACAATGTTCGGCCTGTAATCACCGGCATTGAAAAAGGCAAAACCTATTGTGAAGCACAGACGGTCACCGTTGACGAGAAATATGTAGATACCGTCACCGTAAACGGAACAGAGGTCGAGCTTGACGAAGAAGGCAGCTTTACCCTCGCTCCAGCAAACGGCGAACAGAAAATCATCGCCGCCGATAAGGCAGGAAATACCGCCGAAATGACTGTAACGGTCAACGACGGGCACACCTATAGTGAATGTGTATCGAACGGCGACGGTACGCATACCCGTAAATGCACGGCAGACGGCTTCAACAGCTGCGAAACCAAAAACTGCTCCGGCGGAAAAGCAACCTGCGCCGAAAAAGCGATATGCGAGCTTTGCGGCAAAGCTTACGGAGAGCTTAACGCAAGCAATCACACAAATCTTGTGAATTTCCCTGCCAAGGCGGCAACAACCGACGCCGAAGGCAACATCGAATATTGGCGTTGCGAAGGCTGCGGCAAATACTTTACAGACTCGGCCGGCACAAAAGAAATTACGGCAAAAGACACGGTTACGGGCAAGTTACCGAGCGATAAAAAATCCCCTCAAACCGGCGCAAGCGGCATGCTTGCATTATGCGCGGCATTATTACTTGCAAGCGGTGGCACTGCCGCGGTAATATCAACGCTCAGAAAGAAAAAATTAGGCAAGGCCGAATAGCAAAAGCTTTCCTGCCGAAGCAATCATATTAGGCAGGGTTAAATCAAAGGCTTTATCGTTTTAATGCAATATTAAACAAGCAAGAATTCATTTAATCGATTATGACTTATGTTATTTCCGACCTTCACGCTTGCCTGCCGAAAAAGCCGAAAACGATACTTGCCAAGTCATTTTTACGAGAATGATTTTTGTAAACACCGAGCAATGTGGCAAACAGAAACGGCAGATGATTTCTCATCTGCCGTTTATTTTTTTTGCGATAACCTGTTGAGCAATACGCAAAATTATATTATATCGTGTTGATTGTTATATCTGCCGCCGGTTAAGATATTATCCGCCGCCGAAACAAGCTGCTTTAAATCCGCATTGCTTTTTATTATTTTTGACGGTGCCGAAACAGCCGCCGAAACAAGATTGTAATATGCGCTGCCGCGGGGATAAATATTCACGGAGCCGTCAAGCGCAGAAAGCCAAATTTCGCCTATCATTTCGCGAAGCGGCTTATAGCGATATTCAAGTGCCTGCGCACGGGTGATATTACCTTGCAAATGCATAGCTTTAAGCAATTTATACACATCCCAAACGAGCGCCGTGTCAACCTTTTTAAGCAGGGGCTTAATAATGCCCCAAAGCGGCAAAAGCTTTTGAGGATTTATTCCGAGTGCCTCAATTCTTTCGGAAAACTGCCTTTCATCCCTGCATTCGGTTATTCTGAAAATCAAATCCGTGGCATGGCGGGCAAGATAGCTTTCGGCATCGACCTCGCGCCCGTTCACAAGAAACGATTTCAAGTGGCGAACATCATATTTAAGCCTGCCGTCATCAAGCACAAGCACATCAACAATCGGCGCGGGATAGCCGCTTAGCGCGCCCACATTAACCTCCGTTATCTTGTTGCCTGCCGGGCTTGTGAAAGAATCGGTGTGCTGAATATGGCTGTGGCCGACAAACATATATTTAAGCCCTGCATCCGCAAAAAACGAAGCAACCTTCTCTCGGTTTTCAACGCAGGTGGAGCCGCCCGTAAGCAACGGCGAAATATGGGGCACAAGCAAATGATGCTCTATGCCGATAAGCGTGCAGCCGCATTTTTTTGCATCCTCGATTTGCTCGGTTATCCAGCGGCGGCAATCGGCGGTGAAGCCTGCGTGGTCGTTATCGTTTTTATCGTCGTTAAGGCACAGCACGCGCACCTTTTCCGAAAGCGCAATAACAAAACAAACGGTGCCTATTTTTGTGATAAAGGTGCTTATCGCCTGCTTGGGGCCGAAATCCTCATAAAATTTCGGCAAGTCACGGCTTTTCATAACGGGCACATCGTGATAAACACTGTCGCCGTCAAAGCGGCGCGGATTTTCGTCACAGCACCAATCATGCGTGGCTGTTATCAAATAAACCGGCTTGCTTTTTTGAAGCTTATAAAGCTTTTCGCGAAATTCAAGGTGAGAAACCGTTTCGCCGTCGTTTGAAACATCGCCGAGGATGAATACGGCATCTGTATCCGACTTTGCAATATCGGCAAATGCGGCATCAGTGATTTCCGCCGTTTCTGCAAGGCATTTTTGGTCTGACCCGGAGCGCAATTCATATGCCTTGCCGCAGGTGCCGAGGGATTTTGAATAATAATGAGTGTCTGCAATAAAAGTTATTTTCATAAAACCACCGTTTTAAAATACAGGCTCAGGAGCCAAAAAGCAGAATTTAAAAAGTTAATTTCAGCCGTTCGTTTTGCCCGAAATAAAAGCGGCGGGCGGCGCAGTGCACCCCCCGCCGAAAGCATAAAAAGCAATCAATCGTTTGCGGCAACAGATTCCGACACTTCGGCTTCTGTGCCCTTTTCGGATTTGAGCTGCGCGCGCCTTTCCATAATTTCCTTCATCATTTGGCGATGACCGTCGCCCGTAATATTATAGAAATGCATCGGCACAAGCATAAGCAAATAACCTATTGCCGGCACAAGAGTTGTGAGCAAAAACAGAGCCATATTGGTTTGCGAATTTTGCACCATGGAGCCTTCTGTGTGCTGCATATAGCCCGTGAAGCCCAAAATTGCAAGGCCGATTGAAGATGAAAATGTGTTTTCGATCTTGCCCGTGAAGCTCATTATGGAAAGCATAATACCCTCAACGCGGGTGCCTGTTTTCCATTCGATATAATCAACCGTTTCCGCTTCCATTTCCTTTTGGATAAGGTTTTTAAATTCAAGCGGAATTGCAGTAAGCCCTGTAAAGAGCACAACAAGTATGCCAACGAAAAGTGAAACACTTGTGCCCTCGGTTTTATTCATAAGTCCGTTATAGCAGGTTACGGCAAAAAGCACATGCAAAATTATAGCGGCAACGCAGCAGCCCTGATAAAACCTCTTGCTGTCTGCCTTTTTACCGAGCGATTCGATAATTTTAGGAACAAGTATTCCCGCAAAAAGGAAGCCGGGAAACTTAACAACATCAATAAAAATATTATATTTTCGGTTAAACATAAGATCGGCAACAAAATAAAACGAAACCTGCTCTGCAATTTTGCAGATAACAAAAAAGACATTTCCTAAGAAGAGCATGAGCAAAGGTCTGTTTTTAAACAGCAGAGCAAAGCAATCCTTAACGGCCGGCACATCTTCCTTATGCTCTGCCCTTTCTTTTGTGTTTTTATAGGTGAGCCTTGTTAAAAACACAATTCCTATTGCCGAAATAATTGCCGAGGTAAGATACGCCTGCGGTGTGTGATCCTTGAAATAAGGCAACAGTGCCGCACCCGCAACGAAAACCTGCGGCAATGCGCCAAGAACGGAGCGTACGATTGAGCTTACTCCGAAAAGCTTGGTGCGCTCTATTCCGCTCGGCGTGATTGAAAACGCAAGCGCACCCATCGGAATATCAAACGCCGTGTAGGTTACATCAAGGCCAACAAAAAGGATAGTGGTATAAATAATGTTAAACAGCGGCGATGCATCTGCGCTGCCGATAAAAAACAATATCATAACAAGCGAAACGAAAAGCGGTGCCCATTTGATATAGGGGCGCATTTGCCCGTCCTTTGTTCGAGTTTTATCAACAATAACGCCCATAATCGGATCATTTATTGCATCAAAAATTCCGCAATAAAGCCTGATTTGCGCCGCCACGCTCATTGGGTCTTTAAGCTTTTTGAAAAGCACGTTTGTTAAAAAGAAATTTATGTATTTTGACGAGGTCATGCTTGTGTTCATTCCCTGTGCGCCGCGCCCCACCGCATATGAAAGCGTTTCGCGCCAGGTTAAATAAGTTTCCTCGCCAACATCTTTTTTTATGATTTTACTGTTTAAAAAATCGTTTATTTTGCCCATTTAATCTTTTCCTTGCCTTTCGGCTGCAATATTTTTATAGCGGATTTTAAAACCGCACACACCGCAGGCAGCCTCAGCGATGCACAATAACAGCTAAAGCTTATTTTTGCAAATTGCTTTATATATGCTGCTTATTTAATCTTTGTGATTTTGTTTTTTTTAACGAAATAAACATTATCGGCAATATCCATCATTGCCTTATCGTTCATGGAATCCGTGTAAAAATTCTCAATATGCATTCCTGGAAAAACCTCGTTAAAAATTTTAACCTTGTTTTCAAGAAAGCAAAGGCGCTTGAATTTGCCCGTTTTCTTATCAATGCTTGAGCCGACATAATGCTTTATGCCGATTCTTTTTGCTATTTCATCAAGCAAAAAATCTGTTGAGCCGGAAACTATAATATCGCTTTCTTTTTGCACGGTTTTATACCAAGGCTTGATTTTATGCTCGTTTTTATTCCAAAAATCAACAACGGCGGCGGAAATATCGCCGATTTTAACATAATATCCTTCCAAAAAGGAAGCATATGCACCAATCGCCTCTTCAACCGTGAAAAGGTGAAGCCCATCCTTAATCGCAATCACAATCAATTTGGGAATATAGCGCCAAATTCTTACATCGCGGCGCACAAAATAAAGAATGAAATCCACAAGAGTTTCGCCGTCATAAATAGTGTTATCAAAATCATAAACATTAACGTTCATAATCTGTCTCTTATACACATCTCCGAGCCCACGAGACGGAGCTACATCT